>LNAP01003301.1_pt1 | contig 25839 bp, 26 predicted proteins | sample 602601 | NCBI WGS metagenome assembly LNAP01 (sample SAMN02440304, study PRJNA202911) | soil metagenome | biome: Subtropical and temperate rainforests or woodlands; isolation source: soil samples (1 kg each in a 20% v/v slurry with milli Q water) were... ...
CACGCCCATCGAGAATGCCATCAATTTTTAATCGCTGTCAAAGGGACGGTTCACGTAGTAGCTGACAACGGCACAAACAGACAAGAATTCGTTCTCGACTCGCATACCCATGGTTTGTTTCTACCTGCAATGACCTGGGGAATCCAATAAAAATACTCCACTGACGCGGTATTGCTAGTATTTGCCTCCGAACATTATGAGTCAGGTGACTACATTCGCGACTATGACCAGTTTATTCTGGAAAAAAATAGAGCAAGGCAAGTTTGAGGTGAATTTAATAAAACTAACCGATAAAAAGTTTTTCCGTTTCCTGTTAACCGGCGGGCTTAATACCGGCGTCACATACGGAATTTATCTAATCCTGCTAAATTTTTTTGCGTACGCGCTGAGTTACTCAATAAGTTATCTGTGCGGAATCTTATTGGCATTTTTTCTAAGCCGTTACTTCGTATTTAAAGAACACCAAGGATTAAAATCGGTAATTTTCTTTCCGATAATTTACATAGCACAATATTTTTTTGGGCTAATGGTTGTTTGGTTATGGATCAGGATTTTATCCCTACCAGAATTTTTGGCACCGCTAGCAGCTATCATTCTATCGTTGCCCTTGACCTATACATTGAGCAAGCTTGTTTTCATAAAACCAAAACAATCTGAACTTTAATTCCAACAAAGCGCAAACTGATCTTACAAATAAAAAAAGGCGTGCAGGGTCATAGACGACGCAAATTCTTCGCATTTCCTCCAGCCCCCCATGACTAATGCTGCCACGGACTTTCACAATAAACCCTGCCCCTGCATCCGATTTAAATGCTTTCTTCGCAAGTGCGTAGCTCAACCGTAGCACTCCATGAAACCCACCTACTCAAAAACAGGCAGAGCGATCCATCCTCCCATTCAAAGTTCCTACTTGATCCTCAATGCTGCTCTACCGATTCCTTTGCGGAGCGAATCTCATGTTACGTCCTGACGTAAGAGCCGAAAAAGCCTATCTCTACCCCAAATCCGCTGCCTTCCGAAAATCCACCTATCGCCTCCCCGCTCTGGTAGATCCGGACACCAAGGTCGCTCTGTTAGACTCGGCGCTTTCGTGTTCCTCAACAAACCTAGAAGCCGATTGCAGGCTTTGTATGGGACGCGTAAATGACTTTTACTATTGGCTGAAAGAGCCTGGAATCCGCACGTTTAACGCATTGCCGGATTGTTCGGATGAAGCTATCGGGCGTAAGCACTCTCTGTTCAGCGATACACCGAAAGGTGCGGTGGCCAGCGCCAAACTTACAGCCTGGTCGTGACGGCTAAAGCCATCATCCAGCGGCCACTACGTAGCGGTGCCAGCCCTTGAACGCCTGTCAAAGCAGCCTCGGTGAGGATTACGTAGCCTTGACGTCTTGGAACTGCTTGCTCTCATCGCCCCGCTAAACGCGCTACCTATTTCTGGTTAGATAGGTTCATGCAGCGCTTACTGTTGGTTAATTCGTTTGGCGTTCTCTCGCCGGCCCCTCCGCCATCAAAACAGCAACTACAGCCTTTGCTCAGTTGCGCGTCACTACCTTCGCTTTGGATTCCTACCGGAAGAGCGTGTCTAGCCCTGAAACAGGTGTAAACCTTATTCAGGACGGGACAGCGCAATAAAAACAGGGGCAGACCTTAACGGGTCTGCCCCTTTTGTTTGCAACCGACACAAAACCCGTATTTGGATCTCATCGCTGGAAATTATCCGTTCGTCCTTGCACCATGACCGCCTCCCGATCCTCCCGGAATATATGCCATGCCCGACGACATCCACTTCTACGAACCCGCCAACGGCCACGGCCTGCCGCATGACCCGTTCAACGCCATCGTCGGCCCGCGCCCTATCGGCTGGATTTCCTCACAGGACGCCAACGGCCGCTTGAACCTGGCGCCTTACAGCTTCTTCAACGCCTTCAATTACATTCCGCCGATCATCGGGTTTTCCAGCGTCGGCCGTAAAGACAGCCTGAACAACATCGAACAGACCGGCGAGTTCGCCTGGAACCTGGCCACCCGGCCACTGGCCGAGCAGATGAACCAGAGCTGCGCCATGGTCCCGCCCGAGGTCAACGAGTTCGAGCTGTCTGGCCTGACCCCGGTCGCCTCGAAAGTCATTCAAGTGCCACGGGTCGCCGAAAGCCCGGTGTCCTTCGAGTGCAAGGTCACGCAGATCATTCAGTTGCAGCGGGCGGACGGGAACGTGGTGCCGAGCTGGCTGATTCTGGGCGAAGTGGTCGCCGTGCATATCGCCAAGTGGCTGTTGAAAGACGGGGTGTACGACACCGCCGCGGCAGAACCGATTCTGCGCGGCGGCGGGCCAGCGGATTACTTTCAGCTGGGGCCAGAGGCATTGTTCAAAATGTGGCGCCCGGGGGCGGTCAAGTGATTACCAGAGCAGGTCGGCGTCTTCTTTGACGTCTTTGAGGCGGGTCAGCTCTTTGGCTGCGGCCAGATCAGCCTCGTTGGCCGTCTTGAAGATTTGCCCTTCAAGTACTTTGTGAAAGCGTGGCGCTTCGGTGCCACCGATGGCTTTGACGGCGATCGCGGCGTGGTAACCCCCCTCGCCCGGTACTACAGCGGAAACAGCTTCGAAATGATCAAAGGCTTTACGTGCCATGTCGCGGATCCTGGCTGATTGAGAATGCAGCCATTAAACCCTCAACCCGCCATTTTGTGTACCCACGACCCGGACTGCCCCCGCGCCTGGTCGGCCGACACGTCCTTGAAGGTATGAAAATCCAGGCTGTTGACCACCAACTCCTGCACCAGCTCGGCGAAAATCTCCATCGCCGGGGTGCCGAAATAGGCCGTCATCGCTTGCTGGTTCGTCCAGAAACCGGACACCAGCCACAATTCCGGATCGCATTGCGAATGCTGCAGGGAAAAACTCAGGCAACCCGGCGCGCTGCGGGACGGCTCGATCAAGGCGCTCAGGCGCGCACCGAGTTCTGCCGAACGCCCGGCGCGGGCACGAACAAAAGCCATGTGACTGACGGGGATCTGCGTAGACATGTTCAACCCTCCCAGGGAGTCGAGTGGCAGCCGGGGGACGGGCTGCGACAGGATCAAAGGTTAAGCGCGCAGGGGGAAGCGCGGTTAGTCGATTCCTGCCGGCTTGTTGCACAATCCTGCGCGGCGTTTCGATAAACCTGTAACAACCTGTAAAAGCGTTCGTACCAACAAAACTCGGCTTTCAAGCAAGTTTCCCTGAGTTGCAGCAGCCATAGAGGCACCGCTGATCCACTCGATGCAGAATCAGGCAAGCTTGAGGCAGGATGTGTCTACCGCTCTGTCTTGCACAAACTTAAGCTGGCCTCATTACCAACGCCTCAACGAGGATGCCCGGCATGTCGTCGTTCGATCACTTTCAAGCCCCGCTGGATGCCGACATGGAGAAACAGCGCGCTGAACTGGCCACTATCATCCGGCGCAACACCACGGACGATGGCACTTATGCCACTGCCGTCGGCTCGCTGTTCATGTCCAAACACTGCAAGTCCCATGAATTTGCCCCGGTGCTGGCGCAACCCGCGCTGTGCATCATGGCGCAGGGGCGAAAAGAGGTCAGGCTGGCCGACGAATACTTTAATTACGACCCGCTGAATTACCTGGTGGTGTCGGTTTCGATGCCGTTGAGCGGGCGGGTGGTGAACGTCACGTCGCAAGAACCGATTCTCGCGGTGCGACTGGATATTGATCCGGCTGAAATCACCGCGCTGATTGCCGACGCCGGCCCTTTGGGCGTACCGACCCGTCCCACCGGACGCGGCTTATATGTCGAACGGATCGATACGGCGATGCTCGACGCGGTGTTGCGTCTGGCGCGTTTGCTCGATACCCCGAAAGACATCGCCATGCTCGCACCGCTGATTCGCCGGGAGATTCTTTATCGGTTGTTGCGCAGTCAGCAGGGCCATCGGCTGTATGAGATTGCGATTGCCAATAGCCAGAGCCACCGCATCAGCCAGGCGATCAAGTGGCTTAACGGCAACTATGAGCAACCACTGCGCATCGATGATCTGGCGAAGGAAGTGAACCTGAGCGTCTCGACGTTGCATCACCGGTTCAAGGCGATGACGGCGATGAGTCCGCTGCAGTATCAGAAGCAACTGCGCTTGCAGGAAGCGCGGCGGTTGATGCTGGCCGAAGGGCTTGAGGCTTCGGCGGCGGGGTATCGGGTGGGGTATGAAAGCCCGTCGCAATTCAGCCGGGAATATAGCCGGTTGTTTGGGGCACCGCCGTTAAGGGATCTGGCGCGGTTGCGGTTGTCGGTTTGATCTGATTTTTGTGCTGGTTTTGCCGGCCCTATCGCGAGCAGGCTCACTCCTACATAGGCCGGTGTACACCGACCCACTGTAGGAGTGAGCCTGCTCGCGATGGGGCCAGTCAGTCAGGCGCCGAGTACGCGGCACGCCTCAGCCGGCAAGGTCACCGACACCGGGTTGCCAATGCTCAACCCAAACCCCTGACACGGCGTGCTCAGCGCCGTAAATGAAACCCCGGAACACTCCACCGTCGTTTCAATCGTCGCGCCGATATCGCGCACGAACGTCACCGTACCGAGCAACCGATTTCCCGCCGTGGCCTGCGGGTGCGACAGTTGCAGGTCTTCAGGACGAATCAGCATCTTCACCTTCTCCCCCACCACAATGCTGCTGCAAATCGGCACTTCCAGCGCGGCGCCCCCCGGCAACCCGACCTTGCCGTTGCCCAGCGCCGTGGCGGGGAAGATGTTGCCCGAGCCGATAAAGTCGGCGACAAATTCGTTGGCCGGGTGCCGGTAGATTTCAATCGGCGACCCCACCTGCTGCACCCGATGCTCACCCAGCACCACCACGATATCGGCCATGGTCATGGCTTCACGCTGGTCGTGGGTCACCATGATCGTGGTGATGTTCAGGCGTTGCTGCAACTGACGGATTTCCACCTGCATCGATTCGCGCAGCTTGGCGTCGAGCGCCGACAGCGGTTCATCCAGCAGGAGGATTTTCGGGTGGTTGGCAATCGCCCGGGCAATCGCCACGCGCTGGCGTTGACCGCCGGAGAGTTTGGCCACCGGGCGATCAATCATCTCGCTCAGCTGAATCAATTCCAGCAACTCCACCACCCGCGCCTGCTGGTCAGCCTTGCTGACCCCGCGCAGTTTCAGCGGATAGGCGATGTTCTCCCCCACCGTCATGTGCGGGAACAGCGCCAGGGACTGGAACACCATGCCGAAGTTGCGCTGATGCGCCGGGGTGTGGCCGATGTCTTCACCGTCCAGGCGAATTTCGCCGCCGCTCAGGGTCTCAAGCCCGGCGATCATCCGCAGCAGGGTGGTTTTACCGCAGCCCGACGGACCGAGGAAACACACCAGTTTGCCTTCCGGCAAATGCAGGTTTACATCCTTTACCGCGCAGGCCGAGCCGTAATGTTTCTCGACGTTTTCCAGAATCAGACCAGACATAAATCACCTCAAGAATCAGAACGAAACGCCACCTTCACCGACCAGCTTCTCCAGCGCCCAGATCAGGACGAAGTCGATCAGCACGATCAGCACGGCAAACTCGAGCGACGACACGGTGCGGCTGTACATCCAGATCGGCACGGTCATCACATCGATGGTGTAGAGGAAATAGGTCACGGTGAATTCGTTGAACGAGACGATGAACGCCAGCAGCATGCCCGCCAGAATCCCCGACTTCATCAACGGCACCACCACATCGATAATCGCCCGCAGCGGTGAAGCGCCAAGCATTTGCGCGGCCTCTTCGACTTCGCTGCCGATGGAGAGCATCGCGGCGGTGCAGTTCTTCACCACGAACGGCAGGGCCAGGATCACGTGGGCAATCACCAGCCGCGAGGTGGTCATCTGGAACGGCAGGCTGTCGAACACCAGCAGCAATGCCAGGCCCAACACCACCATCGGAAACACCAGCGGCAGCGACATCAGTTGCAGCGCCACGGCCTTGCCACGGAACTCGCAACGGGTCAGCGCGTAAGCCGCCGGCACCGCCACAATGGTGGCGAAGACCATGGTCAGGCACGCCACCATCAGGCTGGTGGTCATGGCTTTGCCCAGGCTCAGCACATCGCTGGCATCGGGCGACACAAAGGTGTGCCAGGCCGCCTTGTACCATTGCAGGCTGTAACTGCTCGGCGGGAAGTCGAGGTTCGATGCGCCGCTGAACGACATGACGATCATGGTCAGGATCGGCAACACCGCCAGCAGCAGGATGAAGCCCGAGAGAATGCCGGCAAACTTGCCGGTCTCACCGGGCAGCAGCCCATAACGTTTCTTGGTCAACGTGCTCATTGGGAAGCCTCCAGCATGCGCCGACGACGGCCAGTGATGAATTCGGACAAGGTCATGATCGCCAGCGTGGTGACAATCAGCACCACTCCGGCAGCGGACGCGGCGGGCCAGTTCATCAGCGGGGCGATCTGGTCATGCACCATCACCGCCAGCATCGGCACGCGCCGACCGCCGAGCAACAACGGCACCACAAAACTGCTGGCGTTGTAGGCAAACACCAACGTCGCGCCGGTGATGATCCCCGGCATGCTCATCGGCAGCACCACCTGGCGGAACACCTGGAAGCGACTTGCCCCCAGGGTGGCGGCGGCTTCTTCGTAAGTGCGGGCGACGCCGCGCATGGCGCTGGCAATCGGCAGCACGGCCAACGGGAACGCGGTTTGCACCAGGCCCATCAACACGCCGTTCTGGTTGTAGAGCAGCATGATCGGTCGCTTGATCAGGCCCAGGCCCATCAGTGCCTGATTGAGCATGCCGCCAGGGCCGAGAATCACCAGCCAGCCGTAGCTTTGCAGCAGCAGGTTGACCAGCAACGGCAGCAGCACCGCCGCGAGGAAGATCCGTCGCACGAACGGCGAGGTCAGGCGCGACATGGTGTAGGCCACCGGGATCGCCAGCAACACCGCGATCACCGCGCTGATCAGCGCCAGACGCAGGGTCAGCAGCAAGGATTTGAGGTAATAGGGTTCGAGCAATTGGGCATAACTGGCCAGGCTGAACCCGGTCCACTCTGCGCCTTTGGTGCCCACGCTCATGCGCAGTACCAGCAGGCTGGCGGCAATCAGCACGCCCAGAAACAGCATCGAGGGCGAGAGGAAAAACCACGCACGCGCCGTCGGCGAAACACCCCGATTGGCACGCACGGGAGCGGCGGCGACCGGATGAGTCAGAGGTTGGTGTTCCATAGCAAAGGTCTCGTCAATGGAAAGCAGCTGACAAACACAGCCCTCAAAACCACATCAGCCCCCTGTGGGAGCGAGCCTGCTCGCGAAAGCGATCCATCAGTCGACATCAATGGTGAATGTCAGACCGCATTCGCGAGCAGGCTCACTCCCACAGGGAATCTTCAGTGGTTGAAGATCTTGTGTTCGCCACTCAATCAGGAAGAAAAGATTTCCGTGTAACGACGAATCCATTGGTCATGCACGGAGGCCAGGAAGGCGTTGTCGTGCATGATCGCCTTCTCGGCAATCTGCTCCGGCGTGAGGATGTAAGGGCTCTTGCGCGCTTCGGCGGAGATGATCGCCTTGGCGTTGACCGGGCCGTTGTAGATGTCCTCGGCCATCTTGCCCTGCACCAGCGGGTCCAGAGAGTGGTTGATGAAGGCGTAGGTCAGGTCGGTATCGCCCGGACGGTTCTTCGGCATCACCGAGAGCATCAGGTCGGTGTAGAAACCTTCCTTCATCCCGAACGTAGCGCCCAGGCCATAGGCCGGATCGCGGATCTGTTTCGGGAAGAACGCCGGTGCGTACAGGCCGCCCATGTCCAGGGAACCGGTGCGGAACAATTCGGCGATCTGGTTCGGGTTTTCACCCAGGGTGACCACACGGTCTTTCAGCTCGGCAAGTTTCTTGAAGCCCGGCTCAATGTTGTGCTCGTCACCCCCGGCCAGTTTGGCGGCGATGATGATCAGGTCCATCGCTTCGGTCCAGTTCGGCGGCGGCAGGAAGATGTTCGGCGACAGCTCGGCGTCCCACAGGGCGGCGTAACTGTCCGGTGCTTCCTTGATGGTGCGGGTGCTGTAGACGAGGCTGTTGCACCACAGCAGGTAACCGATGCCGTGACCGTTAGCGCCGGTACGGTATTTCTCCGGTACGTCGACCAGGTTGGGAATGCGGTTGAGGTCTGGTTTTTCCAGCAGATTGGCTGCTGCCAGACCTTCGGCGCCGACGCCGGCCAGGGTGATGATGTCGTACTGCGGACGATCACCGGCGGCCTTGAGTTTGGCGACCATTTCCGAGGTGCTGCCGGTGCGGTCAGCGATGACCTTGCAACCATATTTGTCTTCGAAGGTGGCCGCGATGTTACGCAGTGCAGCCAGGCCGGTGTCGTCGGACCAGGTCAACAGGCGCAGGGTCTTGCCCTGGAAGCGCGTGTCGCTGGCATTGGCCTTGACGAAGGGCAAACTCATGGCCGCCGCAGCTACGGACGCCACGCCCACGGTTTTGATGAATTGACGTCTGTTCAGATCATGTTCGCCCATTACGGACTCCCTTTGTTTTTGTAGGTATAAGGCAGGTCGAAACTGTTGCATCCGCGCAGCCGGATCAGCGTTTTCCCTCGTATTTTCGGGGGTTTGGCTGAACCAGTGAGTTCATCCTGAGGTCGTGCAAAACACCTGACTATCGATAAAAACTCATCGAAGCCATGACACCAGTGCATGCCTCGATACGAGGCATGCACTCACCTGTTTCGTGCCTTCAGACGGCGCGAATCACGTGTTTGATTTCCTGGAAAGCCTGCAAGCCCCACGGCCCCAATTCGCGGCCGATGCTGCTCTGTTTGTAGCCACCCCAAGCGGTCTGCGGGAAGATCACTTGCGGCGCGTTGATCCACACCAGTCCCGCCTGCAAGGCGTTGGCGACCCGATCCGCGGCTTCGTTGTCGCGAGTTACCACGCTGGCCACCAAACCAAACTGGCTGTCGTTGGCCAGGGCAATCGCTTCGGCTTCGGTGGCGAAACTGCGCACGCAGATCACCGGGCCGAAAATCTCTTCACACCACAACGCACTGCCCTGGGGCACTTCGGTGAAAATCGTCGGCTGCAAAAAATAGCCGCGGGGCAGGTCTGCAGGGCGATTACCGCCGCAAACCAGCTTGGCCCCGGCGCTCAAACCGCGATCGATGTGGCCCAGCACACGCTGGTATTGCGCCTGATTGACCAGCGCGCCCATTTCCACGTTCGGGTCGAACGGGTCGGCGACGCGAATGGCTTCGGCGCGGGCCTTCAATCGGATGAGGAACTCATCTGCCAATTCATCAGCGACCAGCACGCGGCTGGTGGCGGAGCACATTTGCCCGGCGTTGAAGAAACCGCCGCCACAGGCCACTTCCACCGCCAGTTCGATGTCGGCGTCAGCGAGCACCAGCAGCGAAGATTTGCCGCCCAGTTCCAGGCTCACGCCTTTGACGGTTTCCGCCGCACGTTGCATGACCTGTACACCGACCGCATTGCTGCCGGTGAAGGAAATTTTGGCGATGCGCGGGTCGGCCGACAGCGGCGCGCCGACGGCCAGGCCCGTGCCGCAGACCAGGTTGAACACGCCATCCGGCAAGCCGGCCTCAGCGACGATCGCCGCCAGTTCCAGCTCGGGCAACGGCGTGACTTCGGACGGTTTGAGCACCACGCAGCAACCGGCCGCCAGGGCTGGGGCGAGTTTCCAGGCCGTGGTGACCATCGGGAAATTCCACGGCACGATCAGGCCGACCACGCCGCACGGTTCGCGGCGCACGCGGGCGCTGAAATCGTCGGTGGGCAGCTCGATGTTGCTGTCTTGTCTGGCATCGAGGCCTTCGGCAAGACCGGCGTAATACTCGAACGTCGCGATCACGTCATCGACGTCGATGGCGGCCTCGAACAGCGGCTTGCCGTTGTTGCTCGACTGCAACTTCATCAAGTGGTCGCGCCCGGCCTGCACGCCGGCGGCGATTCTACGCAGGATCGCCCCGCGTTCGGCACCGGTGGTTTTCGACCATTCGCCGAACGCCTGGGTGGCGGCGGTGACCGCTTGATCGACGGCTTTTTCATCGCCGCCATTCACGGTGGTCAACAGGGCTTCGGTCGCCGGGTTGATCACACGCAGATGTTCGTTGCCAGCCGACCATTGGCCGTTGATGTACAGGCCGTCCAGAGTGGTAGGGAAACTCATTTCGACACCGCCTTCATCCACTGGGTCTGATCGATTTCAATCAGGGTCGGGCCCTGACGGTCGGCGGCGCTGCGCAAGGCGCTGCGCAGTTGTTCAACACCGTTGACCGCTTCCGCCGCACAGCCCAGCGCCTTGGCCACACCGATGAAGTCCGGGGTGTAGATGTCCACGCCCACCGGTTCGATGGCGCGGTTGACCATGTATTTCTTGATCTCTTCGTAGCCCTGGTTATTCCACAGCAGGACGATCACCGGGGTGCGCGCTTCAACGGCGCTGGCCTGAATTGCAGGCCGCCGTCACCGATCAGGCACACCACCGGAGGACGCGCGCCGTTTTCAAGGCTGCCACCGAGCCAGGCGCCGATTGCCGCCGGCAAGGCGTAACCGAGGGTGCCGTAACCGGTGGACGAATTGAACCAGCGACGCGGGCGTTCCGGGTTGAAGGTCAGGTTGCCGGTGTACACCGGTTGGGTCGAATCGCCGACGAACACTGCGTCCGGCAATTCGTGCAACACGGTTTCGAGGAAGCGGGTCTGGGCCAGGGTCGGGGCGTCCCAGGTGGCGGCGAGGTCGTCACGCAGACGGGCAGCGCGGACTTGTCCCCAATCGTTGCGACGCTCGGCCAGCGAGTGCTTGGACAGTTCACTGAGCAAGGCTTGCGCGGCGTTACGCGAGTCCGCCACCAGGGCGACTTTCGGCGGGTAATTGCGCACGGTCTGGTCGGGGTCGATGTCCACGCGCAGCAGCACGCCGGGAATCTCGAAACCGCCGGCAAACGTGACGTCGTAATCGGTCTCGGCCAGTTCGGTGCCGATGGCCAGCACCACGTCGGCCTCGGCGACCAAGGCACGGGTCGCAACCAGGCTCTGGGTCGAACCGATCAGCAGCGGGTGACTGGATTCGAGCATGCCTTTGGCATTGATGGTCAGGGCCACGGGTGCGTCCAGCCGTTCGGCCAACTCGGTCAACTCGGCGGCGGCATCAATGGCACCGCCACCCGCGAGAATCAGTGGGCGCTTGGCGCCGGCCAGCAGCGCGGTCATGCGGCTGATGGCGCTTGGCGAGGCGCCAGCACGGTCGATGTTCACCGGGAGACTGGCGAGCAGGTCATCGGCTTCTTCGACCAGCACGTCCAGCGGAATTTCGATGTGAACCGGGCGTGGACGGCCGGCCTGGAACAGAGCAAAGGCGCGGGCCAATACGCCAGGCAATTCAGCTGCCGACATCAAGGTGTGGGAGAACGCCGCCACGCCGCCGACCAAGGCGCTCTGGTTCGGCAGCTCGTGGAGCTTGCCGCGACCACCGCCCAACTGGCTGCGCGATTGCACGCTGGAAATCACCAGCATCGGGATCGAATCGGCGTAGGCCTGGCCCATGGCGGTGGTGATGTTGGTCATGCCAGGGCCGGTAATGATGAAGCACACACCCGGTTTGCCACTGGTGCGCGCATAACCGTCGGCCATGAAACCGGCGCCCTGTTCGTGACGCGGCGTGACGTGGTTGATGCTCGAACGGGCCAGCCCGCGATACAGCTCCACGGTATGAACCCCGGGAATGCCGAACACCTGCTCGACCCCGTAATCTTCGAGTAACTTGACCAATACTTCGCCGCACGTCGCCATGTCTTTGCCCTTTTTGTTCGTTTGAGACGCCGGGCCTGCGCAGTGTTTATGATGCGTGGGCAGGTCCAGGGATGGCCTCATTGGAACGGGCGACACGTAGCCGCAACAATGGATAAAAAGTCATACTAGCCATGTCCTCACGTCATACCTTGGATCCAAATGAAACGATTGCCTCCCCTGCCGGCGCTGCACACTTTTCTGATTACCGCGCAGTGCTGCAACTTCACTCGGGCCGCCGAACAGCTCTACATCACCCAAGGCGCGGTGAGCCGGCAGATCGCCGGGCTGGAAGAACATCTGGGTTATGAGTTGTTTATCCGCCAGGCCCGGGGCTTGAGCCTGACCGCTGAAGGACGCGAGTGGCTGCCACGGGTGCAGCAGATTTTCGGCTTGATCGACGAGGCGGTGGAACAGATCGGCGAGAAGCGCGAAACCCTGCAACTCAAGGCCCCGACGTGCGTGATGCGCTGGTTGTTGCCGCGCCTGGTGCAGTGGCAAAGGGAGCGCCCGGATGTGCCGGTCGAACTGACCACCACGGTGAAACACGGCGTGGATTTTCATCGCGAGCAGTTCGATGCGGCGGTGATCTATGGCGTACCGCCGGAGACATCACTGGCGTCCCATCGGCTGTTCGATGAGCAACTGACGCCAGTCTGCTCCAGGCCCTACCTCGAGGGGCCGGTGCCGCTGCAAGCGCCGGAGGATCTGGAACAACACATGCTGTTGCACCCGACCCGCGATGAACGCGACTGGAAAGCCTGGCTGGCCAGCGCCGATATTCGCTTGAGCAATGTCGGCAAGGGCCAGCATTTCGAAACCCTGGACCTGGCGATGTCGATGGCGTCCCAAGGAACTGGCGTGGCGATTGGGGACTGGTCGTTGATTGGCGACGACCTGAGCGCTGGGCGACTGGTCATGCCGTTTGAATTGAAGGTGAAGACAGGGTTGGCGTATTACCTGGTGTTCCCGGAAAAACCCGGGCCTTCGCCGAAGTTGCGCGAGTTGTTGGGGTGGTTGGTGGAGCAGGCTCAGTCACGCTGAGCCCCGAAGACTTGGCGCATAACCCTGTGGGAGCGAGCCTGCTCGCGATAGCGGTGAGTCAGTCGGCATATTTGTTGAATGACCCACCGCTATCGCGAGCAGGCTCGCTCCCACAGGTTTTTCAGTGACTCAGTAACCGACGGTGAACCGCTGACGCGAATGCTTCGGCGCTTCCACTTCATCGATCAGCGCAATCGCGTAATCGGCGAACGAAATCCAGCTCCGCCCTTCGCTGCTCACCAGCAAATCATCCTTGCCCACCCGAAACGCCCCGGTGCGCTCACCTTCGACGAATTCCGCCGACGGGGACAGAAAGGTCCAGTCCAGATCCTGATCCTCACGCAGGTTTTCCAGAAACAAAGCCCCGGCGCTCGCCTCAGCCTTGTACTCCTCAGGAAAGCCCTTGCTGTCGATCACGCGAGTGCCGTCCGGCAGCAACAGCGAACCCGCACCGCCCACCACCAGCAGGCGTTTCACCCCGGCCTTTTTCACCGGCCCGATCACCGCGCTGGCGGGAAGGGTCGCGAAGTGCGCCGCGCTGATGACCACGTCATGACCAGCGACGGCCGCTTGCAACGCGTGGGCATCAAGGGCATCGACATCCTTGGTGATCACCCCGGCACGCGGGGCGATTTTCGAGGTGTCGCGGGCGATGGCCGTGACGCTATGACCCCTACGCAAAGCTTCTTCCAGCAGTTGGCTGCCGGCACGGCCGGTGGCACCGATGATTGCGATTTTGCTCATGACGTTCTCCAGTTGGCTTGAGTACACGCGTATTCGTTTGGCATCCAACATTGTGGCGAGGGAGCTTGCTCCCGTTCGGCTGCGCAGCAGTCGTAAAACCTGAGAGTGCGCTGTGGCTCAAACACTGCGGGGGAGCGCTTCGCACTGGAGCGCCAGCCCGGTCCAGCGGGAGCAAGCTCCCTCGCCACAGTTAATCCACTCGCCACATAAACTCATTCACCCCACTTCATCTCGCCCTTGGCGACTTTCGCGCTCAGCTCCAGCGAGCTGTCTTCGCCCAAAGTCGGGAAGCGTTTTTTCATGGCGGCGATCAGCGCAGCGGCGTCTTTGGCCTTTGGGGTTTCTTCGTCAAAGGCCTTGATGTAATCGGCAGTAAACTGCACGGCGGCCAGCGAACGGGCGCTCTCACCGAGGTAATGCCCCGGCACGATGGTTTTCGGTTTCAAGGTTTCGATGGCATGTAGCGTAGCCAACCAATCGGTGTGGGATTGCGCAGTCTGGGTGTCGGCCATCCACACGTGGATGTTTTCGGCGACGACCACGCCACCGACCACGGCCTTGATCGACGGGATCCACACAAAGGTCCGGTCCGGCTGCTTGCCGTCCAGGCCCACCACCTGCAACTTCTGCCCTTCAAGCATCAGGCTGTCACCCTTGAGTACGCCCGGCACGATGGTTTTGGCCGGCACGTCGGCGCCCATTTTCGGGCCCCAGAACGCCAGTTTGCCGTCGACGGTGTGCTTGATGTGATCCACGGTCGGCTGCGAGGCCAGCACTTTGGCGTTCGGGAAGGCGGCGGTCAGGGTGTCGAGGCCGAAGTAGTAATCCGGGTCACCGTGGCTGATGTAGATGGTGGTCAGTTGCTTGCCGCTGGCGCGGATTTTCTCGACCACCTGTTCGGCCTGGGACTTGCCGAATTGCGCGTCGACCAGAATCGCTTCTTTCTCACCGCTGACCAGAACCGAGGTCACCGGGAAGATTGCCTTGTCGCCCGGGTTGTACACGTCCAGGGTCAGGGTCGATGCCGCAGCCGCGTGGGCCGCGAAGCCGAGGGTGGCGGTGGCCAGCAAAAAGCGCTTGAGAGAGGTGAAGCCGATCATCTGTTGCTCCGTTGTCCAAATGCCGTGTCTGGCGATGGGGACAGAGCTTAGTTGCATGACTCAGTACAAAAAATGCGATGCTTGAACATAGTTTGTTTCTGAAAGCGGGCAAATCATGGATCGTCTACAAGCAATGCGAGTGTTCGTCTCAGTGGTCGACCTCGGCAGCCAGTCGGCCGCCGCCGATCATCTGGACCTGTCACGGCCGGTGGTATCGCGTTATCTGGCCGAGCTGGAAGACTGGGTCGGCGCGCGTTTGATGCACCGCACCACGCGCAAATTGAGCCTGACTGCCGCCGGCAGCGAGATTCTGCCCCGGTGTCGGCAGATGCTCGACCTGTCCACCGACATGCAAGCCGCTGTCAGCGAGCCGGACGAGGCGCCACGTGGCCTGCTGCGCATCAGCGTCAGCACCTCGTTCGGCCAGGCGCAATTGGCGGATGCCATGGCGGCTTACGTCAAAAGGTACCCCGGTGTCAGCATCGACATGCAGATGCTCGACCGCACGGTGAACCTGGTGGATGAACGCATCGACCTGGCGATCCGCACCAGCAACGACCTTGACCCGAACCTGATCGCCCGGCGGCTGACCGTCTGCCGCTCGGTGATCTGCGCCTCCCCTGCTTACCTGAGCGAACACCCGACACCGCAGCGGGTCGAGGACTTGAGCCAGCACAACTGCCTGACCCACTCCTACTTCGGCAAAAGCCTCTGGCATTTCGAGGAGAACGGCGAGCCGGTGTCGGTGCCCGTGCAGGGCAACATCAGCGCCAACGAAGCCAGCACATTGCTGCGCGCAACCATGGCCGGTGCGGGGGTGGCAATGCTGCCCAGTTATCAGGCGGGTGTGCATATCCACAGCGGCGAGCTGATCCGCCTGCTGCCACACGCCGAGCCCCGGCAGATGAACGTGTACGCGGTGTACGCCTCACGCAAGCACATGCCGGCGGCGCTGCGCAGCATGCTGGATTTTCTGGTGCTCAGGTTTCCCGAAGAGCCGGCATGGGATATCGGCCTGTAACCGAATCCCCTTGTAGGAGCGAGCCTGCTCGCGATGACGGTCTGAAATCTGACATCTTTGTTGCCTGACACTCCGCTATCGCGAGCAGGCTCGCTCCCACAGTTTGATTGGTGATACCGCAGCCTTTGCGCTCGACTCAATTCCCCTTGTGGGAGCGAGCCTGCTCGCGATGACGGTCTGACATTCAACATCTCTGTTGCCTGGCACTCCGCTTTCCCGAGCAGGCGCACTCCCACAGTTTGATTGGTGATACCGCAGCCTTTGCGCTCGACTCCACTCCCCTTGTGGGAGCGAGCCTGCTCGCGATGTCGGTCTGAAATCTGACATCTTTGTTGCCTGGCACTCCGCTATCGCGATCAGGCTCGCTCCCACAGTTTGATTGGTGATACCGCAGCCTTTGCCCTCGACTCCACTCCCCTTGTGGGAGCGAGCCTGCTCGCGATGACGGTCCGACATTCAACATCTCTGTTGCCTGGCACTCCGCTATCGCGAGCAGGCTCGCTCCCACAGTTTGATTGGTGATACCGCAGCCTTTGCGCTCGACTCCACTCCCCTTGTGGGAGCGAGCCTGCTCGCGATGACGGTCCGACATTCAACATCTTTGTTGCCTGGCACTCCGCTATCGCGAGCAGGCGCACTCCCACAGGGGGTATCAGTGTTCTGAATGTCGGGGTACATACAAAAGCCCTGTCACTGGCAACTCACTCCCGCTGACCTATGCTCAAAGTAATACCGGAGGGTATTCGTTCAGAGGTCAACGCCATGAACACCAAAACAAGAAGATACCTCGCCATTTTCGTCACCTGCGCGGCGACGCTGGCGCTGTATGGCACCGCCGCCTGGCGTGTCGAGCAGTTGCGACAACTGCCCCGCGACTACGCGAGTTGTAACTTCGAGCGCTGCATTCCCCACAACGCGACCCTCAACGCCCTTCGGTAACGAAGGCGGTCAGGCCTCGTTGTCCTGATCGGCCTTCAAGCGGTCGCGAAAAGCCTTGGGCGAGATCCCTACCCGACGCCGGAACAGGCGTGTGAAGTTGGTCGGATCGGAAAACCCCAACACGTCGGACATTTCGTAAATGGTCATGCTGGTGTAGGTCAGCAAGCGCTTGGCTTCCAGCAACTGTCGCTCGTGCATGATCTGCAACGCCGGTTGCCCCGCCAGCTCACGACAGGTGCCGTTGAGGTGCGACACGGAGATCCCCAGCCGATGCGCCAGGTCCTCGACCTTGACGTGCTGACGGTAGGTCTCTTCCACCAGCTGGATAAAACCGTTGAGGTACTCCCGGGCACGGTGCGGACGCTGACTGGCAGCGCGGCGCGAAATCACCTGGCGGCTGACCCACACCATGATCACGCTGACCAGCGAATGCATGAGCATTTCACGCGCAGGCTGGTGCCCGGTGTATTCCTCTTGCAGCGCTGAAAACAGGCTGTTGAGGTAATCGCTGTCCTTGCCCGCCGGGTAACTTTCGGCTTGGGCCAACGCGTTCACCGAGTTGCCCAGTTGCGCCTGAAGATGGGCAATCAATGGCGCGGCCAGGGTCACGACGAACCCTTCGACGTCCTCGGAAAACCGGTAACCATGCACCGATAACGGCGGCAGGATCAGGATCGCCGGTTCGGTCAGCTCCGTGTGTTTGCCTTCGATTTCAAGCTCTGCCTGACCTTTGAATACGAAGAGCAACTGGCACAAATCAGCGTGACGATGGGGTTTGATTTCCCATTGATGTTCGCGGCTGCGTTTGGAAATGGTTTCACAGTGCAGCAAGTCGGGGGTCGGCCAGTCCAGGCTTTCACCGTAGAGCTTGAACACTGGAATCGAAGGTAGGTCAGGCTTGTTCATCACTTCAATCCAGGCCTCAGAGGGTTACGGGCGATAATCGCACCGATTGGCAGAATGTACAGGTATCGGCTCAGTTTTCACCTTCAATTGACAGACCCGCAAGGGAAAAATGCAAGCACTCGATCCATAAAAATCATTCACCGGCCGTGGTCGCGTGAAGCTTGCGAGTCATAAAAACAATGAAAACGCTGAAAACCCAAATCGCCATCATTGGCGCCGGCCCCTCCGGTTTGCTGCTCGGCCAATTGCTGCATAACGCCGGAATCGACACCCTGATCCTTGAACGACAGACCCCCGACTATGTGCTCGGCCGAATCCGCGCCGGTGTCCTCGAACAAGGCATGGTAGAGCTTTTGCGTCAGGCCGGGGTGGGTCAGCGCATGGATGCCGAAGGGCTGGTCCATGGCGGTTTCGAGTTGGCCCTCGACGGACGCCGGGTACACATCGATCTGCAAGCCCTGACCGGTGGCAAAACCGTGATGATCTACGGTCAGACCGAAGTCACCCGGGACCTGATGGCCGCTCGTCGGGAGGCTGGCGCGCAGACGATTTACCAGGCCGGCAACGTCGTACCGCACGCAATGAAAACCGCAGAACCGTTCGTGACGTTTGAGAAGGATGGCGAGACCTGGCGCCTTGATTGCGACTACATCGCCGGGTGCGACGGTTTCCATGGCGTGGCGCGACAGTCGATTCCTGCCGAGTGCCTGAAGGTCTTCGAGCGGGTCTATCCATTCGGCTGGCTCGGGATTCTCGCTGATACGCCGCCGGTCCATGACGAACTGGTCTACGCCCGCCACGAACGCGGTTTTGCCTTGTGCAGCATGCGTTCGGCAACCCGCACGCGTTACTACCTTCAGGTGCCGGCCGACGAGAAGGTCGAGGCCTGGTCGGATGAGCGCTTTTGGGAGGAGCTCAAATCGCGCCTGCCTGCGGCGCTGGCCGATACTCTTGTGACCGGGCCGTCCATCGAAAAAAGCATCGCGCCCCTGCGCAGTTTTGTGGTCGAACCGATGCAGTACGGGCGGATGTTCCTGGTCGGCGACGCGGCGCACATCGTCCCGCCCACTGGCGCCAAAGGCCTGAACCTGGCGGCCAGCGACGTCAGCACCTTGTTCACCATTTTGCAAAAGGTGTACACCGAGGGACGCCTCGATCTGCTGGAGAAATACTCTGAGATCTGCCTGCGCCGGGTCTGGAAAGCCGAACGGTTTTCCTGGTGGATGACGTCGATGCTGCACCGCTTCGATGATCACGACGCCTTCAGCCAGCGCATCTGCGAGTCGGAACTGGATTACTTCGTACACTCCGAAGCCGGTCGAAAAACCATTGCAGAAAATTACGTCGGGCTTCCTTATGAGGCTATCGAATAGCCTCCTACCGACTTACACTGGCGAGCATCCCCGCTCGCCATTGCCTCGTGCGGGACACTCACTGCCCGCAGGTTCCACCGTGACCAATCTCAACCAGCCTGAAACGCCTAAACCGGCTATTCGCAGCGTGTTGATCGCCCTGATGCTGGCGATCTTTCTCGGCGCACTGGACCAGACCATCGTCGCCGTTTCCATGCCGGCCATCTCCGCGCAATTCAAGGACGTCAGCCTGCTGGCCTGGGTGATTTCCGGCTACATGGTGGCGATGACCGTGGCGGTGCCGATCTACGGCAAGCTCGGCGACCTGTACGGCCGACGCAAGTTAATGCTGTTCGGAATGGGGCTGTTCACCCTCGCCTCGCTGTTCTGCGGCATGGCCCAAAGCATGGAACAACTGGTGCTGGCGCGAATCATCCAGGGCATCGGTGCGGGCGGGATGATTTCGGTCAGCCAGGCGATCATCGGGGATATCGTCCCCCCCCGGGAGCGCGGTCGTTATCAGGGTTATTTCAGCAGCATGTACGCCGTGGCGAGTGTGGCCGGCCCGGTGCTCGGCGGTTACATGACCGAATACCTGTCGTGGCGCTGGGTATTTCTGATCAACCTGCCGCTGGGCATCGGGGCCTGGCTGGTGGCCAATCGCACACTGGTGGGTTTGCCCGTGCCACAACGCCAACCGATCATCGATTACCTCGGCACGTTGCTGATGATTATCGGTTTGACCGCCTTGCTGCTGGGCATCACGCAAGTCGGTCAGGGCCACTCATGGCGTAGCGCCGAAGTGCTGGGCCTGCTCGGGGGCGCGGTGCTGGTGCTGGCGCTGTTCGTCTGGCATGAGCGCCGGGCGCGGGAGCCGTTGCTGCCGATGCACCTGTTTGCCAACCGCAACGCGATCCTGTGCTGGTGCACGATTTTCTTCACCAGTTTCCAGGCCATCTCGCTGATCGTGCTGATGCCGCTGCGCTTCCAGAGCGTCACCGGCGCCGGGGCCGACAGCGCCGCGCTGCACCTGTTGCCGCTGGCCATGGGCTTGCCGATCGGGGCTTATTTCGCCGGACGCCGCACCTCGGTGACCGGGCGCTACAAACCGATGATCCTGGCAGGGGCGGTGCTGATGCCGATCTCGATTCTCGGCATGGCTTTCAGTCCGCCCCAGGCGTTCTTGCTCAGCAGTCTGTTTATGTTGCTCAGCGGCATTGCCAGCGGCATGCAATTCCCGACGTCATTGGTCGGGACGCAGAACTCGGTGGAACAGCGGGACATCGGCGTCGCCACCAGCACCACCAACCTGTTCCGCTCGCTGGGCGGCGCGGTGGGGGTGGCATTGATGTCGGCGCTGTTGCTGGCGCTGCTGCAGGATTCGAGCTTCGCCCACCTGGCCGGTTCGTCGATGATTGCCGAGGGCCGTTCAGGGAATGTGTTGCTGGACGGTTTGAACGCTGCACCGGGGGAGGCGCAGAACGCCTTGCGCGCCGAGTTGCTGCTGACGTTCAGGCATTTGCTGATGGTCAGTGCGGCGGTGTCGTTGCTGGGGTTGGCGGCGGCGGTTGCGATGCCGAACAGGGTGTTGCGGGGGCGGGAAGATAAGGTTCGGTGATAGACCGAGTCGCGGCCTTCGCGGGCAAGCCTCGCTCCTACAGGTGAAGCGCAATCCCTGCAGGAGCGAGGCTTGCTCGCGAAGGCGTCCTCACAGACACCGATGAATCAAGGGCTGTAATACCCGACCGCCACCAGAAAATGCCCGACCTTTTTCAGGTAGGCATGCTTGTCTTCAACCTTGCTGGTGACCGGGTTTTTCCAGCGGTATTCGTATTCGCCGTAATCCTGCTTGGCAATCAACGCCAGGATCGGCTCGCCCACCGGTTTGCCTTCCGGGTCCTTGATCTTGCCGAAGTCGGTATTGATCAGCCGCAGGTTGGTGCCGTGGGCCACGTAACGCTGGGTGTTGAGGTCAACGACGAACACGTACAGGTCATCCTGCAAGTAGCCGCCCTTGAGGGAGTTGATCGCAGTCAGCGTGCCCTTCTCGTCTTTGGCCAGATCCGTCGCCGCTTTGTTCAGCAAGGCCATCGCCTGTTCCGCCGACGCCCGTGGCAGGTAGTAACCCACGGCCAGAATCCGCTGGCCAACGCGCTGATAGAACACATGCTTGCGCTCGACCTTGCCGTCGGACCAGTTCTGCCAGCGGTATTCAGCCTGCTGAATCCCATTGCCCTCCGGCACTTTCAAGGCGTCCTTGAAGGCCTTCTGCAAATCCGGTCCCAGGGTTTCGGTCACATCACGCCCGATCAAGGCCGAAGACGGCCCGCCACTGGCAAGCATCACGCCCTTGGTATCGACCACGAAGACGTAACGATCCTTGTCGACAAACTCGCCCTGACGGCTGAACGCCGCGAACGCCTTGTCGCCGTTGTCGTGGTAGTAGGCCAGGGCTTTTTCCAGCAAGGCTTTGGCCGCCTGGCTGTCATCCTTTTCCGCCGTAGCCGCCTGAACCTGCCCCAGACACAACAACAGCATCCACCCCAGCACGGCCCACTTGTGCAGAACCCCCATAGCGCATCCCCTCGTTCTTGTCGGTGTTTCAAGAGCGTAGACGGCTATGGGATATGTACGAATTTTCAGGCCCCTGTAGCAGCTGCCGAAGGTTTACTGCCTTGCGCGGAGTTGCTGCTGCAGATTCTGGATCTGCGCCTGAAGGGTGTTGATGTTGCGGGTGGTCTGGCCGCGGAAGGCATCGAACTCGGCGGTATTGGTGACGCCTTGCGCTGCTGCCGGGCGGTTGTCCTGCTGGCTTTTGAGCACGATCATGTCTTGTTCCAGTCGCTCGATGGCGGCGCTCGGGTTGCCCTGTTTTTTCAGCGCGACGATGTCGGCGCCGAGGCTTTTGAGCTGGGCGTCGAACTTGCTGGTGTCGTCCGGGGCGCTTTTCAGCGCAGCCAACTCGGTGCTCAAGGCTTTGACCTGCGCCTGCAATTGCGTGTTGGCGGCCTGGTGTTCGGTGCTCTGGGCGGTCATCTGCGCCAGGCGCTTGTCCAGATCGGCGGTTTGTGCGGTCATTTGTGCCAGACGCTTGTCCAGGTCGCTGGTCTGACCGACCACACCTTGCTGCTGCTTGCTTTGGTCCTGCAACTGGTTTTCCAGCTGCTTGATTTGCAACTTCAGGGCTTCGCTGTCGCTGGTGACGTTGGTCTGGCTGGCGACCACCTTGCCGGAAATGTCCTGCAAGCGTCCCGCCGCATCCTCACTGATCCGCGCGAAACTTTCCTGGGTTGCGACCAATTGCTGTTCCATCAGCGAAATCTGCTGAAAGCTCCACCAGGCAAGGCCGGCGAATGCGAAGAACAAAGCGCCGACCAATGCCCACAGAGGCCCGGTACTGGCGCTTTTGACTTTAACCACCGGTGCCGGGCGCGAATGCACGGAGGTGCGTTTCGAGGTCGGAAAATCATCGTCATCGGGGACGTCGGCGCGCAGGCTTGGAACATCATCGAAGTCGTCGTTGGCATCGTTACGCATGGACATTGAGTCAACCTTTGTGGAACGCGGTGATGGCTATAGGCAGCGAGTATAAACCCCACGGCCGCAGCGATTGACCCTCAACGCCAAACTCGGTTCAGTGCTGGCAGGTTTGTCACTGCAAAAGTCAGCGAATGTCCTGGGCTTTCCACCAGCCGCAGAATTCATCGAGGGCCGTCCAGAGACTGACTTTCGGATCGTAGTCCAGATAATGCCGGGCGCGGCTGATGTCCAGGGTGAAATTTTTGTTCATCACCTGCATGCCCAGTCGTGACAACGTCGGCTCGGGACGGCCCGGCCACAATTTGCACACCCCTTCGTTGAGCGCGGCAACGCTGTAGGCCAGGCCGTAGGAACGGTAGCGCGTCACTTGTGGGACTTCCATCTTGCGCATGACGTAATTGACCACGTCCCACAACGGCACAGGCGTGCCGTTGCTGATGTTGTAGGCCTTGCCCAAGGCCGAGTCGCTGGCCAGCAAGCTGCTGAGCAATGCTTCATTGAGGTTTTGCACACTGGTGAAGTCGACCTTGTTCAGGCCGTTGCCGATGATCGCCAGGCGTCCCTTGCGCTGCATGTTCAGGAGCCGCGGGAAGATACTCATATCACCCGCCCCGGTGACGAAACGCGGGCGCAGGGCCAGGGTTTCGAGACCGAACTCCTGTGCGCCAAAGACCTTTTGCTCGGCGAGGAATTTGGTGGCGGCGTAGGGATGCTTGAAACGTTTAGGCACCTGTTCTTCGGTCAGCCCCAGATGATCACGGCCATCGAAGTAGATCGACGGTGACGACAAATGCACCAGGCGTCGGACCCGCTGTTTCAGGCAGGCCTCGACCACGTTTTCAGTGACCTGCACGTTGCCTTGATGAAAGTCCTGATAACGTCCCCACAAACCGACCGCGCCGGCGCAATGCACCACCGCTTCGACATCGGAACACAGCTCGCGCGCCAGTTCCGGGTCGCTCAAGTCGCCCGGGATAAACTCGGCGCCACGGCGCACCAGGTGTTCGACGCTTTCGGCCCGGCGACCATTGACCCGCACGTCCAGGCCCTGCTCCAGGGCGAAACGCGCAAAGCGTCCGCCAATGAAGCCGCTTGCGCCGGTAACCAGAATTTTCATGTAGAGCTCCAACAAATGCAGCGGTGAGCATCAAGCTACACGCAGCAAGTTAAAAACGGTCCGCAAGCGCTTCACTTGCGGCTTGCAGCTTGACGCTTATGGCTGCTTCCAGGGCACCAGCCATTGCTTCGACGAACGCACCAATTGATCGGTCAGCAACCCCAGCAGCTGACCGCCATTGCGCCAATGATGCCAGTACAGCGGCACATCGATGGGCTTATCTGGCAAAAGCTCCTGCAAGACACCGCGCTCCAGCTGCTCGCGCACCTGCAATTCGGGCACCAGGCCCCAGCCAAGCCCGGCTTCGGTCAGGCGGATAAAGCCTTCAGACGATGGGCATAAATGGTGTTCGAAACCGCCATCGACACCGAGGGACGCGAGGTAGCGATGCTGCAGGAAATCGTCCGGGCCGAAGACCAGCGCCGGGGTTTTTGCCAGCAGGTCAGCACGCACGCCTTCAGGAAAATGCCGGGCGATGAACGCCGGGCTGGCCAACGCTCGATAACGCATGGCACCCAATAACACGCTACGTGCGCCAGCCACCGGGCGCTCGCTGGCGCAAATGCACGCGGCCACTTCGCCAGCGCGCATGCGCTTGAGGCCGACGGTCTGGTCTTCGACGACCAGGTCCAGCAGCAGGTGTTGCTCGGCGCAGAAATCACTGACGGCTGCGGCCCACCAAGTCGCCAGGCTGTCGGCGTTCAGGGCGATGCGCAGACGTTCCGGCAGACCTTCTTCGTCCAGCGCCGGTACCAGCGTCTGTAGATCCCGTTCCAGCAAACGCACCTGCTGGACATGGTTGAGCAGCCGCCGACCAATCTCGGTAGGCGCCGGTGGCGTGACCCGCACCAACACCGGCTGGCCGACCCGCGCCTCCAGCAACTTGATGCGCTGGGAAATCGCCGATTGCGACAAGCCCAGCACCTGCGCCGCACGTTCAAACCCGGCCTGCTCGACCACGGCGGCCAGGGCGGACAGCAATTTATAGTCGAACATCAGTTTTCCTAATGAGCGATCAGCATGATTGGTTTTTCTTATACCGCGTTGCACCGGAGAATAGCCAGTAAGCACTCTTGAACAGGATCACCGACATGGCTGGCGAAACTTCATTGGCAACCCTGCTGCGCAGCATGAGCCCCCATCTCAATGACGGCGAATACGTGTTTTGCACCCTACGCGACGGCCAATTGCCCGCGGGTCTCGAGATCATCGGCAGCTTTCGCGAGCAGGAGGGGCTGACCGTCATTCTCGAACGCTCCCTCGCCGAGCAGGCCGGTTTCAGCTTCGACTACGTCGCAGCCTGGATCACCTTGAACGTGCACTCAGCCCTCGAAGCCGTCGGCCTCACCGCCGCCTTCGCCACGGCATTGGGCCAGGCCGGCATCAGTTGCAACGTGATCGCCGGTTACTACCACGACCATTTATTCGTCGGTCAGGCCGATGCCCAACGCGCAATGCACGTGTTGCGCGACCTGGCAGCCAACGCGGAGTAAACCCTTATGTGGCAAAGCTATGTGAATGGCCTGCTGGTGGCCGCCGGGCTGATCATGGCGATCGGCACTCAGAACGCGTTTGTGCTGGCGCAGAGCCTTCGACGTGAACATCACCTGCCGGTGGCGGCGCTGTGCGTCACCTGCGACGCCTTGCTGGTGGCCGCCGGGGTATTCGGGCTGGCGACGGTGCTGGCGCAAAACCCGACCTTGTTGGCGGTCGCCCGCTGGGGTGGCGCGGTATTTCTGATTTGGTATGGCAGTCAGGCGCTGCGTCGGGCGTGCTCGAAACAAAGCCTGCAACAAGGTGAAAACCAGACGGTGCGCTCACTGCGTGCGGTGATGCTCAGCGCGTTGGCCGTCACCTTGCTCAACCCGCACGTTTATCTGGATACCGTGTTGTTGATCGGCTCCCTCGGCGCGCAGCAAACCGAGCCCGGCGCTTATGTCGTGGGGGCGGCCAGTGCGTCGTTGTTGTGGTTTTTCACCCTGGCACTCGGCGCGGCATGGTTGGCACCCTGGCTGGCACGGCCCAGCACCTGGCGGATTCTCGATCTGCTGGTGGCGGTGATGATGTTTGCCGTGGCGTTTCAATTAATCGTCGCCAGCTGATTATTCCAAAAGGCTCTGGAACCTCTATCCCACACAGTTGTTGCGTGGTTATGCCGCACCCCCGGTGCTATGATCCGATCCGATGCGCCGCAAAGAGTACAAACTCCCCGGCGCTTGTCTGGCCGCCCGTGATCGGCCTTGCGCTCACCGCAACTGACCTGATTAGGAGAATCATCA
>LNAP01001483.1_pt1 | contig 25817 bp, 15 predicted proteins | sample 602601 | NCBI WGS metagenome assembly LNAP01 (sample SAMN02440304, study PRJNA202911) | soil metagenome | biome: Subtropical and temperate rainforests or woodlands; isolation source: soil samples (1 kg each in a 20% v/v slurry with milli Q water) were... ...
CGGCGGGCGTGCAGGTCGGGCGCCACGGGTCAGTCCGCAGCCTTCGGCCTGAACCGGCGGCGCTGGCCGGCAGTTGCCGGCCGCCGGTAAAGTGGCCGCCAGATGGGCGTTGTGCTGCGCCTTGCTTGCGCCGGGACCGGAGAGCCCATGTTCGCACCCGTGATGTCGCTGTTGCTGGCCGCCGCAGCCGCCACCGCGCCGGCCGCCACTGTCGTGCAGCTGCGCACGGCCATGCCCGTGCGCTGCATTGCGCTCTATCAGGGTTCGCTCAAGGGCTCGCACGTGCTGGTCTCGGCCGACACCCTGCAGACCCTGGCCGGGGGCGATGCCGATGGCCTGCCACTGGATGCGCGCATGACCCGGATCATGGCCAGACGCGCCAGCGACCTGCTGGCCATGGCCCGGGACCTGGCGCGCGACGCCCGCGGCTGCCAGCAGCTGAGCCTGACCCAGGTCGGCGATGCCGGCCTGGTGCTGATCCCGCTGATCGAGGCTGGCCGGGTGGCGGTCTGGTCGGAGGTCAGGCATGGTCTGGTCCCGGACATCCGCATCGAACAGGGCGTGTGCAGCCTGGAGCATCCGGTGGCCGGTTTCAGCGCCAGCATCGACGGCGAGGCCAAGGCCTTCCTGGTGCTGATGACCTGCATCGCCGGGCCGGCGGCGCCTGCGGGCGGGAGGTTTTCGGACCCCTGTGCCACCGGTTTGCAGTCCTGGCGGGTTTTCCGCGGCGCGCTGCGCGCCGACAATGGCCTGCAGATCCGTCCTCCGAGGGAGTCCTTCGCCATGAAAGCCGTCGCCTACCTCCACGCTGGCCTGCCGATCGATGACCCGGCCGCGCTGATCGACATCGAGCTGCCGATCCCCGAGCCCGGCCCGCGCGACCTGCGGGTCAAGGTCCACGCGGTGTCGGTCAATCCGGTCGATACCAAGGTCCGCCACCGCGCCCAGGTCAGCCAGCCGCGGGTACTGGGCTGGGACGCGGTCGGCACGGTCGAGGCCGTCGGTGCCGCGGTCACCCTGTTCAAGCCCGGCGATGCGGTGTTCTACGCCGGGGTGATCGATCGCCCCGGCAGCAACGCCCAGTATCACCTGGTGGACGAGCGCATCGTCGCGCGCAAGCCGGCCAGCCTGGACGATGCCCAGGCCGCGGCCCTGCCGCTGACCGCCATCACCGCCTGGGAGTTGTTGTTCGACGCATTGCCGAAGGCGGGGGCCAGGGCCAGGTGCTGCTGGTCACCGGCGCAGCCGGCGGCGTGGGCTCGATCCTGGTCCAGCTGGCGCGCAAGCTGACCTCGCTGACCGTGGTCGGCACCGCCTCGCGCCCGCAGACCCAGGCCTGGGTCGGGGAGCTGGGCGCCCACCACGTGATCGACCACAGCCAGCCGCTGTTGCCGCAGCTCAAGGCGGTGGGCATCGACCAGGTCCAGCACGTGGCCAGCCTCACCCACACCGGCAGCTACTACAGCCAGTACCTCGACCTGATCGCCGCGCAAGGCCAGCTGGCCCTGATCGACGACCCGGCCACCCTGGATGCCCTGCCGCTCAAGTCCAAGAGCATCTCCCTGCACTGGGAGTTCATGTTTACCCGCCCGCTCTACCAGACCCCGGACATGCAGGCCCAGCACGCCCTGCTGACCCGCGTGGCCGACCTGGTCGATGCCGGCACCCTGCGCACCACCTTCGGCGAGCACTACGGCACGATCAACGCCGCCAACCTGCGCCGCGCCCATGCCCTGATCGAAAGCGGCAAGGCCAAGGGCAAGATCGTGCTGGAAGGTTTCCACTGAGCCAGGCCCGCAGGAGCAGGCCGCCTCGGCATGCCGCGTGCCTGCACCATGACCGGGACTGCGCGCGCGCCGGGTCGTGCCGGGGCCGGATGGACACCGCCGTCCGGCGCAGTGGCTGAGACCTGCCGCCGATACACTGGCGTGCATGCAACCTGAAATCCTGATCCTGGGCGGCCTGGTCCTGGCCGTCATCGTGCTGCAGCTGGTGCTGCTGCTGCGCCGTTCCAACACGGACGCACTGGAAAACGCCCTGCGCGAGGAACAGCGCAGCGGCCGCGGCGAGCTGCGCGAGCAGCTCGAAGGCCTGGCCCGCCAGCAGGACGCGCGCATGGAGGCCTTCGCGCGCAACCTGACCGAGTTGTCCACCCGCACCGATACCCGCCTGGACCTGCTGCGCCAGGCGCTGGGCGAGGACGCGCGCAAGGCCCGCGAGGAAGGCGCGCAGGCCCAGCAGCGCAGCGCCGAACAGCTCGGCAGCCGGCTGGTGGAGATGCGCGCCCAGCTGGACGCCTTCGGTGCGCAGCAGGAGGCCCGGATCGTGGCCTTCGGCCAGCAACTGAGCGAGCTGATCGCCCGCAGCGACGCACACATGGCCGCCCTGCGCGAAGCCCTGGCCGAAGACGCGCGCAAGGCGCGCAGCGAGGCGGGCCAATCACAGCAGCGTTTTGCCGATGCCCAGGGCCTGCGCCTGACCGAGCTGACCCAGCGCAACGAGGCCCGCATCGCCGAGATGCGCGCCACCCTGGACCAGCAGCTGCAGCGCCTGCAGGCCGACAACGCGGCCAAACTGGAACAGATCCGGGTGACCGTGGACGAGAAGCTGCAGGGCACCCTCAACACGCGCCTGGATGCGTCCTTCAAGCTGGTGTCCGAACGCCTGGAGCAGGTCCAGCGCGGGCTGGGCGAGATGCAGCAGCTGGCCACCGGCGTGGGCGACCTCAAGCGGGTGCTGACCAATGTCAAAAGCCGCGGCGGCTGGGGCGAGGTGCAGCTGGAAAACATCCTCGAGCAGACCCTGACCATCGAGCAGTACGCGCGCAGCGTCAAGGTCAGCGCCGACAGCAACGAAATGGTGGACTTCGCCGTGCGCCTGCCCGGGCGCGGCGATGGGCACGCCACGCCGGTATGGCTGCCGCTGGATTCCAAGTTTCCGCACGAGGACTACGAGAAGCTGCTCAACGCCCAGGAGCTGGGCGATGCCGAGGCGGTGCGCGTGACCGGCGTGCAGCTGGAGCGCGCCATCCGCATCCAGGCCAAATCGATCAGCGACAAGTACATCGCCCCGCCGCACACCACCGATTTTGCGGTGATGTTCCTGCCCACCGAGGGCCTGTACGCCGAAGTGATCCGCCGCCCCGGCCTGGTCGACCTGCTGCAGCGCGAGCACCGGGTGGTGATCGCCGGTCCGACCACGGTCACCGCGCTGCTCAACAGCCTGCAGATGGGCTTTCGCACCCTGGCCATCGAGCAGCGCTCCAGCGAGGTCTGGGCGCTGCTGGGCGCGGTCAAGAGCGAGTTCGGCAAGTTCGCCGGCATCCTGGAAAAGGCCGAGAAGCAGATCAACACCGTCAGCAAGAGCCTGGGCGATGCCAGCCGCAAGACCCGCACCATCGCCCGGCGCCTGCGCGGGGTGGAGACGCTGGGGCAATCGCAGTCCCAGGCCCTGCTGGGCGAGCTGGGCGCCGAGCTTGACGAGGAAGCCGAACCGGCAGGCGACGACCCGCCGGCTTGAGGCCAAGGCTTTGCCGCGTCGAGCGGCGCGCGGCGGGGCGCGCCATCGGCCCATCGCCCCTGGCCGCAAGCGGCGCTCCCGGCGATGACCGGATCCGGCGCGCCCGTCAGGGCGACAGGCGCGTCAGCCGTCCAGCATCGCCTTGTCGCGCACCGCACCCTTGTCGGCGCTGGTGGCCAGCAGCGCATAGGCCTTGAGCGCGGTGGTGACCTTGCGCGGACGCGCCTGGGCCGGTTTCCAGCCCCTGGCGTCCTGCTCGGCGCGGCGGGCGGCCAGTTCGGCATCGTCCACCAGCAGGTTGATCGCGCGCTTGGGGATGTCGATCAGGATCTTGTCGCCGTCGCGGACCAGGCCGATGGCGCCGCCGCTGGCCGCTTCGGGCGAGGCATGGCCGATCGACAGGCCCGAGGTGCCGCCGGAGAAACGCCCGTCGGTGAGCAGCGCGCACTGCTTGCCCAGGCCCTTGGACTTCAGATAGCTGGTCGGGTAGAGCATCTCCTGCATGCCCGGGCCGCCCTTGGGGCCTTCGTAGCGGATCACCACCACCTCGCCGGGCGCGACCTGGTTGGCCAGGATGCCCTTGACCGCCGAATCCTGGCTTTCGAACACCCGCGCCCTGCCTTCGAACACGTGGATGGATTCGTCCACGCCGGCGGTCTTGACCACGCAGCCATCGACGGCCAGGTTGCCGTACAGCACCGCCAGGCCGCCCTCGGCCGAATACGCGTGCTCGACACTGCGGATGCAGCCTTCGCTGCGATCAATGTCGAGCGTCTTCCAGCGCGTGGCCTGGCTGAAGGCCACCTGGGTCGGCACCCCGCCCGGGCCGGCCTTGAAGAAGGTATGCACCGCCTCATCCTCGGTCTGGGTGACATCCCACCTGGCGATGCCCTCGGCCAGGGTCTTGCTGTGCACGGTCGGCACCTGGGTATGCAGCAGGCCGCCGCGGGCCAGTTCGCCCAGGATCGCGAAGATGCCGCCGGCGCGGTGCACGTCTTCCATGTGGTACTTCTGGATGTTCGGCGCCACCTTGCACAGCTGCGGCACCTTGCGCGAGAGCCGGTCGATGTCGCGCAGGTCGAAGGCCACCTCGCCCTCCTGCGCGGCGGCCAGCAGGTGCAGGATGGTGTTGGTCGAACCGCCCATGGCGATGTCCAGGGTCATCGCGTTCTCGAAGGCCTCGAAGCTGGCAATCGTGCGCGGCAGCGCGCTGGCGTCTTCGCCGCCGTACCAGCGATGGCACAGCTCCACCACCAGCCGTCCTGCGCGCAGGAACAGCTGCTCGCGGTCGGCATGGGTGGCCAGGGTCGAACCGTTGCCCGGCAGGGCCAGGCCCAGCGCCTCGGTCAGGCAGTTCATCGAGTTGGCGGTGAACATGCCGCTGCACGAACCGCAGGTCGGGCAGGCGCTGCGCTCGTAGGCGGCGACCTTTTCGTCCGAGGCATGCGCGTCGGCGGCCACCACCATCGCATCGACCAGGTCCAGGCCATGCTCGGACAGGGTGGTCTTGCCCGCTTCCATCGGCCCGCCGGAGACGAACACCACCGGGATGTTCAGGCGCAGCGCGGCCATCAGCATGCCGGGGGTGATCTTGTCGCAGTTGGAGATGCACACCAGCGCATCGGCGCAGTGCGCGTTGACCATGTACTCGACCGAGTCGGCGATGATCTCGCGGCTGGGCAGCGAGTACAGCATGCCGTCATGGCCCATGGCGATGCCGTCGTCCACCGCGATCGTGTTGAACTCCTTGGCCACCCCGCCGACCCGTTCGATCTCGCGCGCGACCAGCTGGCCGAGGTCCTTCAGGTGCACGTGGCCGGGCACGAACTGGGTGAAGGAATTTGCAATCGCGACGATCGGCTTGTGGAAGTCGTCATCCTTCATCCCGGTGGCCCGCCACAGCGCGCGCGCGCCGGCCATGTTGCGACCAAAGGTGGAGGTCCTGGAGCGGTACTCGGGCATGGCGGTGTCTTTGGGCCGGCGCAGGGCCGGCGTGGTGCGGGAAGGGCGACATTTTCCGCGCTTTTCTCGGTTGCTGCTGCAACTGACCATTCAGCCATGTGCAGCCGGCCGTTGCCGACGGCAGGCATCATGGGCCATCGCATGACCTCGACCGACCCAAGATGAAACGCTCCCGAACCACGTCCCTGCTGCTGATGGGCGCCGCGCCATTGCTGTTCAGCGCCTGCCAACGCGAACCGGAAGTGCGCCAGGGCCTGTACACCTCGGTGGACGCCTGTGCCCGCGAGACCGGCGACAAGGCCAGCTGCCAGGAAGCTTTCGCCAGCGCCCAGAAGCAGGCCAGCGAGCAGGCGCCGCGCTATGCCTCGCAGGAACAGTGCAAGACCGATTGGGGCCAGGACCGCTGCGTCGAGCAGCGCGACAGCCAGGGCCATTCGTTCATCGGCCCGATGATGGCCGGCTTTTTCATGTCGCAGATGCTGGGCAATCGCCGTGGCTTCAACAGCGCGCCGGCCTTCCAGGATCGCAACCGCGGCTGGCTGCGCCCCACGCCAGGGGCCCGCCCGGACACGTCCAATGCGTTCCGCGCCGGCAACACCGGCATGACCCCGATCACCAGCGCGCCCAACCGGGCGGTGACGGTCAGCCGCGGCGGCTTTGGTGCGCGCAGTTCCGGCCGCAGCAGCTTCGGCGGCTGATGCGTCGGGTTGCCATCACCGAGCGTGGCGATTGGCGCGCGCAGGCGGGCGCATGCGGGTTCGATTTCCACACCATCGGCGGCGCACCGTACTGGGACGAGACGGCCTACTACGCCTTCACCCTGCGCCAGATCGAGGATGACCTGGAAGACCCCAGCGCCGAGCTGCACGCCATGGCGCTGGACCTGGTGGACGAGGTGCTGCGCGATGAGGCCAAGCTCAAGCAGCTGGCCATTGCGCAGCCGTACTGGCAATGGATCGCCGACAGCTGGCAGCAGCGTCAGCCGCATCTGTACGGGCGGCTGGACCTGGCCTACGACGGCAACGGGCCGGCCAAACTCTATGAGCTCAACTACGACACGCCGACGTCCTTGTTCGAGGCGGCGTTCTTCCAGTGGCAATGGCTGGAAGACCAGCGCGCGGCCCAGCGCCTGCCAGCCCACGCGGACCAGTTCAATTCCCTGCACGAGGCACTGGTGGCGCGCTTCGGCCAAATCGCGCCTGAGCTGAAGCACCCGTTGAAATTCGCCGCGGTGCGCGGCTCGAACGAAGACCAGGGCACGGTGGCCTACCTGCGCGACTGCGCGGCGCAGGCCGGGTTGCATGGTGAGCTCATCGCGCTGGAAGACCTGGGCCTGTCCGAGGACGGCCGCTTCACCGATCTGGATGATCTGGTGATCGGCACGCTGTTCAAGCTGTATCCGCTGGAGGATCTGTTCGGCGAGGCGTTCGGCCAGGCCCTGCCGGCATCGGGCCTGCAGCTGCTGGAACCGCCATGGAAGGCGGTGCTGAGCAACAAGGGCATCCTGCCGCTGCTGTGGCAGCGCCATCGCGGCCATCCCAACCTGCTGCCGGCCCACTTCGACGATGGCAGCGCCCTGCAGCCCGGCTGGGTGCGCAAGCCGCTGCACTCCCGCGAGGGCGCCAACGTGGCCCTGCACCTGGCCGACGGCAGCTGGCAGGAAAGCCAGGGGCCGTATACCGGCCCGTGCATCATCCAGGCCGCCCATCCGCTGACCGCCTTCGACGGCCACTATCCGCTGATCGGCAGCTGGGTGGTCGGCGAGAGCGCCTGCGGCATCGGCATCCGCGAGGACGACAGCCGCATCACCGGCGACAGCGCCCGCTTCGTGCCCCACGCGATCATCGATGACGCGCCGGGCGTGTTGTATGCGTAGCGGTGGCCGGGCAGGGCACCTGGCTTGCGCGCCACGGTCGCGGCCGGCGCCCGTCTTGCCCATCGCGGTGCGGCCATGGCCGATCACCGGCAGCCTTACACTGCCGCGATGTCGCCGCCTTCCACCCTGGCCTGCCGCAGTGGCTGCGCCGCCTGCTGCACCGCGCCAGTCCACGTCGTCGCGTTGGCCGGAGCGCACGCGCTTGGCCTTGGTGGTGTCCAGCAAGGCGGCGGATGCGGGATCCCGCATCGCGCTGAACAGGGACAATAGGCCCAGGCTCTCGAACACCTCCAGCCAGCCGCCCAGCGAGACCTCGACTGCGCCGCCTCCATGCGCTTGAGCGTGGCCAAGCTGATGCGCGCGCGCGCCAAGCCTTGCTGCGTCCACGCCCCTGCCAAGCGGGACCTGGCGAACCAGCTCGCCAGGGGTGGCGAAGTCAGCTTCTTTCTGCGCATGGATCATATTTGATCCGTCATGGCCATAACGGCTTATTTATGAACCCTATAGACTGCAGCAGTGTCATCAATAGCGCCTCCCCGTCATCCCCCGAGTGGATCAATTTGGATCATTCCAAGCAGAGCACGCGCCCTGGTCATCCCGACGTAATGGGATGTCCGCAAGGGCGACTTCACATCTGGCGCGACCATATCAACCAGCCAAACCACCGAGCTTTCCAAGCCCTTGAAGTCTTCGATCCGCGCAAAACCGATAGCGCAGTTGCCAACGCCACGGGAAGAGTAGGCATCCAGTGGCGTAATCCGCATTCCCGCCTTTTCCGGAATCAACGACGCACAAGACTGCGAGTAGGCAAGCGGGGAGAGAATGATGACGTCTGACGGGCTGAAACCATCCTCATTGATCAACTTCAGCAAGTCCTTAAATAACGCGACGGAGGCACCCTCCCTGCTGGTGACCGTGATCTCACGCACCGCCGGACCATCCCCGACAGCCGATGCACCCACATCCGCATCAAGCGCCGTCTGCACCCGCGCCAGAATGGGTAACGAGTTGCGACAGTTGGTCTTCAGCGGAATGCGCGCAGCTCCAAGACCCGCGAGGTATTCGTAGGCATCCGGCCGATATTCTCCGCACAGTCCGGATTGATTGTTCGCGTCATGGAAAAAGCTCCAACGCCCGTTATCAAGTCCGCCGCGCAAAATGCCGTCCAGGTGCCCTAGTGCGTCCATATTCAATATGTCCTGCCCTTCATCGACGATCAGCGCATCAAACTTATCAATCCCTGCGCGCTTCGCGGTGACGGGAGCTGAGTTTGTCAGGGATATCGTCACGCCGGGAGGGGCGGCTTTCTCGAGATAGGCCCTGAGCCATGGCGAGTGGCAAGTGAGTGCAACCTGCATGCCAGCAGCGCTCCATCGCTTGGCAAGTTCCAGTGCCAACATCGTCTTTCCCGTTCCTGCCCCACCCGAACAGATGACGCGATCGTTCGCTTCGACGACATCAATGTATCGGAGCTGATCTTCGGTCAACTGAGCAACGCGCACCTCGATCGCATGTGCCGACGCATGCAATGGCATCACCGCTTCAAACTCAGGGCGCAAGAACTGCTGCAGTCGGCGCAACTGCTCGGGACCCGCCTTCGAGTCACCTCTGTCCTTGTTTCGCCAATGGGAGATCAACTTCTTTAGCCACTGCTCAAACTGCCGGAAATTTCTGGCGTCCGCGAGAACGGCACGATCCCACTCCGAACCTTCAGGAAGACTCCCGACATCCGGCATGACTGCCGCATACCCGAAGACGAAAGAGTTGGCGAGCTCAGCTGGAAGTTTCTTTCGTAATCCATGAAGTGCGCCCTCAGCCTGTCTGAATGGCGACTCCTTTAACCGTTCAACCGAGCCATACCGGTTTCGGGTCTCCCATATACCGTCGCGACATGAGACATCACCGCCCTTGACCTCCAGCACGAACAGGCCGTCCGGCCCGCAAACAACGAAATCAATCTCACCGAAGCGCTTGTATTCATGCTGCGGAAGATTGAGCGAGTGCATGGCGAACCAGCCATGCTGATCCGCTCCAGAAAAGCATGCGCGCAACTGGTCAAAAACTCGCAGTTCTGCCCGGCTTTGCGTATCCAGCGGCTGACTAGGGATCATCCTCATGGTTAGGCTCTGGAATCCAGTGCGGCTCTTATTTCACCTTCGATGTCGCGGGGCAATGGTGGCCATTGGGAAATCTTCCCCAGTAAGCCACCCTTGTCGATCTCAACGGTCGGCGGCCCGACGTCCCCGCGAACGACAACCTCGATCCCATCGGAAGAAATGTTCAGACGATACTGACCCTGCGGCAACCGGATACGGGAAGTAATGCAGTCATGCCACCCAAGCCGGCTGGCCAGTTTTGCCAACGATGCCTTGCGCTCTTCATTCCAAGTGCCTTCGCCCGTTCTGAGCAATTCACGGAGAGGGATCGGACGCGGAGGGGCTGGATTCAGAGATAGTCGGGTGCCACGCTGGCTGCATTCGGCTAAGAACATCCGATGTTCCACAAACCGTGAGAGCCCTTTTGCAGACCGCAGCTCAACTGGCAGCCCAATCCAGCCATCACGAACTCCGAACAGGATCGCTGCCAGCACGAGCTCTTGGTCACTCAGGTCTTGATGCGAGAACTCCAACAGATCCACGCAGCGGTCGCGAAGACAGAACAGCAACAGCGGGCGCGACAGTGTTCCCTTGTGGCGATCGAACAGTTGACTGATTGTGCCGCCACCCAGGCCAAACGTGCTGCGCATGTCGGAGATCAAGCGCTCCAGACGGGATCGGTAACCTGCCTCTTGCAGATCAGGAAGCTGCCCGTCCAGAAAGCCAAGGACAATATCGACCGGCTTTTCCGACGATCCGCGAAGTCGGGCCTCCACCAGTACCTGTACCGCACCCCAAAACAACTGCGCCTGCACCGAGCTTTCCGGACGGGGGGCACCGGATTCGAACCAAGACACCAGTTCTGACAAAACGGGATCCCGCCCGCCCACGTCGCAAACGCCGGCATCGCCGGCGCCGCTGGCCATGCGATAGACGGCGCAACAAAAGTCGCTTCGGTTCGCAAGCTGGTAAAGCATGGCCAAGCCACCCCCGACTGCCTCGCCGCGGGCCGGTGGCTGATCGATGGCACCCTGAGCCGTGTCATCCGACGGCTCGGGCAATGGCCAGGGAACGGGTTGGACTGAGCTAAAGTATTGCTCGGCCACTTCAATGCTCAGGTCAGTCACCTCGATATTGGCGAAGTCGCGTGCGGAGGCCTCGAACTCCTTGCGGTCGGCTGGTGAACGGAACAACAGGCGTTTTACCAAAGTGATTGGCAATGGCGCACACATCAGCAACGCGCCGATCTCTGAACCGATGTTCGAAGGCAACGTTCCGATGGAAACCTCTCCGTCGCGCGTAATCAGATGAACCCGCCCGGAAATTCCATCGAGATCTAACTCCGCGATACAAGGGCGCAGATGCTTCTGCTCACTGACGGCCTGCTGTATCGCCAGCTCCGGGACACCTTCACGGAATACGGGAATCAAGCCAGTTAGCCCGCTGGATGGATCACGATAATGCTTGCCCATAAACCCTGCCGGCCCCATGACCAAACCGGCCGCCAGCATGTAGAGCAGGTTGAGGTGATTCGTCGCCAATAGCCAGGACTGCTCAGCGGCGCCAACTTGTTCCTTTTTGGGCGTCATCGGCTCCAAAGGTTTTGGGTGCAATCCCGGTTTTCCCGTGGAGGAGGCCGACGGCTGCGACCGAATCGGCATGGGGCCTGGGGTCGGTGCAACTTCGTTATCAAAATTCTGAAGCCGCCCTCCGGAACCGAATTGAGGTGCTTCCTGTTGCGGACTGTTGTGGAACAAGTCTATCGGCGGGGGATTTTCTTTTTTCTTGCGTGTTTTCTTGGCCGGTGTCTCCGCTTGATCCGTCTCTTTTTTGCTTGGGGTCATGTTCATTTCCTGGTCAGGAATGCCTGATCTTGTGGTAAGAGGGCCTCGATGGCTGGCACCGGGTTGCCGTTGCGCAAGAGAATGATCTGCTCGCGTGCACGCGCCACCATCACGTAGAACCGCTTCTTCAACGCGTCGGAGTTACGCCTGGGTTCGTGCTCATCTATATCGGCCAGAATAGCAGTATCGAATTCCAGCCCTTTGCAGGACTGCCCGTTGATCACCATGATCCCGCCAGTCCCGAAATCCATGGTCTCCTGCTGCCCCGATACAAACGTTCTGATCTCAGGCTTGTCGTTATCGAGTAGGGGGTCCGTGCGGCTGAGAACGTCTACGAACTTCTCACGGACTCGGTTATTGGGCGTGATAATTCCCATCAACTTCCGCGGATTTCGATCCGATGTCTGCAGAATGCGTTCTGCAATGCCTCCGAGGGACTGCGCTGCGCCATTGCCGTAACGCCAGAGTTCAGGAGTCGAGGCCCCCCGCTTCGCCGGAGGGAGCTCGGGTCTGGGGCTGGCCAGATCATCTGGATAGAAATGTTGCGCCAACTGAGCAATGGGACGGGTATTGCGATAGTTGGCCTGCAGCTCCAGCGTGTCCGCAGGAGAAATGGCCAACGCGTTCTCTATGTCCTGGCGAGCACTGCACTTGTCTGGATGAATCTGCTGGTTCTGGTCCGCGACGACGTAGAAGTGCTCAAACCTTAGATTCGTCAGCGCGTTGTAGAACGCCGGTGGCATGTCTTGCCCTTCGTCAATGACAAGGAAAGGAAGATCATATGAATGCTGGGGAAGGTCACCGTTCTGCAGGCGGTCCGTGACGCTCTGCCAGTCAATGGCCTGGTATCCACCAGGCCGATCAGGCGGGCAAAGCGGCACGCTGTCCTTGAAGAGTGACTTCCAGAGCCTGCGGAACCATGTGTCCAGGGTGAACGCTTTCAAGTCGCTGCCGAACAAATGCCGGCTCGACTGGTCCAATAGTTTGTTATATGTGAGGAAGCGATAGTTTTCGGTCCCGGCCGCCAGGCGTCGCGCGCGAAGTAGTGCGACGACCGACTTGCCAGTTCCGGGACCGCCGACGATCAAATGCTGACCGTCCAGTGGCAAGGCTAGTGCCGCATCCTGATCCTTGCTCAGGTCCTGGACGTTCGGCAGGGTGAATCGACGGGTCCGATCGACGGGCATGGCTAGGGCATCCGGAAGAACGGGGGGAGGCCACTGTCCGTACCTTTGACGAACGTGCGATCCAGCAAGGTGTTGCCGTACTCACAGGCAGGCTCCGGGACCAGTGCGCACGCGTGGCAGGCAGCGCGATTCAAGAGGCCTGGCCCTTGGCCTTCGTGCTCGCTGCACACCGGATCAAGCGAACACCAGCGAGCATGTTCCAGCGCACGCACCAGGATGCCTAGAAAGCGGCGCGGCTCCGCGATTTCGGCCAGTCCGCCCAGGGAGCCTGCGATATCCGGAACCGCGACAGAGATCAGTATCCCGGCCATTGGCTTCGGCGCTTCCGCGCAGTAAATGACTTCTGTCAGTGACGCGGCAGGGTAGCCGCCCTCCGCTTCGACCTGGCGCATCAGCAGATGCGATAGCGTATGCAGCAACAGGAAGCGGGCTGTCAGTGGATTGGGCGCATCCCGCCCGGATTGAGTGAAGCGGGGAAGCATCTGGCGTAGTCGCGCGTTAACCGCCTCGTCACGACTCCAACGCACAAGCGGGCCCTCGTCGAGGGCGATGAAGATGCCCTCGCCGTAAAGCTCGACGGCCGGAAGCCAGCCGGACGTGCCCACGAGATCCGGCGGTACTGTGTCCTTCCCGTTAAGACGGCTGAATCCCTTGAATACCTTCACGGCCTTGAGCCGATCCACGCGCACCAGGCGTTTCACTCCACGAATGAACTGGCGCATTTCCTCACCAATTACGTCATCACAGGCCAACGCCTGCCAGGCTTCGGACTGGTCATGCGTCACCAAGTCCTCATCGGGATGCTGGTCGGGAAGGGTTTCGAGAAACGCATCAAACTCACTTTCCCGCAGCTGTCCCGGAGTGAAGAAGGCGTCGTACAAAGGGTAGCCTTGCTCGATATCCTGCAGTGCCGCTTCGATATCTTGCGGCGTGCAACGATATTCCTGAGCGATCTGCCGGATCGCAGCCTTCCTTGCCAAGGATGTCCGCGCGGCGTCGATGGTCCTGCGGTCCTGGGTACTGCGATACAGGCGATCCACAGCGGTCCCTTTGCGTACGCGGGATTCTGGCGGGATCACCAACGCAAGCCCCCAAGCGGGCGAGTAGAGGCGCGTGTCATTGATCGCCAGCACCTGAGCAAGCTGATCGGGCGCGGTAGCCGGCAGTTCCTTGACGGGCACCAGGTCATCATGCGTCCAGGGTTGCTGTCGGCCCGTCCCGAAACCCAGGCGTTCATCGCCACGGAATGCTGTTTCGGCACGGCAGGCATCGCAACGCAAAGATCGTGATGCTCCGGCTTCGACCAGTCGCAACCGGTCAGTGACCTTGCATCCCAGCTGCTCCGGCGAGCGGGTGTCCTTGTGGGCCAGATAATGCCAAGGCACCTCGGCGAGGTAGCCGGCCGGATCAGCCATCACCCACGTCACCTGCACGAGTTTCGACCTCCTGCCGCACGCCTGCCTATCACATCGCGGCGATTCGCCACTGTCCGCCCGCCATGGATTCAGGTAGAGCGCACCGCAGTTCGGACAACGCACCCACGCTGGAAAGCGCGATGCCGGGATGCAAACGCCATCCACCTGGCCGTGCGCACCCTCGCGCGCAACGGGTGGCTCCCGGAGGACTTCGGTCACGCCGAGCGCCGCGCGAACACGCTCCACGTAGGGGATAACGCCGCCACCGGGTCGCCCGCTCCTGTCCGTCCATTGGCGGGTATCGCGAACAACCACCAGTTCGTCGGGTCCACGCACGATGGCGCCGACCCCGCTTTGGGCCAGCAGATGCGACAGGCGGATCGGAATCAGATGATTCGGCATGGCTTAGAGGACCTTGAGCAGTGCGGAGTTTTCGACATTGCGCAGGGACTGCAGGGTAGCCCACAGCCCTCTGATCCGATCGTCGTGGTTGTAGAGCAAACGGTCCGCTGCATTATCGTTCCCCGAAACCTGATAGCGCAGGGCACGCCTCGAATCACGGCACCGTTCCACTTCATTCCGCCAAGCGGTCACCAGACTATCGATATGTGCCTCGATCTCCGTTTGCTGGTTCAGGTCAACGGCGGACTGACCGCAGCGACGCTTTAACTCCCTGACGGCTTTGTCCACGGCAGCATGGCCGGGATCGAAGTTGGCTGCGGCGTCGTTGCCTGCAAGGCCCACGTGTGCGTGACGCATGACGATCACCAGCGCTGCGTGCAATGCGCGCTGGCGGGCTTGGTAGGTGTAAGGCGTCACGCTGGTCGGCTCGACGAACCGATAGAATGCCTCGTGATACGGGCGGAAGCTCTCGTAATGCGAGAGACTGCGCGCTTGGTCCCGGTAGTAATTCATGAACACCACGCCGGGCACTTCGCTGCGGCCGACCCGGCTGCTCGCCTGGATGTACTCAGCGGTGGTCAGTGGTTGGCCGTTGATCGTCATCAGGGCAAGGCGCGCGACGTCCAACCCCACCGAGACCATGTTGGTGGCCAGCACCGCATCCAGACTGTCCCTCGCGTTCTTGTTCAGGGCTAGCCGGGTGAAAATGGCGCTGTTTTCCTGCGCCGTCTGCAAGCTGGTCAGCTGGGCAATGCTTGTCTGTGTACGCGCATCTGCTTGCGGATCCAGCAAGCGCCTGAACTCGCCAACATCGCTCACGAAAGCGGTGTGGCTGTTGCCGACACCCTTCAGGCTGCCGTGATACACGACCTGTGTCCACCACGCGTCGAGCAACGCGTCCCGCTCCTGCTCGTCCTTGAACAAGGCATGGGGCGCCAGCAGCGACGCGGCCGCCAGCGGCGCCAGACACTTCTGACGGTTGAGCATTGGGGCCAGATAGCCGACGTACATTCGCCCGGGTCGCTGCGTCAACGGCACGGTGCGGGCAAAGTAGGAATCGTCGCGGCTCAATCCGGGTGGTGGAAACACGGATACGTTACGGCCGTAGAGCCGGCGAACCTGCTGTGATGCCATGCGGATCGTGGCCGTGGAGGCGACGTACTTGGGATAGACGCCATGCAGCCGCAGCACCGTATCCAGCCCCGCCTCGTATAGCCCGGCCACCGAGCCCAGCGCGCTGGCGATCAGATGCAGCTCATCCTGGATGATAAGCTCGGGAGGGCGGTACTGCATACCACCAAAGAATGCGCTGGCACGCTCCTCCCAGGCCAGCCGCGCAAACTTGTCCACGGTCGCCACCAGCATGGTCGGCGGATCGGCGTAAAGCGCCTCATCGACCACGTTACAAGGCAATGTACCGCGGAACCGGCATTGCGGGTTTCCGCAATGAAAAGCAAACTGCCGCTCGCTGGCCTGGTAGCTGGTGCGCCCATCGAACGCCTGCCCGCACCACGGGCAGCAATCGAGTACCAGGGCCGGCAACGCATCACCCGCCCGGGCCTCGGCAACCAGATTGGCGGCTTGTTCAAAAGTGTTCGGGCTGGTCGCCGTGCCCACCCACAGGCCGATGCTGATCGGTTCTGACCCAAGGTCGATGCGCTCGCGGCGAACCAGCTCCAACGCGCAGATCAGGCGCGATGCACGCAGAAACTGATCACGAGTCAGAAGGCGCAAGGTGTAGCGCATCAGCACGCAGATGCCGCCACCGGTATCGGGATGCTGCAACCGCCGTAGCGCGATCTGGAAGGCGATCAGCCCCAGATAAGCCTCGGTCTTGCCGCCGCCGGTCGGAAACCAGATGAGATCCACCGTATCGCGGTCTTCGCTGTCGGGGTCGGCGGAGGATTCGAGCACGGTGAGCAGGAAGGCCAACTGGAACGGTCGCCAGCGGTAGGTGTCATCACCACGCGCCTTGCCTTGCACGGCGTCGTGCTGTCGCATCTGATCGAGCATCGCGCGATTGGCCAAGGCAAAAGCCAGACGGACTTGCGCATCTCCGCCCAGCAACGCCAATCCCCCCCGCATGCGCTTCACAGTCGTTTCAATGCGTTGGCAAATGCGCTCCGCTGCCGCGCGATCATCCTCCCGCAGTCCGGAAATCGTCTCATTCTGTCGGGCTGCCCAGGCCGCGTAGCACTCCACGAAAGTCGGCAGATCGGATTCAAGCGCATCGGGACAATCGTCAAGTCGCGACAGCACCGACAGGGACAATGCCGCGTCCCCGCCCGATTCCGTATCGGCAGTCATCTGCGGCACTTCCACGACCGGCATGGTCTGTGTGCACAGCTCGGTGACCTTGCCATCGACCACGACCCAGTCGGCAGCGCAGCCGTGCCCGACAGCATGGATGCTTTGCGCGGCGTACTGGAGTTCGATTTCCTGCTCTTCCTCATCCAGCAGGCTGCGGTCCACCCGTGGATACTCGCCCACCTGACCCGCGTCGATCACGCATCTGAGGCTGGCTTCGAACAGCGTCTTTTCCGCCCGCTCGAACGCGAACTCATGCGTATCGTCGGCAACCACCTGTGTATTGCAGAGCGTGACGGTGACGATCCAGCCATCGGCGAAGCGCCGCCAGAGGACGTCGAGCCGCGCGCGATCCGCCAGCACCCTGTGGCTTTGATGTTGTGCCTTGCCTGGACAGGAGACGTTGACGACCTCCTCGCTGTCGGCATCCGGAACCAGCGTCCTTCGCGTCCATTCGTTCTTGTACCGTCCGCGCTCATCGCGCTCGGTGCGTTCGTATCGAATGGCCGAACACAGCAGCTGCAACTCGATGCGCCCACCCTTGACGAAGAAGGAAAAGCCCAACGAGGACGGTGGGATGTAGCGGCGCACGATGGCCGGTTCGACGGCGTTTTCGCCCGACGCTCCCGCAGCTGCCTCGGCATCCTCCACCTCGTCCTCAGCCGGATCGATGCCCTCACCCGACGAAGAAACTGGATAGATGGCTCCGCACGGGAAGCGTTCAGTCGGCAGCACGCCGCGCAGATCCGGCCCATCAGAACCACCCTGTGGCGCACCCACAAGCTGGCGGCGCATCCATTCGATGAAGCGCTTGCGCGGTTCGACAAACGGATGGGTGGTCACGGACACCTCATGCTTATCGCCATGGCCAAAGCACCTACGGGGAGGGTTACTGCAATGGTGGCCTCACGAGGAATTGTCATGCTTCTCACCGGTCATCATCCCTGTGCTTCTCGCCGAGGCGCTCCCTCGGCATCACCGGATCCAGCGTTGAACTACGCATCACGCCTCCGATGTTCGCTGCGTTCTGGCTCAGGCCGTAGGCGACAGAGAGGCGGTCGAATCCGGATTCCATCTTTCCAACGATGTCGCGAGGTTCGACCAGCTCCGAAATCTGGAACTTGATACCAAAGATGTTCGCGGCCTCCGTGGCTATGCGAGCGAATCGCTTCTTCAGTGAAGGGATCCGACTTCCGCCGCCGCACAAGAACAGGCGAACATGCTCCGCTCTATGGAAAGCAGGGGACGTTGGATACGTTCTCTTCGCCGTACGGGTAGCTCCGTTAAATACCTCGGCCACTGAACTGAGATACAGGGATCGCCTGCTGCATACATCATTCGGCGAGCAATCGAGCTTTTGGCCGACCTCGTCGTCTGAAAGAGAAGACTCGCCATCCGTCCAGACGGGATGGCCTGCTGTGCCGGACAACGCTGCAATGAGGTAATGCGCACCGAGCCTGTCCACTTCGGAGGCGAAGATAGGCAACAGCGCTTCACCATCCTTCAAGAACACGTTGAAATAGGACACATCCAGCGTACCCGCTCCGATATCGACAAGTGCATGCAGGTCTTCCCTGCGCTCAGGAGACAACAGATAGGAATACAACTGGCACGCGAATTCGGGAAAGACGTCCACGGCGGGCCTATCGACTTGGCCCGTAATCCGCAGGGCCTCATGTGCCGCGGTTCGCGTCACTGGCCCGGGCATGCAGGCCAGCACTCTCGCTGCCTGCGCCACTGTCTTGAACGTCTCCGTGGTGGCGTCGCTGTCCCACGACTTCGTTGGCAGACCGACATGCAGGCGCCATCTCACGCCTTTGTCGACCTCACGGCTTGTCCGTCGCAGCCATTCATCCACATGGCGGAATGCCAGAGCGATGAAGATCACGGCGTCTGCCATGCGCCCATCAGTGCTCGTTGCGTCTGAAGACAATAGCTGGAGCTTTATACCGTCGTGGACAGACCACCCCGACGCCTCGTGTGCGCCCAGCACGCAGCGCTCATCCAGCGCTTCGCTGAAGACCGAAGCCAAGAGATGGTGGTCTTCGCCTTCGACCGCACCAGACCAGTCGACGGCGTAGTGACGGCCGGACCAGCGCACCACGGCCTTGGTAAAGGCGGTTCCGAAGTCCAGCCCAAGGATGGCAAGCCTGCCGTCCTTGTCCTCGACCACCGGAGCAAGATCCACGAAACCGCGCGGGCGTGACATCGCCGCGGCAATCCGTAGCTCGCGCACATCAGCTGAGGCTTCGAGCAGGCGTTGCCGCAAACTCTTTGCGACGGGCGCCGGATCAGGCTGCGGAATGCGGGGTGGCGCTGAACTGACAATCCCAGGCTCGGGAACGGGCACTACCGGCTTCTTGCCGGGTGGAGACACGCCAGGCTTTTTCTGACGCTTCGCGAAACCCGTGGAAGTGCCCTTCGTGACTTTTACCTCGCCGCCGCCACGCTTCCAGCTGCGAAGCGTCTGCTCATCGTTTTGCTTGCCAGGGCTTCCGGTAGTGCCACGCGCGGATTCAGTAGCCGACGGTGGCCCATCGGGCCTGGATGCTTTCCACTGCGCCATGAAGTCTGACGCGGAATCGCCAAGCGTCGGCTTCGACTTGCCTTTCCCCCTGTTCATCCGATCATCCCTTGATTCTGACGAAACCGGAGATCAGTCCACTGCGCGCCACGCTGGGTTGCTCACGCTGATCCAGAGCGGCGACAGCGACTTCATGCTTCTGGCGCAAATCGCGAATCTGCCCCTCCGCCATCCGCCGGTAGTTGGCGCGATGCGGTTCGGCCACTCGCTGCATTGCATCCTCAAGCTTGCCGATCCGTCGCTGCAGGTGTCGCGCCAGGCTCTCGCGCTGTATGCGGATACGGTCGGCGTTCTCGGCCTGGAAGACCCTTCTGGCTTCTCGGAATTGGCGCAGCAATGCCGCCTTCGCGCTCTCCAGCAACTCGCCCGCAACAATCTTGTCGGGCAAGCATGGGCTGATGTCCACCCAGTCCCGGGTCTGCGCGCGCAAGCCATTGACCAGGTCGAAACCGGACTCCCCACTGACCGGCTCGCCACCATGCACCGGAATGAAGAACGCGCGGATCGTCTCCTCCCGCCGCGCGCCGTCGAACTGCCAGATCTCGGTCGCGAAAGCGTAGTCGCCCGGTGCAACGTCCAGGCCAAGCTCGGCCAGCCCTACCTCGGCGGCCACCACCAGATCACGATGCTGGCTGCGGCTCTCATGGTCGGCAATCATGCGTACCAGCGGGTGGTACTGGTTGATCAGCTCATACTTGGCCGGATGCTCGCCACGATTGACGTGGTTGCGGATCACCACATCGGCATCGCCGCCGCTTTCAAGTTTCGAACGTGGCAGTTGGCGGCTTTCCCGGAAGCGAATCAGCCTGGCCGTGGCGTCCGCACCCAAGCGGACAGCCCCCGTCGCGCCACCGGGATCCATCCGCATCACGTACCCGGGCGCGTTCTCCTCGAGATACTCGCGGATGTGCAGCTGCAGGTCCTGGTCGGTAATGCGTCGCTGTGTATCGCGAGCATGCGAGACCTTGTTGCGTACGAACTCCCCCAGGCCCACGAAGTCGGCCTCGTGCTCCTGGATCTCCGCCATGTTGCGCCGGTTCTGCTCCATCACCGCACGCGCCTGGTCGATGCGCCGCTCCTGCTGCTCCGGGGTCAGATGGCCGCTCAGCAGATCGCGCGTCAACAGGCTGATGCCGTCCTGGAGGACGTCTTCCGTGCAACCCAGTGCATCTTCGAACAGCTTCAGCTTCTCGAACAGCCGGGTCAGGATGCGATCGTCGATGGTGTCCTGGTACACCAGGTTGGCGATCCCGATGGCCTCTGCCTGCTGGCCGATGCGGTCGATGCGGCCGATGCGCTGCTCCACCCGCATCGGGTTCCACGGCAGGTCGTAGTTGACCAGTAGACGCATGAACTGCAGATCCACGCCTTCTGCCGCCACTTCCGAAGCCAGCAGCACCTTGTAGCGGCTGGACTCACGGAACTCGTCGATGCGTGCCTGCTTGTCGTCACCGCCCATCACGACCAGCGCCGCAATTCCCACTGCTTGCAGCCGTTCCTTCAGGTAACCAAGCGTGTCCCGGAAATAGCTGAAGACGATGACCTTCTCCTGCGGGTAGTCGCGCAGGTACTCCTTCAGCAGTGACTCCAGCTGGTGGTACTTCGAGTCATGCTCGCGCAGCGCCTTGAGGTCGACGTGGCCTGCCAAGGCTCGTGCCACATATCCGGTCACCGACGTCAGGTCGTCGGCCGCCATGTCCTCGCCAAAGGCGTCGTAGGCAAAGGCCTCCGCCTCTTCATCGCTCCATTCGCCGTCACGCCCCAGCCAGCGGGAGGCAGCGGCGAACATGCAGCTGGACATCTGCCGCTGTGGTGTCGCCAGCAGGAAGCCCTGCACACCACCGTTGTGCAAGCCATAGGAGATGACCGCTTCGGTCACGCGCCGGTAGAACTCCTGTTCGGCCGCGGTCATCGGCACCGGGAAGTTCTGCACCAGCCGCTCCACCCGGTTCTCAAGCACTTCGCGCTTGCGCGAGCGGACGATCACCTGTCCGAGCAGGTTGACGCGCTCCAGGCGATGGTTCATCGCCACGCGCTCTTCCGGGGTCAGCACCTCGGCATCGTCACGCTCGCTCAGGCTCTCCTTGAGCAGCTTCAGGCTCTCGCTGTTCCGGAACAACCAATGCAGTTCGGCCTCGTCCAGCGCTTCCCGCACCATGCCGATGCTGGCCTCCGGCCGCTTGAGCTGGTTGGCCAGCCGTACCAGAGGCCGATTGGCGCCGAGCACGTTCTCGAACTCACCCTCGAACCGGAACTGGTCCGGGTCCACCAGCGAGACCAGATTGAACAGGTCGGTGCTGCGGTTGTTCACCGGTGTCGCCGATAGCAGGATGAAGTACTCGGCCACCGGGCGCAGCAGCTGACCCAGGAAGGCCGAAGAGGTTTGATGATTGCGCAGGTAGTGCGCTTCATCGATCACCACCAGGTCGAACAGGGTCTGGCCCTGTGCGTCATTGAGGTAGCGGGCCAGCCGTACGACCGCCGAGTTCGAGGTCGAGTCTTCGTCCGTGGCGTCAGTAGGCGGCCGGATGCCCTGCAGGCTGCAGATGATGGCCGGCACCTTGGGCGCCGCCTCGCCCTGCTGCAGGTGTTGCAGCAGCTGCCGGGCATTCATGACCTGCGCAGTAGTCCCGAAGCGGCGATACAACTCCTGCTTCCACTTGTCGGTCAGCACTGCGGGGCAGACCACCAGCAGCCGGGTCGCATGGGTGCGGAAGCGCAGTTCGGTCCAGATCAGTCCGGCCTCGATGGTCTTTCCCAGACCGACTTCATCGGCGATGAGCACGCCCTTGGAAGGCGAGTCCAGCAGCGCAAGCAGGGGCTTGAACTGATGGGGCATGAACTGGGTGTCGGTGGTGTCCAGGCTGTAGATCATCTCCGACAGCTGGCCGGCCAGCTGGACAGAAGTCAAGCGTTTGCGTAGATGCGAGGCGCTGGCGAACTTGCCCGCCAGTACCTGCTCGCGGTCGTCGAGCTCGGTGTCTGCAGGCTCCAGGTCCTCGGCCATCTCGAAGCGCGGCTGCTGGCCGGGGAAACGGACCTGCACCATCAGCCCGTCGCCGTCGTCACGGGTGCGGCCGGTGGATTCACCGACCAGGCCGGTATCGTGGCGCGAGCGGACGCGCGTCCCTGCAATGGATAGGCTTTGTTCGAAAGCGATTTGCGGCATGAGCGCCCCCCTTGAGCTCAGTCAGCAGCGCCTTACTTGATCATCTCAACCAGGTTGAGCGGCTTGGCCAGCACCTGCACGCCCTGCGGACTGCGCCCCGTCTCGAACACGGTCTGCCAGAAACTGTTGTTCTGCTTACCCCCGAACACCGTCTCGGACAGATCCTTGTTCACCCAAAGCGGCAATGCCGCCAGGTTACGGACAAAGTTGCGGATGTTCGTCCACAGCTGCTCCGGAAACGCATACTGAAACAGCTTGTCTTCCTGGATCGGCTTGCCGGTGTTGATGAAGTAATTGCGGGCAACCTGCTGGATATAGCGCAGCCAGTTGTAGACCAGCTCTTCCTTGCTCATGCGGAAAGCGCGCAAATGGTCGTGTTTGAAGAGCTCGCCTTTCTGCAACCTACTCTCGATCTTGTCGGTACCGGTGTCCGGGTCAAATTTTCCGACATAGATCTCCTCGGCCAGGATGTTCATCAGCTTGATGATCTGCGCCGTTTCCAGTTCACGTGGGTTCTCGCCATTCTCTGCGCCGAAGTTGAGCGGCGTCGACAAGACGCCTTGATGAACGAAGAAGGAGTAAAACGTCTTGTCGATCGTGCTGTAAGACAGCGGACGTTCCTTGCCCCGACCGCCGTAATCGATGAAGTCGCGCAATTTGTTGTCTGCATCCGACGTGACCGCATCGCGAACCGCATCCAGGATGAAGCGCTTCATCTCGCGCGACTGCCCCTTGAAGTAGATCACCAGGTCCTGTTCGCTGAAGCTGAGGTCGTCATCAGAGCGCCCCGTCTCGGCCCGGAACCTCTGCAGTCGGTCGACATAGAGCGTGCCGCCCAGATGGCGCTGCACCGACTTGTCGAAGGCGACCTGCTTGAGCGTAGTCCCTGCGTTGGTGTTGGTGGTGATCAGCGTGTCCGGGTCCGGGTCGATGAACACGCGGACCGGCAATGCCTTCGCGCCCAGCATGATCTGCGCCGCGGCCTTGTGTTGTCCGTCAAAGACATGGATCGCACTCTTGCCACCTTCCGTGCTGGCCCATGCCAATGGCACGTGGAGTTGTGGACGCTTCTGGTAGAACTCCTCCACCAGCTTTCCGATGTTGCTGCCGATGCTGCGCGGGTTGATGCGGTCGTCGTGGGCCAGGTACTGGATCGGCAACCTGGCGAAGAAGTAGCGGAAGCCACTCAATTCGTCGACGTAAACGGGTACCGCATGCACTCGCTCATCACCGATTGCGCTGAGCGTGAAGCTGGCGCTGCCATCGGCGACCTTGAATGCCAGTTGCTGCGTCCCGCCCCCTGCCTGCTGCAGCACGTCGCCCAGGTTGGCGCTGCGGTTCTCTGGAGCGACCGCATCCTTGAGCCGACTGAAGCGCTGCAGTATCCGGGCGACTTCCAGATTGGAGGCCTGCTTCGAACGATTGCAGCTGGCATGCGTCAGCGCGAAGTTCGATGGATCGTCCTTCCCACCGGTCTTGATCGGCACCACGTGATCGATATCGATGCTGTCCTTGTGCAGCACCAGATCAATGCCCTGCTCACAGATGAAGCAGTGGCCGTTTTGCGTTGCATGCAACTGGGCAATCAGCGCCTTGCGCTCATCGGCGGTCTGGCGGGACAAGAAGAGCGAAGACATCGGTGTGATTACCCCTGTTATTTCTCAAAGAAATTCCGAGCGATGCGGTAGTCATCCTCGCGGCTGTCGGCCGCAAACTGTGCGACGTATTCGATGTCGCGTTGCTGCAGGGCGCCGGGGAGGGTGTCGTCGAGGACGGGGCGGCGCCTTCCTTGCCGGACGCGTCCACGCGCACCGCACCGCGAACCAGTCGTTGATCATGGGCCGGCAGGTTGGCGAGCTTGCCACGCTTGCTGCGCTCGGCGCTGCTGCCCTTGAGCGAGACGTTGTGGGTCTCGTCGATGACGATGATGTCCCAGAAGGTGTTCTCGAGGTAATGCCGGTGGTCGCTGTCCTTCTTGACGGCGCCAGTTGAGATTGTCTTGTCGTGGTACAGACACCGGTTGTGGTTGGCAGGCAACTGGCGGCGGATGCGCTGGATGTTAGCCGAGTCGAGGCGGGTAAGGCAGATGGAGAACCACGTCCACAACTCCTTCTGGAACTGACGCATTGTGCTCTTGGTGATGGCAACCAAGATGCGGCGGCCGTTGCCGCGGCGTATCAGCTGCGAAACGAGAATGCCGGCCTCGAAGGTTTCGCCCAAGCCGGCCGAGTCGGCGACGAGGAAGCGCGGCCGGACCTGCTCCAGCGCCTGATGGGTCGGGAGCAGCTGGAATGGCAAGGCGTCTATGGGGGCCGCGGTGGCCCAGGGCCAGACCGGCGCTGGGCGGCACGGTCTGACGGAGTCTGGTTTCGAGGTACAGGCGGCTGCCAACGTAGGCGAGAAGGGGGGGGGCGTCGCCAACCATTTCCGTATCACATGGGTCGAGGACACGAATCCTTCGATCTCGGTTAGGAATAGGGCTTCGCGGTGGCGGACCGTTTCCGAGACGCCCAAGCACTCCAGTTCGTATCCCCTAGGGTGGCACTGGTTCGCGCCGCGAACCAGCCATTCCTCGTCCAGGATCAGGACGTGTGCGCCGGGCACCGCTGCCTCCATTGCTTTCCCCTTTCCACGCCGCTCAAAATTCTAGCCTTCAATCCAAGCAATCCATCAACCACTTCATTCCCGCCTGAGATCATCCATGGAGGCCGACGGCATGGCTTCGACGAATTCCAGCTCCATCCCCAGCAACCCGAGTACCGCAAGGACCTTGCGCGCCCAAACTCGGCGCACCTACCTCGCTCCAACCGCGACATCGCCCTGCTACAAGCCAAGTGCGCGCCTGCAGGCAGCAACGGCAGAGTCGAGCTCGAAGATCACCTGCATTCGACTTATTTGTCAAAACCCAGATGCAAAATAGCCACTTTTTGCCTGTTAGGTCAAATTCCGCGACCGCCGGCGCGCAGCCTGTGGCGAAATTCCGCGCTAACGCAACCGTCCTCATCCCCACGGCAGGAATGGTGCTTGTTGCTTCCTTCGGCAGTGTCTTCAGCCGCCGCAGGCACCTCGCCTGACCCGCTCCTCGCAGGGCGAATCGCGAGAGTGATGCCACGACATCGCAGCCGGAAGGCGCTTAGAAAAAGGCTTCTTCGCCTGCCGTGCCAGTGACACCACGAATCGTTCCGGCGCAGCATATTGCCGCGCGACATCGACGAAGCTCCACAGTCCGACAGGGTTACGACGGGGGTTATTATAATAAGCTGCCGCCGTGTCGCCGCCTTCCACCCTGGCCTGCCGCGGCGGCTGCGCCGCCTGCTGCACCGCGCCTTCGATCAGTTCGCCGATTCCCGGCATGCCGCAAGGCAAGCCGGCCGGCGTTGCCTGCGTACAGCTGGATGCGCACCTGCGTTGCCGGCTCTTCGGCCAGCCCGAGCGCCCGGCGGTGTGCGTGCGCCT
>LNAP01002853.1_pt1 | contig 25817 bp, 25 predicted proteins | sample 602601 | NCBI WGS metagenome assembly LNAP01 (sample SAMN02440304, study PRJNA202911) | soil metagenome | biome: Subtropical and temperate rainforests or woodlands; isolation source: soil samples (1 kg each in a 20% v/v slurry with milli Q water) were... ...
GGCGATGCGCTCGGCAGCGCCGTCGAGCTCATGCTGGCGGGCGGCGATTTCCGCGATCGCGAAATCCAGCGAAGGCGTCAGCGGCGGCGAGGCTTCGTAGGGCGGCGAAGCTTCATGGGACGGCAGGCTGTAGGGCGGGCTGTTGTAGACCTGTGCGGCGGCGCGCTCGACCATGTCGGCGGTGCGCGGCGGCTCCTGCGCCAGCGGGGCCAGTGCCGGGCTGCTGATCTGCGACAGCCGGGCGTCGAGTCTGGAAATAGCGTCGTTGAGCTGTCGCGCCACGCCGGGTTCACCGCGGACGGCGGGGCGGGACATCTGGTCGATCTGGCGGGTGATGGAGTCCAGCCGCTGGTGGATTTCGGCGACGTCCTGCACGTCGCGCTCCGGCAGCGGCGGACGGGTTGCGCGTGGCGCGTCACCGCGGCCATGCGGATTGGGCGACGAGAAACTCGTTGAGGATTCACCGATGGTCGAGTTCAGCCAGTCGCCGAGCGACATGCCGGCCCGGCGCGCGGCGGCTTCAGCCCGCTCCCGCACGGTCGGCTCGATCCCCTCAACACTCCACGATACGCGCGAATTCATGCTTTCGTCCGGTTCCGAGCCTGGCGCAACTGCACCCGAGGCCTCCCCGCGCGTCCCATCGACCGGGACAATCGACAGCGGCGCAGGTCGTCTGCCTCTCGCTTCGACTTTTTCGTGTTACGGTAAATAACGGGTTAAGGAATTGGCCCGCGCTGCCCGAAAGTTAACCGGCTTCGACGGATCAGGCTTCAGCGCGTGAACAGCGCACTGAGGTCGTCGATGTCGGCTTCGGTGATGGCGGGCTGCGCCTGATGCATTGCGGCGGGCTGGCCGATATAGGCCCAGTAGATGAACTCGGCGCGCGGCATCGCCTTTCGGACCTCAACGCCGGATTCGGCGAGAACCTTGGCGATATAGGCCACGCGTTGTACGTCGACCGAGGCCACGACCGCCGCCGCCGAGGGGTCTGCGGTCGCCCACGATCGAATGGCGCGGTCCAGGCTGCGATCCTCTTTGAACGCGAGCCGCATCAGCGCCGTCAGCCGCGCCGGTCCGGTGATGGTTGCGTCGATATCGCGAATGACCTGCTCGCCGGCGCGCAGCCCCCACTCCCGTAGGAGGATCTTGCGGTAGTCGTCTATATCCTTGAAATGCCAATAGAAACTGCCGCGCGAGACATTCAGGCCGGCGGCCAGCGCGCCGACTTTCAAGGCACTCTCACCCTGACCGGCCAGCGTCCGCAGGCCGTGTTTGATCCAGTCCGTTATGGTCAGCCGATCTTTCACGCTGCCACCATACACATATGTATTGACGGCAGCTACCCGTCCCGGATAGTTTTCCATGCAGGGATGTATGGAAACGACAAAGAGGGCTGGCGATGACCGGACTCGACAGGTGGTACGCCTACATGCGCGAGCATGATCGCGCCGTGTTGTGGGATCTGCTGCATCCTGACGCGGTGTTCGAGAGCCCCGTCGTGCATACGCCGCAACGCGGCCGTGATATCGTCTTCAAATATCTCGTCAGTGCCGAGCAAGTGCTGGGCGGTCCCAGCTTCGCCTATCGCGGCGAGTGGCGCAACGACACCGGCGTCGTTCTGGAATTCGATACCAAGCTCGAAGGCATCGCGATCAATGGCGTCGATATCATCACCTTCGATGGCGACGGTCGCATCACCCACTTCAAAGTCATGGTGCGCCCGCTCAAGGCCATCAACCTTCTGCACCGCCTGATGGGCGAACAGCTTGCTCGCCAGTAGGCGATTTCCACTTAAGGATCCCCCATGCCCAGCTACAAAGCCCCCCTCGAAGACGTCGGTTTCCTGCTCAACGACGTGTTCCAGTTCGACCGCTACAATAACCTGCCGGGATTCTCCGACGCCTCCGCCGATGTGCGCGAAGCGATCCTGCAGGAAGCGGCGAAACTCAGCGAGCAGGTGCTGCAACCGCTCAATCGCGTCGGCGATCTCGAAGGCTGCGTTCGCCACGACGACGCCAGCGTGACCACGCCGAAGGGCTTCAAGGATGCCTACAAGCAGGTGACCGAGGGCGGCTGGCTCGGCCTGTCGGCGCCGGTGGAATATGGCGGTCAGGGCCTGCCGGTGGCGCTGTCGCAGACGGTCAACGAATTCCAGTGCTCCGCCAACATGGCGTTCTCTATGTATGGCGGCCTGACCATGGGCGCCACCGCGGCGCTGGTGGTGCATGGCCGGCCGGAGCAGAAGGCGATCTTCCTGCCCAAGATGGTGTCCGGGGAATGGACCGGCACCATGAACCTGACCGAACCGCATTGCGGCACCGACCTCGGGTTGTTGCGCACCAAGGCGGTGAAGCAGGACGACGGCAGCTACAGGATCTCCGGCACCAAGATTTTCATTTCCGCCGGCGAGCATGACCTCGCTGACAACATCATCCATCTGGTGCTGGCGCGTATCGAGGGTGCGCCGGCCGGCATCAAGGGCGTGTCGCTGTTCGTGGTGCCCAAGGTGCTGGTCAATGCCGATGGCTCATTGGGTGCGCGCAACGGCGTGTCATGCGGCTCCATCGAGCACAAGATGGGCATTCACGGCAATTCCACCTGCGTGATGAACTACGACAACGCCCAGGGCTGGCTGATCGGCGAAGAGAACAAGGGCATGCAGGGCATGTTCGTGATGATGAACGAAGCCCGGCTCGGCGTCGCCGTGCAGGGCCTGGCGCAGTCCGAGGTCGCCTATCAGAACGCTGTGGCCTATGCCAAGGATCGCCTGCAGGGTCGTTCGCTGACCGGACCGAAGGCGCCGGACAAGCCGGCGGATCCGATCATCGTGCATCCCGACGTGCGCCGCACCTTGCTGACCATCCGCGCCTTCAACGAGGCGGCCCGCGCCATGGTGGTGTGGACCGCGCTGAAGAGCGATGTCGCGCATCGCTCCGACGACGCGAAAGAGCGTCAGGCCGCCGACGACCATCTCGGTCTGATGACCCCGGTGCTGAAGGGCGTGCTCACCGATGGCGGCTTTGCCAATGCGGTGTCGGCGCAGCAGATGTTCGGCGGCCACGGCTATATCGCCGAATGGGGCATGGAGCAGTTCGTTAGAGACGCCCGCATCGCGATGATTTATGAGGGCGCCAACGGCATCCAGGCACTCGACCTGGTCGGCCGCAAGCTGCCGCGCGACGGCGGCCGTGCTGCGATGGCGTTCTTCGGCGAGGTCGCCGCGTTTGCCAAGGAGCACGGCGGCGACGAGGCGATGAAGCCCTATGTCGATCCGCTCTCGAACGCGCTCGGCCACTTGCAGCAGGCGACGATGTGGCTGATGAACAACGCCATGATGAAGCCCGACAATGCCGGCGCCGGCGCCACCGATTACATGCAGCTGTTCGGCCTCACCGCCTTCGCCTATATGTGGGCGAAGATGGCGAAGGTGGCGCAGGACAAGATTGCCGCTTCCGGCGCCACACCCTATCTGACCACCAAGCTGGTCACCGGCCGCTTCTTCATGGAACGGATGCTGCCGGAGACCACGGTTCATCTCGCGCGCATCCAGACCGGTGCCGCGACGACCATGGAATTGCCGGCGGAGGCGTTCTGACGAAGACACACACTCAACTGTCATCCCCGCGCATGCGGGGATCCAGTAAACACCGGCTTTAGAGATTTGATCGCGAACGACAGCGTTTACTGGATCGCCCGCTTTCGCGGGCGATGACGCCGAGTAAAACGCCATCGTTCGCACGCCAGATGCAAACATAAGGGAGACCCCATGCCCGAGGCCTATATCTACGATCACGTGCGCACCCCGCGCGGCCGCGGCAAGGCCGACGGCGCGCTGCATGAAGTGACCGCGCTGGCGCTGGCCACCGCGCCGCTGAAGGCGCTGAAGGAACGCAACAACATCCAGCCCGGCACCATCGACGACGTCATCCTCGGCTGCGTCGATCCGATCGGCGAGGCGGGCGGCGACATCGCCCGCATGGCCGCGCTGTCGGCCGGCTACGGCAACGACGTGCCGGGTATCCAGATCAACCGCTTCTGCGCCTCCGGCCTCGACGCGGTGAACTTCGCCGCGGCGCAGGTGATGTCCGGCCAGCACGCCATGACCATCGGCGGCGGCGCCGAATCCATGAGCCGCATCGGCATCGGCGCCTCCGGCGGCGCCTGGCCGGTGGATCCGTCAATCGCCGTGCCAGCCTATTTCATGCCGCAGGGCATCTCGGCCGACCTGATCGCCACCAAATACGGTTTCTCGCGCGACGACGTCGATGCCTATGCGGTGCAGAGCCAGCAGCGCTCGGCGAAATCCTGGGACGAAGGCCGCTTCGACAAGTCGGTGATCCCCGTCAAGGACATCAACGGCCTGACCATTCTGGCCAAGGACGAGCACATGCGGCCGTCGACGACCATGCAGTCGCTGGCGGCGTTGCAGCCCTCTTTCGTGGCAATGGCGCAGATGGGCGGCTTCGATGCGGTGGCGATCCAGTCGCATCCGGAAATCGAGAAGCTGAACTACGTGCACCACGCCGGCAACTCGTCGGGCATCGTCGACGGCGCCGGCGCAGTGCTGCTCGGCAGCGCCGAGGCGGGCAAGAAGGCCGGCCTCAAGCCGCGGGCCAAGATCCGCGCCTTCGCCAATATCGGCTCGGAGCCGGCGATGATGCTGACCGGTCCGGTCGACGTTACCAAGAAGGTGCTTGAGCGCTCCGGCATGAAGCTCGAAGACATCGATCTGTTCGAGCTCAACGAGGCCTTCGCCTCGGTGGTGCTGCGCTTCATGCAGGCGTTCGACATCGACAATGACAGGATCAACGTCTGCGGCGGCGCCATCGCGCTCGGCCATCCGCTCGGTGCCACCGGCGCGATGATCCTCGGCACCGTGCTCGACGAACTCGAGCGCACCGGCAAGTCCACCGCGCTGGTGACTTTGTGCATCGGCGGCGGCATGGGTACCGCCACCATCATCGAGCGGGTGTAGTTTTTCCTTCCCCTCCCCCCTTGTGGGGGAGGGTGCCTTCGCGAAGCGAAGGCGGGAGAGGGGGAGCCCCGAGCTCCGGAGAAGCCCCCTCTCCCGTCTCGAACCCGCTTCGCGGGCTTCGATCCACCCTCCCCCACAAGGGGGGAGGGGAAACAAGAGATTTCCGTTGCGCTGAAATAGCTGCACTTCATTGGGAGCGACACATGACCTATAAAAACTTCAGGCTCGAGACCGACGCCGACGGCATCGCGGTTGTCACCTGGGACATTCCCGGCCGTTCCATGAACGTGCTGGACGCGACTACCATTGAAGAGCTTGGCGCTATCGTCGACGCCACTACGGCCGATGCCGCGATCAAGGGCGTGGTGGTCACCTCCGGGAAGGAGGCGTTCTCCGCCGGCGCCGATCTGTCGATGCTCGAGGGTATGAACAAGGTGTTCGCCGCCGCTCGGAAAGAGCAGGGCGAAGAGGCAGCGCAGCAGATGCTGTTCGATGAGAGTCGCAAGCTGTCGCTGACGCTGCGCAAGATCGAGACCTCGGGCAAGCCCTGGGTGGCGGCGATCAACGGCCTGGCGATGGGCGGCGCCTTCGAACTGACGCTGGCGTGCCATTATCGCGTTGCATCGGACAATCCGAAGACCCGGCTCGGTCTGCCCGAGATCAAGGTCGGCCTGTTTCCCGGTGGCGGCGGCACCCAGCGCATTGCGCGCATGCTGCAGCCGCAGGACACCATGCAGATGCTGCTGAAGGGCGAGGCGATCAACCTTTCCAAGGCCAAGGCGATGAAGCTGGTCGACGCGGTGGTGCCTGCCGCCGAGCTTATTTCCGCGGCCAAGGCGTGGATCCAGGCCGGCGGCAAGGCGGTGGCGCCATGGGACGAGAAGGGTTTCAAGCTGCCCGGCGGCCCGGTCTATTCCAAGCAGGGCATGCAGATGTTCCCGGCCGGCAACGCCATCTATCGCCGCGAGACGTTCGATAACTATCCCGCGGCCCGTGCCATCATGCAGTGCGTCTACGAAGGCCTGCAGTTGCCGATGGATGCGGCGCTGCGCGTCGAGTCGCGCTACTTCGCAAAAATCCTGCAGAGCAAGGAAGCGGCGGCGATGATCCGCAGCCTGTTCATCTCCATGCAGGAACTGACCAAGGGCGCGCGCCGTCCGCAGAACGTGCCACCCACCAAGGTGAAAAAGCTCGCGGTCATCGGCGCCGGCTTCATGGGCGCGTCGGTCGGCTTCGTCTCGGCGCGCGGCGGCATGGACGTGGTGCTGATCGATCGCGATCAGGCCAGCGCCGACAAGGGTCTCGGCCATTGCGAGGCGGCCATCGATGCGCTGATCAGCAAGGGCCGCGCCAAGGAAGCCGACAAGGCCGCTTTGATGGCCCGCATCACCGCCACCGCCGATTTCGACGTCATCAGGGACTGCGATCTGGTGATCGAGGCGGTGTTCGAGGACCGCGCGGTGAAGGCCGAGATCTACAAGAAGGTGCAGCCGCTGCTGAAGGAAGGCGCGATCATCGCCTCCAACACCTCGACCCTGCCGATCAACTCGCTGGCCGAGGAGTTCGCCGACCAGTCGAAGTTCATCGGCATCCACTTCTTCTCCCCGGTGGAGAAGATGATGCTGGTGGAGATCATCGTCGGCAAGAACACCGGCGACGTGGCGCTGGCCACCGCGCTGGATTACGTCCGCGTGATCGGCAAGACGCCGATCGTCGTCAACGATTCCCGCGGCTTCTTCGCCAACCGCTGCGTGCTGCGTTTCACCGCCGAAGGTCTGGAAATGCTGATGGAAGGCGTGCCGCCGGCGATGATCGAGAACACCGCCAAGATGGCCGGCATGCCGGTCGGGCCGCTGTCGCTGTCGGACGAGATCGCGCTCGACCTGGTGCTGAAGATCATGAAGGCCACCGAGGCCGATCTCGGCGCCCAGGCGGTCGACCAGGCGCAGAAGAAGCTGATCGTCGAGATGGTCGAGAAGCAGGAGCGTTTCGGCCGCAAGAACGGCAAGGGCTTCTACGAGTATCCGCCGAAGGGCAAGGGCTCGAAGAGCCTGTGGCAGGGACTGGGCGCGCTGGTGCCGAAGCCGGTCGATCCCGATACGCTCGATGTCGAGGAGTTGAAGCAGCGCTTCCTCGTCGTGCAGGCGGTGGAAGCCGCGCGCACTGTGGAGGATCATGTCATCACCGATCCGCGCGAGGCCGATGTCGGCTCCATCCTCGGCTTCGGCTTCGCGCCGTTCACCGGCGGCACGCTGAGCTACATCGACTTCATGGGTACGAAGAAGTTCGTGGAGCTGTGCCACAAGCTGGAAGCCAAATACGGCTCCCGCTTCACGCCGCCGAAGCTGCTCGAGGACATGGCCGCCAAGGGCGAGACCTTCTACGGCCGCTTTCCGCCGAAGAAACTGGCGGCAGCGTAACTCGCTGCTTTCTTACTGCCTTCTCCCCTTGTGGGAGAAGGTGGCCGCGCGTAGCGCGGTCGGATGAGGGGGCACGGCAGGGTTCGGAGCTTGCGGCACCCCTCACCCGTCTCGAACCGCTTCGCGGTTCGAGACACCCTCTCCCACAAGGGGAGAGGGAAGGAAAAGCGTTATCACGCCGCCTTCATCAGGCCTTCCTTGGTCATTGCTTCCTGCACCTTCGGGCGCGCCGCGATGCGGGCCTTGGTGGCCATCAGATTGGGAAAGGCGGTGAGGTCGATGCCCATCCGCTCGGCCCATTTCAGCATCACGAACAGATAGCCGTCGGCGACGCTGAAATCCTTGCCCATCAGGTAGTCGTGGCCTGCAAGCTTGCCGTCGATATATTTGAACTTGCCCATCAGCCGCGCCTTGAAGAAATCCTTCACGTCGTCGCCGAACGCCGGCTGGAACAGCGGCGAAAAACTCTTGTGCAATTCGCCGTTGATGAAGCCCAGCCATTCCTGCAGGTGGCGGCGGGCGTCGGTGCCGTTGGCCGGCGCGAGGTTCTTGGCGGCGGCCTTGTCGGCGATGTACTGCACGATCACCGGGCCTTCGGTCACCAGTTCGCCGCTGTCGAGACCGAGCGCCGGCACCTGGCCCTTGGGGTTGATGGCGAGATAATCGTCGCCATTTTCCAGCTTCTTGGCTTTGAGGTCGACCTTGACGAGGTCGTAGGGGAGACCCGCCTCGAGCAGCGCGATATGCGGCGACAGGGAGCAGGCGCCGGGCGAATAATACAGCTTCATGGGGATTTCCTCCGTGGTGGTTATTGGCTTAACCAAACGCGTGACTAAATGCAGCTGCATGGAATAGTCAAGATTGATGCAGCTGCATCAAGTGCGCTAGGGTGCGGCAGCATGATGGATCGACGATGAAACGCAAACCTTCCCTTGAGGCGACAGCCGCCTGGATCCGCCTCGTGCGGGTGCAGAGCCGGGTGCTGGACGCGGTCGAGCAGGATCTGAAGCGGGCAGGCTTCCCGCCGCTGGCGTGGTACGATGCGCTGCTCGAGCTGTCGCGTGCGCCATCGGGCGAAATGCGGCCGGTGGAGCTGGAAAAGCAGATGCTGATCCCGCAATATTCGACCTCGCGGCTGATCGACCGGCTGGTCGACGAGGGGCTGGCGGCGCGCCGCGAATGCAAGATGGACAAGCGCGGGCTGTTCGTCGAAATCACCGAAGCCGGCCGCGAACTGCAGAAGAAGATGTGCTGCGCCTATTCCACCGCAATCGAGAAGCACGTCGGCTCGAAATTGTCGGATGCGGACGCCGCCAAATTGTGCGGCCTGCTCGACCGGCTCGGCTGCGCGTGCCAAGAAGCTGCGGTGCCGACCGCCAGAGACGCCGCGTCGGCCCGATGAACCTTATTCTACCCCCCGCGTCTGCGGCCATCCCGGCCCGCAGCCGTCCCCGACACTGCGCGCGCGTGATCGCTGCGCCCTGCATCCGGAATTTCCATGGCGCGTGACCAGATCGATATGACGCCGCTGCAGTCGCGCGACGAACTCGTGGCGTGGATCGAAGCCGGCGTGAAGCCGCCGTCGGAATTCCGCATCGGCACCGAACACGAGAAGACGCCGTTCACCTTGCAGGGCCACCACCCGGTGCCCTATGCCGGCGGTCGCGGCATCGAGGCGCTGCTGGAAGGCATGAAACTGCTGCTCGGCTGGGAGCCGATCATGGAGGGCGCGCACATCATCGGTCTCTATGACGTGACCGGCGGCGGCGCCATCTCGTTGGAGCCTGGCGGCCAGTTCGAATTGTCCGGTGCGCCGGTGGAGACCGTGCACCAGACCCAGTCCGAGCTGATGGCGCATCTGGCGCAGGTGCGCGAAGTCGCCACCCCGCTCGGCATCGGCTTTCTCGGGCTCGGCATGACGCCGTCGTGGTCGCGCGAACAGATCCCGGTGATGCCCAAGGGCCGCTACAAGATCATGACCAACTACATGCCGAAGGTCGGCCAATACGGCCTCGACATGATGTACCGCACCTGCACGGTGCAGACCAATCTCGACTTCTCCTCGGAAGCCGACATGGTGAAAAAGCTGCGCGTCTCCGTGGCGCTGCAGCCGATCGCCACCGCACTGTTCGCCAATTCGCCGTTCACCGAGGGCAAGCCCAACGGCTTCCTGTCGTTCCGCTCGGAGATCTGGCGCGACACCGACAATGCCCGTTCCGGCATGATCCCGTGGGCGTTCGAGGACGGCATGGGATTCGAACGCTGGGTCGACTATGCGCTCGACGTGCCGATGTATTTCGTCAAGCGCGGCGATGACTACATCGACGTGTCCGGCTCCTCGTTCCGCGATTTCTTTGCCGGCACCAACAAGCTGATGCCCGGCGAGAAGCCGACCCTGTCGGACTGGGCCAACCATCTGTCCACGATCTTTCCGGAAGTGCGGCTGAAGCGCTACCTGGAAATGCGCGGTGCCGACGGCGTGCCATGGGGCCGGCTGCCGGCGCTGCCGGCGTTCTGGGTCGGGCTGCTCTATGACGACGTCTCGCTCGATGCCGCCTGGCAGATCGTCAAGGACTGGACCGCCGAGGAGCGCCAGTCGCTGCGCGACCAGGTGCCGACGCTCGGCTTCAAGGCGAAGATCGGGGATCGCTATCTGTTCGAGATCGCCAGGGAATGCGTGACGCTGGCCCGCGCCGGGCTGCACCGCCGCGGCCGGCTCGACCAGGGCGGCCGTGACGAGTCGCGGCATCTCGAGCCGCTGGATCGTATCATCGATTCCGGCAAGACCCCGGCCGAGGAGATGCTGGACAAGTTCCATGGCTCCTGGCAGCACTCGGTGGAGCCGGCCTATACGGAGTACTGCTTCTAGATCAACGGCTTGGCTGACCCTGTACGGCCGTTCATCCTTGGTACAGGAAGCGGGCGGTCAAATGGCGGTTCGCGCCGCTCCAGGCCCTCCGAAAGCAACCGTTGATGTCGAGCAACTGCCTGATCAGAGCGTGCTGGGTTGCGTTCGCCCTGCTGGTGCTTGTCGCGGCCGGCCCGGCCGGCGCGCAGACCAATTTCGACCGGCCCGGCGGCGACTATTCACGCTCGCTGTCGCGGTCCGGCGATCCCGCCGAATGTGCGCTGCTGTGCGAGCGCGACCGCCGCTGCCGTGCCTGGAGCTTCAACTATCCCGGCGACAATTCGGAAAGCGCGGTCTGTTGGCTGAAGGACAAGGTGCCGGCGCGGGTCGAGAGCTTCTGCTGCGTCTCCGGGGTTCGCGGCGCCGGCGTCATCGAGCGGCGCACGGGCCCGGTGGAGACTTCCATCGACCGCGTCGGCGGCGACTACAAGAGCTTCGAGATCAAGCCGGACGAGAAGACTCGCAGCGACGACGCCTGCCGCATGGCCTGCGAGGCTGACAACAAATGCCGCGCCTGGACCTATTCCCGGCCTGGCTATGCCGGCCGCGGCGCGCACTGTTTCCTGAAGAACGACATCAAGCCGCCGCGGCGGAGGCCGGGATTTACCTCGGGCGTGGTGCGGTAGAGGCTGCCTTTCCAACATGTCGCGCCGTCATCCCCACCGAAACGCAATGGCGTTTCGGCTGGAGGCGCTCGCCGATTCGGCGAGCCTCGAAGGATGCATGTTCATCCGACGGCGTCCACGCCGCCGCCCTTCGAGGTCTTCGCTGAGCGAAGGCGCCTCAGGGTGACGGCTCGGAGGCTTCGCCGGCCGGCAACACTGCCAGCTCCGGCCACAACGCCTGCCAGCGTGCGGCCTTGATCCGGTAGGCCGCGGCGGAAAAATTCGCCGCCGGGTTCGGCCGCACGATCATTTCAGCGATGTCGTCGAGACCCGCTGGCGCATAGACATTGATGTGGCCCTCGGCGTTGCGCCGAATGCCCACCTGGGTGCAGCGGGTGAGGAAGCGATCGATGCCGTCGGTGCTACGCGTCAGCGCCGGATAGGGCGTGCCGTGCTTCTGTGGATACCACAGATGCACGCGGGCCTGGTTGCGCAGTTCGATCCGCCCGCCGAGTCTGTCGGACACCTCGCGAAACGCGGCGATGACGCGGTCCTCGGCCTCCCACGACAGGTCGGAATCGAAATAGAACACGTCATAATCGTTGATGCCGTATTCGACCGCGCGCCCGGTCAGCGCATTCCAGACCGTTTGCGTCAATGATCCCGCGACGATCCACGCGTCGCACAGGGCGCGCTTGTCGAGTTCATCGAGCAGCGCCTTGTGGACGGGATTGCGCAGGGCTGCCGTCAGGAATTCGTCTGTGCGCATATTCACGGTGCTATTACGTTCGCAGCTAAACTCGCCGTCATCCTGAGGCGCTCGCCGCCTTCGGCGAGCCTCGAAGGATGCATGTTCATCCTCAGCGTCCCCGCCGCCGCCCTTCGAGGCCTTCGCTGCGCGAAGGCGCCTCAGGGTGACGGCTCGTTAACGTCGGCGTTCGTCTCAATGCACCGACGTGAAGAACCGTGCCATCCTGAAGCCGGACAGCCAGCTGGTTACCGGCTGGCTGCGCACGCCGAGGTCCCAGGAGCCGACAATGGCGTCGACGCGGCCGACCAGGTTGTCCATTGGCAGCAGGCCGACGCCGCCCTGCGAGACCGGCACGCGGCTGTCGGCGGAGTTGTCGCGGTTGTCGCCCATCACGAACAGATGGTCGGCGGGCACGGTGACTTCCGGCGTGTTGTCGAGCCGGCCGTTGTCGTAGAGCTTGAAGATCGGATGCGACACGCCGCCGGGCAGCGTCTCGACATAGCGGCGCGCGGGCTCGCCGCCGCCATTGTCGTCCTCGGCAACGCCGAGGCCGTCGGGCTTCACGGATGTGGCCACGCCGTTGAGCCAGACCTGGCCCTGCTTGACCTGGACGCGGTCGCCGGGCAGGCCGATGACGCGCTTGACCCAGACCTGCGAGCGGTCGCCTGGCCAGCGGAACACCACCACGTCGCCGCGGTTCGGGGTCGAGGCGAACACCCGGCCGGTTTCCGGGAACGAGACGTGGATCGGCAGCGACGCCGTCGAATAGCCATAGGGAAATTTGGTCGCCAGCAGCGCGTCGCCGATCAACAGTGTCGGCTCCATGGAGGCCGACGGCACGTAGAACGGCTCGGCCAAGGCGCCCTTGGCGACGAATACGATCGCCACGATGGCGACGATCTGGCCGAGCTGCCCGGACCAGCGCTTCGCGGTGGCCGAAAATGAAGTGGTGACGTCGCTCATCCGCCCGTTCCTCCGACCGTAATCTTGTCCATGCGCAAAGTCGGCTGGCCGACGCCGACCGGCACGCCCTGACCGTGCTTGCCGCAAGTGCCGATGCCGTCATCGAGCGCCAGATCGTTGCCGATCATGCTGATGCGATGCAGGTCGGTCGGGCCGTTGCCGATCAGCATGGCGCCCTTGACCGGCGCGCCGATCCTGCCGTTCTCGATCTTGTAGGCCTCGGTGCACTGGAATACGTACTTGCCGGAGGTTATGTCGACCTGTCCGCCGCCGAAGTTCACCGCATAGATGCCGTTCTTCACCGACGCGAGAATCTCCGCCGGATCGCGCTGTCCGCCCATCATGTAAGTGTTGGTCATGCGCGGCATCGGCACGTGGGCATAGCCCTGGCGCCGGCCGTTGCCGGTCGGCTTCATGCCCATCAGCCGGGCATTCTGGCGGTCCTGCATGTAGCCGGTGAGGATGCCGTCCTCGATCAGCACGGTCCGGCTGGTCGGCGTGCCCTCGTCGTCGATGGACAGCGAGCCGCGGCGCGAGGAGATGGTGCCGTCGTCGACCACGGTGACGCCCTTAGCCGCCACCTGCTGGCCCATCAGCCCGGCGAAGGCCGAGGTCTGCTTGCGGTTGAAGTCGCCTTCGAGGCCGTGGCCGACGGCCTCGTGCAGCATCACGCCGGGCCAGCCCGGCCCGAGCACCACGTCCATCTCGCCGGCGGGAGCGGGGATCGATTCCAGATTGACCATGGCCTCGCGGATGGCGCCGTCGGCGGCGTCGCGCCACGCCTTGGTCTCGATGAAGCGGGCATAGCCCTCGCGGCCGCCATAACCCTTGCTGCCGCTCTCCTGGCGGTCGCCCTGGCCGGCGACGACGGAAATGTTGACGCGGGTCAGCGGGCGGATGTCGCGGTAGCTCTCGCCGTCCGGGCGCAGGATCTCCACCACCTGCCAGGTGGCGCTGACGCTGACCGACACCTGGCGAACCCGCGGGTCCTTGTCGCGGACATAGGCGTCGATCTCGGCGAGCAGCTTTACCTTTGCCTCGAAGCCGGGCGCATCGAGCGGGTTGTCGTCGCCATAGAGCCGCACATTGGTGTGCGCCGGCGCCGCCGCAAACGTGCCGCTGTAGCCGCCGCGCACCGCGTGCACCGCATCGGCGGCGCGGATCAGCGCCGGGATCGAGACGTCGGAGGAATGCGCATAGCCGACCGCGTCGTCCTTGACCGCGCGCAGGCCAAAGCCCTGGGCGGTGTCGTAGGTCGCCTGCTTGAGCCGGCCGTTGTCAAAGCCCAGCGCCTCGCTCTGGCTGTATTCCAGGAACAGCTCCCCGTCGTCGGCGCCCTCGAGGCCCCGGATCAGCTGCTGGCGCACCTGGTCGCGGTCGAGATTGGCGCGGTCGATCAGGGAGGTGGTGGCGGGGCTGGTCATGGAGGCTCCGGGGCAATGGCGTTGTGGCACTGAAGATAGGCATTGCGGCGGAAGAAGGGGAGGGGAGTTTTCTCTCTTTCCGTCCATGTTGGTGCTGCGGCAGCGGGTAATAATACGCCGCTGTCATCCCCGCGCATGCGGGGATCCAGTAAACGCAAGTGCTGTTGACTGGTGATAAGCGTCGCCGCCACGGAATACCGTATCGCCCGGTCCTAGCGCGCAATTGCGCGCTGGCCGGGCGATGACAACGGGGTGCGTGAAGACGACGGTGTGAGGGGGCGAGAGCGAAAGCCCCTATGGCAGCTTGTCGTAGCCTTCGCCGATGCCGTTGAGGCTAAGTGGGAAGCCGATGCCTTCTTCCGGGGTCTCGAAGATGATGAAGGTGGCGGTCTTGGCGGTGCGCAGCTGGCCGAGCAGCTTGTCGTCCATCACCACTTCGGCGACGCAGCCGTTGGGCAGGCAGCGCACGAATCCGGCGCGGCCGACGTCGACATTGTCGAGCTTCAGTCCGAGACCGGACGGCAGCAGCACGCCGAGCGGGGCGACCACCCGCATCAGCTTGCTCTTCTGGTCGGCGGTCTTCAGCACGATCACGGTCAGGCCGGCATTGGAGCGGTCTTCGGCCACCACGCTCTGGATCAGGGCGCATTGCTCGGCCTGGGCGCCGGGCGGGGTGTCGCAGCGGATCTGCCAGTCGCCATGGGTCGAGCGCACCGCGCCCTGGGCATGGCCGGCGGACGGCACGGCGGCGATTGCCGCCAGCGCCAGGCATCCGGCCGCAAGACGACGCCAGCCGGCAAATCGCACGGCGCGGCCGGTGGCCGATGTATCCAACTGTTTCAAAAGCCCCATCAGGGTCTGTCCCTCGGCAAGTCGTCCGGGCAATGGATTGATAGGCAAAGACGGCGCCGTGAAGGCATCCGCCGGATTCCGGCGCCACGGCGGCGAATCACCGACCGCCGCACCGTCCGTCCTGTGCCTACATCGGGCCGTCAGCCTGTCAAGCGCGGCGGGACCGGTCAAGTTGCCGTTTGGCCGAATTCGGTGCGTGAATTGTGGCGCCGGGACAATCCCTCCGGATGCATTGAACCCTCGTCCATTCCTGCATTGCGACCCGCCGCGAATTATGGTTTGAGAGGCTGGATTTCGACGCGTTCTAACGAATGGGCTCATGCCCGCTTGATGGGATACGGACTGAACAGCTTTTGCTGGGTAACACGGCGACCCGCCGGGCTATCTTGAGTTAGATCAATATGGGAGCGCGCGCGACATGAAGATGTCGAAGGGCCAGATTGGCCGCCGGTTGCTGGGGTTAGCGGTTGTTGGAGCCGGGCTCGCGTTGAGCGGGGCTGCGTTTGCCGAAATGGGCCAGCCCGCGCCCTGGGAATACAAGCTGCAGGAAGCCGCGACGCCGGTGATGGAAAACATCACCTGGTTCCACAATTTCCTGCTCTGGCTGATCACCGCCATCACCTTGTTCGTGCTGGTGCTGCTGATCCTCGTGGTGGTCAAGTTCAACGCCAAGAGCAATCCGGTGCCCTCCAAGACCACCCACAACACCCTGATCGAGGTGGCGTGGACCCTGATCCCGGTGCTGATCCTGGTGGCCGTCGCGGTGCCGTCGTTCCGCCTGCTGTTCCTCGAGCTCGACATCCCCAAGGCCGACCTCACCGTCAAGGCGACCGGCAAGCAGTGGTACTGGAGCTACGCCTATCCCGATAACGGCAAGTTCGAATTCGACTCGCTGATGGCCGCCGACAAGCAGCCGCGCCTGCTCGGCGTCGACAACGACATGGTCGTCCCGGTCAACAAGGTGATCCGCGTCCAGACCACCGGCGCCGACGTCATTCACTCCTTCGCGATCCCGTCCTTCGGCATCAAGATCGATGCCGTGCCCGGCCGGCTCAACGAGACCTGGTTCAAGGCCACCAAGGTCGGCATGTTCTACGGCCAGTGCTCGGAACTGTGCGGCAAGGACCATGCGTTCATGCCGATCGCGATCCGCGTGGTGAGCGACCAGGATTTCGCAGCCTGGGTCGAGACCGCCAAGAAGAAATACGCGACCAACCCGGGCAATTCCTTTGCCTCGGCGGGTACCGCGGCGCAGTGAGCTCCGGCTCGCTGCTGTAACAGTTAAGGGCGACGGGGCCGCGAGGCCCAAAGACGACAAAGCAGGATTTGAAAATGGCAACGACCGCGGCAACACCGGCTCACGACGATCACGCCCATGACGATCATGCGCATGCCCATCCCACCGGATGGCGGCGCTACGTCTATTCGACGAACCATAAGGACATCGGCACGATGTACCTTATCTTCGCGATCATGGCCGGCATCATCGGCGGCATCATGTCGATCCTGATCCGCATCGAACTGATGTATCCCGGCGTCCAGATCTTCCACGAAAGCCATACCTACAACGTGTTTGTGACGTCGCACGGCCTGATCATGATCTTCTTCATGGTGATGCCGGCGATGATCGGCGGCTTCGGCAACTGGATGGTGCCGCTGATGATCGGTGCGCCGGACATGGCGTTCCCGCGCATGAACAACGTGTCGTTCTGGCTGCTGCCCGCCGCCTTCGCGCTGCTGATCATCTCCACCTTCGTGGAAGGCGAGCCCGGCGCCAACGGCGTCGGCGCCGGCTGGACCATGTACGCGCCGCTGTCGACCTCGGGTCATCCCGGCCCGGCCGTCGACTTCGCGATCCTGGCGCTGCATCTGGCCGGTGCGTCGTCGATCCTCGGCGCCATCAACTTCATCACCACCATCTTCAACATGCGCGCGCCGGGCATGACCCTGCACAAGATGCCGCTGTTCGTGTGGTCGATCCTGCCTGCTGCTGCTGTCGCTGCCGGTTCTCGCCGGCGCCATCACCATGCTGCTGACCGACCGCAATTTCGGCACCACCTTCTTCTCCGCAGAAGGCGGCGGCGATCCCATCCTGTTCCAGCATCTGTTCTGGTTCTTCGGCCACCCGGAAGTCTACATCCTCATCCTCCCGGGCTTCGGCATGATCTCGCAGATCATCTCCACCTTCTCGAAGAAGCCGGTGTTCGGCTATCTCGGCATGGCCTACGCCATGGTCGCCATCGGCGGCATCGGCTTCGTCGTGTGGGCGCACCACATGTACACCGTCGGCATGTCGTCGGCGACGCAGGCTTACTTCGTCGCCGCCACCATGGTGATCGCGGTACCCACCGGCGTGAAGATCTTCTCCTGGATCGCCACCATGTGGGGCGGCTCCATCGAGTTCAAGACGCCGATGCTGTGGGCCGTCGGCTTCATCTTCCTGTTCACCCTCGGCGGCGTCACCGGCGTCGTGCTGGCCAATGCCGGCGTCGATCGCGTGCTGCAGGATACCTACTACGTGGTCGCGCACTTCCACTACGTGCTGTCGCTCGGCGCCGTGTTCGCGATCTTCGCCGGCTGGTACTACTGGTTCCCGAAGATGTTCGGCTACATGTACTCGGACTTCATCGGCAAGCTGCACTTCTGGGTCACCTTCGTCGGCGTCAACCTGGTGTTCTTCCCGCAGCACTTCCTCGGCCTGTCGGGCATGCCGCGCCGCTACGTCGACTATCCCGACGCCTTCGCCGGCTGGAACCTGGTGTCGTCGATCGGCTCCTACATCTCCGGTTTTGCGGTGCTGATCTTCATCTGGGGCGTTGTGGACGCCTTCATGCGCAAGGAAAAGGCCGTCAACAGCCCGTGGGGTTCGGGCGCCACCACGCTGGAATGGACGCTGACCTCGCCGCCGCCGTTCCATCAGTTCGAAGTCCTGCCGCGCGTGCAGTAACGGCTTCGCGCGGCGCATCTTGCGCCGCGCTTTGAGTTGATGTCTCCGCCGCGGCCGCAAGGTTGCCGGCGGAGACGCAGTTGAGAGAAGTGAGAACGAATTTGTCGGTACTCGACCAGAACGCCATCGACCTCACGATGCCCCGCATCTCCGAAGCGGGCGTTGCCGATTACATCGCGCTGCTGAAGCCGCGGGTGATGTCGCTGGTGGTGTTCACGGCGCTGGTCGGCTACTTCCTGGCCCCCGGCCACGCCCATCCGGTGATGGCCTTCACCTCGATCCTGTGCATCGCGGTGGGCGGCGGCGCCTCCGGCGCGCTGAACATGTGGTACGAGGGCGACATCGACGCGCTGATGACGCGCACCGCCAACCGTCCGATCCCGCGCGGCCGCGTCACCCGCCCGGAAGCCCTGACCTTCGGCCTGGTGCTGGCGTTCTTCTCGGTGATGACACTCGGCATTCTGGTCAACTGGCTGGCCGGCGCGCTGCTGGCCTTCACCATCTTCTTCTACGTCGTGATCTACACCATCGCGCTGAAGCGCTGGACCGCGCAGAACATCGTGATCGGCGGCGCCGCCGGCGCCCTGCCGCCGGTGGTGGCGTGGGCGGCTGCGACCGGCTCGCTGTCGGTCGAGCCGCTGCTGCTGTTTCTGATCATCTTCTTCTGGACCCCGCCGCACTTCTGGGCGCTGGCGCTGTTCCGCAACGACGACTATTCCCGCGCCGGCGTGCCGATGCTGCCGGTGGTCGCCGGTCCCGACGCGACGCGGCTGCAGATCCTGCTCTATACCGTGGTGCTGGTGGCGATCGCTGTGGCGCCGTGGCCGCTCGGCTATTTCTCGGCGGTCTATGGCGTCGCGTCGCTGATCCTCGGCGCCGGCATGCTGTATTTCGCCGTCAACGTCTACAACCGCCGCACCGGCAGCGCCGCTTTGCGCGCCACGCGCAAACTGTTCGCCTTCTCGATCCTGTATCTGTTCGCCTTGTTCGCCATCCTGCTGCTCGAGGTGGCCGTCCGGGCCATCTTGCCGCTGGTCTGGTAGAGAGGCGCATGGTCCGATGGACAACAAGCCAAACCCGGTCAAGCCAGAGGGCATCGTCCTCACCGAAGCGCAGAAGAAGCGCCAGCGCGAACGCTCGCTGGCCATCGCGTGGGCGCTCGGCATTCTCGTGGTGCTGTTCTTCGCCGTCACCATGGTCAAGGGACCGGGCGTTCTCGTCCGGCCGATGTGATTGACATGACCGACCACACACCAGAGCAACCGATCGCCGCCGCCAAACCGCGTTTCCGCGTCGGCCGCGACATCAAGGTGGCTGCCCTGTGCGGCCTGCTGGTGGCCTTCATGGTGGGCGCGTCCTACGCCGCCGTGCCGTTCTACAACTGGTTCTGCCGCTCCACCGGTTTCAACGGCACCACCCAGGTGGCGACCGCGGCGCCGACCTCCGGACCGCTCGCGCGCACCATCGCGGTGCGCTTCGATTCCAACGTCTCCGGCGGACTGCCGTGGAAGTTCGTGCCGGAGCAGAGCGAGATCAACGTCAAGATCGGCGAAGTGGTCACCATCTTCTACACCGTGACCAACCGCTCGGCGCGCATCACCACCGCACAGGCCGCCTACAATGTGGCGCCGCTGACGGTGGGAGCGTATTTCCAGAAGATCAACTGCTTCTGCTTCACCGAACAGACGCTGGGCCCGGGCGAAACCCGCGAGATGCCGGTGGTGTTCTACGTCGATCCGGCGCTGGCCGCCGATCCGGAGCACGACAGCCTCAACAGCATCACTTTGTCCTATACGTTCTACCCCGTGCGCGATCCCGCGCCGAAGCCCAAAGATTCCAGACCTTGGGCTTCGGGCGAGGCGGACAAGCGCAAGGGTAATCTTTGATACGCGTTTTGACTTCCTGAGACGAACTGGCTCCGGCGCAAACCGGGGCCGCTGACGGAGAGACCGCAATGGCCACCGCTGACGTAAAGCACCACGACTACCACCTCGTCGATCCCTCGCCGTGGCCGTTCGTCGGCTCGGTTGCCGCCTTCATCATGGCGGTTGGTGCCGTCAGCTGGATGCATCACATGTATGCCGCTGCGCCGATCGTGTTCGGCATCGGTACTATCGGCGTGCTCTATACCTTCGCCAGCTGGTGGGGCGATGTGATCAAGGAAGCCCAGTACAAGGGCGACCATACCCGCGTGGTGCAGATCAGCCACCGCTACGGCATGATCCTGTTCATCGCCTCGGAAGTGATGTTCTTCGTCGCCTGGTTCTGGGCGTTCTTCAACGCCTCGCTGTTCCCCGGCGATCCCGTCCACGTCACCCGCGAGGCGCTGTTCGGCGGCGTCTGGCCGCCGAAGGGCATCGAGACCTTCGATCCCTGGCACCTGCCGCTGCTCAACACGCTGATCCTGCTGACCTCGGGCACCACGGTGACCTGGGCGCATCACGCGCTGCTCGAAGGCGACCGCAAGGGCCTGAAATACGGTCTGATCCTGACCATCCTGCTCGGCGCCGCGTTCTCCTGCGTGCAGGCCTATGAATATGGCCATGCCGCATTCTCGTTCGCCGGCAACGTCTATGGCGCGACCTTCTTCATGGCCACCGGCTTCCACGGTTTCCACGTGCTGGTCGGCACCATCTTCCTGCTGGTCTGCCTGTTCCGCGCCTATGCCGGCCACTTCACGCCCAAGCAGCACCTCGGCTTCGAATTCGCCGCCTGGTACTGGCATTTCGTCGACGTGGTCTGGCTGTTCCTGTTCATCAGCATTTACGTCTGGGGCCGCGGTGGCGAAGCCATCGCCCACGCCGCGCACTAAGCGTTTCGAAGTGCTAGAAGAGGGCGGCCGCAGGGCCGCCCTTTTTCGTTGGCGCGATGCGATCTGAAAGAATGCACCTATGCCCGATCAAACTGTTGTTCCCGTCCCCCTCGCCCAGACCGTGCTCCGGGGCATCGCCTGCAAGTGCCCGCGCTGCGGCCAGGGCAAGCTGTTCAAGGGCTTCATCGACCTGCGGCCGTCATGCGACAACTGCGGGCTCGACTACACCTTCATCGACACCGGCGACGGTCCGGCAATCTTCCTGATCATGATCGCCGGCGCCATCGTGGTCGGCTGCGCGCTGGTGGTGGAGATCAAGTACCAGCCGCCGTTCTGGCTGCACGCTGCCTTATGGCTGCCATTGATTCTGGCCACCACCCTGCTGCCGATGCGGTCGATGAAGTCGCTCTTGATCGCATTGCAGTTTCACCACAAGGCCGCGCCGGGCCGCCTGATCGATCGCAATCCGAAATGACCGCTCTCACTGCGCCGCGTCGCGGCAGTTTTGGCCTCGGCATCGTCACTCTGGTGATCCTCGCCGTGCTGCTCAGCCTCGGCTTCTGGCAGCTGCAGCGCCGCACGCAGAAGCATCTGCTGATCGCCGCATTGACCGAACGCCTCGCCGGCGCGCCGCAGCCGCTGCCGGCACCGGCACTCTGGCCGGCGCTGACCCCGGAGCATGATGAATTCCGCCGCGTCACCCTGACCGCGACCTACGAGGCCAAACCCGACGCCATGGTCTATTCGTCGGGCTCGGCGGTGCGCACCGATATTTCCGGTCCCGTGACCTGGGCCTTTCTGCCGGCCAGATTGCCCGACGGCGCCACAGTGGTGATCAATGCCGGCGCGGTGCAGAACACCATGCAGGACCGCGCCCAGCAGGACCGCGCCGTGCAGCGGCTGGTCACCGGGGCGCCGGTGACGCTGACCGGCTATCTGCGCTTCCCGGAAGCCGCCGGGGCGCTGACGCCGCATGATGATGTCAGCAAACGGCTGTGGTTCACCCGCGACCAGCGCGCCATGGCGCAGGCGCTGAACTGGGGCGCGGTCGCGCCGTTCTACATCGACCTCGAAACGCCGGTGCCGGCCAGCGGCATTCCAAAACCCGGTCCGCTCGAGGTGCAGCTGAAGGACGACCACATGCAATACGCCATCACCTGGTTCGGCCTCGCGGCCGCCGTGCTGGTGGCGTTCGGCGTGTGGCTGCGGGGGCAACGGAGGGCGTGAGGGCGCGGATGGGCCATCCGCCGCATTTCCCCTTGTCGACAAAACCCATTATGGTGGCCCGGCATTTCACCTGCGCGTGAGATAATCATCCCTTTACATCAAAGGCTTGGCGGTCATCCGCTCCTTTGGAGGACGTGTTGACGAACTATATTTCGACGCGGGGCGAGGCCCCGACCCTGGGATTTTGCGATGTGATGCTCACGGGGCTCGCCCGGGATGGCGGGCTCTACGTGCCGCAGACCTGGCCGCAGCTGAGCCCGCAGGCGATCGCCGGCCTGTTCGGGCGGCCGTATTGGGAGGTCGCCGTCGAGGTGATTCGGCCGTTCGTGGCCGGCGAGATTTCCGACGACGATCTCGGCCGCATGGCCAACGAGGCCTACGCCACCTTCCGCCATCCTGCGGTGGTGCCGCTCGACCAGACCGCGCCGAACCAGTTCGTGCTCGAGCTGTTCCATGGCCCGACCCTGGCGTTCAAGGACGTGGCGATGCAGCTGATCGCCCGGCTGATGGATCACGTGCTGGCCAAGCGCAACCAACGCACCACCATCGTGGTCGCCACCTCCGGCGACACCGGCGGTGCCGCCGTGGACGCCTTTGCCGGCCGCGACAATGTCGACCTGATCGTGCTGTTTCCCCACGGCCGGATCTCCGACGTGCAGCGCCGCATGATGACCACCTCGGGCGCGGCGAACATCCACGCGCTCTCGATCGAAGGCCATTTCGACGATTGCCAGGGGCTGGTGAAGGGCCTGTTCAACCATCACGCCTTCCGCGACGCCGTCTCGCTGTCGGGCGTCAATTCGATCAACTGGGCGCGCATCGTCGCGCAAGTGGTGTACTACTTCACCTCCGCGGTGGCGCTCGGCGCGCCGCACCGCGAAGTCGACTTCACCGTGCCGACCGGCAATTTCGGCGACATCTTCGCCGGCTACGTCGCCAAGCGGATGGGCCTGCCGGTGCGCAAGCTGCACATCGCCGCCAACGTCAACGACATCCTGGCGCGCACGTTGCAGACCGGCATTTATGAAGTGCGCGAGGTCCATGCCTCGTCCTCGCCGTCGATGGACATCCAGGTGTCGTCGAATTTCGAGCGGCTGCTGTTCGAGGCCTCCGGCCGCGACGCCGCCTTGGTGCGCGGGCTGATGGCATCGCTGAAGCAGTCCGGCCGCTTCGTGCTGCCGGAGCCGCTGCTGTCGGCCATCCGTGCCGATTTCGAGGCCGGGCGCGCCGACGAGGACGAAACCGCCGCCGCGATCCGCGCCGCCTGGCGCGAGACCGGCGACCTGGTCGATCCGCACACCGCGGTGGCGCTGGCCGTAGCCGACCGCGACACCACCGAAATGCATGTGCCGAATATCGTGCTGTCGACGGCGCATGCAGCGAAGTTTCCCGATGCAGTGGAAGCCGCCTGCGGCGTGCGTCCGGCCTTGCCGGCCTATCTCGAAGGGCTGATGAGCAAGACGGAACAGATCAAGGTTATGAAAAACGATCAGATCGAGATCGAGCGGTTCGTGCTGTCTGTCAGTCGCGCTGCGAAGCAGGGAGCCATCTGATGAGCGTCGAAGTCACAAAACTGCCCTCGGGCCTGACGGTCGTCACCGACTCCATGCCGCATCTGGAAACTGCGGCGCTGGGGGTCTGGACCGGCGTCGGCGGCCGTGACGAGAAGCCCAACGAGCACGGCATCTCGCATCTCCTCGAACACATGGCGTTCAAGGGCACCAAGCGGCGCTCGTCGCGCGAGATCGTGGAAGAAATCGAGGCGGTCGGCGGCGACCTCAATGCCGGCACCTCGACCGAGACCACCGCCTATTATGCCCGCGTCATGAAGGACGACGTGCCGCTGGCGCTCGACGTGCTCTCCGACATCCTCGCCAATCCGTCCTTCGTGCCCGACGAGCTGGAGCGTGAGAAGAGCGTTATCGTGCAGGAGATCGGGGCTGCCCAGGACACCCCGGACGACGTGGTGTTCGAGCATCTCAACGAACTCTGCTATCCCGACCAGCCGATGGGCCGCTCCTTGCTCGGTACCGCCAAGACGCTGAAGGAATTCGACCGCGACACGCTGCAGAACTATCTGTCGACGCATTACCGCGGTCCGGAGATGGTGGTCGCTGCCGCCGGGGCCGTCGATCACAAGCGCGTCGTCGAGGAAGTCGCCGAGCGCTTCAGGAGTTTTGACGCGACCCCGGCGCCGAAGCCGCAGTCGGCGATGTTCGGCAAGGGCGGCTCTCGCGTGGTGCATCGCGATCTCGAACAGGCGCATCTGACGCTGGCGCTGGAAGGCGTGCCGCAGTCGGACCTGTCGCTGTTCAGCCTGCAGGTGTTCAGCAACATTCTCGGCGGCGGAATGTCGTCGCGGCTGTTCCAGGAGGTCCGCGAGAAGCGCGGCCTGTGCTATTCGATCTACACCTTCCATGCGCCCTATTCGGACACGGGTTTCTTCGGCCTCTATACCGGCACCGATCCGGCCGATGCGCCGGAGATGATGGAAGTCATCGTCGACGTCATCAACGACGCCGTGGAGACCCTGACCGAGGCCGAGATCAACCGCGCCAAGGCGCAGATGAAGGCCGGCCTGTTGATGGCGCTGGAAAGCTGCAGCTCGCGCGCCGAGCAGCTGGCGCGGCACATGCTGGCCTATGGCCGGCCGCTCACCGTGCCGGAGCTGATGGGGCGGATCGACGCGGTCAGCGTCGAGACCACCCGCAACGCCGCCCATGGCCTGCTGTCGCGCAGCCGCCCCGCGGTGGTGGCACTGGGCAGCGGCCGGGGTCTGGACACCGCGGTGGGTTTTGCCGAAGGTTTGACCCACGTGAAGGACAAAGCCCAGCTACACTGACGCGGATATCGTTTCGCGCCTCAGGGGGACGCCAGCATGGCGCTGTTTCGGATGCCATCGAACCTGCCGGCCGCGCTTGCGCCGCGCGGCTATGGTCTGCTGCTGCGCGGGCCGGTCATGGCCGACTTCCCGCAATGGGCCGACCTGCGCGAACACAGCCGCGCCTATCTGACGCCGTGGGAGCCGATCTGGCCGTCCGACGACCTGACCCGCGCCGGCTTCCGGCGCCGGCTGCGCCGCTACGCCGAGGATGTCGCCGCCGATCGTGCCTATCCTTTCCTGGTGTTTCGTGAATCCGATGGCGCGCTGGTCGGCGGGGTGACCCTGGCCAATGTCCGTCGCGGCATCGTCCAGGCCGGCACGGTCGGCTACTGGGTCGGCCAGCCCTATGCGCATCAGGGCTATATGACCGCGGCGCTGCGGGTGCTGCTGCCCAGCCTGTTCGGCGAACTCAACCTGCACCGTGTCGAGGCCGCCTGCATTCCCACCAACACCCCGTCGATCCGGGTGCTGGAGAAATGCGGTTTTACCCGCGAGGGCCTCGCTCGCCGCTATCTGTGCATCAATGGCGTCTGGCAGGACCACCTGCTGTTCGGCATGTTGCATGAGGATCTGAGGGGGTAGGGGGCTTCTTCCCTCGCCCCGCCTCGCGAAGCTTCGCCTCGCCGGGCGGGGCGAGGGAAGAAAGCGCTGCATCGCGTCCGGGACACGCATCCCCGGTCCCCGTCTTCCGCCACCAGCGCCTTGGGTTCGCCGCCATTGCGCTGCTATAAGGCCGCGTGTGGATCGGGGGCGGTCCGCGCGGACCATCGAGTTTCGGGGATATCCAGACAATGCGTGAGTTTCTGACGATGCAGGCGGCTGGCCGCGCCGCGACGCTGCGCAATCTCGCGGTGCTGGCAGTGGCGGGGGTCGCGTTGACCGGCTGCGGCGGCGGCAGCATGTTCGGCGGCAGTTCGCCGGGCAGCAGCGGCAGCCCGTCCATGACCGATCGCTTCAGCCAGCTGTTCAGCGGCAAGTCCACCGAGGTCGGTGCGCCGCAATCGCCGCAGACCGACGAGAACGACCTGACCCGCGCCGGCTTCCGGCGC
>LNAP01001383.1_pt1 | contig 25800 bp, 28 predicted proteins | sample 602601 | NCBI WGS metagenome assembly LNAP01 (sample SAMN02440304, study PRJNA202911) | soil metagenome | biome: Subtropical and temperate rainforests or woodlands; isolation source: soil samples (1 kg each in a 20% v/v slurry with milli Q water) were... ...
CCAGCACATCGGCGGGCCGGACATCGTGATGCGCCGGCATGATCAGATGGGGCAATAGAGGCTGCTGCGGCAGCGGATCGGCGCGCGGTGAGGCCTTCTCCTCCAAGGCCGATACTTCACGCGTGATGCCATCCGGTCCCAGGGATTGCAGCAGGTCGAGCTGGCCGCGGCGCGAGGCCGCGGCGCGATGCGCCGACAGATTGACGATCTCACCCTGCCCGGCCCCCTCAATGGCGGCATGCGGATCGTCGACGAAACTCTTCAGCCCCTCGGAGAGCCAGTGATAGCGGCGCGCCTGTCGACTGTCGCCGTTCATCCCCTGCTGAATGACGGCCCAGCTGCCGTCATCGGTTACCACGAAGCCGTGCAGATAGAGATCGAAACCGTCCTGCACGGCGGCGCTGTCCACCTTGGCGACGAGCCGGCTGACAGTGGCCAGTGCCGATCCGTCGAAGCCCACACGCTCGCCGATCGCGACCAGTTCCTGGGGCGTCTGGCGCGAATGCCGGCCGCGGCCGCCGCAGACATGGATGCCGAGTTCTTGCGAGAGCGGCGCCAGGCCGCGCTTCAGTGCCCCGATGACGCTGGTGGTGATGCCCGAGGAATGCCAGTCCATCCCCATCACCGCGCCGAAGGACTGGAACCAGAACGGATTGGCGAGCCGGCGCAACAGCTCGTCGCGGCCGTAGTGATGGACGATCGCCTCGCTCATCACCGCGCCCAGGCGGGTCATGCGATCCGCCAGCCATTTCGGCACCTGCCCGGTATGCAGGGGAAGATCGGCGCTGCCGCCCCTTTGTGCCATCGCTTATCCTTAAGTGACGTGTCGCCGCCCTGCGCCGCAGCAGGCTGCGATGTTACGACGGTAACGCGTTTTGGGACGTTGGGAATCGGCCCGCAATTGAACCCGCCCCATATCCTAATGCAAGGTCGCCCCCTGAGTCATGACCCGGCTCAGTCATGACCCGGCTCAGTCATGACCCGGCTGAGTCATGACCCAGCCGGGTCATACTCCCGCAGATTGACTGCCTGAAGCGAAGGAGAGGCTAAAATGGATGCGGGCGGCTTTTCCGATGGGAAGCAGATCAGCGAGTCGGATCTCGTGCGCATTGCCCAAGCGGGCGATGCCAGCAGCCTCGGACTGCTGTTCGAGCGCTATCGGCCACGATTATACGCCCGTGCTCTCGCCATGACCGGCTATCGGACCGAAGCGGAGGATGCCGTTCACGATACTTTCCTGACGGCCTTGACGCGATTGGGGACCCTGCGCGATGGGGCAGCGATTGGCAGCTGGCTGCAGGCGATTTTGCGCAACAATTGCCTCATGGCACTCCGCCGGCGGCGGAAGCATGCCGGTCCCGAGGAAAGCGAACGGTGTTTCAGCGAGCTGAAAGAAGAGGCGCTGGTCGACAGCCGAATCGAAAACCAAGGCTTACGCGACTGGGTCTGGGCCGCATTGGAGAAGCTGCCGGAGGCCCAGCGTGCAACGGTAATGCTGCGTTATTTCGGCAGCTACAATTCCTATGAGGAACTCGCGGCAATTCTGGGGGTGCCGATCGGCACCGTGCGCAGCCGCCTGTCCGAGGCCAAGAGCAAACTTGCCGATCTCCTCCGGTCATCGGCCGAGCTGGTGGGCAATCCGCCAGCCCGGTTGGCTGCCCAGCGCCGGGCCTTTTATACCGATGCCTTCCAGTCGCTTTATCGCGGCGAACGCGACGCCTTTCTGGCGCATTATGCCGATGATCTGCAGCTTGTCAGTTCAGGTGCCGATGAGGTGCTGGGGCACGCGCATTTCGCAGCCGAAATAGACGGCGATCTGCGCGCTGGCGTGACCATCGATCTGCAACGCGTCCTTGCCAGCGGCAATCTCACGGTGCTGGAAGGCACATTTGTGAATCCGCCGGAAGATCCGCTGCATTGCCCGCCGGGCATTGCCTTCGTGCTCTTCCAGCGGGAAGGTCATATCCGGCGGATGCATCTTCATCTGACACCTCGGCCGCCGCAGCCGGCTGAGTGAGATTTCGGCAAGCCGACAGGTCGTCGGCCGGAACACCTTCTCATCGCCTTACGTGCGCCAATTTCACGTTTGGACTCTGCCGAACGGGCTATAATGCGGGCGTCACGCAATCCGGCGGGAAGGTCCGATGATGCCCAATCAGTTTCGCCAGCTGGCTGCCTATAACCGCTGGGCCAATGCCAGGCTTTACGCGGCGGCGCTGTCTTTGCCGGAGGAGGTCTATCGGCGCCCGGTCGGCGTCTTCTTCGGCAGCCTGCACGGCACGCTCAATCACCTGCTGGTGGCCGACCGGATCTGGCTGAAGCGCCTGACCGGCGACGGCGAGCTGCCCGCCGGCCTCGATGCCATCCTGTACGACGACCGGGCGGCGCTGACCCGCGCGCGGCTGGCCGAGGATGCGCGGCTGATATCGGTGATCGAGGGTTATGACGAGACCGCGCTGGCCGGCCGGGTCGCCTATCGGAACAGCGCCGGCAAGCCCTATGAGCAGGTCATCGGCGACATCCTGCTGCATCTCTTCAATCACCAGACACATCATCGCGGCCAGGCCCATGCCTGCTGTTCGATCCTGACCGGCAGCGAGCCGCCATCGCTGGATCTCGTCGCCTTTCAGCGCGGGCTCGCGGCACCCGATCTGGCGGCCCTGATCTGACAGCCGCCGCGACGCATGATCAGGCGGTCAGCCGCGCATCCCAATAGGGTGTCGTTCCGAAAGCCGTGCGCAGGCAGTCTGCCAGCGCCCGCAGCTTCGCGGATGGCAGCCGGCCTTCGGGATGCGCCATGAAGATGAATTCTGCCTCAGCCTCGGCGCCGATATCGATGACCGTCAGCGTTCCGTTCCGCAACGCATCGCCGGCGATGAAGGTCGGCAGCAAGGCGATGCCGAGGCCGGCAATGGCGGCATCCCGGATCATGTCGCCGTTATTGACCCGCAGGCCGATCCGGGCACGCACGATCGCGGCCCCCTCCGGCTGGGGGAAGCGCCAGTCGGCGATCCCGCGATTGGTGTAGAAGATGCCCCGATGGCCGTCCAGTTCGGCAATCGATCTGGGGGCGCCATGGCGGGCAATGTAATCCGGCGCGGCAACCAGGACGCGGCGACTGGGGGCGAGCTGCCAGGCCATGAGCCGCGAGTCCAGGATCGGCCCATGGCGCACCACGGCATCATAGCCATCCGCCGCCGCGTCGATGCGGCGGTCATCGAGATCCAAAATCAGCTCGATGGCGGGGTGCCGGGCCAGGAAGGGATAGAGCGCCGGACCGAGATGCAGGCGCCCGAAGGTGACCGGGGCCGAAATCCGCAACGGCCCCGAGAGCTGGCCGCGGCGTTCGGCCAGGTCGGCGGTTGCATCCGAGATCTCGCGCACGATCCGGACGGCCCGTTCGTGGAAGGCCGCACCGTCCTCGGTCAAGGACAGCTTGCGCGTCGTCCGGTGCAGGAGCACCGAGCCCAGACCGCGCTCGAGCTCGGCCAGACGTTCGCTCACCACCGATTTCGACAGCCGCAGGCGCCGGGCGGCCTCGCTGATCGATCCCGCTTCCGCCACCGCGACAAAAGCGGCCAGGCCGTCGAGCTTCATCATCGTTCGGTCTTTCCGGAAGCCAGATCCATGGATTTCAGCCTAATCCGAACGGACTTTGAGCGCCATAGTCTCAGTGTAGCGAGGGAGAGCGGCGAGAACCAAAGCCCACTCCCACCAACCCGGCAGCGGCTGTGGCTGTGACGCGCCGAACAGGAGAGCAATGATGGAACGTCTGAAGAATAAAGTGGCGATCGTGACCGGCGCCAGCGCCGGGATCGGCCGCGCGACGGCGAAACTCTTCGCCGCGGAGGGTGCGAAGGTGGTCGTCGGCGCCCGGCGCAGCAGCGAATTGGAGAGCCTGGTCGCCGAAATCGAGGCGGCGGGCGGCAAGGCCGCGGCCCTGGCCGGCGACGTGCGCGACGAGGCTTATGCAAAAGCGCTGGTTTCGCTGGCCGTCGAGCGCTTCGGCAAACTCGACATCGCCTTCAACAATGCCGGCACGCTGGGTCAGCAGGGCTTGAGCACGGAGGTTTCCCGCGAGGGCTGGAACAAGGCCATCGAGATCAACCTCACGGCCTCGTTCCTGGCCGCCAAGCATCAGATCGCCGAGATGGTCAAGCATGGCAGCGGCTCGGTCATCTTCACCTCGACCTTCGTCGGCTACAGCTTCGCCTTTCCGGGCGTCGCCGCCTATGCCGCCAGCAAGGCCGGACTGATCGGCCTGACCCAGGCACTGGCTGCCGAGTTCGGGCCGCGGGGTATCCGCGTCAATGCGATCCTGCCCGGCGCGGTCGATACCGCCATGTATCGCGATATGAACAACACGCCGGAATCGCAGGCTTTCATCACCAACCTGCATGCCCTGAAGCGGGTCGCGGCGCCGGAAGAGCTCGCCCGCTCCGTGCTCTATCTGGCCTCGGATGACGCCGCCTTCGTCACCGGCACGGCCTCGCTGGTCGATGGCGGCGCCTCGATCACCCGCACCTAGGCGTTGTCTGCGGTCAGGCTTCCGCTTGCGGTGAAGCCGCGGCGAACAGGCGCGCCGTCCAGTCGATGAAGACCCGCACCCGCGGCGAGAGCTGCCGGTTATGCGGATAGAGCAGCGAGACCGGCGTCGGTGGCGGCGCATAGGCTTCCAGCACCGGCACCAGCGTGCCGGCCGCGATGTCGTGCTGAAGATGATAGCGCGGCGCCTGGATGAGACCGAGACCCAGCCTGGAAGCGGCAATCAGGGTCTCGGCGGCAGCGACCGAGACGGTCGAGGGCAAAACGATCGTGCGGGTCGCGCCGGCCTCGGTAAATTCGAACGGGATCGCCGCATGTGTCGCCGAGGAGATGAAGCTCACCGCCCGATGAGCACCCAGATCATCCGGCGTCGCGGGTATGCCGTGGCGCGCGAGGTAATCCGGACTGGCGACGGTCACCTCCTCCAATGTCGCCACCCGGCGGCCGACCATCGCGCTGTCGGTCAGATCGCCGACGCGCAAGACGCAATCCACCCCTTCGCGAACGAGATCGATCAGCCGGTCGCCTTCGCCGATATGAAGCCGGATCTCCGGATATTGCGCCAGAAAGCGCGGCAGGGCCGGGAGCACGAAATGCCGGGCCAGCGTGCCATGCACGTCAATGCGCAACAATCCCTGCGGCTTCGCCCCGTTGAACGCCGCCTCCGCATCCTCGATATCGGCCAGGATGGCCATGCAGCGCCGATAATAGGCCTCTCCGTCCAAGGTGGGGCTAACATGGCGGGTCGTCCGCTGCAGAAGGCGCGTTCCCAGGCGCTCTTCGAGCTGCTTGATCGCTTGGGTCACCGTGGAACGGGGCAGGCCGATATCCTGGGCAGCCAGGGTGAAGCTGCGCCGCTCCACGATCCGGATAAAAAGGCGCATGGCATCGATCCGGTCCATTACCGACCTTTGTTCGTGATTTTGGAATAGTATTGCCAATTTTAGGGTAATTATCTTTGAGCTGCCAACTGTCAAGTTCTCCCCATGCCCCCATGGTGGTGGGTCACGGAGGAAAAAATGGCAAATGGAAGCCGGAAAATTGCAATCGTTACGGGTGCTTCCCGCGGCATCGGCGCGGCGGTGGCGGAACGTCTGGCGGCGGATGGCCTCACGGTCGTGATCAATTATTCGGCCGACGCCGCCCCTGCCGAAGCCCTGGCCCGCAAGATCGAAAGCGCCGGCGGCCATGCCCTCAGCGTCAAGGCCGATGTCAGCGATCCCCAGGCGGTGCGGCGCATGTTCGAGGCGGCCGAGACGGCCTTCGGCGGCGTCGATATCCTGGTCAACAATGCCGGCGTCATGCTGCTCTCGACCGTGGCGGAGACCGACGACGCCACCTTTGACCGCCAGATCGCGGTCAATCTGAAGGGCAGCTTCAACACTTTGCGCGAGGCGGCGAGACGGCTGCGCGATGGCGGCCGGATCATCAATTTCTCGAGCAGCCAGGTCGGCCTGCTGCACCCGACCTATGCGGTCTATGCCGCCACCAAGGCGGCCGTGGAGGCGATGACCAGCGTCCTCGCCAAGGAATTGCGCGGCCGCAGCATCACGGTCAATGCCGTCGCCCCGGGGCCGACCGCGACGGATCTTTTCCTGAAAGGCAAGCCGCAGGAGGTGATCGACCGGCTGAAGAATCTGTCGCCGCTGGAGCGGCTCGGCCAGCCAACGGATATCGCCAATACGGTCGCCTTCCTGGCGGGCCCCGATGGCAGCTGGATCAACGGCCAGACGCTGCGCGCCAATGGCGGCGCGATCTGAGGAGCTACCCCTCGAATTGCTGGATGAAGGAGTACGAAGATGAAGCAAGTCATTGTCATCACCGGTGCGTCCAGCGGCTTCGGCGCGCTGGCCGCCCGGGCTTTGGCGGCGGCCGGGCACAAGGTCTATGCGGGCATGCGGCATACGGCCAGCGGAAATGCGCCGAAAGTCGCCGAGCTAGATGAATATGGCGCCCGGCATCATGTCGATCTGAAAGCTCTGGAGTTGAACGTCGTCTCGGACGAGTCCGTCGAAGCCGGTATCGCCGAGGTCATCCGGGAAGCGCGCCGCATCGACGTCGTCATCCATAATGCCGGGCATATGTCGTTCGGCCCGGCGGAAGCCTTCACGCCCGAACAATTCGCCGAGCTTTACGACGTCAATGTGCTGAGCACCCAGCGTATCAACCGGGTTGTCCTGCCGCAGATGCGCAACCAGCGCTGCGGCCTCGTCCTCTGGGTCTCGTCGACCAGCGTCCGCGGCGGCACGCCGCCTTATCTGGCGCCCTATTTCGCGGCGAAGGCGGCGATGGATTCGCTGGCCGTTTCCTATGCCGGCGAGCTGGCGCGCTGGGGGATCGAGACCGCGATCGTCGTGCCGGGTGCCTTCACCAAGGGCACCAACCACTTTGTCCATGCCGCGGCACCGGCGGACAAGGCGCGGGCAGCGGCATATCACAACGGGCCCTATGCCGGCCTGTCCGAACGAAGCCTGCAGGGCCTGGCCTCGCTGGAACCCGCCGATGCCGATGCCGGCGCCGTGGCGGAGGCCATCGTCCGGATCGTCGATATGCCCTTCGGGAAGCGGCCGTTCCGCACCCATATCGATCCCTCGCAGGATGGCTGCGAGATCGTCAACGGCGTCGCCGACCGGGTCCGGGCCGAACTCCTGCGCCGCATCGGCCTGGAGGATCTGCTGAGCGCACATGTCCTGGGCTGAGCGGCCGGTATCGGATCCGGTTATTGAATCCCGAGAAGCCGAAATACTGAATCCGGGGGTTGGAATTTGCACAAATACCGACTCCGTGGCCAAGTCGGTTTAGCATCGGCGGATCTCCTTCGGAATCGGCGAAGTTTGGAAGAATGCTTCTCCCTGCAGAGGGGATCACCTGAGAAGCACCGGGCCGGCGTCAATTTTTATACGGAAGAGCATGTAGGGCTTCTCACGCAGGTCCTGGCCTTCGTTAAACTGTGGCTGCCGGTGAAGTTGGTTGGCGGTAAAGTACAGATAGCCGTCCGCCGCGACCGACATCGTGTCGGGCCAAAGAATTCGCGGGTCATGGGCGATCGTCTTCCACTCGCCGTCAGTCTGACGTTGACGGATGCTGTTGCGCTCGTAGTCACCCGCATAGATGCGGCCCTTGTCATCCGCTTCTAGGCCGTCGGAGGCACCCTTTTCGCCCAGGTCAAGCACGGCTTGAGCAACGGCTGTTGCCGAGGCGGATCGATCCAGGAGGAGAGCGGTCGGGACGGAATACAGATGCCGGCTCGATAGCGGGCAATAATAGAGGGTGGCGCCGTCCGCGGAGATGGCGATCCCGTCGGAGGCGACATGGAACGGTGCGGGGGCCTTGCCCTTTTCCCGGGCCGCGAGCCGCTCGCCTTCGACGACCGGCACGAAGGCGGGGTCGGGGGAGGTCGACTTGTCTCCCGTCAGCTTCCGCCAGCTGTCGCCGCTATCAAGATCGACGACGATAATACCGCCCGGGCCGTTGATCGACGAATCGGTGATATAGGCGACACCGGCTTTGCCCTTGCGGAGATCGAAGCGCACGTCATTGATATAGGTTGTCGGCAGGACGGTCGACGCAGACAGCACGATGGTCTTCACGACCTTGTTGGTCGCCAAGTCCACGGCGACGAGCTTCGCGCCGCCGGCGACAGGCGTTGAAAATCCCGGCGCCGCCGTGTCGAGAATCCAAAGCCGATTGGCGGGGTCAACCACCACGCTCTGGACGCTTCCGAGCGTCTTGCCCGGTCGGGCCGGATCGAACTTGTTGATCGTGGCATCCGGATAGGGAACGACCTTACCGTTGCGGATTTCGCCAACGGTGAAGGGGACGTCATCACCCCATCGAGGAAAGTTGATGAAGATGCGCCCGCTTGCGGCGACGGTAACGCCCGTCGGCATCGCATCGTAGAATTCGAAAACCGGCTCGATCCGGCCGATCGAGCGGTCACTGGCAAAGTGTTTGGTTGAACCGGAGGTGGAGGGTGCATTCTGGGTCATGTTGATATCTCCATCATCTTGTGCCGCGGCCGTTGCCCAGCCGAAGGCAGCAGTGAAGCAAGCAACAGTGAGACAGGCGGCAATCGTTGTTTTATTCAGGGCCCTCATCTGATTTCCACGGTCAGTCGTCGAGCGCAAGCGTCACACGGAAGCGGCAAGTGCCGCGAGGACGGCATCTCGTCCGGCCTCGGCGACGGCGATGTCTTGTTCGGTTGTTCCCGATCCGACGCCGATCGCGCCGACCAGCTCGCCTCGGAAGACGATTGGAAACCCTCCGCCGAGATTGGCGATGCCGCCATGGCTGGCGAAGCCGAGATTAGCCCCGAATTCGAAGGGGATTCCGCCGGTCGGCGTGCCGAGCGAGGCGCTGGTGGCGGCCTTGGCGATGGCGGGATCGCGTGCCAGAGCGGCCGCGCCGTCGACCCGTGCAAACGCCAGTAGATTGCCACCGGTATCGACGACGGCGATACATTCCGGTGCCGCGATCTCCCTGGATTTCGCCACGGCGGCTTGGATTGCTATGGCGGCGGCGGTGTAGGTCAGTTGCCGTCTGCTCTGGGTAAGAGGTTGGTTGGACATTGTCTGGGGATCCTTGTTGACCGACTAAGTATCGGGGGTCTCGGCTAAGGGGATTGCTGGGCGGCGTTCGGATCAGGGCGATGGCATCTGTGGTGCTCTGTCGAGGCCCCGGGTGCGGCGAAGCGCGTCATCAAGCGCGCTCATCCGCTCGTTCCCCAGATGAAGCCGCGCCAGTTCCGCAAGGGCGCCCGCACCGAGGCGGGCCTCGGCGTCCCGGCGAACGATCAAGGTTGCCTTATCCGTGCCGCCAAGAAGACCTTTCGGTTCATCGAGCGCCCTGATCTTGTGGCGATGATGCAGTGCCTGAGGATGCCAAAGAGGGATCACCACCCACCGCGAATTGGCGACGGCATCCTCAAATCGCCCAAAGCAATCCTGCTCCGTGCCGGTCTGAAAATGATATCCGGCGGCATCCAATCCGTAATCGGCGATGATGGCCTGCGAAAACCGGCTGATTCCCGCACCCGGATTAATACCTTGAATGAGCTTTTCCATACGTCCCAGGGCCGGCTGTTTAAGGAGATCGGCCACACTGGAGATCGTTGGCGGTACGTAATCGGGAACCCCCCAGATACAGTATGGTTCGTACAGTACCGTGACTTGACGGACCTCGTCCTTGAAGGGCTCAAGATATTTGCCGTGGCTGGACGGCAGCCAGGCGGAAACCAGGACGTCGACTTCACCGCGAGCCATGCGCCGGAACATCTCTTCATGAGGAGATGCGGAGCGCTCAATCGCATGGCCGTGCCTTTTGAGGATCGCCTCGACTTCGAGCGCGCTGGCATCGTGGAAGGAAAGATCGATATGGCCTACCCGAATTACGGACGTCATGTCGTTGCCTCCGACTTGTCGCTCTTTGGATCGTCGAACGGGCATGCGAGGGCTGTGCTGCCGCTCGGCACCTTGAACTGTATCATCAGATGAACGCAAGGCAGCTCTCCCAACTGGCCGGAACGATGGCCATGATTGCCGCCGATGGCCCGTGTTCCGATATCCTGGCCCCAGTGAATTTCGCCCGGACCCATCTCGACGCGCGATCCGTCCTGCGTCTCGATGAACCAGCGGCCTGAAAGCGGCACGACCCATTGAGGTTTAGGACTTTCATGCCATTCCCCCACCCAACCAACGGGCAGCACCGAGAAGAAGATCGCTTCCACATCGCCCTTGAATAGCCGCATCCACATTGGCGCGGCTTTTCCGCCGACGCTCCTGGCTGAAAATGCCGTCAGGGCACAGGCAGCGAGACTGCTCAACCCGTCCTGGCCGGTCCACAGGCTGTAATATGGGACGGTCGGAGGATGATGAGGGTCGCGGCCGTCATTGCAGGCGACGCCGGGTGGTGAAAGCGGCATCTGCCCGGGCAGATGGCCAGCGAGGTCATATTGGGGCTGTCGGGTTTCAAGCATCGGTTCTTCTCTGCGGTATCGGTGACGATCTTGCCTCCGGGCTAAACGTGACTCCCATCGAGGGAGGCATGCCATTTAGAATCCGGCCAGGACGGTTTTGCCGATGGCACGGCCGCTCTCGAGGAGGGCATGTACGCGTTTAAGGTTGTCGACATTGATGAGGCCGGCATCTTCCGTCAGCGTGGTTCGCAGAACGCCACCATCGACGAGGTCAGCGACGTCGTTGAGCAGGCGATGCTGCGCGATCATGTCGGGAGTTCGATAGAGAGCGCGGGTGAACATGAGCTCCCAGTGAACCGAGATGCTTTTCCGCTTCAGCTTGACGATGTCGAAGACCTTCGGATCGTCAATCAAGGCCAGTTTGCCTTGAGGTGCCAGTATCGCTTCGATCTCGGTGAGGTGCTTATCGGTAGCGGCGAGGCCCGCGACATAGTCGACCTGAGCGATGCTCAAATTCTTGAGCTCCTCGGTGAAGGGACGATGGTGATTGATGACGTGATGGGCACCCATCTTGCGGCACCAGTTTACGGTCTCCGGGCGCGAGGCCGTCGCGATGACGGTCAGGCCGGTAAGCCGATGCGCGATTTGAGTGAGAATTGATCCGACGCCGCCCGCGCCGTTGATGATGAGGAGCGAGCCCGTTTGAGATTTAACGCCATAGGGGATGGCAAAGCGATCGAACAGGATTTCCCATGCCGTGATCGAGGTGAGAGGAAGCGCTGCCGCCTCACCGAAGGTCAGCGTCTTCGGCTTATGGCCGACGATGCGTTCGTCAACAAGATGGAACTCACTGCAGGTGCCCGGCCGATCGATCGTGCCGGCGTAAAACACCTCGTCGCCGGGCTTAAAGAGCGTGACCTCCGAGCCGACGGCGTCCACCACGCCGGCGGCGTCGAAACCCAGGACCCGCGCTTCGCCATTCGGCGGCGAGGCGGTGGCCCGCATCTTCACGTCCGCTGGATTGACCGATATCGCCCGGACGGCGACCCGCAGATCTCGCGGGCCGGGTGCCGGGATCGGCAGGTCCAGATCGACAAGAGAATCTTCCGCCGTAATGGGGCGTGGCACCCGGTAGCCGATTGCCTTCATGACAAGATCCTTTGAGGTTGATGAGGGATGCGGCTCAGATAAGCGGCGGAACGGTGGGGTCGATCTCCACTTCGATCAGATGTGGACTGTCAGAGGTCATCCCGTGGCGCAACGTTGCGGCGAGATCAGTCACGGCGGAAACACGCTCGGCCGTGAGACCGTAGCCTTTCGCAAGCGACAGAAAATCGATGCCGGGGAGGTCCAGGCCTGGTACCTTCGGCGTGTCCAGCTGGTGGGCGAACGCCTTCAAGATATTGTAAGCGCCGTTCCGTAGAACGACGAAGAGGATGGGCAGCTTGTGCTGAGCTGCCGTCCACATGGCCTGAATCACGTAGTTTGCGGCGCCATCGCCGATGACGGCGATGACCTTTCGGTATGCGCCTTTATCGCGCTCCGCCAATGCGACGCCAACGGCCGCGGGCAGCCCGTAGCCCAACACACCGCTCGACATGGAAAAGAAGGAATGCGAGCGACTGGTCGGCAGACGCTGCCGAAGTGCCTTCAGGGTCGACAGGGATTCCTGGACGAGAACACTGTCGCCGGGACGTGCTTCATTGATCGCATGATAGAGGTAATCCGCGGTGATGACCGGACCCGTGGCCGGCGGGTTTAGCTTCGCGCGCGCGGGCGGTTGGGAGCGGTTGGAAGGACCTACAAAGTCCGCCAATACTGCGCAGGCTCTGCCGGGATCGGCCAGAATGCTCTCTCCCACCGGTGCACGTCCGGCCTCGTTCGGATCGTCCGTGATATGGAATAGGCGTGAACCAGCCGGTAGATAGCTGCCGGCTACATAGGGGTAATAGCGGAAGACCGGCGCGCCGATCACGACGATCACATCGTGGCCTTCGAGCTCTTTGCTGAGTGGGGCAATGGCGCTTGTGAGCATGCCTTGGTAGAGCGCATGGGTCTCCGGGAAACCCGGCCGGCCTTCGGCCGGCGCCGCCCAGACCTTGCAGCGAAGCCGCTCGGCGAGACGGACGGCGTCGTCCCAACCGCCGCTTTGATCGACGGCGCCACCGATGATGAGAACCGGTGACTTCGCGGCGTTGAGGGCGTCGATCACCGGGGCGAGGTAGAGCGGGTCGGCACCAAGCCGGCGACCGATGGTTCGGATTTCGGGAAGATGCGGACACGGTTTATCGACGTCGTCCATCGGGATGGAGAGAAAGACGGGGCCGGCCGGCGGTTGGACCGCCATTGCATATGCCCGCATGAGCGCCCCAGGCACATCTTCCGGGCGCGACGGTTCGTAGGCCCATTTCACGAAGGGCTTGGGAATCTCGAGGGGCTGCGTGTTTGTCAGATAGGGTTCGATCAGCAGCATCTCGCGCGTCTGCTGGCCGGCGGTGATGATTAAAGGTGCACGATTATACCAGGCGCTTTCGATGTTGCCCAAGGCGTTCCCCATCCCGGCGGCGGTATGGAGATTCACCAATACAGGCTCGCCGGTCGCCTGGGCGTAGCCGTCCGCCATCGCTACCGCCGGCGCCTCCTGCAGCGCGAGCACGTAGCGAAAGTCCGTCGGGAAGTTCTTCAGCAGCGTTTCTTCGGTCGAGCCCGGATTACCGAAGATTGTGGTGAGCTTCAGACGCCGGGCGACGTCGAAGAAAGCTTCCTGAACTGTTTTCATAAAGGGTCTCCAGTTGCAATTGCGTTAGCCAGCCTGATCGACGCGGGGAGGGGGTGCGCCAACCGGGGAGACGCTGACGAGGCGTCGATTGACGAATTCGCCGAAGCCGAGATCCGAGAGCTCGCGGCCATAGCCGGAATCCTTGACACCGCCGAACGGGAGCTCAGGCGCCGTCCAGGTTGGATGATTGACGAAGACCATGCCGCTATCGATCCGGGCTGCAACCCGGCGGCCACGATCCAGGTCGGCTGTGAACACGGAACCGCCGAGTCCGAATGGGGTCGCATTTGCCAGTTCGATGGCTTCGTCTTCAGTCTCGACAACATAGAAGCCGGCAACGGGGCCGAAGAGCTCCTGCGTGTAAATAGGATTGTCCTTGGTAATATCGGCGAGGATTGTCGCCTCGATGTAAAATCCGGGGCGTTTAACGCGATGTCCACCGAGCACGACCCGCGCGCCCCCCTTCTTCGCGTCCTCGATCTGTCGCAGCAAGCCTTTCATGGCGTTCTCCGATGAGACGGGCCCGAGCGTCGTGGCGGGATCGGTGGGGTCGCCGACCTTGAGTGCCGCCATGCGCGCCATGAGGCCTTTCAAGAAGGCTTCTCCGCGCTCTTTGCCGATGACAATGAAACGCTTTGCCGCCACACAACTCTGGCCGGTATTATTCATCCGGCCCCACAATGCGTTGTCGAGCGTCGGTTCGAGCGGCGCATCGTCGAGCACGATGAACGGATCGCTTCCGCCGAGTTCCATCACCGATTTCTTCAGATTGCGGCCGGCCCTCTCGGCGACCGCCGCGCCGGCGCGTTCGCTGCCCGTTACGGTGACACCGCGAATGCGCGTATCATCGATAAGATGGCCGACCTGGTCGATGCTTGCGAAGATGTTGGTGTATATGCCGGCGGGGGCGCCTACTTCCTCGAAGAGGCGTGCAAAGGCCAGGGCTGATTGCGGGACGCTGCCCGCATGCTTGATCATCACGACGTTGCCGACCATCAATTGCGGACCGGCGACCCGAGCGAGCTGATAGTACGGAAAATTCCAGGGCTCGACGCCGAGAATGATCCCGAGCGGCAGCGTCTCCACGACGTTTCCGGGCGCTTCGGGAATAGGTTGCGGCTTCAGATAGTGCCCGGCTCTCTTGGCATAATAGTCGAGAATATCGGCGGAGAGCGAGACTTCCGCGCGCGCTTCGGCAATCAGCTTACCCATCTCCAGCGTTAGAAATTGGGCATATTCTTCCGCCTTTTCCCGTAGCTTCGCCGCCGCTCCCGAGACAATATGCGCCCGATCGGCAATGGAACGGTGCCGCCAGTCGAATTCGTAGGCAGCATGAGCCCGCCGGACAGATGCCTCCAGCTCGGTGTCGGAGATCTCGGGATAGGTGCGCATGACCTCTCCGGTCGCGGGATTGATTGTTTGGTAAGCCATCTCACTCTCCGTGTTGGCAGATCCGAATGCTTCGCCGGAATCCGCGTTCCGGCCTCTCGGGCGTGGCGCAGAAGCGCTATGCTGCGACGGCGTACTTCCCGACGCTCTTCTCGTCCCAGGCGATGCCGCTGCCGGGACGGTCCGGTGCCGTCACCTGGCCGTTCACGGGTTGCATAGGCTCGGCGAGAATCGGGCTGGCCCAATCCACCCATTCCAACCAGTGGGCGGTGGGCGTCACACGCAGCAGGTGCGCGCAGATTTCCGGATAGAGATGATTGCTCAGCTGAACGCCTGCGGCTCCCGCCAGATTCGCTGCGCGCAGCCATCCGGTGACGCCGCCGATCCGCATGAGGTCGGCCATCGCGTAATGCACGGCCCCGGCCGCCAGGAATGTGAACAGGTCACGGGGCCCGTAGTAGTTCTCGCCCATCTGCAGGGGCGTGCGCACCTGGCGTGCGAGCTGCGCGTAGCCCCGGACGTTGTCGTAGGCGATGGGTTCCTCGAACCAATAAAGACCTTGATCGTCCAGCTCATGGCAGCGCCGAATGGCATCCCCCAGGCCCAATGCCTGATTGAAGTCCACCATCAAGTCGACATCGGCGCCAACGCCATCGCGAACGGCCCGGATTGCGGCGACATCGTCCTTGAGATGGATGTTACCGAGGCGCAGCTTCATCGCTGAGAACCCGCCTTCCTTCCGAAGCTCTTTGGCTTCAGACGCGATCGTCGAGACATCGTGGCGCCACAGACCATTGCTGTTATAAGCGCGAACGGGCCCAAGCGTCCCGCCGAGGAAGGCTGCCAGGGGCAACCCGGCGGCCTTCGCAAGCGCGTCCCACAGCGCCATATCGAGGGCGGAGGTCGCTATTGTGGACACCCCCGAAACACCAATGACATTGAGGCCCTTCATGGCGGTTTCGAAAGCATCGAAGGGCGCGACGGGTGCGTCTTTCAAGGTGTCGGCCAGGTCGCGGATCTCGGCCATGACCGACGGCACGGCCGAGGCGCGGTACGGCGCGACATAGCTGCTGCCGACGATGCCGCCGCTTGTCTCCACGTCGACCAGGACGAGGGGCCATCGATCAAACCGGCCGATGCCGGCGATCACCGGCCGGCGCAGCGGGACAATGATGCAGCGGCTTCTGACGCTTTTCAATCTGAGCGAGGTCGTCATCAGTCGGCTCCGCCGGTTTCACTGTAGAGATGCGCCTCGACGAACCAGAGAAATTTATCCGTGCCACGCGAGATTTCCGTGAAGATATCGGCCGTATTCGCATCACCGATTTGGTTGCTTTGATCGATGGCGGCGCGCGCGGATTTCCCGAAAGCGGCCAGAGCGGAACTGAGCGCATCCACGTGATCGCGCGCCGTTCGCGCCCGCGGATATTCGGCAAGTGTGGAGCGCTTTGCGACCGTGCGGGCGGTGCCTTCTACCGCACCACCCAACTGCGCCGCGCGCTCGGCTATAAGATCGACGAAGTCCTCGACTTGTTCGTTGACGCTGTCGAAGAGCTCATGAAGCGCAATGAAGGTTGATCCCTTCACATTCCAATGCGCTTGCTTGCACTGCGTCTGCAGATCGACGGCGTCAGCCAATCGATCGTTGCATAGTTTGACGATCGCCGCTCGCGTAGCTTCAGATAGATCATTCTTCGTGGAATACATGGCATGCCTTTCATTGGATGAGCACCGACGTGACGGTGACGTCCGACAGATGAGGTGGCTGGGGAAATACGCTGTTACTTGTGGGGTAAGTGCTGACCGGCCGGGCTTGAGCGCCGTGCAGACGTCATGCCCGATCGGCTAATGATGTCTGACGGCAGGCATCACGTCTTGATGTATCGATTTGCGACCGATTAATCTGTGGGCGCACCGATATTCCCGTGGATGAGCGGAACTGTCTTGCATGCGATGCCTTGTCAGCGGTGGGTCAGTGACGTGGATCGATCGGGTCTGCCGTCGGCAGGCGACGGTATTCCGTGGGGCGCCGTGACTATCGATGCTTGGCGATTTGAAGGAAAACGAATAGTTTGAATAGGCCCAGTAGCAAGCCTAATGGATCAGTCATGCGAGACCTTGATATTGATCTGCTGCGCGCTTTCGTTGCGGTCGCCGATGCTGGAGGCTTCACTGCCGCCGCGGATGTCGTTGGCCGCTCGCAATCGGCTGTCAGCCAGAAGATTCGACGGCTCGAGGATCACATCGGATACCCCTTATTTGAGCGGACAAGCCGGTCACTGGTGCTGACGAGTGCGGGCGGACAATTGTTGCTCGGCGCTCGCCGGTTATTGGATCTTAATGACGATGTCATCCGGTCGCTGCGGGCGCCGCCGGCTGTGGGGCGACTGCGCGTCGGTATCTGTGAGGATTTTCTTCCGCTCCAGCTCTCCCGGCTTCTGACCCGCTTCCTTCAATCGCATCCGGGTATCCACCTGGACATCAACACAAGCCTCACATATGACCTGCTGCGCGAGTTTGATGAAGGCAGCTTGGATCTCGTCATCGCGACGAGACAGCTCCGTGAGCGGGGCCGGATCATCTGGCGTGAACCGATGGTATGGTTTGCCGCTTCCGACTTCCGCCTCGATCTGAGCCGGCCGTTACCGCTTGTGATGCTGAGGTCGCCCTGCAACTACAGAGAACTCATGTTCATGACGCTCGATACCGCACGCCAGGATTGGGTGACGGCATGCACAGTAAGCAGTCTCATGGGGGTACAGGCGGCGGTTGCCGGCGGGCTCGGGATCACCCTGCTGGGCCGCTCCTTCATTCAGGACGGCATGCAGATTCTTCGTGTGCCCGACCATTGGCCGCCGCTGGCGATGACCGAAATCGTCGTGCTCGGGGACGACACGGCAGACAAGTCGCTCGCTCAACCGTTTTTGAAGTTTCTCGTGGAAGGCCTGCAGGCGCCGTTAGCGATATAATTTACCAGGGATCCCATGTTGAGGGCTCTCGGCGATAGAGCTCTGCTGATCAGCGTTCCCTTCCTGACACCCTGCGATCAGCGTTTCGGCTGTCATTGACATCCCTCCGGCCGGCTGCTATTTAACCAAACAGTTATTTAACTAATTGGTTAATTATGGCAACAGATCACCTCAGCGCCACCTTTGCCGCCCTCGCCGATCCCACCCGCCGTGCGATCCTGGCGCGGCTGGCTTTGGGCGAAACCTCGGTCACCGAGCTGGCGGAACCCTTCGAGATGAGCCTGCCCGCGATTTCCAAGCATCTGAAGGTGCTGGAACGGGCCGGGCTCGTTGCGCGTGGCCGCGCCGCGCAATGGCGACCCTGCCGGCTGGAAGCCGGTCCGCTCCAGGATGCCGCCGGCTGGCTGGAATATTACCGGCGCTTCTGGGAACAGAGCCTCGACCGGCTGGAGGCCTATCTGCAGCAGCTTCAGGCAGGAGAGGATGGCGATGACAGCAAGTGATGCCTTTTCACGTTCCGTCGGCGGCAGCGATCCTGGCGAGGCCGGTAAAGATTTCGCCGGTCAAGATTTCGACGTGGTCTTTACCCGCATCTTCCAGGCGCCGCGCGATTTAGTCTTCCAGGCCTGGACCGATCCGGCGCGGATGGCGCAATGGTGGGGACCGCAGGGCTTTACCAATCCGGTCTGCGAGCTCGACCCGCGGGTCGGCGGCGCCTGGCGCATCGTCATGCGCTCCCCCGAGGGCATTGATTATCCGCTGACAGGTAGCTATCTCGAAATCGTGAGGCCCGAGCGGCTTGTCATGACCTGCTCGGTCAAAGAACATCCCGCTGACTGGCACGCGCTGGTGAGACAGAACCGCCCGAAGACGGCCGGCGAGCCCGCCCAGGATTTTCTCTGGACGGTAACTTTTGAGGATCAAGGCGGCAAGACCAGGCTGATCATCCGCAGCCATTTCGCCGCGGCCGCGGATCGCGACGCACTGGTGAAGATCGGCATGGAGACAGGCTGGAACCAAAGCCTGGACCGTCTACGGGATCTGCTGGCGGCGTGGTAATGCCGCGACCGGACGCGGCCTGAGCCCGGATCGCCACGGGAGCCGGATCGCCGCCGGGCGCCATCTTCACGTGACTGCCGGCTTCACGTGATGGCCGGGCAGCCCGGCAGCGTCACCTTCGCAACGGGAAGGAGGAACGACCATGCAGTCCCACAAGATCGTCTCCCAGGAGGAGTGGCTCGCCGCCCGCAAGGCGCATCTGGTCAAGGAAAAGGAACTGACCAGGTTGCGCGATCAGCTGAGCGCCGAGCGCCGCGAGCTGCCCTGGGTCAAGGTCGAGAAGACCTATCTGTTCGACGGGCCGCGCGGCAAGGAGAGCCTGGCCGATCTCTTCGAGGGACGCAGCCAGCTGATCGTCCAGCATTTCATGTTCCCGCCCGATTGGGAGGAAGGCTGCCCCGGCTGTTCCTTCGCCGCCGATCATATCGATGCCGCCTATCTGCATCTGAAGCACCATGACGTGACCTGTGTCGCCGTCTCGCGGGCACCTCTCGCCAAGCTCGACGCCTATCGGCAGCGCATGGGCTGGCACTTCAAATGGGTGTCCTCGGCAGGAGGTGATTTCAATTACGACTATCATGTCTCATTCACCAAGGACGAGCTGGCGCGGGGCAAGGTCTATTACAATTACGACATGATCGATGCCTCGATCGAAGAACTGCCCGGCGGCAGCGTCTTCATCAAGGATGAAGACGGTAATATCTACCACACCTATTCCGGCTATGGCCGCAGCGGCGAAGAAGTGCTGAGCGCCTATATGTTGCTCGATATCACGCCCAAGGGCCGCAATGAGAACGGTCCGATGGATTGGGTGCGGCGCCACGACGACTATTAGGCGGGCGTCACACGACCACAGCAATGCCGATCACCAGCGGCGCCGATCAGCGCCGCAGCTTCGTGCAACGAATGGGAGGCATGGATGAAAGCCGAACCGCAAAAGGAACATCACTGGCTGCAGCAACTCGTCGGCGACTGGACCTATGAAGGCGAGGCCGAATGCGGACCTGGAAATCCGCTGATGAAATTCAACGGCACAGAAAGCGTGCGGTCGCTGGGCGGCATCTGGGTGCTGGCGGAAGGCAAGGGGGCAATGCCGGATGGCAGCCCGGCCACCATGATCATGACGCTCGGCTACGACACGGCGAAGCAGCGATATCTCGGCACCTGGGTCGGATCGATGATGACGCATCTGTGGAAATATGACGGCTTCATGGACAGCGCCGGCAAGATACTGACGCTGGAAGCCGAAGGACCCGATTTCAGCGGCGGGGAGAATAAGACAGGGGGAAACAAACTGGTGCCGTATCGGGACGTGATCGAGGTCATCAGCGCTGATCACCGGACGCTGCGATCGCAGACGAAGAAAGCAGACGGGTCGTGGCACGAATTCATGCTGGCGCATTACCGGCGGAAGACATAGCCGGCGCGCCGCCTGAGCCCCGCCGCCCGCCACCTGGCCCCCGTATGAATCGCAAGAGAGGAGGAACCGACATGCAGCCGCATCAGATCGTCTCCGAAGCGGAATGGCTGACAGCACGCAAGGCGCATCTCGCCCGTGAAAAGGAACTGACCCGCCTGCGCGATGCAGTCAATGCCGAAAGGCGGGCGCTGCCCTGGGTGAAGGTCGATAAAAACTATGTCTTCGACGGGCCGCAGGGCAGGCAAACGCTGTCCGATCTCTTCGCCGGGCGCAGCCAGCTGATCGTCTATCACTTCATGTTCAGCCCCGATTGGGGGCAAGGCTGTCCATCCTGCTCGTTCGTCGCCGATCACATCGACGGCCCCGATCAGCATCTGAAGCATCATGACGTCTCGGTAACGGTGGTGTCGCGGACACCCTGGCCCAAGATCGAGGCCTTCAAGAAGCGGATGGGCTGGCGCTTCCACTGGGTGTCGTCATACGGCAGCGATTTCAACTTCGATTATCATGTGTCCTTCACCGCGGTGGAGAAGGCGAAGGGCAAGGTCACCTATAATTACGAGACCAGCGACTACATGTTCGACGAGCTGCCCGGCCTCAGCGTCTTCGCCAAGGACGATGACGGCAACATCTTCCACACCTATTCCACCTATGCCCGCGGTCTCGACATCCTGCTGGGCGCCCATACGTTTCTCGACCTGACGCCGAAGGGCCGCAACGAGACGGAGGGCATGGACTGGGTCCGCCATCACGACCGCTATGAAGAAACGGCGGATACCGGACAGGGATGCTGTCATGGCACGAGTGATCTCACCGGGGCGGACGATCCTGGGGCGGACGATCCTGGGGCGGACGATCCCATCTCGGCTTATCGCCGGCAGCTGGGGAGCGGCGCAGCATGAGGAAGACCTATCAAGGCAGCTGCCATTGCGGCGCCGTGCGCTTCGACTGCGATCTCGATCTCGGCGCCGGCACCAGCAAATGCAACTGCTCGATCTGCAGCAAGGCACGCTTCTGGAAAGCGATCGCCCGGGCCGATGCCTTCCGGCTGCGGGAGGGCGAAGCTGCCCTGTCGGATTACCGCTTCGGCAGCGGGACCATCCATCATCTCTTCTGCCGTCATTGCGGGGTCAAATCCTTCGCGCGCGGCGAAATGGCGGCGCTCGGCGGCACGTTCTACGCCGTCAATCTCGCCTGCCTGGATAACGCCTCGCCCGAAGAGCTGGCGGCGGCACCGATCACTTACGAAGACGGCCGGCAAGACAATTGGCAATCAGCACCGGCCGACATCCGTCACCTTTGACGAAGCGGCAAAGAGAAACCAAAAGAAACGGGGAGGACAGAATGAGCAGCGGCGGATTGTCGAAGGCGCGCCTCGCACGCCTGCACGAGGTCATGGCGGGTCACGTCACCCGTGGCGACATACCCGGCCTGGTCACGCTGGTCGGCCGGCGCGACGAGGTGCATGTCGATGCCATCGGCATGTTGGCGGCGGGCGGCAGCGAACCGATGCGCCGCGACACGATCTTCCGCATCGCCTCGATGACCAAGCCGATCACGGCAGCGGCGGCGATGATCCTGGTGGAGGAATGCAGGCTGCGGCTGGACGAGCCCGTGGACGCGCTGCTGCCGGAGCTTGCGGACCGCAAGGTTCTGAAGAGCCTTGGCTCAAAGCTGGACGATACCGTCCCGGCGCATCGTCCGATCACCTTGCGCGATCTGCTGACCTTCCGGCTGGGTTTCGGCGCAATCATGGAGCCGCCGGGCCGCTATCCGATCCAGGCGGCGATGGAAGAGGCTGGATTGGCGCCGAGCGCGGAGGTCCCGCAGGTGACATCCGATATCTGGATGCAGCGCCTCGGCACGCTGCCGCTGATTCATCAGCCCGGCGAAAAATGGCTGTATCATACCGGCTCGGATATTCTCGGCGTGTTGATCGCGCGCGCCGCGGGACAGAGGCTGGAAGACTTCCTGCGCGAACGCCTCTTCGAGCCGCTGGGCATGAAGGATACCGGCTTCCATGTCCCGGCCGACAAACTGGATCGATTGGCGCCCGGCTACCGGGTCGATCCCGAAACGAGGAGGCTGGCGCTCAATGACAGCGTCGCCGAGAGCCGCTGGGGCCGCTCGCCTGCTTTCCAGTCCGGCGGCGGCGGTCTGGTTTCCACCGCAGAGGACTATTTCGCCTTCTACCGGATGATGCTGAACAAGGGCCGCTACGGGCGCGAGCGTATCTTGTCGCGGCCCTCCGTCGAGCTGATGACCACCGATCAGCTGACACCGGAACAGAAGGCCGGGGCGCGCATCTTCTTCGGGGATAATCGCGGCTGGGGATTCGGCCTGTCGGTCTTCACCCGGCGCGACGATCTCTCCGCCGTGCCCGGGCGTTTCGGCTGGGATGGCGGTTTCGGCACCTCCGCTTATGCCGATCCCCGGGAGAATCTGATCGGGATTTTGCTGACCCAGCGCATGATGGAGTCACCGGAGCCACCCAAGGTCTTTCTCGATTTCTGGACCTCGGCCTATCAGGCCATCGACGATTGAGACGGTGGCAGGGACGCGCCTGTCCCTCAATTGCCCTGTCCCTCAATTGCAACGGAAGGATGACCAAGATGCGATTTATGATGCAAGTGAGAGCCGATAAGAGAACCGAAGCAGGCGAGATGCCGAGCCGGGAGCTGATCGCCGCCATGGGCAAATATAACGAGGAGATAGTCAAGGCCGGCGTCATGCTGGCCGGCGACGGGTTGCAGCCAAGCTCGAAGGGCGCCCGCGTCACCTTCGCCGGCGGCAAGCCCAAAGTGACGCAGGGTCCCTTCCCAGATCCGAAGGAACTGATCGCCGGCTTCTGGATGATCGAGGTGAAGTCGAAGGAAGAGGCGATCGACTGGGCGACGCGCGTCCCGTTCAAGGATGGCGAAGTGATCGAGCTTCGCCAGGTACTTGAGACATCGGACTTCCCGGCCGAGATCCTGCCGCCAGAGGAGGCGGCGCGCGAAGACGCCCTGCGCGAGATCCTGCAGAAGAAGGCCCGCAAATCCTGAGCAAGAGACGCCGTTTCGCAACGATCACATCAATCAGTGGAAGGAAATGCCATGCTCGTCCAACCCTATCTGTTCTTCAACGGCCGCTGTGAAGAAGCGCTCGAATTCTACCGCAAGGCGCTGGGCGCCGAGGTGGTCATGCTGATGCGCTTCAAGGAATGCCCCGAACCCACCGCGATCCCGCCCGGCGCCGAAAACAAGATCATGCATATGAGCCTGCGCATCGGCGAGACGGTGGTGATGGCCTCAGACGGGCAATGCGAGGGAGAGGGCCCGGCGAAGACGAATTTCCAGGGTTTTTCGCTGTCGCTCTCGGCGGCCAACGAGGCCGAGGCGAAAAAGCTGTTCACGGCGCTCAGCGATGGCGGCGAGGTGCGGATGCCGCTGGCCAAGACCTTCTTCGCCTCGTCTTTCGGCATGGTGGCCGACCGCTTCGGCGTCGGCTGGATGGTCATCGTGGCAGCTCAGTAAGAAGCAGAAAAGCAGCGACCCGCCGGCTGGGCGGGTCGCCTGATTCTCAGAGCAGGGTTTCCAGGACCCGGTCGGGCGGCTTATGGCCGTCGGCGAAGGTCTTGATGTTGATGATGACCTTTTCACCCATATCGATGCGGCCTTCGATGGTGGCCGAACCCATATGCGGCAGCAGCACGACGTTATCCAGGCGCAGCAGCTTCGGATTGACCGCCGGCTCGTGCTCGAAGACATCGAGGCCCGCCCCGGCCAGTTCGTTCTTTTCCAGCATGCGTGTCAGGGCGTTTTCGTCGACCACTTCGCCGCGGCTGGTATTGATCACATAGGCATGCTTCTGCAGCAGCTTGAGGCGCCGCGCTGAGAGCAGGTGATAGGTCGCCGGCGTATGCGGGCAATTGACCGAGATGATGTCCATACGCGACAGCATCTGGTCGAGGCTTTCCCAATAGGTCGCCTCTAATTCTTTCTCGGTCGAGGGATGCACGCGGCGGCGATTGTGGTAATGCACCGAGAGGCCGAAGCCGCGGGCGCGGCGCGCCACCGCCGTGCCGATGCGGCCCATGCCGATGACGCCGATGCGCTTGCCGTAGATGCGGTGACCCAGCATCGACATCGGTCCCCAGCCCACCCATTTGCCCGAGCGGATCAGGCGCTCGCCTTCGCTGACGCGGCGCGCCACGGCGAGGATCAGCGCCATCGTCATATCGGCGGTGTCCTCGGTCAGGACGCCCGGCGTATTGGTGACGGTGATGCCGCGCTGGCGGGCACTGGCGAGATCGATATGGTCGACACCGGTGCCGAAGGAGGCAATCAGCCGCAGCCGGTCGCCGGCCTGGGACAGGACGGCGGCATCGATGCGGTCGGTGACGGTCGGCACCAGCACATCGGCGATCTTCGCCGCTTCGATCAACTCGGCCTGGGACATCGGATGGTCGTTCAGGTTGAGCTTGACCTCGAACAGCTCCATCATCCGGGTTTCGATCGCATCCGGCAGCTTCCGGGTGACGACGACGAGCGGCTTGAGCGACATCCGGCAATCCCTCCTACCCGGTCCTCTGTGCAGACTGGCGGCACCTGTGGGCGATTCTGGTTCCGCTGCCGGATCTGACCGATCGGGCGCTGCCTTCCCGCCAGTGACCGCAGGCCACTGGTCGTAGGATCGGCACCGCCTCATTGGCGTTGTTCCGGTCCTGCCATAGCAAGAACCGGCGGCTGTTGTCCACGGTCCTTGTCCAGGCCCCCTTTCCGCCATCGCCGGCGGTTACCGATGTCACCATTAAAGGCGCATCGCCACCCGAGTCGGTAACGAATTGACGGCCAATCTTTAACCCGCAATCTTGACCGCCATTTGACGCTTGGTTAAGGCATAAGGCGACGAGTTACATTCGGGGGCGGGGATCCGAGACCGAAGATCGTCCGACGGGCGCCGTCGGTCGCGGCCGACCACGAGGAGAAGACACGGATATGCATTGTCTCTATCACCGCCTGCCGCCCATCCTGGCGCTGGTGGTCATGTTGCAGCTTTGTGGTCTGGCCGCCGGACCCGCTGCGGCCGAGGAAGTCAAACTGCCGGTGCCGCGTTTCGTCGCCCTCGATGCCAATCTGGTGAATCTCCGGGCCGGACCGGGTAAGGAATATCCCATTCTCTGGGTCTATCAGCGCAAGGGGCTGCCGGTCGAAATCATTCAGGAATTCGATACCTGGCGGCGCATCCGGGACCGCGACGGCACGATCGGCTGGGTCCAGGCCAATCTGCTGTCCAGCAAGCGCACGGTGCAGGTCGTCGATCAGCAGCGCACCTTGCTGAGCGAGCCCGCGGGGGGCGATCCGGTCGCCCATATCGAACCGGGTGTGATCGGCAGGCTGCTGGAATGCCGCGGCACCGCCTGCCGTCTGGATATCCGGGGCTATAAAGGCTGGTTGCCCCGCAGCGATTTCTGGGGCACCTATCCGGACGAAAAGGTCGGCGAGAACTGATGTCCTTCGATACCTACTCAGCCGAAATCTATCTTCTGCGCCATGGCGAGACGGAATGGACCCTGGACGGCCGCTTGCAGGGCCGGCAGGATTCGGCCCTGACTGATTCCGGCCGCCGGCTGGCCCGGCAGCTGGGCGAGACGCTGGCCGGTCATTTCGGCCCTGCCAGCGCCTCGAATGCCGGCGCGCCCACGGTCCTGCAGGTCAGCCCGCTCGGCCGCGCCCAGCAGACG
>LNAP01001940.1_pt1 | contig 25793 bp, 28 predicted proteins | sample 602601 | NCBI WGS metagenome assembly LNAP01 (sample SAMN02440304, study PRJNA202911) | soil metagenome | biome: Subtropical and temperate rainforests or woodlands; isolation source: soil samples (1 kg each in a 20% v/v slurry with milli Q water) were... ...
GTCGTCGTCGTGGCGCCCCGCCCCGCCCCGGTCGTCGTGGTGCGTCCGCGCGTGTGCCCCTATGGCTTCCGCTGGTACGCTGGCCGCTGCCGTCCGTTCTGATCTGACCTTCTTGCATTGCAGGATGGCCGCGCGGGATCAGCCTGCGCGGCCATTTCTTTTTTGAACACCAAGACGTCGCGTGGGGTCGTAACAATTCCGAATCATAACGGGGACCGCAATTGCGATCCCCGCTCAGAGCATGGCTTGTGTGGAGCTTACCAGTGGCGGCGATGCCAACGGCGGCGGCGCCAGCCCCAGTGACGGTGACGCCAGTGGCGGTGATGGCCGCGCCAATGCACCTGCTCGGGCTTAAGCTGCGCGGCCTCATCGCTGGTGGTGACGGCCGGATGGGCGTCCGGATTGCCTTCTGGATTTCTTTGCGGCATGCGGGGATCTCCGAGCGGCTGTGGCACCAGCGGCGCGGCCTGTGCGGCGGTGGTGAGCGCGGCGGCTCCCGCCGCGACACCGAATGCGAGTTTCAGAAAATTGCGGCGTTCCATGACATGTCCCTCTCGGCTTTCTCTCAAGTGATGCAGAGCGAATTGTCGTGGTGGTGACATGAACTGCCGCTGAATCCCGCGTTCAGGTTCATTGCAAAGCTGACCGGCTACGTTCCAAACGCCTGCGCCAGCACCAGCGTCTCGCGCGTGCGCGTCACATCGGGCCAGTCGCGGTTGAAATCGGCGACCAGCTTGTTCAACGCATCGCCCTTCAGCATCGCGGCCAGCCTGGCCTCGTCCTCGAACTGATACATGGCCAGGTGCTGCGAGGGATCGTCGAGGCTCCAGAACCGCCAGGCCTTGGCTACGCCGAACGCCTTCACCGCGTCGGGCACGTGTTCGGTCTCGTACCATTTGTCGAAGGCGGCGCGCTTTGCCGGATCCCTGACGGTGGCGCGGACGACGAAGTAGGCGGCGGGCATTTTGGTTTCCTCCTGCTGTTTGGCGCCAGCATAGACCGTCCCCGTACCGACGACAAAAAGAGTTGGCAGCGTTGTCGGAATGCGCGCCGCTCGCCCGTCCTAGGCTTTGAACAGCGCAGCTTCAAACAGCACATGGAGACACCGCATGGCCGACCTCACGCTGACCACCTTCGATTGGGTTCCCCCGGCCCCGCGCGGCTTCGTGCGCGACCTTCGCGTGCGCTGGGCGCTGGAAGAAGCCGCCCTGCCCTATCGCGTCGCGAGAGTGTCGGGCGACAAGGGCCCCGAGCATCTCGCCCACCAGCCGTTCGGCCAGGTGCCGTGGCTGACCGACGGCGACTTCTCGATCTTCGAGACCGGCGCGATCCTGCTGCATCTGGGAAGACTCAGCGCAAAGCTGATGCCGTCAGATCCGCGCGGCCAGAGCGAGGCGACGGAATGGGTGTTCGCGGCGCTCAATTCGGTCGAGATGGCGAGCCTGCCCTGGGGCATGTCGCAGTTCATGGGCCATCCGACCGACACCGCAGCGTGGAAATTCGTCGACGACTTTCTCAAGCTTCGCCTCAAGCATCTCGAGCCGGTGCTGGCGGGGCGCGAATGGCTGGCGGGATCTTTCTCGGTCGCGGACATCCTGATGTCGGACGTGCTGCGCGTCGTCGATGGCTTCGGCGGGCTGGCGGATCATCCCGCCTGCCGCGCCTACGTCGCGCGCGCCACGGGCCGCCCGGCCTTCGCCAAGGCCCACGCGGACCAGATGGCGCATTTCGCCGCAGCGGATGCGGCGCGCGGAGTGTGACGGACCGCACATCATTAGCGCGGTGTTAGCCCTAGATTCACCGCCATCGGAACCAAGCAATTTGCTTCAAATTATCCTTCAAATTCCCCTGCGGAAGGTGAGACATGGCCCGCATCGAATATCTGAAAGAGCAGCTGGCCCGCGCCGAGCGGCTGGCGAAAGCGATCCTCGACCAGCAAACGGCTCAGCGGCTTCAAACCTTCGCAGCCGAATGCCGCGGGGAGTTGCAGGTCCTGACCCGCAGGGCCGCGGCGTAAGACGTCTCGGCACCCGCCGAGCGCCGCGTCACACCAGCTTCATCGGTGTATCGGCCACCACGCGCAGATCAATCCTGCCGATCAGCCGCGCGCGAAGCGCCTCCGCACCCTGGATGGACTCCTCCGTCTGCCGCAACGTACTGACGTTCGAACCGAGCGAGACGATTCCGCCGAGCACCAGAGCGATCGAGCCGAGCGCTGCGGTCTGCCCCATCCCGAACAGGCCGAGAATCGTAACCAGCAGCAGCGCGCCACCGCTGCCGACGGCGATCTTGGACGCCACAATGTATTTGCGGCAGCGCTCAGCGATCTCGGCGAGCGCCTCGATCCGATCTTCGATGTCGGAGATTTCGTCAGTCGGATCGTCTTCGATCATCGTTGAGCAAGCTCGAGTGCGAGTTCAAGTTTACGACGGCCCAGCTTCCCAATGCGCGCACGGTATTCGTCAACTCCGCTTTTCTGGAAGACAATCTCGCCGCTGCTCGCATCTCGCGGAAGCTCTATATAAACGACAGTGATCCCATCAACGAGAATATCGTACAGTTCCTCTGTCTGTTCTGGAATGTAGCGTAGGATGTAGACGTTCCGCGAGATCGACTGCAGACGCTGTCGAAGCAATGACAGCAACCTCCGTGACTCCGGCGCCGATAGCAGGTGCTCGCGGCCCGCTTCCAGCTCCCCAATCATTGGGCTTTTCGACCGACGGCTTGGCGTCAATACGCTCCCCTGCCTTCGACCTGTAGCCCGCATGAGCGAAGCGACATGCGGGACCCTTGGCGAAGAACCCGGATGTCGCTGCACTCATCCGGGCTGCGCGTCGTTACAACGGCAAATTGTCGTGCTTCTTCGCCGGCGTTTCCACCTTCTTGTCTTTCAGCATCGACAGCGCGCGCGCAATCCGCTTCCGCGTCGAGTGCGGCATGATGACGTCGTCGATGTAGCCGCGCTCGGCGGCGATGAAGGGGGACAGGAAGCGGTCTTCGTATTCCTTGGTTCTTGCCGCGATCTTGTCGGGGTCGCCGATGTCGCTGCGGAAGATGATCTCGACCGCGCCCTTGGCGCCCATCACCGCAATCTGAGCGGTCGGCCAGGCGTAGTTCATGTCGGCGCCGATCTCCTTGGAGGCCATGACGTCGAAGGCGCCGCCATAGGCCTTGCGGGTGATGATGGTGACGAGCGGCACGGTGCACTGCGAGTAGGCGAACAAGAGCTTGGCGCCGTGCTTGATCAGGCCGCCATATTCCTGCGCGGTGCCCGGCAGGAAGCCCGGTACGTCGACGAAGGTGACGATCGGAATGTTGAAGGCGTCGCAGAAGCGGACGAAGCGCGCCGCCTTGCGCGAGGCGTCGCTGTCGAGCACGCCGGCGAGCACCATCGGCTGGTTGGCGACGAAGCCGACGGTGCGGCCTGCGATGCGGCCGAAGCCGGTGACGATGTTCTTGGCAAACAGATCCGCGATCTCGAAGAAGTCACCCTCGTCCACGACCTTCAGGATCAGCTCCTTCATGTCGTAGGGCTTGTTCGGATTGTCAGGGATTAGCGTGTCCAGGGACATGTCGACGCGGCCGATGTCGTCGAAGCTCGGCCATTCCGGCACGCCGTCGCTGTTGTTGGACGGCAGGAAGTCGATCAGGCGACGCATCTGCAAGAGCGTCTCGACGTCGTTCTCGAAGGCGCCGTCGGCGATCGAGGAGCGCGTGGCGTGCACCGAGGCGCCGCCGAGCTCTTCGGCGGTGACAACCTCGTTGGTGACGGTCTTCACCACGTCGGGGCCGGTGACGAACATGTAGCTGGTGTTCTTCACCATGAAGATGAAGTCGGTCATGGCAGGCGAGTAGACGTCGCCGCCGGCGCAGGGGCCCATGATGACGGAGATCTGCGGGATCACGCCGGAGGCGAGCACGTTGCGGCGGAACACGTAGGAATAGCCGGCCAGCGCGGCGACGCCTTCCTGGATGCGGGCGCCGCCCGCGTCGTAGAGGCCGATGATGGGCGCCCGCGCCTTCATCGCCATGTCCTGAAGTTTTGTAATTTTCAGCGCGTGCGTTTCGGAGAGTGAACCGCCGAACACCGTGAAGTCCTTGGCAAAGACGAACGTCTTGCGGCCGTTGACGGTGCCCCAGCCGGTGACGACGCCGTCGCCGGGAACCTTGTTCTTCTCCATGCCGAACTCGGTGGAGCGATGCTCGACGAACATATCGAACTCCTCGAACGATCCCTTGTCGAGCAAGAGCTCGATACGCTCGCGGGCGGTCAGCTTGCCGCGGGCGTGCTGCGCCTCGATGCGCTTCTCGCCGCCGCCGAGCTTTGCGCCGGCACGACGATCTTCAAGGGCGTCCAGGATATTCTTCATTTGCTCCCGCCAGTTCTTAGCCTAAATGCGATTGCCGGGGGTTCTAACACGGCATTTTGCGGGCCGGGAAGCGGCTTTCGGCGCCGCAGGGCTGCCTTGCCGCAGCGGGAAAGCGCAAGGAATTACAGAGTTTTGCCCGGGGAGACGACGATGGACCAAGGAACGGCCAGGACCGGCGCTGAGACCGGCGCTGTGACGGGCGGCGTCAACATCATGCTCCGGCTGGAGGGCCTGACCCTGTTCTTGGGCATGGTGATGCTCTATGCGTCCTGGGACGGCTCCTGGGTGGTGTTCGCCCTGCTCTTCTTCGTGCCCGATCTGAGCTTCCTGGCATACCTCTCCGACGCCAAATTCGGCGCGATGGTCTACAACGCCGCCCACAGCTACATGGCTCCGGTGACTCTGCTGACGCTGGGCTTCGGCCTCGCCTCGCCCCTCACCCTGTCCATCGCCTTGATCTGGCTCGCCCATATCGGCCTCGACCGGGCGCTGGGCTATGGCCTGAAATATTCGGCCGGATTCGGCTTTACCCATCTGGGGCGGATCGGGCGGCAGAAGGACGCCTGACCCCGCGGGCTCTCGCGGCGGAGGCCGTCAGATTTGGCGGCAGGACCCGTTGACCGAGCCTGCCGATTCAGGCTTGCTTTGGGTTTACGATCAGGCGCCGAATGTTGCGTGAGCCCAGTCGGTACGGCGGCGGTCTCCACGTCTGGCTGCAAGCAACATCTCATGTCCGCGACGGTCGTCCCCCTGCCGCCAAGCTCATCGTCCGAAACCGTCGACTTCCTGCGGCGCATGGCCAGCATGGTGTCGGGGCAGAACGGCCAGATGCTGCTGCGTGCGGCACGGCAGATCGAGTCGCTGACGCAGCGGGCGATGACGGCCGAGCGGCTCTATCACCAGCAGTTGGAAGAGAGCACCCGCAGCGTCGAGCTGCGCGAGGCCTCCGAGCGCGCCTCCGAGACGATGGCCAGCCAGATCGAAGCGCTGCGGTCGCAACTTGCCGACGCCAATGCGGCGGCCGCCGCCGAGCGCGTCGGGTTCGACGCCGAACGCGGCAAGCTGATCGGCCTGATGCAGGATGCCGAGAGCCATATCGGTTCACTCACCGCCGAGCTCGACAGCTTGCGCGCCTCCGTCGACAGCTTCAACGACACCGTGGTCTCGGTGCCGATCGAGATGCTGCGGCTGGCGCGCACCCAGTTCGACTTCCTCTCCGCCAGCTTTGCCCGCAAAGGCGACGTGATCTCGCAGGCCATGAGCGAGATCGGCGGCTTTGCGATCGACGAGGCGCTGACGGTGAAGAAGACTGCCGACAAGTCCTGAGGCATTCAGGCGCCACATCCCCCGTCGCTGCGAGCGTAGCGAAGCAATCCAGAATCTTCCACAGCGGCAGTCTGGATTGCTTCGTCGCTTCGCTCCTCGCAATGACGTGCGGAGAGAAGCGCGCTCTCGACCATGAGTGCTACGGCTCACCCCGCTTGAATGGCTCCTGCTTGTCCGGCGGCACCGTCTCTTCGGCCATCGCCAGCAGCATCGCGACCATCACGTAATTGCCGGCCACCGCGGTGAGGTCGACGATCTGCTGGTCGTTGAAGACCTTTTTCGCTCGAGCATAGGTCTCATCGCTGACCTTCCTGGTCGTGGTGAGCTCAGTGACGAAATCGTAGACCACCGCCTCGTCCTCGGCCATTTTCAACGGACGCTTGTTGGTCTTGAGCTCCGCAATGATATCCGCCGATAGCCCCGCTTTCGCAGCCAGCGGCGCGTGCGCGAACCACTCCACCTGCGAGCGCCACTGCCGGCCGATGATGAGGATCGCGAACTCGTTGAGCTTGGTCGGGACCGAGGTTTCCCAGCGCAGATAGTAGAACAGGTCGAACAGGCGCTGGCCGAGCACAGGGCTGCGGATCATCGGATTATAGGGCCCGCCGATGCCGACGCTCGACACCTTCATGATCTGCTCGCCGAGCGGTTTCTGCTTGGCGTCGAGCTGATCCATGGTGAGCTGCGGAAAGCGCGGCTCCTTGCTGGTCGCGGGCGCGGCAAACGTCGTGGCCGCAAGCCAGCCGCCAGCCGCGGCGAGCGTGAGCGACGACAGCCAGAGTGGCGTTGAGTTCATTGGTTTCCTCCCGACCTTTTCTTGCTTGGTCTGAAGGATGCTAGTCGAGCGGCATCGTGTCCGCCAGCGCGGCGACGTTAGACCGCGCCTATCGCGGCAAGGCAGGCTTGCGTCAGCGGCATGCGCTCGCCGACAAGGCGCGGCTCGGTGCAATCCATGTTGAGCGCGAACACCGTGTGCGCCTCGCCCTTCTCGGCCCAGCCAACCATCCAGCCGAGCGACGGCTCGCCGCGCTCGGCGCCGAGCAGGCCTGACTTGGCGCGGATAACACTCTCGCCGACCTTGGTCACCGGCAGGATATCGGCGACCAGATCCTGGCTGTGCTTGGAAATCGGCAGCGCGCGGCGACGCAGCCGGTCGACGAAATCGATCTGCTCGATCGGATCGATGCGCAAATTCCCGGTGAGCCAGAACTGGTCGATGCCGCCGCCGATGTCGCGGTTGCCGTAGTCGAACAGGTCGACAAATTTCTGCATGCGCTCCTGGCCGATGCGGCGCGCGATCTCCTGATAGACCGGCACCGCGCTCACCGCGATGGCGCTGCGCAGCGTGTGATCCTTGTTCCAGGCCTCGATCGGACGCTTCACGCCATCCCACGGAAACACGTCCTTGTCAGGATCGGCGACGACTCCGGTCTCCAGCGCGATCAGCGAGTTCGGGATCTTGAAGGTCGAGGCCGGCAGCTTGCCCTCGCCCGAGCGCTCCTTGTCGCTGGCGACGATCAGATAGTCCTCGACCTTGTAGCCGACGAAGGTGCCAGATGTGCCGAGATCGGTGAAGCGCTTTGCTAGGCTCTCGCTGATCTCGTTGCGCGGCGGCGCGACATGCGCGAGCGCGCGCTGCGGTAGGATCGAAGCTGCGGCGAGAAAGCCGAGGGTGGAACGGCGGGTCAGCAAGGGCGAAGTCCGTTAAGCGTTGGATTTGGCCGGGACCATGCAGCCGATATCGTGGTGAAACGATGACAGTGCGCTCAGCGCCCGCGGCCCGACAGCCGCAGCACGAACACCAGCACCTCGGCCACGGCCTTGTAGAGATCCGGCGGGATCTCCTCCCCGAGCTCGACCTTGGACAGCGCGCCGGCCAAAATCTCGTTCTCTTCGATCGGGATGTCGTTGGCCCTGGCGATCTCGACGATCTTTTCGCCGATCGTGCCCTTGCCCTTTGCGACGACTACGGGTGCGTTACTGCCCTTCTCGTAATGCAGCGCAATGGCAAGCTTGGACGGATCGCTCATGTGGCGCGATCCAGGAAGTGACCGGCGCGGGCCGGTGCCGGCTGCGGCGGCGTGCCGTCGCGGACCAGGATGTCGCCGGGCTTGAGTTCGGCCCGCGTCAGGGCCTGATTGAGCTCACCAATGCCGGCGCGAAGCTGCTGCGCGGTTGCCGGACGCTCCGCCCACATCCGCACGAAGGTCTTGTCGCCATTGAGCGTGATCAGCGCATGCACAGGGCCGGCCGGTTCGACATTGAGCGTGAAGCGCGCGCGCCAGGCGCGCTTGGCGGGATCGGCGGATTCGCCAGCGCCATCGCGCGAAATCTCGAACTGCGCCATCGCGGTGCCCTGCGGCGTCGAGAACGGAATCTCGAAATTCCACTGCGGCACTGCTGGGTCGATGCGGTGGCCGCCGGCGTCGGTGCGATCGGGCAGCGAGGCGACCTGCAACAGCGTCTGCCGCGCGATCGCGGCATCGGTGTCGTCGAGCAGGCGGTGCACCGTTGCGGAGAGCGGTGTATCGGGCGCGAGCGATGGCGAAGCGACCGCCTGCGGCGCCGGCAATGCGCCGCGAAACGGCGGAGGCGTCGTGCGCGCGGCGGCCTCGAAGATATGACCATCCGGCACGGCCTTGTTCGAGCCGGGGACGTTGCCAATCAGGCGCGGCAGGTTTTGCGTGACCTCCTGCAAGAGGCTTGCGGCAAGCCCTGCGGACATGGTTCGCGGCATCGCGGACTGGGGATTGCTGCTTGCGATGTCGGCCAGCACGGCGGCCGCGAGACTGGCGTCGCGCGGCAGTTGCGGTTGTTGGGCGATCCCGGCGCCGGAAGACGACGCGGCCTCACCTGCTCCCTGTGCTGGCGCGGCAACGGCCTGCGGCGTCCCGGTGGTACCAGTCGAAAGCATGGCACCCTGCGCCTGTGGCGCGGTCTCGAGGCTCGCCAGCGTCTGCCGCAGCACCAGCAACGCGGCCTTCAAATCCGGCACGCCCCCGGAAGACAGCGTCGCGCCCGCGGCCAGCGAGGCCTCGAGCAACAAGCCGGATTTCTGGAAGGCGGATTCGATATCGCCGCCATCGAGCCCGGCATTGAGCGGCGTCTGCTGCGCCAGCACGTCCAGCGCCGCCTGCTTCAGCCCCGCCGGCAGATCGCTGCCGGTGACGACGGAGGCCAGATTGGCGAACAGCGGCGCCTGGCTGCCCTGTTTTGTGACCGCCTCGGCCGAAGCGGCGGTGACGGCGGCCTGCTCCAACGGCGTCAGCGTATTGCGTGCGGCAATCGCAGACGGCGCCAGCGACGGGCTCTCCACCAGCAAGGCCGCCCGCGGCGTCAACGTGATCTGATCCCCCGTCGCCTCGCCTGCCCCACTCATCACCGCAAGCCGGATGGTGCCGTCGTTTTGCGAGACCGCGAGCTGGAGATTTTGCCCTGGTGTCAGCGACACCTCCGACATCACGTCCATCGACAGATTGGCGATCGCGATCCGCACCAGATTGTCAGCCATCATACTGACGACCCTGGCGTCGACGACACTGCCTGCCTGAAGCATGAGATCGGGCGTTGCCGCATCAGCCACGGGGCTGGCAGCACTGACGGGAAGAATCGAGCTTATCGGCGTCGGCATCTGAAGGCGGCCCGGGGAACGCTAGGCCCCACCCTAAGGCCGCCGTCGTAAACCTCTCGTTAAGGACCTTTCGCCGCAGCGGGTTTTACGGCGGCCAATACCGCCACGGCGGCCTCGAAATCCCGCAGGCGGGCGGCCCGGCGGCTGGCTGCCTCCTCGTCCGCGCCCCATTTCTCGGCGTTCCAGTCCTCGTCGACATGGGCGGCGGCCCAGACCTGGCCGGCATCGTGCACGCCATGGGCCAGTGCCAGTGCCAGGAGCGCCGAACCGGTCAGGGTCGTCACCACATGGAGCGCGGCGACCGACCAGGCATCCCCGGGCAGCGCGCCGCGAGCGGCTTCAATGGCCTCGTCCGGCTGCTTCACATGCATGATGCCCTCGGACAGGATGAAATGCGCGCCGAGCGTTTCCGCCGCCCAGAACAGCAGGGGGTCCCAGTGCGCGGCCTCGCGGGCCACCAGCCCCTCGGGGTGGCCTGCCCGATAGAACAGCAGGTCGGACTCGAAGTATTTGGCGAGGTCGTCGGTGACGAGCTCGACGCGGTCGACGACGCCCTCCACCACGCTGTTGGCGATCCGCGTCAGCGGCATGGTCACGGGATCGATCGTCTCGCCCTGCGCCGCCCATTCGGCAGCGACCGCATCGGCCAGCGCCCGCGCGGGGATCACCACCTGGCGGCCGGACGGCGTCCGGATCGGCTTGCCGTCGAGCGTGATGGCGAAGCCGCCCTCGGCTTCAGTGGCGCCGGCCTCCTTGTAGAAGCGTTTGCGCTGTGGCGTACGCCCAGACTGGCGGACCGATTCCCGGGGATCGCGAGCGGATTGCACCGCGGCTTCATCGAACAATTCGCGCATCTTGAGTTTTTGCTCCCCGCCGTTGGATGCTAGGCATTTAGGCCAAGACGATTTTAAGCCAAGACGGTTCTTTGCCAAGACTTGCGGCCGATAAAGCGAGCGGTGGGCATGAGGGAACTTGCGGGCATTGTGGCCCTGTTCGCCGGGTTTTGGCTGGCCGCGGCGGAGGCCGGCTTTCGCACCCCGGAATCGCTGGTCCGCAACGTCTATGCCTGTTACGGCCAGGGCGCGCCAGAGCTGTCCAAGGGCCTGCCGCGGGATGCGGCGACCGCCCGGCAGTTCTTCGACCCCTCCTTGCGCAAGGCGTGGTCCGCGCCGCGGACCGAGCCCTATGATTTCCTGGTGCAGAGCTCGAACTGGAAGCTCGGGCCGGTCACGATCACGGTCGTCCGCAGGCAATACGACAAGACCTATGTCGCCGCGAATTTCGACAATCGCGGGCGGCGGGTGACGCTCAACTTCATCCTGGTGAACGGGCCGGACGGCTGGCTGATCACCGACATCGAGAGCCCGCACGACTCCTTGCGGATGTTTCTGGAGCAGTTCCGGAATTGAGGGGATTGCCCCCGCCATCGGCGGAGCTGTTACCCGTCTGGCAGCCCCTACTCTTCCGGCGCGTTCTCGATCGGATCGAACCGGCTCGCGTCGAGCCCGAGCAGATTCCATGACTGCTGCATGTGCGGCGGCAGCGGTGCGGTGGCGTCGATCACGCCGCCGCGCGGATGCGGAATGACGATGCGGCGGGCCAGCAGATGCAGCCGGTTCTGCAGGCCGCCCGGCAGCTGCCAGTTCTCGATGTTGAAATATTTGGGATCGCCGACGATGGGGTGGCCGATATGCGCCATGTGTGCGCGAAGCTGATGGGTGCGGCCCGTCACCGGCTTCAGCGACACCCAGGTCAGCTTGTTGCCGGCGGTCTCGACCACCGCGTAATAGGTCACCGCGTGGCTTGCGCCCTCGTCGCCATGCTGGGCGATGCGCATGATGGTGTCGTCCTCGCTCTCTTCCTTCGCGAGGAAGGTCGAGATGCGGCCCTGCTTCGGCTTCGGCAGGCCCGGCACTAGCGCCCAATAGGTTTTCCGCGCCGAGCGCGAGCGGAACTCGCCGGTCAGATACGAGGCGGCGAAGCGCGTCTTGGCGATCAGCAAGCAGCCCGACGTCTCCCTGTCGATGCGGTGCACGAGGCGCGGCTTCTGGCCCTTGGAATCGCGCATCACCTCCAGCATCTGGTCGATGTGCCGCGTCATGCCCGAGCCGCCCTGCACAGCGAGGCCGGCCGGCTTGTTCAGCACGAGGACGTCGTCGTCCTCGTAGATCGTCATCTCCTTCAGCGCGGCCAGCGTCTTCTGGGCGGCTTCTGACAGGGAGCCGGCGGCAGCCTTGGGCGCGTCGAGCTTCAGCGGTGGAATGCGGACGCTCTGCCCTTCCTCCAGCCGATCCTTGCTATCGACGCGCTTGCCGTCGACGCGCAGTTCGCCCTTACGGACGACGCGCTGGATGTGAGAGAACGACAGGCCGGGAAAGCGCGCTTCGAGGAAGCGATCGACGCGCATGTTGTTCTCGTCGGCGGTCACCTTGACCGTCTGCACCTTGGTCGGCAGCAGGGCCTCGACGGGCTTTGCCGGCACCGGCGTTTCCGGTGCGGCCACTTTGGGCGGACGCCGCTCGGCACGCTCACCCGTAAAGCGCGGCGGCTTCGTCCCCGGCTTGCCGCCCGGACGCGGCCCCGCTGTCTTCGCAGTGCGCGCCTTGAACGGACGTGCCTCCTTGCGCTCGTCGCGCTCGCGAGGTTTCGGATTCATTCTCTTGATGCGGCGGCTCATGCGGTTTTCCCAAGCTTTCGTGTCGACTGCGCGTTGGCGCGACGGGGCAGCGTCGCAACCTGCGCACCGACCTCTTTCTCCGCCAGCCGCAGTTCATATTGCTGTTGCAGGTTCATCCAGAACTGCGGACTGGTGCCAAACCAATGACCAAGGCGCAGCGCTGTGTCAGCGGTGATGCCGCGCTGCCCGTTGATGATGCCAGTCACGCGATTTACGGGGACGTCGATCTGACGCGCGAGCTCCGCGGCGGATATGCCGAGTTCTCGCAGCTCTTCAGCGAGATGTTCGCCGGGATGGGTAGGTATGCGGGGCATGGTATTTTCTTGGTCGGACTAGCGCGAATTACGCGTTACGTAAACCGTAAATCCGACCTTACGGCAAGCTCCAAAGGCCTACGTCCCGCCCCGCTCCTTGCGCAGCTTGGCCCAATAATCCAGCCGCTTGCGGATTTCCCGCTCGAAGCCGCGCTCGGGCGGGTCGTAGAAGGTCTGGCGGCCCAGCGCATCCGGAAAATAGTCCTGCCCCGAGAAGGCGTCGGGAGTGTCGTGATCGTATTCGTAGGCTGCGCCGTAGCCTTCCGATTTCATCAGCTTGGTCGGAGAATTGAGGATGTGCTTTGGCGGCAGCAGCGAGCCGGCCTGCTTGGCAACCTGCATCGCGGCCTTGAAGGCGGTGTAGACCGCGTTCGATTTCGGCGCGGTGGCGAGATAGACGACGGCCTGCGCGATGGCGAGTTCGCCTTCGGGGTGGCCGAGGAAGTCGAAGGCGTCTTTCGCCGCGTTGGCGATGACGAGTCCTTGCGGATCGGCAAGGCCGACGTCCTCCACCGCCATGCGCACGACGCGGCGGGCCAGGAACAGCGGGTCCTCGCCGGCATCGAGCATGCGGCAGAGATAATAAAGCGCAGCGTCGGGATCGGAGCCGCGCACCGATTTATGCAGCGCCGAGATCAGATTGTAGTGGCCGTCGGCCGACTTGTCGTAGATCGGCGCGCGGCGCTGCAGGATGTCCTGCAATTGCGCGGCGTTGAAAATCTCGTCCTTGCGCGCGGCGCGCCAGACCTCTTCGGCAAGGGTCAGCGACGCCCGTCCATCGCCGTCGGCCATGCGCACCAGCACGGCGCGCGCCTCGTCATCCAGCGGCAGCTTGCGGCCCTCGACCTCCTCGGCATGCGCGAACAGCTTTTCGATCGCCGCCGCATCGAGCGAACGGAACACCAGCACGCGCGCGCGCGACAGAAGCGCCGCGTTGAGCTCGAACGACGGGTTTTCGGTGGTGGCGCCAACCATGACCACCGTGCCGTCTTCCATCACCGGCAGAAACGAATCCTGCTGGGCGCGGTTGAAGCGATGCACCTCGTCGACGAACAACAGAGTGCCCTTGCCCATCTCGCGGCGGGCGCGCGCGGCGTCGAATGCCTTCTTGAGGTCGGCGACGCCGGAGAACACCGCGGAGATCTGCTCGAAATGCAGATCGGTGGCATCCGCCAGCAGCCGCGCCACCGTGGTCTTGCCGGTGCCGGGCGGGCCCCAGAACACCAGCGATCCCAGCGTGCGCGTCTCCAGCATGCGCGTCAGCGCGCCGTCGGGACCGAGGATGTGGTCCTGGCCGACGACCTCCGACAGCGCGCGCGGACGCAGCCGGTCCGGCAGCGGATGCGGCGCCTCGTGGTCGAGCCCCGCCGCGGCAAAGAGAGTTGGCGTCTCCTGTGGTCGCTTCGGACTCATCCGCCCAGCGTGACGTTGATCTGCTGGCCGCCACGCACCAGCGTGATGCGCCAGATCCGTGGGCGCTCGCCCGCGGCCTTCTCGAGGTCACCGGTCTTGCTGATCTTCTGGTTGTTGATCGCCAGGATGATGTCGCCCTTCTGGAAGCCGACATTTGCGGCCGCGCTGTCGCCGCCGAGATCGGTGATCACGACGCCTTCGGTGTCGGCGTCCAGATGCAGTTCGTCGGCAACCGCCGGCGTGATGCTCGAAACCTTCGCGCCCTGGAACGGTGAGCGCGCGGTGACGACGAGTTCGTTGCGGCCGGTATCGGGCGCGGTCTCCAGCGCAATCGCGAGCTTGAGCGGCTTGCCGCCGCGCTGCACGTCGATCTGCGCGGTGCCGCCGAGCAGCCGCGTCGCGAAGCGATAGTCGAAGGCATTGGGATCATCCACCGCCTGGCCATCGATCCCGGTGATGAGATCGGAGGATTTCAGGCCGGCCTTTGCCGCGGGACCGTTTTGCACCACGCTCGCGACCAGCGCGCCGGTCGGCGAGCGCAGGCCGAGGCTTTCGGCGATCTCGGGCGTCACCGTCTGCAATTTCGCGCCGAGCCAGGGGCGCTTCACCGCCTTGCCGCCGCCCTTGGCGGAGGCGACGACGACGCGCACCATGTTGGCGGGGATTGCAAAGCCGATGCCTTGCGAGCCACCGGAGCGAGAATAGATCGCGGTATTGATGCCGGCGAGCTTGCCGCTCATGTCAACCAACGCGCCGCCGGAATTGCCGGGATTGATCGCCGCATCGGTCTGGATGAAGAACTGGTAGTCGGTGATGCCGACCTGCGTGCGCGCCAGCGCCGAGATAATGCCATGGGTCACGGTCTGGCCGACGCCGAAGGGATTGCCGATCGCCAGCACGACGTCGCCGACCAGCAGTTCGTCGGAATTGGTGAATTCAAGAGCCGGAAACTTCTCTTTGGTATCCTTCAGACGCAACACGGCAAGATCGCTGCGGGCGTCCTTCAGCACGATCTCGGCCTCGAACTCGCGCTTGTCCGCCAGCGACACCTTCACCTGGTCGGCGCCCTCGATGACATGGACGTTGGTGACGACGAGCCCGGAAGCATCGACGATCACGCCCGAACCGAGCGACCGCTGCACCTGCTCCTGCTGCTGGCCGGGCACCCCGAAGAAGCGGCGGAAGATCGGGTCATCGAGCAGCGGGTTGCGGTTCTGCACCACCTTGGCGGCATAGACGTTGACGACCGCAGGCTGCACCCGCTGCACGATCGGGGCATAGGACAGCCGCAGCTCGGCCGGCGACGACGGGACCCGACGGTCCTGGGCCGCGGCCGGATTGAAGTGGGCCGAAAAGGCCATGCACAATGCAGTGATGACGGCGGCACGGATCGAGCGAAACATTCCTACCTCTCGGAAAAGACGTCGGAATATAGGCGCGTTCGCCGGCCAATAGAAGGGCGCGGGGCGGCAATATTCACCCCTTCGGGGTGTCTCCGAAATGCAAGCCCTCCGTGCGAAATCGCAATCCTCCTGACGCGACAGATTGGCATGACGCGCATCATCCAGCATTCTACCTCATGGTGGATTCGGTTGCGGCGAATTTACACCAGTGGGAACCACGCAACCGGAGCGCAGCGTCGCGGGGCAGTCATCGATCACTCCTAGGCTCTCCCGTTACGACTTGGGGAAGTTCGTCAAACGATGGAGGCGTGACGTGATCAGGACAAGAATTGCAGCCACGGCGATTGGTCTCGCCGGCGCGCTGGCGGCCGCGCAGGCCCAGGCCCAGACGGCAAGCAGCAGCGATCAGGAGATCGCGCTCTTGAAGCAGCAGTTGAAGATGCTGGAGCAGAAGCTCGACAAGCTCCAGAGCCAGACCGCAGCGAACACGGCCGCCACTGCGAAAGCCAAGTCCGAAGCGAAGGCCGAGGCCAAGGCGGAAGCGCGCTCGGAGGCAAAGGCCGTCGTCGCCAACGCCAACGCGGCAATCCCGCTCAAGGGACCGGCGCCGGCGTCCGGCGTGGTGGTGACGATGCCGAACAACCGGCCGACCATCTGCACCGCCGATCAGGCCAACTGCGTCGCCATCACCGGCCGCTTGCACTACGACGTCGGCGGCTACGACTATCGCCCAAACACCGCGGCGACCGTGCCGCAGAAGCTCGACAGCGGCGAGAACGTCCGCCGCGCCCGCATCGGCGTCGCCGGCAAATTCTTCAACGACTGGAATTTCGCGCTGGTCTACGATTTCGGCGGTTCATCCGACGGATTTGGCGGTGCGGCTCCGGGTTCGCTGCCGGGCGGCGGCACCTCGGGCGTCGAGAATGCCTATCTCAGCTACACCGGCCTGAAGCCGTTCGGCGGCAGGATGGCGGTCGAAATCGGCGTCATGGACCTGCCCTACACCCTGGACGAGGCCACGAGCTCCAACGACATCATGTTCATGGAGCGCGCCTCTGCCGGCATCATCGCGACCAACATCGCCGCCGGCGACTTCCGTTCCGCAGTCGGCACGCGCTGGTTCAACGACCAGCTCTGGATCGGCGGCTATGTCACCGGGCCGTCGACCGGCGCGATCCATTCCGCCTCGAGCGCGGCTCCGGCGGGCACGAGCGAGCAATACGGCGCCGTGGCCCGTATTGCCGGCAACCCGATCAGCGGCAAGGACTACTCGGTGCATATCGGCGCCGACGCGCAATGGCTGATCCAGCCGCCGCGCAATCTGATCGCCAACACGCAGACGGTCACGCTCAGCGACCGGCCGGAATTGCGCCTCGACCCGACCACGCTGGCCTCGACCGGTGCGATCGCCAACGCCTCGGGCGCACAGGTCTACAGCGTCGAAGCCGCAGCGACCTACGGACCGTTGATCCTCCAGGGCGAGTACTTCTGGTACAACATCGATCGCACCGCCAACACCGGACTCGCGCCGATCGGCGCACCCAGCCTGAAATTCCAGGGCGGCTATGCACAGGCCGGCTACGTGCTGACGGGCGAAGGCCGGAGCTACAATGCGGCGAACGCGGCCTACAACGGCGTCAAGCCGGCGCATCCGTTCTCGCTCGACGGCGGCGGCTGGGGCGCGTGGGAGATCGCGGGACGCTTCTCGACAATCGACCTCAACAACCAGTTGGGAACGGCGACAGGCATCGCCGGCGGCCGGCAGACCGTCTACACGGCGGCGCTGAACTGGTACGTCAACGGCAACGTCCGCTTCATGCTCGACTATCTGCACGGCACGGTGTCGAGGCAGGCCTCACCGGTCTCGACCGCCGATGTCGGCTCGAAGTTTGACGCGGTGGCGATGCGCACGCAGTTCGCGTTCTGAGGATTGCTCGTCGTCCCGGGGCGCACGCAAGCGCGAACCCGGGACCGAGCGAAGCCGCCTCTGCATCACGCAGCACGCTTCGGCTTCTTCACAACCACCGGCGGCGGCGTGCAGGACAGCCGCTGCTGGTGGCTCTCGCCCCAGGCCTTGAGGATGTCGATCACCGGCCGCAGGCTCTCGCCGAGTTCGGAGAGGCAATACTCCACCCGCGGCGGCACCTCGGCGTAAACTTTGCGGATGACGAGCTTGTCCTCCTCCAGCGCGCGAAGCTGCTTTGTCAGCATGCGCTGCGTGATGCCGGGCATCCGGCGGCGTAATTCGCCGAAGCGCTGGGTGCCGTTCTGGAGGTGGTAGAGGATCACGCCCTTCCACTTGCCGTCGATCAGATCCAGCGTCGCCTCGACCGAGCAGCCGGGGCGCCGGGCAAAATCCCGCCGTTTCATACGTGTTTTCCCAATAGTATCCAAACAGGGACTATATCCCCGAATTTACAGTACTTGCCAAATGGGGCCCAGCGGGACAGTTACAACGGCAGGCGCACGTCACAAGCTATCGCGCCATCTGATGGAGACAAGCCATGAAGGCCGTCGGTTACAAGAAGTCGCTTCCGATCGAGGATCAGGACGCGCTGATCGATTTCGAAACCGCAAAACCCGAGCCCAAGGGGCGCGACATCCGCGTCGCCGTGAAGGCGATCTCGGCCAATCCGGTCGATTACAAGGTGCGCAAGCGCGCCGCCCCGCCCGAGGGCGAAACCAAGATCCTGGGCTATGACGCGGCCGGCGTGGTCGACGCCGTCGGGCCCGACGTGACGCTGTTCAAGCCGGGCGACGAGGTGTTCTACGCCGGCTCGATCCTGCGCCAGGGCACCAATGCCGAATTCCATCTCGTTGACGAGCGCATCGTCGGCAACAAGCCGAAGTCGCTCTCGTTCGCGCAGGCCGCCGCCCTTCCCCTCACCTCCATCACCGCCTGGGAATTGCTGTTCGACCGTCTCGGCGCGGTGCCCGGCAAGAGCGTCGATCCGCGCACACTGCTGATCACCGGCGGCGCCGGCGGCGTCGGCTCGATCCTGATCCAGCTCGCCCGCCGCCTCACCGGGCTGACGGTGCTCGCGACCGCGACGCGGCCGGAGTCGCAGAAATGGTGCCTCGATCTCGGCGCGCACGCGGTGATCGATCATGGCAAGCCGATGAAGGAGCAGATCGAAAAGCTCAAGCTGCCGCCGATCGCGCTGGTGGCGAGCCTCACCTTCACCGACCAGCACTACAAGGCGATCGCCGAACTCATGGCACCGCAGGGCCGGTTCGGACTGATCGACGATCCCCCGGAGTTCACCATGAGCACCTTCAAGGGCAAGGCGATCTCGGTGCACTGGGAGTCGATGTTCACGCGGTCCTCATTCCAGACGGCCGACATGATCGCGCAGCATCATCTGCTCAACGACGTCGCCGACCTCATCGACAAGGGCGTGCTGCGCACCACGCTCGACCAAACCTTTGGCACGATCAACGCCACCAACCTCAAGCGCGCGCATGCGCTGCTGGAGAGTGGCAAGTCGCGTGGCAAGATCGTGCTGGAGGGATGGTAGGCAAAGATGCCGTAGGCTGGGCACGGGCGCATCTGCGTCGTGCCCAGCTTCTTCTCAACGAGCGTCGTAAGAATGGTGGGCACGCTTCGCTTTGCCCACCCTACAATCCCCAGCCTACGCAATCGTATTGACGATACCGCCCTCGGCCCGCAGCGCCGCGCCGTTGGTCGCGGACGCCTCCTTCGACGCGACATAGACCACCATGTTGGCGATCTCCTCGACGCTGGCAAATCGCTGAATCAGCGAACTCGGGCGATGCTGCTTGACGAAATTGGCCGCGGCCTCGTCCACCGACTGGCCGTTCTGCCTGGCAATTTCCTTCACGAAGGTCTCGACGCCCTCCGACATGGTCGGTCCCGGCAGCACGGAATTGACGGTGACGCCGGTGCCACGGGTAAGCTGCGCGAGGCCGCGCGCGACCGAGAGCTGGGCTGTCTTGCTCATGCCGTAGTGGATCATCTCGACGGGAATGTTGAGCCCGGACTCCGAGGAGATGAAGACGATGCGGCCCCAATTGCGCTTGAGCATGCCCTGCATGTACGCGCGCGACAGCCGCACGCCGCTCATCACGTTGACCTCGAAGAAGCGAGTCCAGTCCTCGTCCGGAATGTCGAAAAAGTCCTTCGGCTCGAAGATGCCGGCATTGTTGACGAGGATGTCGACCTCCGGCAGCGCCGCGACCAGCGCCTTGCAGCCCGAAGCGGTCGAGACGTCGGCGGCGATGCCGCGGACCTTCGCGCCGGCCCCTTCCAGCTTGCGCACGGCCGCATCGACCTTGTCCTGGCTACGCCCGTTGATCACCACGCTGGCGCTTGAGCCGGCGAGGCCCTTGGCGATGGCGTGGCCAATGCCGGCGGTTGAGCCGGTCACGAGAGCGGTCTTTCCGGAAAGGTCGATCTTCATACGTCGTCTCCATTGATGTTGAAGCGGATATCGTGCGCCGTGCGACGGCTTCAATCACCCATCACCCAGGCGTGAGCCTGTGGAAGGGGCAAAGCGCAGCGTGCTCACCACTCCAACGCGACACGCGGACCGAATGATGGGCACGACGCGCGAAGAGCGCGTCCTTGCCCGCCCCTACGATTCCGTCAGCGCGCCGACAGCGTCCAGAGAAAGGCGACGATCATCGAGATCCCGCGCCGTCATGGTGGCGTAGGCAGCATAGGCCATCGGCAGCTTGAGCTTGTGCCCATCGCACGCGATGCCTTGCGTAATCGCACGTTTGATTTCCGCCCCGCCCCAGCCGCAGGGCCGGCCACTGGATCGCCGGTGATATCCAGACGCTGGTTGGAAGAGATGCGCAATGCGCCGCATGAGATATCGCCGCGCCATACAAAAAAGCGGCGCCCAAAGGGCGCCGCTTTCTGAAATCTCAGAGACCGGCCGGCTTACGCCGCCTCGGCTTCCTTCTCCTGCACTGGACCCGAGTCCTGCCCCTTGGCATCGACGTCGCGATCGACGAACTCGATCACGGCCATCGCGGCGTTGTCGCCGTAGCGGAAGCCGGCCTTGATGATGCGGGTGTAGCCGCCCTGACGGTCCTTGTAGCGGGGCGCGAGCGTGTCGAACAGCTTCTTGACCTGGTCCTTGTCGCGCATCTCGGAGATGGCCTGGCGGCGCATCGACAGGCCGCCCTTCTTGCCGAGGGTGATCAGCTTCTCCACGATCGGGCGCAATTCCTTCGCCTTGGGGAGCGTGGTGACGATCTGCTCATGCTTGATCAGCGCGGCGCACATGTTGGCGAACATCGCGCGGCGATGCTCGGCGGTGCGGTTGAGCTTACGATGAACCTTGCCGTGACGCATTTTGGTATTCCCTAAATTCGATTCGTCGCGACGGTTCGTCGGACTTTTCCTCAGGTGGGCTGCCTGCGTTCGCCCGCGAAAGCGCGATGAAGTCGCGCTTTCGCTTGTTGTGGGATCAGATCAGTAGTGATCCTCGAAGCGCTTGGCGAGCTCGTCGATGTTTTCCGGCGGCCAGCCCGGCACTTCCATGCCGAGATGCAGACCCATCTGGGCCAGCACTTCCTTGATTTCGTTCAGCGACTTGCGGCCGAAGTTCGGGGTGCGGAGCATTTCGGCTTCCGACTTCTGCACGAGGTCGCCGATGTAGACGATGTTGTCGTTCTTCAAGCAGTTGGCCGAACGCACCGACAGCTCGAGCTCGTCCACCTTCTTGAGGAAGGCCGGGTTGAAGGCGAGGTCCGGGATGATCTCCTGGGCGACTTCCTTGCGCGGCTCTTCGAAGTTGACGAACACGTTGAGCTGGTCCTGCAGGATGCGGGCGGCGTAAGCCACCGAATCATCCGGCGTCAGCGCGCCGTTGGTTTCGATCGTCATGGTCAGCTTGTCGTAGTCGAGGATCTGGCCCTCACGGGTGTTCTCGACCTTGTACGAGACCTTGCGAACCGGCGAGTACAGGCTGTCGACCGGAATCAGGCCGATCGGCGCGTCCTCGGGACGGTTGCGCTCGGCGGGCACGTAGCCCTTGCCGGTGGCGACCGTGAACTCCATGCGGATCTCGGCGCCCTCGTCGAGCGTGCAGATCTGCAGGTCCGGGTTGAGCACCACGACGTCGCCCACGGTCTGGATGTCGCCGGCGGTGACGACGCCCGGGCCGGACTTCTTCACGACCATGCGCTTGGGGCCTTCCCCCTGCATCTTGATCGAGATGTCCTTGATGTCGGTGACGTCCTCACGGACGCCCGCGATTGAGGAGAACTCGTGCAGCACGCCGTCGATGTGCACCGACTGCACCGCCGCGCCCTGGAGCGAGGAGAGCAGGATGCGGCGCAGCGCGTTGCCGAGGGTCTGGCCGAAACCGCGCTCGAGCGGCTCGGCGACGATGGTCGCGAAACGCTGAGAGTCGCTGCCAGGCTGAATCTGGAGCTTGTTCGGCCGAATCAGTTCTTGCCAATTTTTCTGGATCGTCACTGTTTCACCCATACAGGCCAGTCAAACTGCGCGTGCAGACACTGGCGTTGGAGAAAGGCCGCGGATCATTCGCGCGGCTTTACAAAAAGTCATTGCGGGCGCCGATGCGCCCGCAACTCGGTATCAAACGCGCCGACGCTTGCGGGGACGGCAACCGTTGTGCGGGATCGTGGTCACGTCGCGGATCGAGGTGACGGTGAAGCCCGCGGCCTGCAACGCGCGGAGCGCCGACTCGCGGCCTGAACCGGGACCGGCGACTTCGACTTCCAGCGTACGCATGCCATGCTCCTGCGCCTTCTTCGACACGTCCTCGGCGGCAACCTGCGCGGCGTACGGGGTCGACTTGCGCGAGCCCTTGAAGCCCATCGTGCCGGCGGAAGACCAGGCAATCGTGTTGCCCTGCGCATCGGTGATGGTGATGGTCGTGTTGTTGAACGAGGAGTTCACGTGAGCAACGCCGGAGGCGATGTTCTTGCGTTCACGACGGCGAACGCGGGTGGCTTCCTTACCCATTGAGTACCTTTCCTGGAGATCTCGAACGCCGCCGTAATGCCAGCGGCTACACCTGTGGAACGAAAGGCGTGTGGCGACGGGTCATCCCCGGTTCGCCACACACCGTGATCATGATTCGAAAACTTACTTCTTCTTGCCGGCGATGGCCTTGGCCGGACCCTTGCGCGTGCGCGCATTGGTGTGGGTCCGCTGACCGCGCACCGGCAGGCCGCGACGATGGCGCAGGCCGCGATAGCAGCCGAGGTCCATCAGACGCTTGATGTTGATGCCGACCTCACGACGCAGATCGCCCTCGACGAGATAGTCGCGGTCGATCACTTCGCGGATCTGGAGCACTTCGGCGTCGCTGAGCTGATTGACGCGACGATCCTCGGGGATTTTTACCTTCTCGAGGATCTCACCGGCAATCTTCTGGCCGATGCCATGGATGTACTGGAGCGCGATGAGCACGCGCTTGTTGGTCGGAATGTTCACGCCGGCAATACGGGCCACGGCTCTCTCTCCTGTTGCCGATCCCTCGTCAGGAACCGGTCTTTAAGTGCTTGGTTTCTCGGGCAGGTGTTCACAAACGCGAACACGACGCCCACCCCTGGTCTTCCTGGGGCCCGGCATCGTTTGAAACTATCCGACTTTATTAGGGGATTCAGGGGGCTTTCGTCAACCGCTGCTAGCGCTTAGCTCGCTTTTTCGTGACCTTTTTTGCGGCCTTTTTGGCACCCTTTTTGACGGACTTCTTCGGGGCCTTCTTGCCAGCCTTTTTCGCCACCTTCTTGGCGGTCTTCCTGGCCGCCTTCTTCGTGCCCTTCACAGCCTTCTTGGCCGCTTCTTTAGCGGATTTGGCAGGTTTTTTGGCTGTTTTCGCCGATTTCTTGGTTGTCTTGGCCTTCGCCGCCCCCTTCTTGGCGGGTGCCGCCCTGGCAGCACTCTTGGACGTGCTCTTGGCGCGCGCCTTGGGCTCGGTCGCCCCGAGCGCCACGAGCTGGCGGTGGATGGCGCCGGTGACCTCGTCGATCGCCATCATGCCGTCGATGGTCGAGAGCTTCCGCCGCTCCGAGTAGTAGTGAATCAGCGGTTCGGTCTGGTTGCGGTAGCTGGCCAAACGCTTGGTCAGGACCTCCGGAGTGTCGTCGGCCCGGATCTCCTCCCCGCGCTCCCGCATCTGGGCCACGCGAGTTTCGACGCGGCTCAGCAGCGCACTCTCGTTGACGCGAAGCTCGATCACGGCGTCGAGCTTGAGATGCTTCTGCTTGAGCAGCTCATCCAGCGCTTCGGCCTGCGGCACGGTGCGCGGAAAGCCGTCGAGAATGAAACCGTTTCTGGCATCCGGCTGGTCGATGCGGTCGGAGATGATTCCGACTACGACGTCGTCGGGCACGAGGCCACCGCTGGCCATGATTTCCTTGGCCTTGAGGCCGACCGGCGTTCCCGCCGCGACGGCCGCGCGCAACATCTCGCCGGTCGAGAGCTGGACGATACCATAGCGCTGCACCATCAGCTGCGCCTGGGTCCCCTTGCCCGACCCCGGCGGTCCCAGAAGTATAATTCTCATCGGCGTACGCCCCCCCGGATTGGTGAGCGATACGTCGCGCACCTGTGTTTGAAGTTCGACAACAGTGCAAATCACAATCGGCTCCGCACTGCTACCGATATCATAGGGGAGCAAATGCCCTGTCGCCAAGAACCCCTATGAAATCAGTGATTGCGTCGCAGTCAGAGCAGTTCTGCCGATGCGACCGAACGGTAGGTCCACGCACCTCGCGGAAGCCGCGCAGCCATGTGCGCGGCGAATCGGCGATGTGAGTCGGAAGCCGGACCGGACGCCGCGCTTAGCGGCGGCGGCCGCGCAGCTTCGACTTCCGGATCAGGCCTTCATACTGATGGGCCAGCAGATAGCCCTGCACCTGTGCCACCGTGTCCATGGTGACGCTGACGACGATCAGCAGCGAGGTGCCGCCGAAGTAGAACGGCACCGAGGCGTAGGAGATCAGGATCTCGGGGATCAAGCAGACGATGGCGAGATAGATCGCGCCGAGCACGGTGATGCGCGACAGCACGTAGTCGATATATTCCGCGGTGCGCTCACCCGGGCGGATGCCCGGAATGAAGCCGCCGTGCTTCTTCAGATTGTCCGCGGTCTCGGTCGGATTGAACACGATCGCGGTGTAGAAGAACGCGAAGAACACGATCAGCGCGAGATACATGATCAGGAACAGCGGACGGCCGTGGCCGAGCTGCGTCGTGATCCACTGGAACCATTCCGGTCCGCTGCCCGCGTTGAAGTTGGCCACCGTGGTCGGCAGCAGCAACAGCGAGGACGCGAAGATCGGCGGAATCACGCCCGAGGTGTTGAGCTTGAGCGGCAGATGCGAGGACTGACCCTCGAACATCTTGTTGCCGACCTGGCGCTTCGGATACTGGATCAGCAGCCGGCGCTGGGCGCGCTCCACGAACACGATGAAGGCGATCACGGCGACCGCCATGATGATGACGACCAGGATCAGGCCGGTTGACATCGCGCCCTGACGGCCGAGCTCGAGCATGTTGGCGAGCGCCGCGGGCAGCTCGGCGACGATGCCGGAGAGAATGATCAGCGAAATGCCGTTGCCGATGCCGCGCGAGGTGATCTGCTCGCCCAGCCACATCAGGAACATGGTGCCGCCGGTCAGCGTGATCGCGGTCGAGAGGCGGAAGAACATGCCGGGGTCGCTGACGACGTTACCGGCGCCCTCCAGACCCACCGCGATGCCGTAGGACTGGAACGCGGCCAGGATGACCGTGAGATAGCGGGTGTACTGGTTCAGCAGCTTGCGGCCGGCCTCGCCTTCCTTCTTCAGCGCCTCGAGCTGCGGCGAGACGGTGGTCAAAAGCTGGATGATAATCGAAGCCGAGATGTACGGCATGATGTTCAGCGCGAAGATCGCCATGCGGTGGATGCCGCCGCCGGCGAACATGTTGAACATGCCGAGGATGCCGCCCGCCTGGGAACGGAACACCTGCTCCCAGATGTTGGGATCGATGCCGGGCAGTGGAATATAGGTCCCGAGCCGATAAACCAGCAGCGCACCCAGGGTGAACCAGATGCGCTTCTTCAGTTCGTCAGCCTTGGCAAACGCACCGAAATTGAGATTTGCTGCAAGTTGTTCCGCTGCAGAGGCCATCTTGGACTTTCTCCCGCCGCCTATTGCGCCGTCATGCCCGCGGCCGGGCTACTGTAGCGGACGCCGGACATTATCTGGGGCTCGGCTTCGATAAGTCCACGTCCCGCATGCGTAAAGGCCCGCGAGCCGCGGGCCAATGACGCAGTTGTTACGCCGCCTCGCCTTCTTCCTTGGCAGGGGCGAGGATCTTCACCGAGCCGCCAGCCTTCTCGACCGCTTCGATCGCGGCCTTGGTGGCACCGTGGACTTCGATGTTGAGCTTGGACTTGAGCTCGCCGCGGCCGAGCAGCCGCAGGCCGCCCTTGGCACGACGAAGCACGCCGCCCTTCACCAGGGCCTCGACGTTCACGACGCTGCCGGTGTCGATCTTCTTCGCATCGACCGCATCCTGGAGCCGGTCGAGGTTGATCTCGGCGAACTCGACGCGGAAGATGTTGGTGAAGCCGCGCTTGGGCAGACGGCGATGCAACGGCATCTGGCCGCCTTCGAAACCCTTGATGCGCACGCCCGAACGCGCGGTCTGGCCCTTGCCGCCGC
>LNAP01010754.1_pt1 | contig 25775 bp, 26 predicted proteins | sample 602601 | NCBI WGS metagenome assembly LNAP01 (sample SAMN02440304, study PRJNA202911) | soil metagenome | biome: Subtropical and temperate rainforests or woodlands; isolation source: soil samples (1 kg each in a 20% v/v slurry with milli Q water) were... ...
GTCTGAAAAACCCGATTCTTCTAATTTTCAGATTGGCTTTCACTAAACTATGAGCACACGCCGCCCCGACCCTCTCGCGCAAGTCAGTGACTTTGATATCCGCTTGCTGCGTATTTTCCGAAGCGTAGTGGAATGCGGTGGCTTCTCCGCGGCGGAAAGCGTGCTGGGCATTGGCCGTTCGGCCATCAGCCAGCAGATGAGCGATCTGGAGCAGCGCCTGGGTTTGCGCCTGTGCCAACGCGGGCGCGCCGGCTTTGCCCTGACCGAGGAAGGACGCGAGGTGTATCAGTCGTCGTTGCAGCTGTTAAGTGCGCTGGAAAGCTTTCGCACCGAGGTCAACGGCCTGCACCAGCATTTGCGCGGCGAGCTGAATATCGGTCTGACGGACAACCTGGTCACCCTGCCGCATATGCGTATTACCAACGCCCTGTCGCAACTCAAAGAGCGCGGGCCGGATGTGCATATCCAAATCCGCATGACGCCGCCCAGCGAAGTGGAGCAAGGCGTGCTCGATGGTCGCTTGCATGTCGGCGTGGTGCCGCAGGCAACGACCTTGTCCGGCCTGGAATATCAGCCGCTGTATGACGAACGCTCCCTGCTCTACTGCGCCGTCGGCCACCCGCTGTTTTATGCCGCCGACGATCAGCTCAGCGACGAACGCTTGAATGTGCAGGACGCCATCGCCCCAACCTTCCGCCTACCGCCCGATATCCAGGCGCAGTACCAAGTACTGAAATCCACCGCCAGCGCCTCGGACCGCGAAGGCATGGCCTTCCTTATTCTGACCGGCCGCTATATCGGTTACCTCCCGGACCACTACGCCAGCTTCTGGGTGCAACAGGGCCGCCTGCGTGCGCTTAAACCTACTAGCCGCTTCTACGACCTCAGCCTGTCTACCGTGACGCGCAAAGGCCGCCGTCCACACTTGGTGCTGGAGAGCTTTCTAGAAGCCCTGGCCGCCACCAACTAGCCGTTCAGCAATCGCCCTGCTCTGGTGCAAGCAGGGCTCCACGACGATGCAAACCGCTCTAGTTAGACCACTCGGTCATCCCCAAGCCTTGCCCGCCACCCCTGCAACGACGAATGTATGCACCCGCCGAGACAAGGCTTTGGCGGATTGCGCACAATCGCGCGAAAGTTTTTTCGGCAAAACTGATCACTTGGACAGAAACTTGCAAAGACGGGTAGACCTGACCAAGCGGCCAGGAAAAAACTAAAACAGATAGACGCCTTCCTGGGAGCACACATGAACCGCAACATCGCATCCTTGCTGCTTGCTGGCAGCCCCGCCGCTCAGGCCGACGGCCCATTGCTGTGGCAAGACAACAGCGTCACCTACCTGTACGGCCGTGATTTCAAAGTAAACCCGCCCATTCAACAAACCTTCTCGTTCGAACACGCGAGCGGCTGGAGCTTTGGCGACCTGTTTATCTTCTTTGACCAAATCAACTACAACGGCCAGGAAGACTCCAACGCCGGCAAGCACACCTACTACGGCGAAATTGCCCCGCGCTTGTCGTTCGGCAAAATTTTCGACCAGAAGCTGGAATTTGGCCCGATCAAAGACGTGTTGCTGGCAGGCACCTACGAGCGTGGCGAAAACCGTAACCAGAACTACCTGCTCGGCCCAGGCTTCGACCTGGCATTGCCTGGCTTCGATTATTTCCAACTGAACTTCTACTACCGCAAACCCGACGGCATCACCAAGAACCCGTCCGGCCAGTGGCAAGTAACGCCGGTGTGGTCTTACACCATTCCAGTGGGTAACTCCGACATTCTTATCGACGGTTATATGGACTGGGTGTGGAACAACAAAGACGCCACCAGCAGCCGCCCGAACGACCTGCACGCCAACCTGCACTTCAACCCACAGGTTAAATACGACCTGGGCAAAGCCATGGGCTGGAGCGCGGTTAAACACTTCTACGTGGGTGTGGAATACGACTACTGGAAAAACAAATACGCCATCGACGACAACGGTTTTGTCGGTGACGAGATTCTTCAGGGCACCGACCAGAGCGCAATCAACCTGATCGCCAAAGTGCACTTCTAAGCAGCCGAGCGTTATCGCTTCACGAACACCTCCTTATTAGCCCGCCCCTCTTGCTGGAGACGGCGGGCATTTTTTAGCGCCCTAGAATTCTGTAGCTCGGGTTGACCGTCCGGGCCAACAAAACACCTTTGCTGAGACCGTGACATGCAGCCTGAAACCGACAGCAACACCGACCTGATCTACGGCCTGGAAGACCGCCCTGCTCCCGTGCTGGCGCTCTTCGCCGCCTTGCAGCATGTGCTCGCCAGCTTTGTCGGCATCATCACCCCGCCGCTGGTGATCGGCTCGGTGCTGGGCCTGGGCGATCACTTGCCCTATCTGATCAGCATGGCGCTGATGGTGTCTGGCGTCGGCACCTTTATTCAGGCGCGCCGCCCGTTCGGCATTGGCGCCGGCATGATCTGTTTGCAAGGCACCAGCTTTGCTTTTCTCGGCGCAGTGCTGTCGGCGGGATTTCTGGTGAAAGCCCGTGGCGGTAGCCCGGAAGATGTATTGGCGATGATCTTTGGCGTGTGCTTTTTCGGCGCCTTTGTGCAGATCGTGCTCAGCCGCATGCTGGGCCAACTGCGCCGGGTGATTACGCCGCTGGTGACCGGCATCGTCATTACCCTGATCGGCGTTAGCTTGATCAAGGTCGGCGTCACTGACTTGGGCGGCGGTTTTAACGCCCCGGACTTCGGCGCCCCTGGCAACCTCGGCCTTGGCGCGTTGGTGCTGCTCACCATTATTTTGCTGAACCGCTCAAGCCGGCCTTGGGTGCGCCTTTCGGCCATTATCATCGGCCTGGCCGTGGGCAGCATCGCTGCCTGGTTTACCGGCAAACTGGTCCCGCACGCGCTGCCAGACTTGCCGCTGGTAAGCCTGCCAATGCCGTTCAAATTTGGCTTCGCGTTTGACTGGACGGCGTTTATTCCCGTGGCGTTGATCTATGTGATCAGCACCATCGAAACCGTCGGTGACCTGACCGCCAACAGCATGCTGTCTCGCGAGCCGATCGAAGGTCCGCGCTACCTGGCACGCCTGAAAGGCGGCGTATTGGGCGACGGTGTCAGCTGCATGATCGCCGCTACATTTAGCGCCTTCCCCAACACCACGTTTGCGCAGAACAACGGCGTGATTCAAATGACCGGCGTGGCCAGCCGTTACGTGGGTCTGTACATCGGCGTGGTGCTGTTTGCCCTTGGCCTGTTCCCGCTGCTGGGTGCGGTGCTGCAACAGATTCCAAAACCGGTATTGGGCGGTGCCACCTTGGTGATGTTTGGCAGCGTGGCGGCGGCGGGTGTGCGCATCCTGGCGCAGTCACCGCTAGACCGACGCAGCATGTTGATCATCGCGGCTTCGTTGGGCGTCGGCCTGGGTATTGCCGCGCAGCCGACCCTGCTGCACTTGATGCCCAAGCTGGTGCAAAACCTGTTTGATTCGGCGATTACCAGCGGTGGGTGTTGAACCTGGTGCTGCCGGAGGAGAAGAGCCAGAAGGTTGTAGCCAGCGGGGCTGGTGAGAGCATTACCGAGTAGCCGAGTAGCCGAGTAGCCGGGTAGGCTGGGGCGGTCCGCGTTCGGTGAGCGCAGTAAAGCCCAACGAGCTGGCCGCCGGCTGGCGCCGTATCGGTCCGGCGGTAGACCGATACGCAGCGTCCGGCGGTAGACCGATACGCAGCGTCCTGCGGTAGATCGATACGCAGCGTCCGGCGGTAGACCGATACGCAGCGTCCTGCGGAAGCTCTGTTGGGCTTCGCTGCGCTCAACCCAACCTACGCATCCAGCTCCAAGCGCCCTCCTGTACACGCCGACACACACGGCATGATCCATTTGCCGCTGGCCCGCTCAGCATCCGACAGGTACTGATCGCGGTGGTCAATCGCGCCACTGCGCACTGCGGTCATACACGCGCCACACATGCCCATAGCGCATGAGGTTGGAATGGCGACGCCCGCTCGTTCGGCAGCAGCCACCAGCGTTTCCCCGGCCTGCACCGTCACGCATTTACCACTGCGCGTCAGCACCAGTTCCGTTTCTGCGGCGCCGTCGTTTTGCTGTGTCGGCGCTTGGAAGTGTTCCTGAAACAAGGCGCTCAGCGGCCAGCCACGCGCCCCTGCCAACTGCTGCACGCCGGCCATAAAGCCCGCCGGGCCACAGGTGTAGAGCTGGCTGTCGGCCATCCATTGCGGCAGGTGTTGATCCAGATAAGCACCAACGTCGGGCGCCGATAACCCGGTCACCACGCGTACCGCCGGATCGCCCTGAAACTGCTCAGTAAAAGCGCTATGGGCAGCACTACGGGAAAAGTACAAGAGTTGCACCGGCCGCTTCTGCGCCCGGCATTGCCGGTACATGGCCAGCAGCGGTGTGACGCCAATCCCGGCGGCCACCAGCAGCACCGGCCCAGCACCCGGGTGCAGTGGAAACAAATTACGCGGCGCGCTTACCCGCAGCCGAGCGCCCACCCGCAGCTGTTGATGTAACCAGCGCGATCCACCGCGCGAGTCTTCAGCGTGTTTGATCGCCAAGCGCAAACAGCCTTCATCGGCCAGATTGGTCAGCGAATATTGGCGCACCACGCCGCTGCCCATTTGCACATCGACATGGGCGCCAGGCTCCCAGGTAAATGGCAGCGCACTGGCGTCGGCCATGCACAGTTCCACCGCGAGAATGCCTTCGGCCTCCTCACGCAGGCCTCGGGTTTTCATTTCGACCCAAGTCATCGCCGCACCCCGGCACGGCGTTGTAGATCAAGCACGGCGGCGCTGGCTTGGCGGCCCAATTCCATCAGGTCCACACCCGGCACCTGATCATCCGTCACCACCCGCCGACCGCCCACCAACAGCGCGCGCAAGCTGGCGCGACCACCGCTGGCCACCGGACCAATAGCCCTATCGTGCAGGCCGAAGTAACGCGGATCGTCGAGGCGGTAGATGGCGATATCGGCGGCCTTGCCCACCTCCAGCGTGCCCAGATCATTGAGCCCCAGCACCTGAGCACCGCCGGCCGTGCCCCAGCGCACCACGTCTTCAATACTGGCGGCATCGGCCCCGCCTTCGAAACGGCCACCGGCGTATTTCGGCTGGGCCAATTCACCTTTGCGCGCCCGCTGCAGCAGCCAGGCAGCGTGGGTTTCGGAGAGCATATCGGCGGCTTCGTTGGAGGCCGCGCCATCGACGCCAATGGAGATCGGCACCCCCGCCGCTTCCAGCGCCGGCAGGTCGGCGATGCCGCTGCCAAGGCGCCCATTGCTTTGTGGGCAATGGGCGATGCCGGTGCCCGTTTGGCCCAGCAGTTGGATTTCTTCCGGCAGCAGTTTTACCAAGTGAGCAAACCACACATCGGAACCCAGCCATTCCTGCTCGGCGCAAAACTGCACCGGGGTCATGCCGAATTTGGCCTTCGCCGCATCCAGATAATCCACTGTCTCGGACAGATGACTGTGCATACGAATACCGAGTTTGCGCGCCACCTTGGCGGTCTCGCGCAACTCCGCTGGCGAGGTGGAATGCAAGGTCGTGGTGGGCGCCATGACGATGCGCCGACAGGCGTCGGCGGCCGGGTCGTGGTACAGCGCGGTGAGGCGCTCGACGTCGGCCAGGTAGTCATCGAGTTTTTCCGGGCGCATGGCTTGCGGCAGCTCGGCTTCCAGTTGCCGAGTCTGGGTTGCGCCCCCGCGACAGAGAACAAAGCGCAGGCCTAAGGCGTCTGCTTCTTCAAACAAAATCGCCGCGCTGTCGAAGGGCATACCGGGGTAATACAGATAGTGGTGGTCAGCCACGGTGGCGCAGCCAGAGCGTACTAATTCCAACAGGCCGATGCGCGCGGCGAGGCGAAAGCTGTGTTCATCGAAGGCACCGCGAAAACGGTAAGGGGTGGCCGCCAGCCACGGCGTGAGGGTTTGGTTGAGGCCTTCGGGCTCGCCCTTGAGCAGCGATTGAAACAGGTGGTGATGGGTGTTGATCCAGGCCGGATAAATCACACAATCGCGGGCATCGATTTGCGCCTCGCCGGGCTGTGGTTCGAGCTGGCCGATGGCGCTGATGCGGCCGTCGACGATGCGTATATCCGGGCCGGCATGGCGGGCCTCCACGCCACGGCGGCCGGTGAGGATGGCGCTGGCGTTGCGGATCAACCACGTCGTGTTCGTCATAGGTAACTCTCCAAAATCTGCATCAACCCTGCTCGCTCTCGTGCCAATGGCCGAGGCTATAACGCGCCAACGCCGCCATCAGGCTAAACAGCAGCACACCCGTCAGGGCAATCAATACCAAGGCCGCGAACAAGCGCGGAATATTCAGCTGAAAGCCGGCCTGCAAAATCTGATAAGCCAAGCCCGCGCCGGTACCGCCTGTGCCGGCGACAAACTCCGCCACCACCGCACCAATCAACGCCAAGCCGCTGGCGATTCGCAGGCCGCCGAAGAAGTACGGCAAGGCACTGGGAATCCGCAGGCGCACCAGGGTTTGCCAGCGACTGGCGCGGTTAAGGTGGAACAGATTGAGCAAGCCCGGATTAACGCTACGTAGCCCCAACACGGTGTTGGAAATCACCGGAAAGATCGCCACCAGCGTGGCGCAAATCACCAGCGCCAGGGTGGCGTTGCTGCACCAGATAATAATCAGCGGCGCGATGGCCACCACCGGAGTCACCTGCAACAGAATCGCGTACTTCAATGATGCGGCTTTGCACAAACAAGAAAGCAGCCAGCACGCCAAGCACCACGGCCAGGGCAAAGGACAGGAAGGTAATTTTTAACGTCACCCATAAGGCGCCGAGCAACATCGGCCCATCGCTGATCAGCGTACGACCGATATCGACGGGGCTGGGAATCAGGTAGATCGGCACCTTGAGCGCCACGCAAAGCAGTTGCCAGAGGCCGAGCAAAAACGCACCGACCAAGAGCGGGGCGAGGATGTTTTGCACGTTTGGATTGGTTAGCCAGGGTTGTCGGGTCATAGGTCGTGTCCTGTGTGTGGGATCGTGTAGAGCAAAAGCGCCCTCTCCCCTAGCCCCTCTTGCGTAAACGGGCGAGGGGAATCTAATCGCGATTCGGCTGGTCTCCCCTCGCCCGCTTGCGGGAGAGGGGCCGGGGGAGAGGGCCAGGTGGTAGTCCGGTTCAATGCCCACCCTCCCCATTCGCTTCCACCAACAACGCCGACAACCGCGCACACTGTTCAATAAAACCCGCCGACATACGAAACGCCTCATCGCGCTCCTGCGGCCCCTCAATCTTCACATCAGCAATCACCCGCCCCGGCCGCGCGCCCATCACCACCACGCGCGAGGACAAAAACACCGCCTCGTAAATACTGTGGGTGACAAACACCACGGTCAGATCGCGCCGCGCCCAGAGCTGGCGCAAGTCGCTGTCCAAGCGGTTGCGGGTGAATTCATCGAGCGCGCCAAAGGGTTCATCCATCAGCAGCAGATTGGGTTCGGTGGCCAACGCGCGGGCAATCGAGGCGCGCATTTGCATACCGCCAGACAGCTCGCGCGGGTAAACACAGCCGAATTTGCCCAGCCCCACCAGCTCCAGCGCCGCCTGAACTCGGGGCTCACTGTCTTCGCGCTTAATCCGCGCCAGGTCCAAGGGCAGGCGCACATTGTCGGCAACCTTGGCCCAGGGCATCAGCGTCGCCTCTTGAAACACCATGGCCAGTTTTTGCTCGGCAGCCGCCTGGCTGATTTCGCCTTTGCCCCACCAACGCACATGGCCCGCCGAAGGCTGTTCCAGGCCCGCGAACATTTTCAGCAGCGTGCTCTTACCGCAACCGGAAGGACCGAGCAGCGAGACAAATTCACCCCGGCCAATTTCCAGTTTCATCTTCTGCAGCGCATGGGTGCCGTTGCCGTAGGTTTTCTCCACCTGATTGGCCAACAGCACCGGCGCCTCTTCGCTCACCGGCAGGTTAAAGGCGGCGTTCATAGCGGCACACCCGCAGGGCGGAATTGCTCTTCTTCACCGTGCTGTTGCAGCAGGTCAAAGAGCATCTTGCGCATGATCAAACCGGGTTTGTCCGACTCCATATGAAACTCCACACGCCGCCGCGTATCGACACAGGCGTCGTAGTCGGTGGCTTCGAGAATTTCTTTGTCTTCCAGGGTAATCGGCGCGTCCCAGGCGATCAGTTCTTCCGTGCTGCAGGCCTCTTCGCTGTCGTTGCGATACAGCCACTGCACCAGCTGAATACGCTTGTCGTCGATGGGCGTGGCGCAGTTATAGATGATGTGGTGCAGGCCGCTATCGGGGTAGGTGCAGCCAAAGCGCCGCACAAACGGCAGGTGCCAGCGGTTGAACAAATGGCGCGTGGTAGTCGGTGCGCTGGAGCCGGTTACGCGGTGGCCGGCGGCTGGGTTGTTGATCGGCACAATGGTTTCGGCTTCAAACCCCCACTCGTTTTGCTCAAGCAAATACTTCGACGGTTTCGGCTGGCTGAGCATGCCGAAGTTGGCTTTGTGCACAAAGCTGAAATGCGAGTTATCGAAGGAGTTCTCCATAAAACGCAGCGGGCTGGTTTGCCACTCTTCGTAGAACTGAAAAATGCGCCGGTACTGCGGCAGCCCTTCTTCATCGAAGTGCGGAATCGGTTGTAGCGGCTCACCGAGGCACACCCACAGGTAGCCGTATTTTTCCTGACAGTGGTAGGCATCGGTGCGCGCGCCGGCGGGGATGGGGGCGTTGTCGGCTTGCTGCGGAATACACACGCAGGCGCCGCTGCCGTCATAGCGCCAACCGTGGTAGCCGCAGACGATCACGCCGTCATCGACCCAGCCTTTGGACAATTGTGCAGTGCGGTGGCAGCAACGATCGGCCAGAGCGACCGGACCTTCTTTGCCCATAAACAGAACAATGCGCTCGCCAAGCAAGGTGAACGGCTTGGGGCCATCGGCGATAAAACTTACCGGCATCAGGGCATACCAAAAGCGGCGCAGTACAGGTTGTTGAGTAACAAGCATGGCGGTTTCCTCATCGGATTTTTTTCGCGCCGCTCTTAGCTGGCGGCGCTTGAGGTGTTACTGGGCGGCGACGTCGCCGGCAGCCGGGAGCACCTTCAGGTCGCGGACAAAGCGGGTGTCGTAGGCTTTTTTCCAGTCGGTGTCGGCGCTGAGCAAATTGGCCTGCACCATAAAATCGCGGGTCGCTTGCCAGCGCGCGTCGGTCATGGTGCCGATGCCGTGGGTGGCCGCATCGCCGCCTTCCACCAGGTGGTATTGCTTGAGCTTGGCCACGCCCCAGGCGAGCAATTCGTCGTTCATGCTCGGGTTTTCTTTCTTGATCAACTCGTTGGCGGGCGCAGGATCAGCCAGGTAGCTTTTCCAGCCCTGCATGCTGGCGGCGACAAAGCGCTGCAGCACTTCGGGGCGGGTGGCGATCACGTCCTGACGGGTAACCAGGGTCGAGCCATAGGGCGGGTAGCCGGCGTCGGCGAAGAGAAAGAAGTTGGCTTTTTCGCCCGCCTTTTGCGCCTGGAATAGCTCGGAAGTCGGGTAGCCCTGTTGCGCGGTGTTGGGGTTGGCGAAGAACGGTTGCAGGTTGAAGGTGTACGGACGGGCCTGGGCATCGCTAAAGCCGTATTTGCCTTTTAGCCATGGCCACCAGGTGGTCTGCCCGGAGGTGGAGACGAGGATTTTTTTGTCTTTCAAACCGTCCAGCGCGGTGACATCGGCGTGGGTCAGCATGCCCTGCGGGTCACCCTGAAACGGCGCGCCGATGGCCACCACCGGCAAGCCTTGCTGCACGCTGGCGAGCACTTGCAGGTCGTAGTTGATGATCACGTCGGCCTGCTTGTTGAGCAGCAGCTGCATGCCGTTGACCTGCGGCCCGCCCATACGGATTTCCACGTCCAGGCCGTTGGCAGCGTAAATACCCGTGGCTTGGGCCTGGTAAAAACCGCCCTGCTCGGCCTGGGCGTACCACGAGGTGAGCAGAACGATTTTGTCGTTGGCCTGTGCACTCAGGCTCAACAGGATAGAAGCGATGGAACCCAAAACAACGCGTGCTTTCATGGCGAAGGTCTCTCTGAAGGGAAACCGGATGGGGTGCTAGGCGAGTGGCAGGCGCAGCGACGAGCGAGCAGCAAGGCAAAACCTGCTGACTGGAAAGACATGGCGATACGGCAAAAACGGTGCATGGCTGACCTCTCTCTCGTCCAGGCAACTGCCAGGAACAAGCACCCAATACCGGGTGTGCGACCGGGTGGCCGCAAGAGCAATGTCCTACGTCGAAAAAACAAACCTCGACGCTAACCGCTTCTACTCGAAACAGGTCTTTGCAGAGGCTGTGCCAACCTGAGCAAAAGCCGATACCAGCGCCGTTTGTTGACCATAGGGACAGTTGCAAGCGAAGCCCAGCAGCCTCAAAAGCGCGCACAACAGTCGCCAACGCGCACAACGACGGTGCACCACCCACTCTTACTACGACATCCGCCGCTTTTTCTGCGTCATGCGCTTGTAAGCGGGCTGCCGCCTGGGTTATCAGTGCACAGGCTCCCCACACTCAACGGTTCGGTTGTAGTTATGAACTTCGAAGTCCCCGCGCACACCGCGAAAAACACCGGCAATATCCGCCAGAAAAACGAAGAAGCGATTCTGGCCGCCGCCGAAGAAGAGTTCGCTCGCCACGGTTTCAAAGGCACGAGCATGAACACCATCGCGCAAACGGTCGGCCTGCCCAAAGCCAACCTGCACTACTACTTCAGCAATAAGCTGGGGCTGTATTTAGCGGTGTTGAGCAACATCCTCGAACTGTGGGACAGCACGTTTAACAACCTGACCGCCGAGGACGATCCGGCCGAGGCCTTGGCTGCCTATATCCGCGCCAAGATGGAGTTCTCGCGCCGCCAGCCACTGGCCTCGAAGATTTTCGCCATGGAAGTAATTGGCGGTGGCGAGTGCCTTTCCGAATACTTCAACCAGGACTACCTGACCTGGTTCCGTGGCCGCGCCGAGGTGTTTGAAGCCTGGATTGCCGCGGGCAAAATCGACCCGGTGGACCCCATCCACCTGATCATTTTGCTGTGGAGCAGCACCCAGCATTACGCCGACTTTAACCAGCAGGTATGCCGCCTTACCGGGCGTAAAAAGCTGGCCAAAGAAGACTTTGCCGTGGCCACCGATACCCTTATCCACATCATCCTCAAAGGCTGCGGGCTTACGCCGCCAAGCGCCTGATGCCGTTTAGCCTGGCCCAACCTTGCGAGTACCGCGAGGAAATCAAAAAGAGCCGCTTTCTGACCTTGGCCGCGCCAATTACCAGCGCGGCCGAGGCGCAGGCGTTTATCGAACGCCATAGTGACCTGGCCGCCACCCACAACTGCTGGGCGTGGAAGGTTGGGCAGCAATACCGTTTCAGCGACGATGGTGAACCGGGCGGCACGGCGGGGCGACCGATACTGGCCGCGATTGAAGGGCAGGATTGCGATCAGGTGGTGGTGCTGGTTATTCGCTGGTATGGCGGAATTCAGCTCGGCACTGGCGGGCTAGCCCGCGCGTATGGCGGTGGCGCCAGCAAGTGTTTGCAGGCGGGCGAGCGGGTGGAGTTGGTCAGCCGCGTGCAGTGCTCTTGCCACTGCTTGTTTGCGGAATTGCCGATTCTAAAAGCGCGCCTGGGCGAACTGGAGGCGGTGCTAGAAGGCGAGCAATACGACGCCGATGGCGCCACATTGCAGTTAGCGATTCCCGAGGCACGCCTGCCCGACTTGCAAAAAAACCTCGGCGATATCACCCGCGGCCGCAGCGTTTTGCACAAGTTTTAGGTAAGTGAATCGGTCCGCGTTCAGTAAGCGTAGGTTGGGTTGAGCGCAGCGAAGCCCAACATGGAGCCCACAGGGCTCCGCGTATCGGTTTGCCCCACACGCGCCGTCCTTCAGCCGACCTGTTGGGCTTCGCTGCGCTCACCCCACGCGGACCGAGCCAACCTACATTAACGCCGGTTTCTGACCGGCTGGCCAAGTTTTTGCTTATGCCAGCCACAGTTGTCTTTTCTTGAGTCAGTGACCATGTCCAGTTCCCCTCCTGTTCCGCGCTTGCAGTTGCAAGCCATCACCAAGCGCTACCCCGGCACGCTTGCCAACGACCGTATCGATCTGACGATCGCGCCCGGTGAAATCCATGCGCTGCTGGGCGAAAACGGCGCGGGCAAAAGTACGCTGATGAAGATCATCTACGGCGTCACCCAGCCCGATAGCGGCAGCATTATCTGGCAGGGCGAGGCGCTTAACATGCGCGACCCGGCCATGGCCCGCTCCCTCGGCATCGGCATGGTGTTCCAACACTTTTCGTTGTTTGAAACCCTCACCGTGGCGGAGAACATTGCCCTGGCCATGGGCCGCGAGGCCGGCACGCCAAAGCAGTTGGAGCCGCGCATTCGTGAGGTGTCGCAGCGTTACGGCATGGCGCTGGAACCACAACGCTTGGTGCATAGCCTGTCGATTGGCGAACGCCAGCGCGTCGAAATCGTTCGTTGCCTGATGCAGGACATCAAGCTGCTCATTCTCGATGAGCCCACCTCGGTACTCACGCCGCAGGAGGCCGACGAATTGTTCGCCACTCTGCGCCGCCTGGCCGCCGAGGGCTGCAGCATTTTGTTTATCAGCCACAAACTCGGCGAAGTACGCGCCCTCTGCCAGAGCGCCACCGTGCTGCGCGGCGGGCGGGTGTCGGGGCACTGCGTGCCAGCCGAGTGTTCGGACCTGGAGCTGGCCAAGCTGATGGTCGGCGATGCTGAAGGCTTGGAAAGCAGTTACCCAAAAGTCAGCGGCGGGTTGGTACGCCTGCGGGTGGACGATCTCAGCTGGCACAACATCGACCCCTTCGGCACCTCGCTAAGTCACCTGCGTTTGGAAGTGCGCAGCGGCGAAATCGTTGGCATTGCCGGGGTCGCCGGCAATGGTCAGGACGAGTTGCTCGCCCTGCTGAGCGGTGAAGTACGCCTGGCCCGTGGTGAGCGTGAGCGCATCAGCCTGGATGAGCAGCCGATCGCCAATCTCTACCCCGACGCTCGCCGTCAGCGCGGTTTGGCCTTTGTGCCGGCCGAACGCTTGGGCCATGGCGCGGTGCCGGATATGTCGCTGAGCGACAACGCGCTACTCACCGGTTTTCAGCAAGGTTTGCTCAGTAAGGGCCTGATCCAGCGCGCCAAGGTGCTGGCTTTTGCCGAGGAAATTATTCAGCGCTTTGCGGTGAAAACCCCGAGCACTGAAGCGCCAGCGCGCAGCCTGTCCGGCGGTAATTTGCAGAAATTTATTCTCGGTCGGGAAATTCTCCAGCAGCCAAAACTGTTGGTGGCGGCGCACCCAACGTGGGGCGTGGACGTTGGCGCGGCGGCGGCGATTCACCGCGCCTTGATTGCCCTGCGCGATGCCGGCGCGGCGATTTTGGTGATCAGCGAAGACCTCGACGAACTGTTCCAAATCAGCGACCGCCTTGGCGCCCTCTCCAGCGGCTCACTCTCGCCTTTGGCTCCCACCGCCAGCACTACGCCAGCGGATGTCGGGCGCTGGATGGCCGGCCAATTTGCGCCGCAGGCGCTCAACCTTTCCCCCGGTTCCAGCGCCAGCAGCGCTGCCACCCTGAGCTGACGGAGCACCTTATGTTGTTATCCCTGGAACCGCGCGGCCAGCAATCGCGCGCCATGCTCTGGCTGTCACCGTTGTTGGCCGCCGTGCTGACGTTGGTGTGCGGCTCGCTGCTATTTTTGGCGCTGGGTCTGAGCCCGGTGAAAACTCTGCACACCCTGCTGATTGCGCCGATCAGCGATTGGTACGGCGTGTCCGAGTTGTTGGTCAAAACACTGCCGATTTTGCTCTGCGCCTTGGGCTTGGCCGTGGCCTATCAGGCACGCATCTGGAATATCGGCGCCGAAGGCCAACTGTTGCTGGGTGCGTTGGCCGGCAGCGCCGTGGCGGTGAATATCATCGACTGGGAAAGTCGCTGGGCGCTGGTTTGGGTGTTGGCTGCCGGTACCTTGGCCGGCGCGGCCTGGGGTGGGCTGACGGCATGGCTGCGCACGCAGTTCAACGCCAACGAGATCCTCACCAGCATCATGCTCAACTACATCGCCCTGAACCTGTTGCTGTACTTCGTCCATGGCCCGCTGAAAGACCCGGAAGGCTACAACTTTCCGCAGTCGGCGATGTTTGGCGATATGGCGCGCTTGCCGCTGCTCAGTGAAGACGGCCGCCTGCATGCAGGGGTGTACTTCGCCTTGCTGGCGATTGTGGCGATCTGGGTGCTGCTGCAGAAAAGCTTTCTCGGCTTTCAAATCAAGGTGCTGGGGCTCGACCGCCGCGCGGCGGGCTTTGTCGGCTTTCGGGAAAAAAGCCTGGTGTGGTTTGCCTTGCTGGTTAGCGGCGCGCTGGCGGGGTTGGCGGGCGTGGCGGAAGTGGCCGGGCCGATTGGCCAGTTGGTGCCGCAGGTATCGCCGGGCTATGGCTATGCGGCAATTACCGTGGCGTTTCTTGGGCGGCTCAATCCATTGGGGATTGTGTTCGCCAGTTTGCTGATGGCGCTGCTGTATATCGGTGGTGAGAGCGCGCAGTTGAGCCTGAATTTACCCCAGGCGATTACCCAATTGTTCCAGGGCATGATGCTGTTTTTCCTCCTGGCCTGTGATGTGTTGATTTTGTATCGGCCGCGGCTGAAGGCGGTTTGGCAGCGGCGTTTGGGCGTGAAAGAGGCGCTGGCCTGAGCCCCCCCTCACCCCAGCCCTCTCCCCGAGGGGCGAGGGAGCCAGACCGCTCACGGTTTAGCCCCCCTCGCCCGCTTGCGGGAGAGGGGCTGGGGGAGAGGGCAGGCATTTACTCGGTTCCTACAAATTTCTACGGAGCAACACCCGATGGATCTCGACCTGTTAAGCAACATTCTCTTCGCCATGGCGCGCACCGGTACGCCGTTGTTGTTGGTGGCGTTGGGCGAGCTGATTTGTGAGAAAAGCGGCGTCCTCAACCTGGGCCAGGAAGGCATGATGCTATTTGGCGCGGTGGTGGGTTTTATCGTCGCCTTTAGCACCGGCAGCCTTTGGCTCGGTGTGCTGCTGGCGATGGCCGCCGGCATGCTGTTGTCGCTGTTGTTCGCGGCGGTGGCGCTGGGCTTTAACGCCAATCAGGTGGCCACCGGTTTGGCCCTGACGATTTTTGGTGTCGGCCTGTCGTCGTTTATCGGCGCCGCCTGGGTGGGTAAACCGCTGGCCGGTTTTGAGCCGCTGGCGATTCCGCTGCTCAGCTCCATTCCCCTGATCGGGCGCATGCTGTTTGCCCAGGATGCGCTGATTTATCTGTCCTTTGCCGTGTTCGCTCTAGTGGCCTGGGTGCTGCTGAAAAGCCGTGTCGGCTTGATCATTCAGGCGGTGGGCGAAAACCCTGATGCGGCCAGTGCCATGGGTTTGCCAGTGCTGCGCGTGCGCACCTTGGCGGTGGTGTTTGGTGGGGCGATGGCGGGCTTGGCCGGTGGTTATCTGTCGCTGGCCTATACGCCGATGTGGGCAGAAAACATGACCGCCGGCCGGGGCTGGATTGCGTTGGCGTTGGTGGTGTTTGCCAGTTGGCGGGTGTTTCGCGTGCTGCTCGGCGCGTACCTGTTTGGCTTGGCCAGCATTATTCACTTGGTGGCGCAGGGCGTGGGGTTGTCGGTGCCGTCCAACTTGCTGGCGATGCTGCCGTATGTGGCGACCATCGTGGTGTTGGTGTTGCTGTCGCGCGATGCGATCAAGACACGGCTGTTTGCCCCGGTGTCGTTGGGCAAACCTTGGCAGCCTGGGCATTGATGGCTGGCAATTGATGATTGAGGGCGAGGTCCGGCGTTGCACCAGCCCCCTCACCCCAGTCCTCTCCCCTAGGGGAGAGGGGGCTTAGAGCGGGACCGCGTGGTTACAGATAGTTGTTGGTCACGTCGTCGACAAAGCCATCAGCACGCATGGCATCCAACGCTTTTTGCAGGCGTTGGATAACTTCATCCGGGGTATCAACGTTCATCGCCAAGTACAGCTGCGCGTCGTTGAAGCGCAGTGCGGTGGTCAGCCCGGTAACGCCTTCCTGTTTGGCCAGATAACGCCCCACCGGGTCGGTGGTGGCCCACAGGTCGATCTTGCCTTCCATCAGTTTGCTGACGTTTTCCTGGTCGCGCAGGGCGTTCTGCGGGGTCATGCCCTGGCTTTCCAGGTGCTGGCTAACCGCGTCGTTCTTGTACGCGCCGACGTTGTATTTAGTCGCTTCTTTTAGATTGCTGAGTTTGAGGTTGCTGCCAGGTTTGGCCAGCAATACCCAGCCAGTTTTCGCCAGCGGGCCTACCCACTTGAACAGCGGTTTGCGCTCTTCGGTGTAGGTGGTGGAAAACAGGCCGTAGTTGGGCTTGTCGAGGGTCAGTTTATACAGGCGGTCCCAGGGGAAACGCAGGCTGAGGGTGTATTCGATGCCGGCACGCTTAAACATCTCGCGCACGATTTCGGCACTGATGCCGTCGATACCATCGTCACGGGCAAAGTTCTTGTCGTCGATGGCCATATTGAAGGGCGGGAAGTTTTCCGTCAGCAGCACCACCTTGTAGCCATAGGGCAACTCGGCGTGAGCGACGCTACTGGCTGCCAAGGCCAGGCCCAACAACAGCGAACGGGTGAACACTTTCAGCATGATTCTGTCCTGTCTGCGATCTCTTCGACCCAGGCCCAGGACGCCCAACGAAACCACTTACCTGCTCAACGTATTGCCCCAGCGCGCGGCAGGTAAACCGCTGTTCGTCTTGTGGCGTGGTACGAAAATATAGGTCGGCGTTAAGCGCGCTCGTGGCTCGCTCTACGGTGTTGTTCTTTTTGGAATTGCCTATGTTGCGGGGAACAGTTGGCCGGGTAGTGTTACCCGGCCACACCAATCCTACAGATAGCTATTGAGGATTTCGTCGACGAAACCCTCACTTCGCATCTTGTCCAACGCACCCTGCAGCTTCTGTACCACCTCAACGGGGGTATCTTTATTCAGCGCCAGGTACAACTGCGCCTTGTTAAAACGCAGCACGGTTTGCAGCCCGGTCACGCCTTCTTGCTTGGCCAGGTAGCGGCCAGCAGGGTCGCCGGTAGCCCACAAATCAATTTGGCCGTCGCGCAGCTTTTGCGCATTTTCCTGATCGCGCAGCGCGGTGATCGGCTCAAGCTTGTGCTCGGTCAGGTACTCGGCAATGGCGTCGCCTTTATAGGCGCCAACTTTGTACTTCTTGGCGTCTTCAAGGCTGGTGAGGGCAATTTTGCTGTCGGCCTTGGCCAGCATAATCCAGTCGTCCGGGCCAATCGGGCCGACCCACTTGAACAGCTCTTCACGCTCGGGCAAACGCGCGGTGACAAACACGCCGTAACCCGGTTTTTCCAGGGCCAGCTTGTAGATACGGTCCCATGGGAAACGCAGGGTCAGGCTGTATTTGATGCCCGCACGCTTGAACATCTCTTTAACGATATCCACAGCAATGCCGTCGATATTGTCTTCTTGAGCGAAGTTCTTGCCATTGATGGCCATGTTGTAAGGCGGGAAGTTTTCGGTCAGCAGCACGACGCTGTAATCAGGGTCTACTTCGGCACGAGCACTGCCGGCGAGCACCAATAAGGTGCTGGCCAGCGCAAGCATTAAGGTCTCTCTACTTCTATAGGTGTGTGAGGCGCAGCGCTGGGGAGCAGGACCAGAAGGGTTGGTCCTATGCGGCTCCCGGGCTTTGCCGTGCAGGACAACATGCAACTTAGCAGCCAGAACAGTCACTTGCTCGGAGTGTTGGCTCAGGATACTTAAAACGTAACGAGCGAATCGGCGCGCAATCGTTTTAACGAACCACGATGCCGCGGCTGGCCATATAGGCTTTGGCTTCCGGCACGGTGTATTCGCCAAAGTGGAAAATACTGGCCGCCAATACCGCCGAGGCTTTGCCTTCCAGAATGCCAGCGGCCAGGTGTTCGAGGTTGCCAACGCCACCTGAAGCGATCACTGGAATACCCACGCTTTCGCTGATGGCGCGGGTAACGCCCAGGTCAAAACCGTTCTTCATGCCGTCCTGGTCCATGCTGGTCAGGAGAATTTCTCCGGCGCCTAAGTCTTCCATCTTTTTCGCCCACAGCACGGCATCGAGGCCGGTGGGCTTGCGCCCGCCGTGGGTAAAAATTTCCCAGCGCGGCGTTTCGCCAGGCAACGAAACCTTCTTGGCGTCGATGGCGACCACAATGCACTGCGAACCAAAACGCGAGGCGGCTTCGCCAACAAACTCGGGGTTGAATACGGCGGCGGTGTTGATCGACACCTTGTCGGCACCCGCATTGAGCAGGTTACGGATGTCTTGCACGGTGCGCACGCCGCCGCCTACGGTCAGCGGAATAAACACCTGGCTGGCCATGCGTTCAACGGTATGCAGCGTGGTGTCACGGCCATCAACGCTGGCGGTGATGTCGAGAAAGGTAATCTCATCGGCACCCTGCTCGTCGTAGCGACGGGCAATTTCTACCGGGTCGCCGGCATCGCGGATGTTTTCGAATTTGACGCCTTTGACCACACGGCCATTGTCGACGTCGAGGCAAGGGATGATGCGTTTTGCCAGTGCCATAACAGTGCTCTCGATTACTTACGCGACTTTACGGATTTAACGGATCAGCAGAATGCCTGGGCCTCAGCAACATCCAGGGTGCCTTCGTAAATGGCGCGGCCGGTGATGGCGCCGATAATGCCGGGGGCCTTGGCGTCCAACAGGGCGCGGATATCACCCAGGTTATGGATACCGCCAGAGGCGATCACCGGAATCTTGGTGGCCGCCGCCAGGGCTGCGGTGAAGGGCACGTTGCAGCCCTGCATCATGCCGTCTTTGGCGATGTCGGTATAAACGATGGCGGACACACCGTCGGCTTCAAAGCGTTTGGCCAGGTCGATCACCTGCACGGTGCTGACCTCAGCCCAACCGTCGGTGGCAACAAAACCGTCTTTGGCATCCAGACCGACGATCACTTTGCCCGGGAAAGCTTTGCAGGCTTCAGCGACGAACTCAGGCTGTTTAACCGCCTTGGTGCCGATGATTACGTAGCTCACGCCGGCTTTGACGTAGTGCTCAATGGTTTCCAAGGAGCGGATACCGCCGCCGATTTGAATTGGCAGATTGGGGTAGCGCTTGGCGATGGCAGTGACTACTTCGCCATTGACCGGCTGACCTTCGAAGGCGCCATTAAGGTCGACCAGATGCAGACGACGGCAGCCACCCTCAACCCATTTCGCGGCCATGCTCACCGGGTCATCGGAGAACACTGTGGAGTCTTCCATGCGACCCTGGCGCAAGCGCACACAGGCGCCGTCTTTAAGATCGATTGCGGGGATAATCAGCATCAGTCGAACCTGCTCAAGTCTTTAAATTCGGGGAAAGGGCTAGCTCTTTTCGAGCGCCCACAAGTCGCTTTCGATGCTCATGAACCTGTCAGCCAGGTGTGCCTGAACGTCGCTAATCGCCTTGTTGTAAAACAGTGGCGCCACTTCGCGGGTAAAGACCTCAAGCACCTCTTGAACCTCAAAGGTGCCGAGTTCCAACTCAAACCGGTCTTCGAGAAAACGCTTGAGTACGGCCAGCGCGGCAGTTTCCTGCGCGGGCTCAAGCGTGAGGCTTGGGGCCTTCTGTTTGCCGCGACTCATTACCAGCGTCCATCCCAAGCGGCGAAGTTCTGCAGCAACTGCAGGCCGTGGGTGTGGCTTTTTTCCGGGTGAAACTGCACGGCAAAGCGCGAGCCATCGGCCAACGCGGCGGCAAAGTCGACACCGTAATGGCCGCGCCCAGCGACCTGGCGGGCATTGCCGGCCTGGATATAGAAGCTGTGCACAAAGTAGAAGCGCGCCAGATCGGGAATGCTGTGCCACAGCGGGTGGTCAAGGGTTTGCGCCACCTCGTTCCAGCCCATGTGCGGCACTTTCAGCGCTTCGCCGTCTTCCACCAGGTCTTTGCCGAAAAAGCGCACTTGGCCTGGGAATTGGCCAATGCAGTCAACGCCGCCGTTTTCTTCGCTGTGGTCGAGCAAGGCTTGCATGCCCACGCAAATACCGAGAAAGGGGCGGTCTTGGCTGACTTCACGCACCAGGCTGTCGAAGCCCAGTCGACGAATCTCGGCCATGCAATCGCGAATCGCGCCAACGCCTGGGAACACCACGCGGTCGGCTTCACGAATAACGCTGGCATCGCTGGTGATCTGCACCCGGCCGGCACCGACGTGTTCAAGCGCCTTGGCCACCGAGTGGAGGTTGCCCATGCCGTAGTCAATGACTGCAACCGTCTGCATTACAGGCAACCCTTGGTCGACGGCATTTGCCCAGCCATGCGCTCATCCAGGGTCACGGCCATGCGCAGGGCGCGCCCAAAGGCCTTGAACACGGTTTCGATCTGGTGGTGGGTGTTGTAGCCGCGCAAGTTGTCGATGTGCAGGCTGACCAAGGCGTGGTTTACAAAGCCCTGGAAGAACTCCTGGAACAGGTCGACATCAAAGCCGCCCACAGTGGCGCGGGTATACGGCACATGCATTTGCAGGCCCGGGCGACCGGAGAAGTCGATCACCACGCGGGACAAGGCTTCATCCAACGGCACATAGGAATGGCCGTAACGGACGATGCCTTTTTTGTCGCCGATGGCTTTGGCAAAGGCCTGACCGAGGGTGATACCGACGTCTTCCACCATGTGGTGGTCGTCGATATGCAGGTCTCCTTGCGCTTCGATATCCAGGTCGATCAACCCATGGCGGGCGATCTGGTCGAGCATGTGCTCAAGAAAAGGCACGCCAATGGCAAAGCGAGCTTTACCGGATCGACGCTTTGATCTGGGTTTCCAGCGTGTTGCGCTCGACCGACGCCGTACGTTCGACCATCACCAGCTCCACGAAATCATTGTGCGAAAGGGCCGGCATTATAGGCCGACAACCTCCCAACCTTGAAGCCATACCGTTACAACCGGCTTGCGGGTCGTCGGCCAGGCGGCGTTGCGTCCTCGCTGTTAATGCTCACGTACTACCGTACGCTGCGCTTAAAAGCTGCGGGGCGCCCGGCCTGGCCTTAGCCCCGAAACCCTCGACCGAGAAACAACAAAGCCGGCGCTAATGCCGGCTTTGTTGTGTTGCGCTCTAGCTAAATTTAGCTAAACAGCACCACGGTTTTCAGCAGCGTTACCCAAATCCCCCAAGCCAGCGGAATGCCGACTGCCAGCCAGGCGGCAATCACCAATGGCTTGCTCGCAGGGTTGGCTTTCCACTCAAGATCAGCAGCGGTTTGCACTGCAGCGTTTTGCAGGCCAATCGCGCGCTCGGCAGCCAGCTCAGCATCGGTCATGAAGTACTTGGAATTCACCGGCTTGACCAAAGCGTTGCAGATAAAGCCCAGCACCAGCATACCGGCGAGGATATACAGGGTGATGTCGTAAACGTCGGAACGGGCCACGCCCATGCTCAGCTGGTACTCGCGAATGTAGTTCACCAGCACCGGGCCGAGGATACCGGCGAAGGCCCAGGCGGTAAGCAAGCGACCGTGAATAGCACCGACCATTTGCGTACCGAACAAGTCCGCCAAGTAGGCCGGCACGGTAGCGAAACCACCACCGTACATGGACAAGATCAGGCAGATGCTGAACACAAAGAACGCCACGCTACCCAAGTGACCGGTCCACGGCACCAAGGCGTACAACATAAAGCCCAAGGCGAAGAACACGAAGTAGGTGGTTTTACGGCCGATAACGTCGGAGAACGACGACCAGAAGAAACGCCCACCGATGTTGAACAGGCTCAACAAACCGGTAAAGCCGGCAGCGATGATCGCGATCTGCGACAGCTGCTCGGCGTTCAGTTCACCAAAGCTCAGGTGGTTACCGATCAACTTGCCGGCAAACACTTCCTGCAACAGCGGCGAGGCCATACCGATAATGCCGATACCGGCCGACACGTTCAGGCACAGCACAGCCCATACCAGCCAGAACTGCGGCGTTTTCCACGCCTTGCTAACGTGCACGTGGCCTTTGGTGATCATCTCGTCGTTGGCTTTTTTCACCGGTGGGGTCCAGCCCTCAGGCTTCCAACCGGTTGGCGGTACGCGGTACGCCAGTGCGCCACCCATCATAAAGATGAAGTAGATAACGGCCATCACCGTGAAGGTTTGCCATACGCCCACGCTTTGCGGGCTAGCGAAGTAGCTCATCAGTTGCGCAGCCAACGGTGCACCCACCATGGCGCCACCACCGAAACCCATGATCGCCATACCGGTCGCCATACCGCGCTTGTCCGGGAACCACTTAACCAAGGTCGAAACCGGCGAGATATAGCCCAGCCCCAGGCCGATACCGCCGATTACCCCAGAACCCAGCCACATCAGCCAGATCTGGTGGGTGTACACGCCCAACGCAGAAATCAGCAGACCACCGCACCAGAACACGGCGGAAACCACGCCAGCTTTACGCGGGCCAGCATGTTCGAGCCAGCCACCGAAGATGGCAGCCGAGCAACCGAGGAATACGAAGAACAGCGTGTAAAGCCAGCCGAGCATGGAGATCGGCCAGTCGCAATTGCTGGCAAATACTTGCTCAAGAAAGCCCAGGTCAGCACCACAGGCTACCGGCGCGGTAATACCAATGGCCTTGGACAACGGCAGCCAGAATACGGAAAAACCGTAGGCCATACCGATACACAGGTGGATAGCCAATGCCGCAGGCGGCACCAGCCAACGATTAAAACCAGGAGCGGCGATGATCCGCTCCTTGGACAGAAACGCAGATTTAGCTGCGCCGCCGTCCACTACAAGGGCGTCACTCATAGAGGATCTCTCTTTATTTTCTAGTTTTGGCAGACAAGGTGAAACGGTTGAACGCGAGAGAATATAGCCTACGGAGGTACGACGACTAGGTTTGCGCTTACCATTTGCTGCACAACGCACAATTGACCTACATCAAAGCCAGGCGGGAGGCTCTAGTTCAGGCATGCCAGTACATGCGGAAGAAATAATTGAACCATCAGGTCAGGATTTAAGCGATCTGCAGAAAATCTATCAGGACGCGCCCGACTGGCTGCTCACCCCCTTCGCCAGCCGCGAGGCACTGATTAGCAGCGGGATCGCCCAGCGCCGCCTTCTGGCCGGGCGCTTCAACGACCGTTTGCTGGCCGCTGCCCTGATAGAAAAACAGCAAACCCACTGGCGCCTCTCGCACCTCTGCGTGCGTGCCGTCACCCGCCAGCGTGGCGTTGCCCGGCGCTTGCTCGCAGAGGCCCAGCGTCTGGCCCATGCAGCGGGCAAACCGCTGCACCTGGCCGCACCAGCAGGCCACCTGGAAAGCCAAGCATTGGCCGCCAAAACCGGCTTGCCGCTGAAACCTCTGCAGTAGGGCTACCGCCCGCACCGGGCACAGGAGTGGAACCACCGCCCGGTGCGCCTATCCAATCCTGCAGCCCACCCTGACCGCTGGTCGGCGTTATACTCCGGCATCGGTTTTTCCAGCCTCTAGCCCTCCATTTCCAATAAAAGGAATCGTCCATGAAATCGTTTGGCAAAATCCTGGGTCTGTTTTTCCTCGGAGTCTTGCTGATCCTCGTGGCGCTGGGCTTTGCCCTCACCCACCTGTTCGATCCCAACGACTACAAAGACGAAATCCGCCAACTGGCCCGCGACAAGGCCAATCTCGAACTGACCCTTAACGGCGATATTGGCTGGAGCCTGTTCCCCTGGCTTGGCCTGGAACTGCACGACGCCACCCTGGCCAGCGCCAACACCCCGACTCAGCCATTTGCCGACCTGCGCATGATCGGCCTGTCGGTGCGCGTACTGCCGCTGCTGCGCCGCGAAGTGCAAATGAGCGATATCAAAGTCGACGGCCTGAACCTGACCCTCAGCCGCGACGAACAAGGCCACGGCAACTGGCAAGACATCGGCCGCCCAGCCAAGCCCGCAGCCAGCGCCGATAGCGGCCAGCCAGCGAGCACACCACCTGCGGCCAACGAAGGCACACCCGACAGCAAACCCTCACAGCCACTGAAACTGGACATCGACAGCCTGACCCTGGCCAACACCCGCATCGACTACAAAGATGCCAAGAGCGGTCAGCAATTCAGCGCCGAAGGCATTGAACTGACGACCGGCGCCATCCGCGAAGGCGCCGATATTCCGGTAAAACTCACCGCCTTCCTCGGCACCAATCAGCCGGTTATCCGCGCAAAAACCGTAGTGGCCGGGCAACTGCGCTTCGACCGAGCGCTCAAGCGCTACCAGTTCGAAGACCTCAAACTCTCAGGCGAAGCCTCGGGCGAGCCCCTCAACGGCAAAACCCTCACCTTCGCCGCCCAAGGCCAACTGCTGCTCGACCAGGGCGCGCAGATTGCCGAATGGAACGGCCTGAAATTCTCCGCCAACCAAATGCGCGCTCTTGGCGAGCTAAACGTGCGCAACCTGGACAAAGAACCGCAACTCACCGGTGGCCTGTCCATTGCCGAATTCAACCTGCGCGAATTCCTCGACGGCATCGGTCACCCGGCGCCCGCTAGCGCCGACTTCAATGCTCTAAGCAAAGTCGAGCTGGTCACCCGCCTGCAAGGCAACGCCAACAGCCTGACGCTCAACGAACTGAAACTGAAAGTCGACGAAAGTGCCTTTACCGGCAGCCTGGCAGTCACCGACCTGGCCAAACAGGCCCTCAGCGTTCAACTCAAAGGCGACAAACTCAACCTCGACAACTACCTGCCGCCCAAAGCCAAAGACCAAGGCCCGACCAACCAGCGCCAAGCTGAAGTCAGCGGTGTTCTGGCCAACGCAGGCAAAGACGGCAACAGCGACCTGCCTGCGCCACCCAGCCAACAGGCCTGGAGCGAAGCACCGCTGCTGCCGATCGACCAACTGCGCAAACTCAACGCCGAGGTAAACATCGGCCTGGGCGTGCTCACCCTCGACAAACTGCCGATCGAAAACGCCAGCATCGAAGCCAACAGCAAAGACGGCCTACTGACCCTGAATAACCTGCGCGGCGAGCTCTACAACGGCAACTTCAACGCCACCGCCAGCCTCGACGTACGCCCCGCCGTGCCGCTGCTCAAGGTGCAGAAACACATCAGCCGCATCCCCGTGGAAAAACTGCTGAAAACCCAACAAGAAAAACCACCGGTGCGCGGCCTGCTCGACCTCAACGCCGACATCAGCACCAGCGGCAACAGCCAGAAAGCCTGGATCGAAGGCCTCAACGGCAACGCCAGCTTTGCCTTAAGCGACGGCGCACTGATCGACGCCAACCTCGAACAGCAACTGTGCAAAGGCATCGCCACCCTCAACCGCAAATCCCTGAGCAGCGAACCACGCGGCAAAGACACCCCGTTCGAGCAACTAGACGGCACCCTCAGCGTGCGTAACGGCGTAGCCAACAACCCCGATCTGAAAGTGCGTATCCCCGGCATCCGCGTAAACGGCAACGGCGATATCGATCTGCGTGTACTGGGCATGGACTACCGCGTCGGCATCATCATCGACGGCGACAAGCGCGACATGCCCGACGAGGCCTGCCAGGTCAACAAACGCTACGTCGACATCGAATGGCCGCTGCGCTGCCGTGGCCCGCTGGAACTGGGCGCCAAAGCCTGCCGCCTGGACAAAGACGGCATGGGCAAAGTGGCGGCCAAACTGGCAGGCGACAAACTCAGCGAAAAACTCGAAGAGAAGCTCGGCGACAAAGTCAGCCCGGAACTCAAAGATGCACTCAAGGGCCTGTTTAAACGATGAACCCCGAGCAATTCAGTAGCG
>LNAP01001385.1_pt1 | contig 25772 bp, 29 predicted proteins | sample 602601 | NCBI WGS metagenome assembly LNAP01 (sample SAMN02440304, study PRJNA202911) | soil metagenome | biome: Subtropical and temperate rainforests or woodlands; isolation source: soil samples (1 kg each in a 20% v/v slurry with milli Q water) were... ...
GACCAGGGCTCGGCGGACGACTGGACCGACATCATCCGCACCAATCTGATCGGCACCATGCGCATGAGCCGTGCCGTGCTGCCGGAAATGGTGACGCGCAACCGCGGCCACGTGGTCAATATCAGCTCGATCAATGCAGTGCGCATCGTACCGGACATGGCGGCCTATTCCGCCAGCAAGGCCGGCATCCGCATGTTCACGGAAACCATCCGCGGCGAGCTGGCGGAGACGGCGATCCGCATCACCGAGATCCTGCCTGGCCTCGCCCGCACGGGCATCATCGTGACGCGCTACCGCGGCGACCGCGAAAAGGAGCAGGCCTATTTCGACCAGTTCAAGATGGCGCTTGATCCCGAAGACGTCGCGCGCGTCATCATGTTCGCGCTGGACCAGCCGGCCCATGTGCAGATTGCGGAAATCATGGTGCTTCCGGTCAATCGCTACTGAGTCCGGATCGGTCGGGCTGCGCACAGCGTCTCGCGCGATCCATCCGGGTAGCAGTGGCTTTAGAGCCTGAGCGAGAAAGCAGGGCGTATTCTCAGAAGCTTGTTAAGTGGCTCGACCGTCGGCCAAATCTAACTGGCCGGGCTTGTCCCGGCCATCCACGAAGTCTCGCGTGAACGTGGATGCCCGGCACAAGGCCGGGCATGACGGCCTCTGTCAGCCGAGCCTGATTTTGCTGGCTGCGTTGAAAACGCCGGCCCGCGTGAAATGATTGGCCGCCTTCATGGCGTGCGCACGCGCGATGCCCTGGATTTCCGAAATTTCCCCAATGGTAGTCAGCGGTGGCTTCGGGTGGCCACGTACATCAAGACGCGATGACGTCATCGGAGAGATTGGTCAGGCGCGCGGTCGGTCCGGCGACCGGACATCGCACGGAAGATGATTTTCGAGACGCCGTGTGACGCGACACATACAAAGATATATTGACAATACATCTTTTAGGCAGTTTGATGCGGGGGATCCCGGAGCGCCTGCGATGGCCCGGTGCGCATTCCCTCGGAGGAATTTGCCTTGATCGGCGCAACGCTTTCTCGCTGGACCGTGTCGTACTTTGCCGCGGCGCTTGGTGCATTGATTGCCGCTGAAGCGCTCATGGCAGCTGGATTCGGTTTTCCGCAAGCCGAGATCCGATCCCCGGACACGCTCGTCGTTGTGCATCTTGTTACGATCGGCTGGCTCAGCCTTGCGATGTGCGGAGCACTGCTTCAATTCGTCCCCGTTCTCACGACCGGACCTCTTTACAGTAACCTCCTGCCGCTGCCGGCTCTGGCATGCCTTATCGCCGGACTTGCGGCTCTGCTGCTCGGCTTCCTGCAATTGGGTGGGCGGTTCTCTGCAGAGGCACCATTCCTGGCAATTGGAGCAACCCTGCTCGGAGTAGGCTTCGGATTGACCATATGGAATCTGGGGGCGACGCTATGGAAGGCACGGCCGCTTCCGCTGGCGGCCCGATTCGTCTGCGTCGGACTGGTCAGCCTGGGCGCAACCGTCGGGTACGGAATCGCGTTTGCGCTCGGCCGTGGCGAAACTGCGACAGGCGCCTCGCTGCTGTCCTCGGTCCAATCGGGTTTGCCCATCCACGTCGCCGCGGGGCTCGGCGGCTGGATGACCTTCACGGCGGCCGGTGTCAGCCATCGTCTGCTAGCGATGTTCATGCTCGCACCCGATCTGAATCGAGCCGGAAGCCGCGCCACGTTCTGGAGCGGGACATTCTCGCTGTCTGTCCTGATTGCAGGCGGTGCCACTGCGCTTCTCCTGCGTGCTCCGCTGGGAGGTATTTTGAGCTTTTCCGGCCTGTTGGCGCTGATCGCATTGGCGCTGTACGGCCGCGACATCCTGCACCTCTATCGCAACCGCAAACGCCGAGTGCTCGAATTGAACAGCCGCATGGCTGCCGTCGCGCTATCCAACCTGGCGGCGTCGGTATTGTTGATCGTCACGCTCCTGCTCCTGCGCAGCTTCTACGATCACGTGGGGGCTGCGGTCTTTCTGGTGGTTTTCGGCTGGCTCTCGGGCTTCGTCCTCGCCAAGCTCTACAAGATCGTCGCGTTCCTGACCTGGCTGGAGTGTTACGGCCCGGTGCTCGGAAGGACGCCGACACCGCGGGTGCAGGATCTGGTCGTCGAACAGCGCGCCATCAAATGGTTCTGGCTCTACTACGGCGCGGTGTGGTGCGCGACCGTCGCACTGCTGTTCGACGCTTCGATCGCATTCCGTGCTTCCGCGTTTTTCATGGCGATCGCCACCTGCGGCATCACCTGCCAGTTGGCCAGGACGCGCCGGCTCATGGACGTTGCGGCGGCAAACCCGCTGCCTGCAGGCGCCGCGACGCCGTCGTTCTTGCGTTCACTTTCCTCTCTGACACGACCATAGGAGAAGCCGATGAGCACCACCACCTTCCTGGACGTCGATGTACGACCTACCCTGCGCGCCGGCGGCGAGCCGTTCGGCGAGATCATGGCGGCGTTGAGCGCCCTCCGGCCAGATCAGGGCTTGCGGTTGATCGCCACTTTCAAGCCGGAGCCACTCTTCAGCCTGATGGAATCGCGAGGCTTCAGCCATGAAGCCAAGGAACTCGAAAGGGGCGAATGGGAGGTACTGTTCCGCCCGCTCGAGGTCGGACCTGGTGAGATCGCACACGAGGAATCGACCGATCCTGACGTCTGGCCGCCCGCGGCAAGGCATCTCGACAACCGCGACCTCGATCCGCCCGAGCCCATGGTGCGCATCCTGGTTGCAATAGAGTCCATGGCGGCCGGCGAAGTCCTCTCGGCGTGGCTTTGCCGCAAGCCTGTCTTCCTGTTCCCCGAGCTCGCCAAGCGCGGACACGCGTGGCGCGGTGCCGACGACCCCGATGGGGCCATCTACAGAATCCTCATCCGCGTCGGCGCATCACAGCGAGCGATCGCATGAAGACCGTATCCGGGGATTTGGCCGCACAGATCAGGGAAGCACTTCGAATCGTCATCGACCCCGAGCTCGGTCACAACATTGTCGACCTGGGCTTCATCTATGACATCACGGCGGAGGACGACGGCATGGTCGGCATTACCATGACCACAACGACGCCGGGCTGTCCCGCAACGGGGTTCCTGAAGGATGGCGTCGCCACGAGCGCGCTGGGCGTGGCGGGCGTTCAGGCTGTGGACGTGACTCTCAGTTACGATCCGCCGTGGACACCGGCACTTATGAGTCCGGAAGCCAAAGCCGAACTCGGCTTCGCCGACGGCTGGAACTAGTCAGCCGCCATGGCTGCAGGCCTACGGGCCGCCGTGTCAGGCCGGCGCCGTTCGTCTGGCCTGACGCTTGTCGTAGCCGACGAGGACGGGGCCATAGGCGACGGCGAATCCGAGAAATGCCGCCGCCCAGGCAAACGCCGCGACATGCAGCATGGCATCGCCGTGCGCCGGCGCCAGGATCGCGCAGAGCCGAGCGACCACGGCAATAATGATCGACGCGTAAATGACCTGCGTCGCCACCGACGCCGTCAGTTGCTGGCCGGTATGGCCAAGGGTGGCGCGGGTCATGACCGCCAGCGTCATGATCCCCCCTGCTCCCGCCATCCAGGCATGGACGCCCGCGCTGGTCGTCACCAGTCCGATGGCGCTGCCGGCGTTCAGCAGGAAGCCCAGTGGCACGAAGAAATAGCCGACATGCAGGATCAGAAGCAGCCGCTCGCGGCCGGTACGGTGGCCGGCCCAGCGCGACAGCCGCACCAAGTGCAGAACGCCCGTCAATGCGAGCGCAGCGCCGGTCCCCGCACCGCCCGGCGCAAGCACCCAGACAATCAGAGCCGCTGCGCTGGCCGCCATGGTCACCATGTCGAAGCGTCCGAACGGCACCGGCAGGCGGCCCGGGTTCTCCCGCGCCAGCCAATTGCGCGTGAAGCTCGGAATGATGCGGCCACCGATCAGCGAAATCAGCAGGATGATCACAGCAATGCCGATGCGAATGCTGATGTCAGCCGACCCGCGATAATGAGCCTCGAGATGGAAAGCGATATTGCCGGACAGCAGCACAGCGAGCAGCGCCACGACGCCGAGATTGCCCCACTTGCGGCCGGCGACAATCTCGCGCGCCGCGGCGGCGGCGACCAGCAACAGGAAACTGCCGTCCACCAGCATGGCTGCCAGCCAGCCGGTCTGAGCCGAGAAGGTCACGCAGGCGCGCCCCGCAATCCAGACCGCGACCAGCGCCATCAGCGGCCGGCCCTGGATTGGCAACCTGCCGGTCCAGTTCGGGATCGCGGTGAACAGGAACCCGGTGATCACCGCCGGCAGAAAGCCATAGAGCATCTCGTGGACATGCCAGTCGCGCGGCAGGAATGCCGTGGTGAGCGAGAGTTCGCCCATGAACACGGGAAGCCAGACCAGGATCGCCAGCCCCGCATAGATCGCCCCCAGCAGAAAGAAGGGCCGGAAGCCATAAGTGAAAAGCGGCCAGCCTTCGTACAGCCGGGGACGCGGAGCGGGGGTCATGGCGGTTCCTTCTGCGTTACCGCTACTTTGCTGCGGTCTGGGCGGCGAGCTTGTCGAACAGGCCCGCCATCACCTGCTTGGCTTTGCCGGCCAGGGGAATTGCCCTGGCTTCGTCGAGATTGGTCGGTGTGCCCACCACGACCATGGCGACCATACCCATGCCGTAGTGTGGCAAACACTTCACGCCATAGACGCCCGGCTTGTCGAAAGTGACGGCGACGTCCTCGCCGCTCTTGCCGGCAAATGGAACCGCGTCCGCCGGCAGCATGCCCTTGATCGTCTCGGCGTTGTGGCCCTTGTCGGTTGCCACGAATTTCACGGTATCGCCCGGCGCAACCTTTATCAGTGCGGGTTCGAAAATCATGACGCCCTCGGCACCCCTGTTCAGCATCTTGACCTCGACTTCGGCCGCACAGGCTGTCCCCACCAAAGCTGTCAGAACTGCAGCCATCGCCAAAATCGTCTTGCGCATTGTCATTCTCCAGTCTCATGCCGACATTCATACCGGCCGGTTGTCTGGTCTTTTAGTGCCGAAGCAGTGCATCCTTATTGCTCCAGAACAAATTCCGACTTGATCGTTGCCGCTTTTCACGGTCTAGGTTCCGAACGCGAGGAGTTTCCGATGGCCAAGGTCAACAGTTCACTGGTCGCGCATCTACCGATGTTCGCAGGCTTCTCGGCGACTGACCTCGATTCGATCCTCAGCGAGGCCCACTCGCTGCGGGTCGCCAAGAACAACAACGTGTTCGAGCAGGGGCAGGACGCGCATTCCTTTTTCGTTCTGCTGCACGGGCATGTCCGCGCCAGCAGGACCACCCCGGCCGGCGAACAGATCGTCGTTCGCTATGTGGCGACTGGAGAGACCTTCGGCGTGGCGGCGGCGATGGGTCTGCAGCACTATCCAGCCACAGTGACCGCCGTGGACGATAGCGTCGTGCTGGCATGGCCCTCCGGAACCTGGCCGCGGCTGGTGGCGCAATATCCCGCCCTCGCCACCAATACGTTGCAGACGGTCGGCGCGCGGCTGCAGGAGACCCATACAAGGGTCGTCGAGATGTCCACCGAGCAGGTTGAACGTCGCATCGCCCATGCGCTCCTTCGGCTGGCGAAACAATCGGGACGACAGGTCGCGACCGGCGTCGAGATCGACTTCCCCATCAGCCGGCAGGACATCGCACAGATGACCGGCACGACGCTGCATACCGTCAGCCGGACGCTGGCCGCCTGGGAGGCAAAGGGCCTGGTGGAAGGCAGCCGGCAGCGGATCGTCCTGCGCGAACCTCACAAGCTGTTCGTCCTCGCTGAGCAGGGAAGCGACGAGCCGTCCCCACCGGGGACGTAGTTTTACGGGATTGCTGCGCGCAATGCTTTCAGGAAGGCCGTCCGGTCGACGCCATGCGCACTGCATGCGTCATCGATCGTGTGAAAGGCCGCGATGGGGCATCCAACACATCCGAACTTGAAATCAAGAAATACGCGAATCGTTGACGGCCAGACATTCATCACGTCATCGACCAGAGCGCCCAAGTTGATTGACATCAACGCCTCCGTTGCTCCTTGCGATCTATAATGGATCGGACGGCGAGTTCTTTGTGCCGGCACAACCTCTGTCAATCGCTTCCCGCGCATCCTGTTTGCGCTACGGCAAAGATCGGACGACAACCCGGCGGCACGTTTCCAAGCCGAGTAGACCGGCCGGCGGCTCGCTTCGAACCCGCAGGAAACATGGGTAAAAACATGATCATGTACGCTCTCACTATTCTGCTCACGTTTTTCGAGATCCGCGCCCACATCCCGAATAGTTACAGCTTTGGCTCGGGGCCTGCCGAACCGGCATTCAGGCGCGCAATCCTTCGCGGCTTGGTCGCGTTTCTGACTGCAATCGGTTTCGTCGCGGCTATAGTCTGGCTCGCGGTCCGCCTCGTTATGGTATTTCTCTGATACCAGCCATCACCCGAAAGCTCATCCAGGCTGACGGGGTCCACTTGCCGCCAAGGTCATTGAAAGCGCCGTCCCTCCGGGACGGCGTTCTGCGTTGTCGCGACCGTAAAGACCTCCCTGCGTCGTCGCTGCCATTCTGAAAATGATGAATCGAGATTGTTCCAGCGCAACAAGAAAAACCCACAATTGAGCAATTCTCCGATCATCGAACAACCGCTGATAGGGGATGATGATCATGATGAACCGCCGCAATCTGCTGCTTGGTGCAGCATTATCAACGATGATGCTGGCCACGCCGGCGCTGGCCGCCGAAGAACTCAAGCTGCCGCGGCAGCATATCGATCTTGTCGCGCCGCCCTTCGTCCATGCCCACGAGCAGGCTACCAAGGCCGGCCCGAAGATCATGGAATTCACGATGAAGATCGAGGAAAAGAAGGTCGTCATCGACGATCAGGGCACCACCTTCCAGGCCATGACCTTCAACGGCTCGATGCCGGGTCCGCTGATGGTGGTGCATGAGGGCGACTATGTCGAACTCACGCTGATCAATCCCGACACCAACACGATGCCGCACAACATCGACTTCCATTCGGCGACCGGTGCCCTGGGTGGCGGTGCGCTGACGCTGGTGAATCCCGGCGAGCAGGTGGTGCTGCGCTGGAAGGCGACCCGCACCGGCACCTTCGTCTATCACTGCGCCCCCGGCGGTCCGATGATCCCCTGGCATGTCGTGTCCGGCATGAACGGCGCCATCATGGTGCTGCCGCGCGACGGGCTGAACGACGGCAAGGGCCATGCGCTCAAGTACGACAAGATCTTCTACATCGGCGAGCAGGACATGTATGTGCCGCGCGACGAGAAGGGCAAGTTCAAGTCGTATGAGTCGCCCGGCGAAGCCTATAACGACACGGTCGAGGTGATGCGCAAGCTGACTCCGACGCATGTCGTGTTCAACGGCAGGGCCAATGCGCTGACCGGCAAGAACGCGTTGACCGCCAAGGTCGGCGAGACCGTGCTGATCGTGCATTCCCAGGCCAACCGCGACAGCCGCCCGCATCTGATCGGCGGGCATGGCGACTATGTCTGGGAGACCGGCAAGTTCTCAAATCCGCCGGAGACCGGGCTCGAGACATGGTTCATCCGCGGCGGATCCGCGGGCGCCGCGCTCTACAAGTTCCTGCAGCCCGGCATCTACGCCTACGTGACGCATAATCTCATCGAGGCCGCAGAACTCGGCGCCACCGCTCACTTCAAGGTCGAGGGCAAGTGGAACGACGACCTGATGACCCAGGTCAAGGCGCCCGGAGAGATCCCGACCACAAAGACCCAATGACAGAACATGGGGTGCCGGAAACAACCGGCACCCCATCCTCTCGGATCGAATCGAGACGGACATGCTGATTGCTTTCAAACTCAAATTGGCCCTGATCTGTGCGGCCGGCTTCGCCGGTCCGCTCGCCGTGGCCCCGCTCTTGATCGACAACGGTACTCCGGACGCGGGGCAGTACGACCGGCCGAGTATCGTCGAGCTTCGCCCCGGCTCGATGTCCTATCGCGTTCATGGCGATTTCACCCACGCCGGCAAGCAGGCCGCGGCTCCGCTGGCCCAGGTCAGCCTGTCCCGCCCGCTCTCGATCATGAAGCACCAGGTGAGCGCTTCCGATTATCAGCGCTGCGTCGATGATCGCGCCTGCCGCCCGCTTGACCGCGGCGTGGTCGTCGCAGCTGATCGTCCGGCCGTGCAGGTCAACTGGCACGACGCCAACGGCTACGCTGCGTGGCTGTCGCGCAAGACCGGTGAGACTTACCGGCTGCCCAGCGACGAAGAATGGGCGTTCGCCGCCGGCAGCCGGTTCAGGGATGACGGCGCGGCGGTCGATGACAACGATCCGTCGAAACGCTGGATCGCTCGCTATGAACGCGAGGCTAGCGGGATACCGTCCGATGCCGCCACGCGCAGTTTCGGAAGCTTCGGTGCGAATGAGAACGGCCTTCAGGATGTGGGCGGCAACGTCTGGGAATGGACCAGCACCTGCTTCGTCCGCCACGTCATCGACGACGCCGGAAACGTCGCCTCGAAAAGCCCGAACTGCGGCGTGCGCATCGTCGAGGGGCAACATCGGGCCTATGTCACCGACTTCATCCGCGACGCCAGGGCCGGCGGCTGCGCCGTCGGCGTTCCACCCGACAACCTCGGCTTCCGCCTCGTCGTCGATCGCAATAAATGGCCAAGCATGCCCAATCTGGTCGGCCGCGTCGCCTCCGGGCTCAGGGCATTCCTCTAGCGAAATCGAGTATGGCACTCACCATCGAGATCGATCATGCCCGCGCCAAAAAGGCTGCCACGACAGGATCGACAGCCAGGATCGTCCCGCAATCGGTCAAGGGACGTATCCGGCGGCTCAAATGGGTGATTCTCGTTCTGACCCTCGGCGTCTATTACGTGGCGCCGTTCCTGCGTTGGGATCGCGGCCCCGGCGAGCCGAACCAGGCCATTCTGCTCGACTTCGAACACGGGCGGCTCTACGGCTTCTCCATCGAGATCTGGCCGCAGGAACTCTATTATCTTACCGGCCTGATGATCCTGGCCGCGGCGATCCTGATCCTGGCCAACGCCGTCGCTGGTCGCGTGTGGTGCGGATTTGCCTGTCCGCAGACGGTGTGGACGGATCTCTTCCTGTTGGTTGAGCGGCTGATCGAGGGCGATCGCCGCGATCGTCTGAAGAAAATCGGCGCGCCGCTGACGTTGCGCCGGATCACGGAAATCGCGGCGAAGCACGCCGCATGGCTGGCCATCTCCTTCGCGACCGGAGGCGCGCTCGTCTTTTACTTCACCGATGCCCCGACGCTGGTCCGCGCGCTGTTCCACGGTGAGGCGTCCGTCTCTGCCTGGGCCTGGATCACGATCTTCGCCGGCACGACCTACGGCCTGGCCGGGTTCGCCCGCGAGCAGGTCTGTACCTTCATGTGCCCGTGGCCCCGGCTTCAGGGCGCCATCTGGGACCCCGACGCCTTCACGGTGAACTACCGTGACTACCGGGGCGAGCAGCGCACCTCCGCGAAGAAGGCCATCGAACTGCGCAGCCGCGGCGAGGCCGCCGGCGACTGCGTCGCGTGCAACCTTTGCGTCACCGTCTGCCCGATCGGCATCGACATTCGCGAAGGGCCGAACTTCGCCTGCATCAATTGTGGTCTCTGCGTCGACGCCTGCGACAACGTGATGGAATCACTTTCTCGTCCGCGCGGGCTGATCGATTATGAAAGCTGGAACAACATCGAGCGCGAACGCAAGGGCGAGCCTCGCGCCTCACGTCTGGTCCGGCCCAAGACAGTCACCCTGACGGCCGGCTGCATCGCGCTTGCGGCCGGCATGGCGATCATGTTCGCCAACCGCAGCAGCGGAGCGATCTCGGTGCAACATGATCGCAGCCCGGTCTCAGTCACCCTGTCCAATGGCTCCGTCCGCAATGCGTATACGATCAAGTTGCTGAACAAATCAGCGACGCCGCATGCATTCGATCTCAAGGCCGAAGGCGCCGATGTGACCATGGCCATTGTTGGAGCCGAATCCGGAAAGCCCGTCACCGTGCCGGCCGACGGCTCAGAAATGGTCCGCGTCACGCTGACGATGGCTCATCCGCAAAACGCCGACATCCGCTTCGTCGCCAGGGACGTCACCGGCAAGGTCGTGCTGTCGGCCGTCGACCGGTTTGTGGTTCAATAACGAGCGCAAGGCCCGCTTGAGCAGATGCCAGCACGACAGTTCCGGTTCGGCAAAAGGTATCTCACGCGACAGATCCAGCGCGGTGCGCCAATGTGGGCCGGCCACGCAAGAATCCGTTCTCCATCGGCACGTCTGGATAGATCGTTGCCGTCTCCATGAGCCCGTCAGCGGGAGACATCCGGCCATCGAGGACCGCACGAAACGCGCGGATAACGCCCAGCATGTCGCAATGTTGAGGGGATATCCTCAGCGAAGCGACGCCTGCCTTTGACAGATCGTCGATGTCCTCGATCAGATTGGTGCACACATGTGCCAGCGTCTGGACCCCATTGACGACAAGGAAATGCTCGTCATCGAGCGTGTCCACAGGCAGCCCGTCCGGATCGATGGCGCAGACAAAACGGCAGTTGTCCTTGGTCAGCTTGTGCAATCGCGCGTGATAGCAGCGCGCCGAGACCGCCAGGGGCGCTCGACCGAATGCAAACACCTCAATTCCGACCTCCGGTGTCGCAGCTGCAATCGCCGCGATGGACGACAAAGGAAGCTCGGGCGGCAGACAGATGCTTTGCGCGCCCTGCGCGGCGAACCAGCGCGCGGTGCCTTCATTGTAGACATTGACGAACGGACCGATCGCATGTGGCCGCCCCGCGAGATGTGCGAGGCATGTGACGTCATTGGCCTCGACTATAAAGTCCGGATCCCGGGCGAGCTCCTCGGTGCGGCGTCGCTCCCGCTCCAGGGTGATGAGTGCCAGCGAGCTCACCAGCACCTGCTTTCCCGCGACGGTCAGTCGCTCGATCACCGCCGGAAGGTGGTCATCGAAAAACGGCATCCGCTTGGAACACACCACTTCGCCGACTGCCACCGTATCGACGGCAGCTTCGTCTGCGATCCGGAAATAGAAGTCGCGCCAGACCTCGGGCTGCCAATTGAACAGCACAGGACCGAGGGTCAATTTCATTGATTTCATAGGGTTGGCCGGAGCTCCTGCGGTCATATCACCTGCCGCCATTCTCCTACCGCCATGTCTTGCGATATGCGCCGACCGTGGAAGCCTGACCTTCGGTCATCGCGACAAGGCGACTGGCCGGCTGCTTTTCACCGGCGTCGAGTGCAGCAAGCTGCTCGCGGAAGCCGCGAACGACGCCTTCGATATAGGCCCGGCCGCGCTGGCGACCTTCAATCTTCAATGCGGTGACGCCGGCCTTGAGCAAACCGGGGAGCATCTCCGCCGCATCCAGACTTGCGGGATCCTCGAACAGATAGCCGGAGCCAAGTGCGGTCTTGAAGCGCCCCTTGCAAAGCGTCGGATAGGCCGCAGCCTCACCCTTGGCAAAGCGGTTGATGGTGAAATCGCCGAGCCGGGACACCAGCGCGCCGTTTTCCTCGCGATAGGCGACATGGCTTGCGGGCGAGCAGACGCCGTTCATGTTGGGCGACTGGCCGGTGCCATAGGTGGAAAGCGAGCAGCGCCCCTCCGCCATCACGCAAAGTCCGCCAAAGATAAAGACCTCGGTCTCGCAATCCACAGCGCGGGTAATTGCCGCGATCTCCGCTACCGAGAGCACGCGCGGCAGCACGACGCGTCGGACGCCGAAGTGGCGAACATAGACGCTGATCGCATCGGGATTGGCCGCGGCGGCCTGAACCGACAGGTGCAGCCGCTGCTTGGGATGGGTGCGGGCGGCGTAGTCGACAAGGCCGATATCGGCCAGGATCAGCGCGTCCGCTTTCGCGGCGACGGCGTCATCGACCGCCCGGTGCCACAGCGCCTGGGCTCCCGCGGTCGGAAACGTATTGACCGCCACCAGCACCTGCGCCCCATGGCGGTGGGCATATGCGATGCCTTCGGCCATATCGGGGCGGCTGAAATTCAGCCCGGGGAAATTGCGCGCGTTGGTCGCATCGGCAAAGCCGCAATAGACCGCGTCGGCTCCCGCCGTGACCGCCGTGCGTAACGCTGCAGGGGTTCCTGCGGGACAGATCAACTCCATGGCCGGTCTCCGACATGCGGTTCGACACCGGTGGCTCGCAATTGGGACAGCGCCCCGCCGAGCAATCGCCGTGCAAATGGCGCCAGTGGCCCGAACACGGCCGCGCTGTCCGCGACAAGGTCCACATCCTCGCTGTCAATCGCGTTGCGCAGGGCCAGAACCGCCTCGACATCGCCTTCGACGGAGAGATCGCGCGAGAAGAACAAGGCATCGCCGTCATACGAGCCGTCGATCAAGCCGAGCAGCGCCATCATCGGCCCGGCGATCCGGACGGCAATGTCGGTTGGCAGATTGCGGACGGCGACGATGTTCGGCGCCTGCGGGCACGGCTGCAGCACGAACGCGAACGGCAGGTCGGTGGGCTGGATACCGAAACGCTTGCCCGCATGCGCGCCAAGGCGCTCGAAAATGCGCGGATGGCGCGACACCAGCGACCGCAGCACCAGGGCCAGCGGCAGTTGCAGCGGAAAAAGCGGGAGGGGTCGAATACTCCGGCCGAACAATGGCGGGAGCGTTGGAACGGACGACATCTTCACTGGCAGATCAGTCCTCTTCCTGTCGGATGACGCGACGATTCGCCTTTGCCCGCGCGACCGCAATTCACGATGCGTGGAAACGCATGACGATGACGCGGCAGATCAGTCTACCGGCCGATCTGGGTAACGGCTTAAGCGCGGCGACGCGCCCCGTCTTTGCGTTATGACAAAGACCCGATCGAGCATTCCGCCGATGAGTTCTTTTTGGGTCGTCTCATGCCACGCCGCCATCTGCCGAAATTCCGCGATTTACGAGGCTTCGTGTCCTTTCTGGAGGAGCGAGGCCGTCTGGTTCGAATCGCCGAACCAGTATCCGTGGTCCACGAGATCACCGAAATTCATCGCCGCACGCTGCAGGGCGGTGGTCCGGCGCTGTTGTTTGAGTCGCCGGTCTTGCCGGGGGGCGGCACCGGTGCGATCCCGGTCCTGGTCAATCTGTTCGGCACAACCGAACGGGTCGCGTGGGGATTTGGCGTCGAGCCCGCGGGGCTCGCGGCGCTGGGCGACGAACTGGCCGAGCTTCGGGACCCGCGACCGCCGCGTGATTTCGCGGACGCGCTGTCGAAACTTCCGTTGGCCCGCGCGGCCATGACGATGCGGCCCAAGGAGATCAATGCGGCGCCCGTTCAGGAACTCGTGTTTCGTGGCGACGCCGTCGATCTCGCGATGTTGCCGGCCCAGGTCTGCTGGCCCGGCGAGCCGGGACCGCTCGTCACCTGGCCCCTTGTCATCACCGGACCGCCGGACGGAGCCGCCGACGACGAGACCAATGTCGGCGTCTATCGCATGCAGATCATCGGACGCGACCGCGCCATTCTGCGCTGGCTGCCGCACCGTGGCGGCGCCCGACATCACCACCAATGGAAGGCGCAGGGCGTCGACATGCCGGTGGCGGTGGCGATCGGCGCCGACCCGGCGACGATCCTCGCCGCCGTGATTCCGCTGCCGGACTCGCTCTCCGAATTACGTTTCGCCGGTCTTCTCCGCGGCGAGCGCCTTCGCCTGTCGCCCTGCATCACGGTGCCGATCATGGTGCCGTCCGACGCCGAAATCATCATTGAAGGGATGGTCTCGGCCACCGAGACTGCGCCGGAGGGACCATTCGGCGATCACACCGGCTATTACAACGGCGTCGAGAATTTCCCGGTGATGCGGGTCACCGCGATCACCATGCGCCGCAAGCCGATCTACCTGTCGACCTATACGGGGCGCCCACCCGATGAGCCATCCCGCATCGGAGAGGTCCTCAACGACCTGTTCGTGCCGCTGGTCAGGAAACAGCTGCCGGAGATTGTCGATCTGTGGTTGCCGCCGGAAGCCTGCTCGTACCGGATGGCGGTCGCTTCCATCGACAAGCGCTACCCCGGCCATGCACGCCGCATCATGCTGGCTTTGTGGTCGCTGCTGCCGCAGCTGACCTACACCAAATTCCTGATCATCGTCGATGCGGACATCGACGTCCGCAGCTGGCCGGACGTGATGTGGGCAATCTCGACGCGGTCCGATCCATCACGCGACCTCGTCTCGCTGACCGACACCCCGATCGACTACCTCGATTTCGCCTCGCCAAAGCCGGGGCTCGGCGGCAAGCTCGGCATCGACGCCACCAACAAGACCGGCGTCGAAACGATCCGCGAGTGGGGACGCGTGTTGAAGATGGATGAAGAAACCATCGCGCGCGTCAATATCCTCTGGGACCGCCTCGGCATCCCTCCATTCGCCATGCCGGATAGCGCCAAATGAGTGCTCTCCCTCGGGTCGTGGTCGGCATCAGCGGCGCATCCGGCGCCGCGCTCGCGATCCGCGTCCTCGAATTGCTGGCGACAACAGGCCGATGTGAAATGCATGTGGTCGTGACAGCCAGTGCCGAACGAACCCTGACACACGAAATCGGCGACCGGACGCTGGAACGCATCAGCGAACTGGCGACAAAGCAGTATGACGTCAACGACATCGGCGCGGCCATCGCCAGCGGCTCGTTTCGTACCGCCGGGATGATTGTGGTCCCGTGCTCGATCCGCACGCTGTCGGCGATCGCAGCCAGCGCCGCTGACAACCTGCTGGTTCGAGCCGCGGACGTGCATCTGAAGGAGCGACGCAGGCTGGTGCTGGTGGTGCGGGAAAGTCCGCTGCATCTCGGGCATCTCCGCGCGATGGCCACGGTGACGGAGATCGGCGCCATCGTGGCGCCGCCGGTCCCAGCATTTTATGCCCGGCCGGCTTCGCTCGACGACATGATCGATCACATGGCGCGCCGGACCCTCGCTCTGCTCAGCCTCGACCTCGATATCGCCGTGGACGAGTGGAAGGGCTCCCCCGGGACCCCCGCCGAACAATGCCCGCGACGTTCCGCCAACCCGCCGATCTATGCTGTCGACGGTGGGACCATGGTCGGACGACCCGCCTCGAAAGAATGATGATGCCTGCAGACTCCGCTTCATCTCTCGAAACTTCATCCGTTGCCGTCATTGGCGCGGGGATCGCCGGCAGTTGGCAGGCGCTGCTGTTTGCGCGCGCGGGCTACGACGTCACGCTCCTGGATCGCGACGACGAGACGATGACGCAAGCGACCAGCCACTGGGCAGGCGGAATGCTTGCGCCGTGGTGCGAACAGGAAATCTCCGAGCCGATCATTACCCATCTCGGCAAACGCTCGCTCGATCTATGGCGGAATCAGCTTCCGGACACCCCCTTCAACGGTACCATCGTCGTCGCGCACCAGCGCGACCGGCCGGACCTCGAACGCTTCGCAAGAATGACCGCCGAACATCTCCGTCTTGATGCAGACGGCATCGCGGCACTGGAGCCCCAGCTCGATCGCAGATTTAACGACGGGTTGTTTTTCCCCGACGAAGCCCACGTCGAGCCGCGCAGCGTCCTGCCGAAGTTGCACGCGAGCCTCCTCGCAGCGGGCGGCGCCATTCGCTTTCAAACCGAGTGCGATCCGGACGCACTCAATCGGCATTTCGATCATGTCATCGATTGCCGCGGCCTCGGAGCGCGCGACAGGTTTCCCGACCTGCGCGGCGTCAAGGGCGAGATGATTGTCGTGGAAACGCCAGACGTCGCGCTGTCGCGCCCGATACGCCTGCTTCACCCGAGATGGCCTATCTATGTCATTCCGCGCGATGGCCAGCAGTTCATGATCGGCGCAACCAGCATCGAGAGCGAGGACTATGGCGTCAGCGTGCGTTCGGTCCTGGAATTGCTGACATCGGCCTACAGTGTCGATCCGGCATTTGCCGAGGCTCGGGTCGTCGAAATCGGATCGGGCCTTCGCCCTGCGTTTCCAGACAACCTGCCGCGCATTGTCATCGACAAGAACGTGGTTTCAGTCAACGGACTGTACCGACACGGTTTCCTGCTGTCGCCGGTGCTGGCGCAGTTGACGCTGGCCTATGTCCAGCGCGGCGAGGTCCACAACGAAATCATGCACCACATTTGACAGCCATGCCGGCGGCCAGTCAGGTCGTGATCTGGCGGTAGATCGCCGGCAGCGCCGCTGGAAGCCGCGCGATGTCGCGGACGATGGCGTAGGCGCCACGCCCGAAGATGTGTGGAAAGTAGTCGCGCGCGTCTTCGTCGATGGTCACGCCGAACACCCGCAGTCCGGCCTTCCGCGCCTCCCGAATGGCCATCCGCGTATCCTCGATGCCGTAACGGCCTTCGTAGTGGTCGATATCGTTCGGCTTGCCGTCGGTCAGCAGCAGCAACAGCCGATGCCGGCGCGGGCGCTTCACGAGTTGCGTCGTCGCATGGCGGATTGCGGCGCCGATCCGCGTGTATTGGCCGGGTTTCAGGGCTTCAATGCGGCGTTCCACCCTGCCGTCGAGCGGCTCGTCGAAATCCTTGACGGTTGCGACCGTCACGCTGCGACGTCGTGACGTGAACGTATAGATGGCATGTTCGTCGCCGCAGGCCGTCAGCCCATGCGTCAATGCAAGAAGAGCGCCCTTTTCGACGTCGAGCACCCGGCGGTCGCCGAGCCACGAGTCGGTCGAGAGCGAGACATCCATCAGAACCGCGAGGGAAAGGTCGCGCGCCGCCGGCCGCGCGCTTGTGAACACGCGATCGGTTCCTGCCTCGCCCGCGCGGCGGTCGGCGATGTCGCGAACCAGCATTGACAGGTCGAGCTCGTCGCCATCGGGCTGGGCGTGAACCACCTGGCGGCGCGGCCGCAACGCCTCGAACTGCCGACGGACCTGACGCACATTACGCTGCGTCACCAGGTCGGCTTTCCATTGCTCGCCTTCCTCCGTCGCCGGCACTGCGATCACCCGACAATAATCCGGCCGGTAGATCTGCCGCTTCCAATCCCATTCCGGATAGGTCAGCGCTGCAACGAAAGCCGCTCCGTCGGCATCGCGCGGCGCCAGATCGAGGTCCAGCTTCAGCCGTGTCGCCGGTCGCTTCTTGTTCGACCCGATCGTCAGTTCCGGCGTATCCTCCGCGGCCTGCCGCGCGGAATCCTCATCGTCATCCTCAACTTCGCGGTTCACATTGATCATTTCGGCGATGCTGAAGATCGTCTCGAACCGGTGCAGCATCAACGGATCGCCGCGGTCGCTGCGATCCGTCGATTTGCGGACGGCGGTCCGCCGCTTGGCATCGACCGAAATCGCGTCGCCGCCGGGATCGTCGGCCTCCGCGCCGGCCAGGCCTTGCACGTCAGACATGACCTCGCCCCACATCGGAACCGGCAGCCAGGTCTGGTATCCGCGGGGCGCGATCAGGGTATCCAGATCTGTTTCACCTAGGGCGGCGGACATGAGGGAACCTGCACTCGATGCACCGGCTCCGCCCAGCAGGCTGACGATAGCGGCCTCGAGCTCCGCCTCTGCCTGCGGGAGCTTTCGGCTCGGCCGCACCTGCAGCGTCGCCGCCTGCAGCCGGGCATAGATCGGCGCCAGGCCCGGCCAAGCCGCAAGGGCCAGACGGGTGGTTCGCGCAGCCGCGCGAAGACGTCGGATGTCGTTGCGCAGCAGGTCGTCGTCACGGATGGGGACAACGACGTGCGCGAACCATGCTGCCAGCCACTCGTAGAGCGCCTCGTTGTCGCGGGCATCCGGAAACACATCGATCGTCGCCGGCAGCCGCAGCGAACTCTCGTCCAGAACCGGGCGTTCGAGCGTCTCGGTGCCGAGTCCCAGCGCCTGCCGGAAATTCAACCGGTGACGCGAATGGGTCGCCGCGCCCGCGACGATGCGGATGGCGCCGTCGCCGCCGCAGGCCCGGAACAGAAGCCCGAGCCGGACCCGCATACTGTCGAGCGACACTGCGGCTTCCGGATGGCTAGGATAGCTGTGGGACGAGCCGACCAAGCGATGCCAATACTTCCCGATCATCTCTTCGGGTTCGAAGAGCGACATGCGGGCTACCCCAGCGCGATCTGCGCAACACGCCTCAGCCCGTCGAGAATCTCGGGATCGTCGGAAAGCGGCTCGATGAGCGCGACGCGCATCGCCGTATCATAATCGACGCCGTCGCGGATCAAGATCGCGCAATAGACGACGAGCCGCGTCGAGGCGCCCTCCTCGATGTCCAGGCCCTTCAGGCCGCGCAGGGCCTGCGCCACCTTGACGAGTGGCACGCATCGGTCCTGTGGCAGCCCGCTTTCGCGCGCGACGATGACGGCCTCCGCGTCCAGCGATGGAAAGCCGAACTCCATCGACAGAAAGCGCTGGCGCGTGCTCGGCTTCAGGCTCTTGAGGACATTCTGATAGCCCGGATTATAGGACGCCACGAGCATGAATTCGGGCGGCGCCTGGATCAACTCGCCGGTGCGTTCCAGCGGCAGTGCACGACGATCGTCGGTCAGGGGATGAAGCACGACCGTCACGTCCTTGCGAGCTTCGACGATTTCGTCGAGGTAGCAGATTGCACCCTCGCGAACGGCGCGCGTCAGGGGCCCGTCCACCCAGACAGTATCGCCGCCCTTGAGAAGATAGCGACCGGTCAGGTCGGCGGCCGTCAGATCGTCGTGGCACGACACGGTATAGAACGGCCGGCCCAGCCGCGCCGCCATGTGCGCGACGAAGCGCGTCTTGCCGCAGCCTGTGGGGCCCTTCAACAGGACCGGGAGCTGGTTGCGGTAGGCGTGCGCAAAGATCTCGCATTCCGACCCGGTCGACGCATAAAACGGCAGGTCCGGCACAACCGGAGCAACATTGATGCTCTTCAACATAGCTATCCGCTCCGGTTGCAAGACTGGGTGTGGCTCGCCCGGTTCACTCGGCGGGCTGCGGCTGCAACGTCAAATGCGCCGGTCGTTCCTCTTTCACCGGCCCGAACACCGAGTAGATGAACAGCAATCCAGAGATCACGACAAACAGGCCTGAGCCGAGCCGCATCCAGTAGAACAACACAAGCTGATCCTGCACCTCCATGTAGCTCAGGCCCATGACGCGCTGCAGGTGAACCTGAACCACCCCGGCGAAGGTCAGGGTAAAGGTCATGAACGCCATGCCGGATGTCATCATCCAGAAGCTCCACATGTTGAGCACCTGATTGTAGGGCTGACGCTTGCGCAGATAGGGCATGGCGTAAGTGATGATCGCCAGGTTCAGCATCACATAGGCACCGAAGAAGGCGAGATGCCCATGGGCCGCGGTGATCTGGGTGCCGTGGCTGTAGCGATTGACGAAGGACAGCGTGTGCATGAAGCCCCAGACGCCCGCGCCGAAGAATGCGCCGACCGTGCAGCCGAGCGACCACAGCATGGCCGCCTTGTTCGGATGGTCGCGACGCCCCTTCCACACCATGGTGAAGGCAAAGATCACCATGGCGAAGAACGGCGCGACCTCCAGGGCAGAGAAGATACTGCCGATCCACTGCCAGTAGCCGGGCGCACCGATCCAGTAGTAGTGATGGCCGGTGCCGAGCAGCCCGGAGAACAGGGCCAGGCCGACGATGGCATAAAGCCACTTCTCGATCACCTCGCGATCGACTCCCGTCATCTTGATCATCAGGAAGGCGAGGATCGACGCCATCACCAATTCCCACACGCCTTCGACCCAGAGATGGACGACATACCACCAGTAGATCTTGTCGAGCGCGATGTTCGCCGGGTTAAAGAACGAGAACAGCCAGAACACGGCGATGCCCCACATGCCGAGCAGCAGTACGTTGCCGATGGCGGTCTTGCGCCCCTTCATGATGGTCATCGAGATATTGTAGAGGAAGATCAGCGCGACAACGACGATCGCACCCTTGATCCACATGGGCTGCTCAAGAAATTCCCGGCCCTCGTGGATGCGAAAGACGTAGCCCACCACGGCCGCGAGCGCTCCGAACATGAACAGGCCGAGCTGGATGTAGGCCAGCAGCGGGCTTTCGATCTCCCGCTCGGCTTCTTCGGGAACCAGGTAATAGCCCGCTCCGAAAAAGCCCATCAGCAACCAGACGATCAACGCGTTGGTGTGGATCATGCGCAGGATGTTGAAGGGCAAGATCTCGGACAGGAAGTTCGGCAGCACATAGACTGTGCCGGCGACCACGCCAACGAGGATCTGAACGCCGAACAGCAACATGGCACAGGCAAAGTAGGCAAAGGCAACCCTTTGCGACGCATATTTCATTTGATCGACTCCTCAGCCGGCGTTATTGGGCGGCCAGCCCTGCGTTTTGACGCGACTCGTGAATTCCAGGAAATCGATGAGATCATTCACGTCCTGGTCGTTCAGATGGAAGTCCGGCATTTGCCGGCGCCCATCGACGCCGCTCGGTTGCGATCGCATCCAGGCGATCAGTCCCTCGCGGGCGCTCTTCGGATCGTCGCGACCACCATAGCGCACCCAAACATTGCCAAGCTCCGGCGCAAAATAGGCTCCCTCGCCGAGCAACGTATGGCAGTTGATGCAGGCATGCTGCTCCCAGACGTGCTTTCCGCGCTTGACACCATCAGTCAGCGTCGTTTCGTCGGTGCTCGTCGTGCGAATGTAATAATGCGTGTGCGCGGTCAAGCCGATGAACACGACGAAGAAGAAGATCGAGCCCCCGTAAAAGATGTTGCGGGCGGCCGCCTTGGTAAATCTGTCGCTCATCCGATGTCGGCCCCCGGCCTGAATTGGGTCTTACGCGCGGCACCCACAAGTCAATCATCGGCCGCCGAGTGCGTATGTCCTAAACGGCTCACCGGCGCGCTCTTTGTGCTAGAACAAACAGAGGGACGAAAGCCAGGTTATTCTGCGATGCAACATTCTACGTCGCCCGGGCCGTTTCGCGCTTCCCGGGAATTTCGAACGGAGAGACGCTTGAACAACGGCCTGAACGATGATCCGCAAACCGCCGGAGCCGACTGGGGGAGCTTCTCCAGCCTGCCGGGCAATCCCATGATGTGGATTCTCATTCTTGGCGAGTTGGCCGTGTTTGGCGCTCTGCTGGTTGGTTTTTCAGTGGCTCGCGTGCTCGACCCGGAGACCTTCAATCAGTCGCAAGCCCATCTTCACCGGCTGCTTGCGGGTGTGAATACGCTTGTCTTGGTGACCAGCGGGTTCATGGTGGCAATCGCAGTCCTTCTGCGGCGGCGCGGCGGGAGCGCCAGACTTCCCCTGCTCGCTGGCATGGCACTGGGTATGGTCTTCCTCGCCATCAAGGGCGTTGAATATGCCGACCTTTTTCATGCCGGCTTCGGAATCGAAACCAACACCTTCTTTCGCCTTTACTTTCTCATCACCGGCTTTCACGCCCTGCACATCGCGCTCGGTCTCGTGATCATTGGCATCGTCTGCTTTGCAGACAGCGTCGAAAACATCGAGACGGGGGCCGCCTTCTGGCACATGCTCGATGCGGTCTGGGTGCTGATCTATCCCATCGTCTACTTGTTGCGCTGATCATGGCAACTCTGGTCAGGGCCTGGATCTTGCTCGTCATGCTGACGCTGGCTGCCATGTGGGCCGGCGCGGCACAGAACCTTCCTTTTCCTGCCCTTGTCCAGGTCGGCATCATCATCATCGTATCCGGACTCAAGGCTTCTACGATCCTCAGCTATTTTCTGGGTTTACGGTCTGCATCGCCAGGCTGGCGCATGCTGTTTTCGATTTATCTTGTCGTGCTCGGCGGCGCGATCATCGCGACTTATGCCGTCGGCTGCTCGCTCGCCGGCCGATGCGCGATCTTATCCGTGGACAAGATGCATGAATGAAATGCAACTCGGGTTGGTGCTTTCAGCACCAACGATTCTGGTGTTCATCGCTTTCATGTACCGGCAGCGAGCCATTCCACTTGCCGGTGCAATCGCAGCCGCCTTCATGACAATCGTCATCGCCACTGTGCTCTTTGTCGAGCAATGACGGCAGACAAGAACGCACGGAGGCACTTGCGACTTGCGCAATGGCTCCACCTTCCTCTTAAAGGTTCGCGCTCCCGGCCGTTCGACTTCTGATCGCCTGACGCCGAAACGGACCAGCAGAGCAGGCGCCATCGGCTTTCCGCGCTTGCCCGGCACGCCGGCAAGAACACGGACGTTCAGAACATCATCCAGGGCATGCCGGAGAAAGGAGTCTTCAAACTACGGCAACGCCTGGATCGAAAACACAGATCGCGAGATATCGAAGATCCCCGCATGCCACTTCGAATGAGCAATTACCTCTCAGATCGGCGTGCACAAGGGCACGTTGATTTGGGAGGCGCAACGCTTGTCAGAAGAGGGATTGGTCCCGCTAGCCGCGATGTCCCGCTGCAAGCGGCTCGCGCGCCTTGCACTTATTGCACCAGGTTCTTGCGCTCCCCCGGCGTCAAACGATCGATGGTGGCACGATCGAGCTGACCAGCGCTGACGGAGGGCACGAACGTACCAATGACGGGAGACGATCGCAGACCTTGCGCCACCTCGCCATCGACCAGCGCAGCCATCTTCGATTTGTCCGCAAATTCGACGAGGGCTTCGGTTAACGGCATAGCGGGCATATCGAAACGCATTTCTGCCGACGGAGATTCGACCGCATGGACGTCAAGTCGGCAGGTTGAGCGAAAAGCGGAGGTTGAGCGGCTGCAGCATGTCGACCGGCGGGCTCTGTCCGACGCTGCCGCGCATCAGGATCGCCTGCAGATCGCCGTTCGCCGTGCTGTCCGGAAGCGCCGGGAATGCAATGCGTGCGACGGTGCCGTCAGCGTTAAGCCATGCGCGCACGATCAACGAAGCCGGTGCACCATCCGGCTTCACTTGGGATTGCGTCAGCCAGGCGCGGAACCGATTCGCGATCGGCTCATCGGCAGCAATGTGTTCCTCGAAGCGCTGCTTGACCAGGAGCGAGAAATTTCTCCACGCCGCCGGCGCTGAATCCGGGCTGCGAAAGTCGGCGCTTTGTGCGCGGACCTCGCCGACGTTGCCCTGCAACGAGACCACCCCGAACATCACGGCGATTGCACGCGGCGTGCGCAACGCGGCCGACACCCATTTTTGAAGCGACATCATGAACTCCTGTTCTGTCCTGCGATCGCGGTCGCCAACTCTCAGCGGCGCACCCCAGGAGGCGACATCGACGGCGGCCGAAACGGGACTACCGAAACGCCGTAGTTACGTCCGTATTGCTGCTGCACGCCCGGCAGGTTGACAATGCCGAGTTTGGTATCCGATGATTTTGCGTCGAGCGGCGCAATATTGGTGATCGGATTGGCGCGATCGGCTTCTCGCTTAAGTTGCTGGTTGAGACAGCCAAAACTCTTGGCGCCACCGATCTCAACTTCCACGCAGCGCTCGCGCGGCATCGCCGGCGGCGACTGGCCACCGATGATGAACTCGGGTTTTTCCGGAGCGGGCTGCTGGGCAGCAGCCGGCATCGCGAGCACGGAGAGCGCCATCGTCATCAAAGCCATATTCTTCATCGCTCCCCCCACGACCGCTACTTCCCCGCCATTCGCGGACCGCCGACCTGCGTGACTACCTGAGTCAGCCGGTTATTAAGCGCGGCAAAATCGATCCGCCCGGCGCTGCCGAATGCGAAGCACTTCTTGCGGCACGATGTTGCAATGCCGCTACCGCCGCCGGGCGTCCCAAAGGTCGCTACCGGAACGGCGCCTGTGACGCGATAACCCATCGCTGCCAGCCGGCTGCGCGCACGCAAGCAGTACTCGACTGACAGATGCGAAAACCGTGTCTCGCCGTGGCCGGCGCGATATTTCATCAGCGCAGTGCAAAGATCGCCGCCTGCCCGGTTCCACGCCTGCGCGAGATAATTTACGCCCAGCCGGATATTCGTCTCGGGCGCGGCCAGTTCAGCCAGGGTGCCTGAAAAGCCCATCATGCGCGCGGTCGGCGGCATCACCTGCATCAAGCCGACCTCGCCGTCACCACCGATACGGTTTGGATTGTAGCCGCTCTCGACACCCATCACCGCGTCCGCCACGTCGGCTGGCAGCGTGGTGCCACGCACCTCGCGCTCGATCAGCATGCGATAAGTCGCGCGGCTGTCCGTGCTTCGCACAAGGGACTGCAGAACCGGAGGCGGAGCGCGCTCGACCGCCACGGCGCCGCTTGTAGCTACCGTTGCTGGGACATCGACTGGTTCGGCCTGCGCCAGCTCAGACGCCAACGCACCCATCACGAGACTCACCGCTGCGGCCTGCCAACGAACGGCGATCGCCGCCCTGCCAGCATCACGGAGGGAATTGTTGACCGGCCGATGGCGCATCGGATCACCTTACTGTCAGGCGACCGGCTCGACGATATTATCGGCGTTCTTGGGAACGACAGCCGGCTGCTCCACGGGCTTGGTGTCAGCGGGCAAGGCGTCGGTTCCGTCGGCCGGGCCGAGCTTCTGCAATTCCTCACGCAGATAGGGCAGCAGCGCCTGCACCAGGTGATCCCACAGTTCGACCTGGGCACGAACGAAGGTCGGCATCACGCCGCCGACCAGCGAGACGTCCATGGTCAGTACCACCAGGCCGGGCACCAGCTGCAGCCGGCCGAAGCGACGCATGGTGTTCCAGCGATTGACAACCTCGAGAGGCAGGTCGCCCTCGATTTTCAGCCACGCGCTGAAGGCCAGATCTGCGAAGCCGCCCGCGAAATCCGCCAGGCGATTGCCGGGTCGAATATCGAACGCCAGGCCGGCAGTGGAGGAGCGCAGGAAGGACGCCTCCTCGCCGGGCTGGGAGACCAGCTCGACGCGATAGCCGAACTGCTGCAACTGGTCGCGCAGGGAATCGAGGGTGAAGCCGTTGATTACTGGGGCGGTCATGGCTGGTGGCCTTTCGTTCGACATGGGCGTTAGTTGCCGAGCAGTTTCGAAAGCGCCAGCTCGTTCAGGACCGGCGGCTTCTGCTTGAGCATTTCGGCAAGGTAGGCGCGGCGCAGCGCGGCTGCGCGTTCGGCGCGGATCTGCCTGACAAGCTGCTCTCGCAGTTCGGGCAATGTCCGGGTGTAAGACGGCTTGGTGTCGACCAGTTTGAGGATGTGCCAGCCATCGTCGAGTGAGATCGGTTCGCTCACGGCGCCCTTGCTGAGACCGGCCACCTGTGCGCGGATTTCCGGACGGATCTGGTCTTCAGGAAGCAGGCCAAGGTCACCGCCGCGCTCCGCGTTTTCCGAGGGAGTGCTGTCGGTTCGGGCGATCGCCGCGAAGTCGGCACCGACCGCTTTCAGCTTGCGCGCCACGTCGTCGATTTTCTTCTTTGCCGCGTCGACCGCGGCCTTGTCGGCAGTCTTGGCGACCGCAATGTAGATCTGCGACAACTGATATTGGCGTGGCACGAGGAACGAAGCGCGGTTGGCGTCGTAGATCTTCTGGATCTCATCGTCGCTGGGAAAGCCGGCCGGCGGCATCGAGACGGATTGCAGGTAGAGTTCGACGAGGGCGCTTTCGCGCACCTTCTCGAGCTGTACGGCAACGCCGGGTTGCTGGTCCCATTTTTTGGCAGCCACCTCCTGTAACACCAGGCGGTTGGCGAGAAGGAGCCGCACGGCCTGGCTCAGCGAGGCCGGATCCTGCGCCAGCATCGCCTGCTCGCGCGGGCCGAGGGCAGCGATGTAAGAGCGCAGATCGTCAGCGGTAACGTCGCTGTTGCCAACCCTGGCGATCACCTCGTCGCTGGACTTGTCGGTTCCGACGGTCGGAGCAGCCGCGTGCGGCGCCGGCGCGGCGGGGGCCTGGACTGC
>LNAP01007821.1_pt2 | contig 25758 bp, 22 predicted proteins | sample 602601 | NCBI WGS metagenome assembly LNAP01 (sample SAMN02440304, study PRJNA202911) | soil metagenome | biome: Subtropical and temperate rainforests or woodlands; isolation source: soil samples (1 kg each in a 20% v/v slurry with milli Q water) were... ...
CTGAGCTAACGACCCAAAAATGGTCGGGGTAAGGGGATTCGAACTCCTGACATCCTGCTCCCAAAGCAGGCGCGCTACCGGACTGCGCTATACCCCGATTGAAATGGCTCCGTGACCAGGACTCGAACCTGGGACCCAATGATTAACAGTCATTTGCTCTACCGACTGAGCTATCACGGAACTGATATTTCAAGTTACTGCTATTTGAAGCTACAACATTGAAGCCAGCTTCAACCTCTTCTACCCGTTCGCATCGCTGCGTTCGTGTGTCTGAGGCGCGCTATTCTACAATCTTAAAAACCTCTGTCAACCCCTTAAATTGCTTTCAAGACAATGATTTGCAACTTATTTCGGGTTGCTTCTCACAGAGAAGTGGCCCTTGGGGGTGACGTACTGCGGGGCGCACTTTACAAGCCTTTTCCTTTGAGTTCAACGGCCTGATGAAAAAAATGGCCTCGCAGTGCGAGGCCATTCCAATCACCCGATCCGCAGGCTTTCAGTTGAAGACGATTTCGTCGTTCTCCACCGTGCCGGTCACGGTTTCGCCCGGCATGAAGCGCCCGGACAGAATCAACTGTGCCAGCGGGTTTTCGATCCAGCGCTGGATGGCACGTTTGAGTGGCCGCGCGCCATAGACCGGGTCGTAACCCACCGCGATCAGCTTATCCAGTGCCTCGTCACTCAATTGCAGCTTCAGCTCGCGCTCGGTCAGACGGCTACGCAGACGTCCCAGCTGGATCTCGGTGATGCCCGCGATCTGATCACGAGCCAGCGGCTCGAAGATCACCACTTCGTCCACCCGGTTGATGAACTCCGGTCGGAAGTGAGTGGAGATTGCATCCATCACCGCCGCGCGTTGCGCCTCGCGATCACCCACCAGCTCCTGGATCTGCGCCGAGCCCAGGTTGGAGGTCATCACGATCACGGTATTGCGGAAGTCCACCGTGCGTCCGTGGCTGTCGGTCAAACGACCATCCTCCAACACTTGCAGCAGGATGTTGAACACATCCGGGTGGGCCTTCTCGACTTCATCGAGCAGGATCACCGAGTACGGCTTGCGTCGCACAGCCTCGGTCAGGTAACCGCCCTCTTCGTAGCCGACATAGCCCGGTGGTGCGCCGATCAGCCGCGCCACGGAATGTTTCTCCATGAACTCGGACATGTCGATGCGCACCATGGCCTCTTCGGTGTCGAAGAGAAACTCGGCCAGCGCCTTGCACAGCTCGGTTTTACCGACACCGGTCGGGCCGAGGAACATGAACGAGCCACTCGGACGGTTAGGGTCCGACAGCCCGGCTCGAGACCGGCGCACGGCGTTGGAAACCGCCACTACCGCTTCTTCCTGACCGATCACGCGCTGGTGCAGCAGGCTTTCCATCTTCAGCAGTTTGTCGCGCTCGCCTTCGAGCATTTTCGACACCGGAATGCCGGTCCACTTGGAAACCACTTCGGCAATTTCTTCTTCGGTGACCTTGCTGCGCAGCAACTGGTTTTCGCTCTTGCCGTGCTGGTCGACCATTTGCAGACTGCGCTCCAGATCCGGGATCACCCCATACTGCAGCTCGGCCATGCGGTTGAGGTCGCCTTTACGGCGGGCCGCTTCCAGTTCCTGGCGGGACTGTTCGATCTTTTGCTGGATCTGCGCCGAGCCCTGGACTTCGGCTTTCTCCGAATTCCAGATTTCCTCGAGATCGGAATACTCGCGCTCGTGGCGAACGATCTCTTCCTGCAACCTTTCCAGGCGTTTCTTCGCCGCTTCGTCGCTTTCTTTCTTCAAGGCCTGGGATTCGACCTTGAGTTGAATCAGGCGCCGCTCCAGACGATCCAGCACTTCCGGTTTGGAATCGATTTCCATGCGGATGCGGCTGGCGGCTTCGTCGATCAGGTCAATGGCCTTGTCCGGCAACTGACGGTCGGTGATGTAGCGATGGCTGAGCTTGGCCGCCGCAATGATCGCGCCATCGGTAATCGCCACCTTGTGGTGAACCTCATAGCGTTCTTTAAGGCCACGCAGGATGGCAATGGTGTCTTCTTCGCTGGGCTCTTCCACCAGCACTTTCTGGAAACGCCGCTCCAGCGCCGCGTCCTTCTCTATGTATTGGCGGTACTCGTTGAGCGTTGTCGCACCGACGCAATGCAGCTCGCCACGGGCCAGCGCAGGCTTGAGCATGTTGCCGGCGTCCATCGAGCCTTCGCCCTTGCCCGCGCCAACCATGGTGTGCAACTCGTCGATGAACAGAATGATCTGCCCTTCCTGCTTGGACAATTCATTGAGCAAGGCTTTGAGCCGCTCTTCGAACTCGCCGCGGTACTTGGCACCGGCGATCAACGAACCCATGTCCAGGGACAACAGTCGCTTGCCCTTGAGGCCATCCGGCACTTCGCCATTGATGATGCGCTGGGCCAAGCCTTCGGCGATGGCGGTTTTACCCACGCCAGGCTCACCGATCAGCACCGGGTTATTCTTGGTGCGACGCTGCAGCACCTGGATTGTGCGGCGGATTTCGTCGTCACGGCCGATCACCGGGTCAAGCTTGCCTTCCTCGGCACGCTTGGTCAGGTCGACGGTGTATTTGTCCAGCGCCTGGCGGGACTCCTCGTGGTTGGCGTCGTTTACCGCTTCACCGCCACGCAGGTTGTTAATGGCATTTTCCAGGGCCTTCTTGCTCACGCCCTGGCCGAGCAACAGCTTGCCCAGCTTGCTGTTCTCGTCCATGGCGGCAAGCAGCACCAGCTCACTGGAGATGAACTGATCGCCCTTCTGCTGGGCCAGGCGGTCGGCCTGGTTGAGCAGGCGCGCCAGATCCTGGGACATGTTCACGTCCCCTGTCGGATTCTGGATCTTGGGTAGCTGGTCGAGCTCTTTGGCCAGCTCTTTACGCAGGCTGCTCACGTCAAAGCCCACCTGCATCAGCAGTGGCTTGATGGAGCCGCCCTGCTGCTCGAGCATGGCTTGCATCAGATGCGCCGGCTCAATGCCGGGATGGTCCAGGCCGACAGCCAATGACTGGGCATCGGACAGGGCCAATTGCAACTTACTGGTTAAACGGTCAATACGCATGGGTCACCTTCCTTTTGAGCAGGCCGGACCTTAAAAACATCCTGAATGAAGAAACCTGCCAGATACCGCTATAGATGTGGACGATTCTGGAAGATTCAAGCAGTGCGCTATTGATACAGATCAGAGAAGTCTAGCGGTCGAGCCAGATCAGGGAGGCGAAGCGACCGGTACGCGAGTTGCGCCGATAGGAAAAGAAGCGTGGGTCGGTCATCGTGCACTGGCCGCCCCCATAGACCGCCGTGACACCGCGCGCCGCCAGCCGTTGGCGGGCCAGTGCATAAATATCGGCCAGGAACTTGCCGGCAGTGTCGCCAGGCACGAAGGCGTCTGCCGCCCTAGGCAGTTGCGCCATGAACGCTTCACGCACCTCTGGCCCCACTTCAAAGGCTTGCGGACCGATGGCCGGGCCGAGCCAGGCGAGGATTTCGTCGGCCGGGACCTGGAGACTGTCGAGAGTCGCTTCCAGTACGCCGTTGGCCAGCCCGCGCCAACCGGCATGGGCTGCCGCGACGCGGGTGCCGGCACGGTTGCAGAACAGCACCGGCAGGCAGTCCGCCGTCATCGCCGTACAGGCGATACCCGGTGTGGCGGTCCAGCTGGCATCGGCGATGGCCACCTGAGCCGGATCAGCCTCGACCACGGTAATACCGTGGACCTGCTGCAACCAGGCCGGACGAATGGCAAATCGATCGGTGAGGCGGCGACGGTTCTCAGCGACGGCCGTGGGCTCATCACCCACATGGTCGCCCAGGTTGAGGCTGTCGAACGGCGCCAGGCTGACGCCGCCGGTACGGGTAGTGACGCAGGCCTTTACCCAGGCCGGCGCGGGCCAGTCGGGTATCAGCCAGTCATTCATCCGATGAACGCCTCGCGGTCCTGCTTGAGCAACGTCAGCAGCCAGACGAAGTCATCCGGCAGCGGCGATTCCCAGCTCATGCGCTTGCCGGTGGTCGGATGATCCAGCTCCAGGAAACGTGCATGCAGCGCCTGGCGCGGGAAGTTTTTCAACGACTCGACCATGGTGATACTCGCGGCCGGCGGAATGCGGAAACGTCCGCCATAGGCCGGATCGCCCACCAACGGGAAGTTGATGTGGGCCATGTGCACGCGGATCTGGTGGGTACGACCGGTTTCCAGCTTGACTCGCACATGCGTGTGGGAACGGAAACGCTCCAGCACACGGTAGTGGCTGACCGCCTGCTTGCCGCCTTCCATCACGGCCATGCGCTGGCGCTGCTGGCCGTGACGGCCGATGGGGGCGTTGATCTTGCCACCGGCGGTGACCACGCCGATCACGATGCATTCATAAATGCGGCTGACGCTGCGACTTTGCAGCTGTGTGACCAGTTGTGTCTGCGCCTGAATGGTCTTGGCCACCACCATCAGACCGGTGGTGTCCTTGTCCAGGCGGTGCACGATGCCCGCGCGGGGCACGTTGACGATGTCCGGCACGTGGTGCAACAAGGCGTTGAGCAGGGTGCCATCGGCATGACCGGCGGCCGGATGCACCACCAGGCCCGCAGGCTTGTTGATCACCAGGATGTCGTCGTCTTCATAGACGATGTCCAGGGCAATGTCCTGGGCGACCCATTCTCCCTGGGCCTCCTGCTCGGCAGTCAGTTCGAGGATGGCGCCGCCATGGACGATGTCGCGCGGGCGGATCACCGCCCCATCCACAGTCAGGCGGCCGTCCTTGATCCAGGCGGAAAGGCGCGAGCGCGAGTGCTCGGCGAAGAGTTGTGCGGCGACTTGATCGAGGCGTTGGCCGCCCAATTCGGACGGCACCTCTGCGCGAAGTTCTATTTTATCGGACATGCTCGGACTAGGCGTCGGCACAGCCTTTGGTTTCGGCTGCGCGCTTGTGGTTAAATACGGCGTCTTTTGCCCCGAGGCTTCTCAACGGGGCGCTCATCATAACAGGACGGCCCCGCCCAAGACAGCGGCCGTCATAGGGACGCAAGCCGCCATGCAAGTGAAACACCTGCTGCTGATCGCTTGACTGCTGCTTGCTCGTCGAAGGAAGTCGTAGACGAAAACCTGAGCGAAGTCGAACTGTACCAACAGGCGCAGACCGACCTGGACAACAACAGCTATACCAGCGCCACGGCCAAGCTCAAGGCCCTGGAGTCGCGGTATCCGTTTGGTCGCTATGCCGATCAGGCCCAGCTGGAGCTGATCTACGCCAACTACAAGAACGCCGAGCCGGAAGCTGCGAAATCCGCCGCCGAGCGCTTCATTCGTCTGCACCCGCAGCACCCGAACGTCGATTACGCTTACTACCTCAAGGGCCTGACCTCCTTCGACCAGGACGTCGGCCTGCTGGCGCGCTTCCTGCCGCTGGACATGACCAAGCGGGACCCGGGCGCCGCGCGCGACTCCTACAACGAGTTCGCCCAGCTGACCAGCCGTTTCCCCAACAGCCGTTATTCGCCGGACGCCAAGCAGCGCATGATCTACCTGCGCAACCTGCTGGCCGCCTACGAAATCCACGTGGCTGACTACTACCTGACCCGTCAGGCCTACGTCGCTGCCGCCAACCGTGGCCGCTACGTGGTGGAAAACTTCCAGGAAACCCCCTCGGTGGGCGACGGCCTGGCAGTGATGACCGAAGCCTACCAGCGCCTGCACCTGGACGACCTGGCCGCCACCAGCCTGGAAACCCTCAAGCTCAACTACCCGGATCACCCGTCCCTGGAGGATGGTCAGTTCACTCCACGAGTTGACGAGGCCGACAACCGTTCGTGGCTGAGCAAGGCGACCCTGGGCCTGATCGAATCCCGTCCACCTCTGCCGCCGGGCGAAACCCGCGCCAACCAGGACGTTCAGCGCCAGTTCCAGGATGCCAAGGAAGCCATTCCAAACGAGCTCAAGCCCAAGGACGAAAATGGCGACGTGCTCGAAGAAGAAGAGCCTGAGAGCGAATCCAGCGATCGCTCCTGGTTCAGCTACATGACCTTCGGCCTGTTCGACTGAGGCCAGGTGTCAGCAAAAGGGAGGCCCGCGGGTCTCCCTTTTTTGTGCCTGGATTTTATAGCGCTGTGCGCCGTTCCTGTCCTTGGCTAAACTGCCTGATCATTAGCCAAAAAGCCGCCCATCATGCTTCGTTTACTGTTCTGGATCGCCCTGATTGCCGCCGCGATATGGTTGTGGCGCAAGTTCAAGGGGACCTCTGCCGCGCCGAACTCCCCTCGGGAACAGGACGCACCGCCCATGGTCCGTTGCGCCCATTGCGGCGTGCACCTGCCGCGAGATCGGGCACTGGCCCTCGAACAACAGTGGTATTGCAGCCAGGCTCACCTCGAGCAAGGCCCGGGCACTCGTGACCGCTGAGCAAGCCTCAAGCCCTCGCGTCAAACAGGCGCAGCGGCTGCTGCGTCTCTATCACCTGTACCGTCTAAGCATCGGCATCACCCTGGTGTTGCTGATCTCCAGCAACATGGACAACCGCTTGCTGGAGTTCGCCAACGACGATTTGCTGCGCAGCGGCAGCTGGTTGTACCTGGTGCTGAATATCCTGCTGGTGGTGTTTCTTGAAAATACCCGCCGCCCAGCCCGGCTGTTCGGCCTGGCTCTGACCGACGTGCTGTTGTTGTCGTGGCTGTTCTACGCTGCCGGCGGCGCCCCCAGCGCCATCGGCAACCTGCTCATCGTCTCGGTGGCCATCGGCAATACGTTGTTGCGAGGCCGAATCGGCCTGTTGATTGCCGCTGTCGCCACGCTGGGCATCGTCGGATCGAGCTTCTTCCTTGACCTCAGCGATTCGAGCCGTCCCAGCAGTTATCTGCAGGCCGGTACCCTGGGGGCCTTGTGTTTTGCCGCCGCGCTGCTGGTGCAAGGCCTGACCCGACGCCTGGAAGCCAGTGAAATCCTCGCCGAACAACGGGCCAGCGAAGTAGTCGGTCTGGAAGCGCTCAACGCACTGATCCTGCAACGCATGCGCACCGGCATCCTGGTGCTCGATCGCCAGCGCCGGGTGCAATTGGCTAACGAAAGCGCATTGAACCTGTTGGGCATGCACGACCTGGTCGGCCAGCGGCTCGACAACTGCTCCGGCGCCCTGGTGGAGCGGCTACAGCTGTGGTTGAACAACCCCAGCCTGCGTCCGCAAAGCCTGACCATTAACGGCACCGGCCTGACCTTGCAACCGAGTTTCATTGCCCTGGGGCATCACGATCAGCATCAGATCCTGGTCTTCCTCGAAGACCTGGCCCAAGTGGCTCAGCACGCCCAGCAGTTGAAACTCGCCTCCCTGGGACGCCTCACCGCCGGTATCGCCCATGAAATCCGCAACCCGCTGGGAGCGATCAGCCATGCGGCGCAATTGCTGCGCGAGTCCGAGGAACTGAACAGCGCGGATCGGCGTCTGACGCAGATCATCCAGGATCACTCCCAACGAATGAACCGCGTCATTGAAAACGTCCTGCAACTGTCCCGCCGCCAGCAGACCACGCCGCAGCGCCTGGATCTGCGGATCTGGCTCGACCAGTTCGTCCGACAGGCCCGGGAAAACGCGGCTGGGCATCAGCACTTGCACCTGAGCATCGACCCGGGTGACTATCTCACGCTGATGGACCCCGATCAGTTGACCCAGGTGCTCGACAACCTGCTGCGCAACGCCTGGCGTCACAGCGCGATGGCCCATGAAGAGGCCGAGGTCTGGCTGAAGCTGTTCATCGATCCCCACAGCCAGCTGTCCACGCTGGACATTATCGACAACGGCCCCGGCGTGACACCGGACCAGCAAGCGCATTTGTTCGAACCTTTCTTCACCACCAGCAGCCAGGGCACCGGCCTTGGGCTCTATCTGTCCCGTGAGCTGTGCGAAAGCAACCAGGCCCGCCTAGACTTCAAACCACGCCAAGGCGGCGGCTGCTTTCGCATCACTTTTGCTCACGGACGGCTACGCGCTCACGGCAACGAATCCTGATCGTCGATGACGAACCGGACATCCGCGAACTCCTGGACATTACCCTGGGCCGGATGAAACTCGACACCCGCAGCGCCGAGAACCTTGCCCAGGCCCGGGCCCTGCTGGCTGAAGACACCTTTGACCTGTGCCTGACCGACATGCGCCTGCCCGACGGCACTGGCCTGGAGCTGGTGCAACATATCCAGCAACGCTACCCGCAATTGCCCGTGGCAATGATCACCGCCTACGGGAGCCTGGAAACCGCCATCGACGCCCTCAAGGCCGGCGCCTTCGACTTCCTGACCAAACCGGTCGACCTGGGTCGGCTGCGTGAGCTGGTCACCAGCGCATTACGCCTGCCGTCGGTCGCCATCCCGGCGGCGTCCATCGAGCGCTGTCTGCTGGGCGATTCCCCGCCGATGCACAACGTCCGCAAACAGATCGAAAAACTCGCTCGCAGTCAGGCGCCGGTCTACATCAGCGGGGAATCGGGTTGCGGCAAGGAACTGGTCGCCCGGTTGATCCATGAGCAAGGCCCGCGTTCCGCCCAGCGTTTTGTGCCGGTCAACTGTGGGGCGATTCCCACGGAGCTGATGGAAAGCGAGTTTTTCGGCCATCGAAAAGGCAGCTTCAGCGGCGCCATCGAAGACAAACCCGGACTGTTCCAGGCCGCTCACGGCGGGACCTTGTTCCTTGACGAAGTGGCCGACCTGCCCCTGGCGATGCAAGTCAAATTGCTGCGGGCCATCCAGGAAAAAGCCGTGCGGGCCGTTGGTGGCCAGCAGGAAGAAGTGGTGGATGTACGAATTCTTTGCGCCACCCACAAGGACCTGGACGCCGAAGTCACCGCCGGGCGCTTTCGCCAGGACCTGTACTATCGACTCAACGTCATCGAACTGCGCGTCCCGCCGCTGCGCGAACGCCGCGAAGACATCGAACCGCTCGCCAATCACACCCTCCAGCGCCTGGCCGCAAACACCGGCAGCCCCGCGGTCAAGCTCCATCCCCAAGCTCTGGACGCCCTTCGAAACTACCGCTTCCCGGGCAATGTTCGGGAACTGGAAAACATGCTCGAACGCGCCTACACCCTTTGCGAGCACCAGTTGATCGAAGCCCACGACCTGCGCCTGGCCGAGGGCATCAGCACCGCCGAAGCAGGCAGCCCCGACCTGATGCGGGTCGATAACCTGGAAGACTATCTGGAGGACGTCGAACGCAAACTCATCCTCCAGGCTTTGGAGGAAACCCGCTGGAACCGCACGGCGGCGGCCCAGCGGTTGAAGTTGTCGTTTCGGTCGATGCGGTATCGGTTGAAGAAGTTGGGGTTGGATTGAGGCGCGGTCCTGAAGCCCCCTACTTAACCTGTGGCGAGGGAGCTTGCTCCCTCGCCACAGGTTCGGCGTTCGCCTTGGCTGATTTGCACCCCTTCTCTAGCCCTCCGGCACTGGTACCCGTTCGTCCAGAACACGATTGGCCAGTAATTCACTCAACTCAATCAACTGCTGTACCCCCAAGGCGATATGCCGTCGCGAGCCTTCAAGCTCGAAGGCCAGGTCGCTGACGGTTGCGTTGGCTGAGGCCAGGGTTTCGCTGAGGTTGGCGAGGAGGCATTCGGTGTCGATGCCGTCCACGACGGTGAATAGCTGGTTTGAGGCGGGTTTCTTTTTGGCTTCGGGCTTTGGGCCGAGGTAATAGTCGAGGGCGCGCTTGGCGGCTTCATCAAGCTGTTTTGGGTTAAGGCTGGAGTATGGGGACTCGTTATTGGTTTCTGAAGCGGATGGAGATTTGTCACACATTGCGGTACTCCAAAGGAAGGAATGGATTACCAAGTTTGCGGGCCGCGACGCCCGGTCGCTGAATTGGCAGCGACGGGAAAAGGTTAACGAGAGACCTTCCCACCCGGCAACCGCCAGAACTCGTCGGAAAATTCGGCTCGAATTAGGGGCCTTGTCCGACCATTCCCACTAATTCTGGTTGGCTGTGAAGGCGCTATTGTGAGTGTGTATATCCATTTCTGCGGTAACGGCTACTTAGGGTTCCGCCCTTACGGCGGGTCACTTTCGAAAAGCGCGAAAGTAACCAAAGCGCTTCTGCCCCACCACTCGGCACCTCGCTTAGGCTCGGTGTGCCCGAACGAAGGCATTGCTCCGTGGGCCCGCCGCGAAGGGCCATCCATGGCCCAGCGCGGCTATCCCGGCATCCATGCCGGGATGCCCTGCGTTCGGCCAGCGTGGTTAACGGGGCGCCGAAATCAACGTCCTCCGCGAGGCGGCCTGACAGCCGGCCTGGTTTTGGGCGAACGCGTTTCTCCTGTGGGAGCGAGCCTGCTCGCGATAGCGGCACCTCGGTTGCATCGAGGGTGGATGGGCTGACATCGCGAGCAGGCTCGCTCCCACACTGGGATAGGGCTACGCCCGCAAGAGACAGGTCGGCTGTCAGACCGCTTTCGCGAGCAAGCTTTGCTCCCACAGGTCCGGCTCAACAGATCCGATGGGTGTACACCCGCAAAAAACAGGCCGGCTGTCAGGCCGCCATCGCGAGCAGGCTCGCTCCCACAGTTGGATCCGGGTACAACCGTGAGAGACAGGCCGGCTGTCAGGCCGCCTCGTCACCAAGCTCACCCCCAAGCCAAAGCCGAACCCTACAACCGCCCCGCCGGCGCATACGGCGCAGGATCAATCACCGGCTCACGCCCCAACATCACATCAACAAACAACCGACACGACGCCGGAGCCAACACCAACCCATTGCGATAATGCCCACAGTTCAACCACAACCCCGAAAACCCCGGCACTTCACCAATATAGGGAATGCCCTCCGGCGATCCAGGCCGCAAGCCGGCCCAATGCCCGACCACCTCGGCGTCCGCCAGCGCAGGAATCAGCTGCTGCGCCGACGCCTTCAAACTATCGAGCGCAACATCGGTCGGGGTCTTGTCGAAGCCTTCGCGCTCCAGCGTACTGCCCACCAGAATATGCCCGTCGCGACGCGGAATCGCATAACGGCCCTTGGCCAGGACCATGCTCGATAGAAAATCCGACGCACACTTGTACAGAATCATCTGGCCCTTGACCGGCTCGACCGGCAATTTCAGCCCCAGAGTCCTGAGCAGTTCACCGCTCCAGGCGCCCGCCGCCAGGACCACCTGATCGCCAAGGATCGGCCCCTCGGAGCTGTTAACCCCCACAATACGCCCACCGTCGCGGATGAACCCGCCGACCTCGCATTGCTCATGCAGCGTGACATTGGGTAGCGCCAGCAACGCAGCCTTGAGGGACTTCACCAACCGGGGATTGCGCACATTGGCCACATCGGCCATGTGGATCGCCCGGGAGAAACCCGCGCCCAGTACTGGCACCGCGTCATGGACAGCCGAGATTTCCACAGCCCGCAACGGGCGCCCTTGCCGCTCGGCCCAGGCCAGTGCTTCGGCCTGATCGTCCAGGTCCAGCCAATACAGACCGGTGACATGCACCTGCGGATCAACCCCCGTGGCCGCGAACAGACGCTGGGCCAGCTGTGGATAAAAATCCTGCGACCAGTGGGCCAGTGCGGTGACCGCCGGGCTGTAGCGCCAGGGGTACAGCGGCGAAACAATACCGCCGCCGGCCCAGGACGATTCCTGACCGACGCTGGAGCGGTCCAGCAGCACCACGCGCGGCCCTTCGGACGCGAGATTGAACGCCGTCAGGAGGCCAATGACTCCGCCGCCGACAATCACCACTTGCTGTTGCCTGGTCATGTTCTATTTCAACTCACAAGACAAAGGGCGCAGGACAGCGCCCGAAAAAATAAACTCAGCGACCCCAGCAATCCTTGGCAGTCAGCCCGGCAGCAGCGTTGATGATGCTTCGCGCGCCCGTGTTGTTGATGGTGAAATCACCGCACTTGTCGGTGGCCATGGACGAGGCGCTGTTGCGCACGGCAGTCAGGGTGAAACTCTGATCCATCAGCGTCTGGGTAATGGTGTAGAAATCATTACCGCTGCTCAGCCCGGTCGCGTTGGTGTAGACATTGTTCTTGGAGTAATGGCGCTCAAGAATCTGCGCCTGCTCCGATAGCAGCCCGGCGATTTCGGCCCTTCGGCCCTTTTTCATGTATTCGGTCAGGCTCGGATAACCGACGGTGATCACGATACCGATGATGGCGATCACGATCATGATTTCGATCAAGGTGAAACCCCGGTTGGATCTGCGCATACCTTATCTCTCATTGTATTTGCCGCCACATGATGCGGCGGCTGCCGCCGACGGATTTTCCCAGCAGGTCGGTGATGCCGCCACCGGAGTCGTTCACGATCATGTTGGTGGCCCCGTTGGCACTGACGACAGCGCTCAAGGTCGGGATCCCGCCCGTGAAAATCACTCCGCTGGAGACCGTGTCGAGGCTGTTGAGCATGCCGTCACCGTTGGTGTCGAGCACCGCGTAGTTGAGCATCTTACCGTTGAACGCATCCACCTCGATCAGTTTGCCAGTACCAAAGCTGGCGCAGGGATCGGTGGTGTCCACCGCGGCCGTGGTGAAAACCACGCGCCCGAGCACCAGACTGGCCGGGTTGATCACCCGTTCCCCAGTCAATGCGTTGTTGTACACCAAGGGCAGATACCAGCCATTTTTTGCAGGATACGTCACGTCGGTCTGGCTGGTCGTCACGAATTGCCCGGTGCTGCCTGAGAACACCCCGGTGATCGACTGGGCTTGCAGGCTCGAAACCGGGATTTGTCCGGTACCGCCGACGGCGTCCCAGATCGAATAGAACCCCTGCAGATCCTTATTGAGCTTGTCCACCGCTTCGTTGAATTTGCCCGTGCCGAAAAAAACCTGGGTCCCGCCCTGAGGGTTTTCCGCCAGCAACGGCTGGACGGTGATGGGCTGGGTTGCACCACCGGGCGCGGTGAACAACGGCTGCCCGGCAAACGCAACGCCCCAGGCGGTGGGGGAAGTGCCGCTGAGGTCGAATTTCCACATCCGCCCTTTCAAGTCGCCACCGTACGCGGCCTGCACCACGTTCTGGGAATTGACCCGAAGCTTGACCGACGACAGGCCGTTACCCGTCTCGCTGTTATTGACCGTGATTTTCCTGATCAGCGAACCATCTCGGATATCCACCACGTACAGCGCCGCCACGCCGGTGTTGCTGCCATAGCCATTGGCGATGAACGCGGCCCAGCGACCATCGGCCAGGCGCGCGACTTCGGGACGCGCATAGGCGTAGCCCAGGTCATTGAAGGCGTTGGCCGTATTGGCGACGGTCGGTGCGCTGATTTCCCACAACGCCCGGAGCGCATTGCCTGCCGCGGCGTCGAACAATTGCACCGCATAGAACGCTTTGCCCCCGGCTCCGGTCCCGCCCAGGGCAACGGTCTTCCAGGCATTGCCCAATTGCGCATCGAATACGCCGATCTGCCCATCCACCAGGAACTTGTGACTCACGCCGTTGATGTAATTGGTGTCAGCGATGTCCCGCAACGAGGGCAGGACGCTCGAGGGCATATAAGCGTAACGCCGCGTGCCGTTTGCGCTGTTGATGACGCTGAAGAAACCATCGTTGGCATTCACTACGAGATTGGCGTTCATGTTCGCCGCCTTGGTTGCCAGGTAAGTGCTGTAGCTGGTGTCGTTCAGCAGGTCCGAGGCGGTCTGGTCGTTCGGCGAGGCCAGGAGCAGTGGCGAGTTGATAATGTCCCCCAGCAACGCGCTGCGCACCTTCAGCCCGGTTTTATTGACACCTTTGCTCCATTCCACCAGATCGCTGCCGGTGATCCCCGTGGGCAGGCCCTGGCTGAGGCTGGTTTGCTGGGCCGGTGAAAAGTTGCCGTAGGCCAAGGTTACCGGCGTGTTGGTCGCGGTGTTCCAGGACTGATAGGTCGGTGCCGTGGCACCCGGCACGATGCTGGTGTTGGTGGTCCATTGCACGGCCGCCGTATCGACCGTCCCCGCCGAGGTAAAACCGAATGCGCGGATGGTGCCTCGCCAGTCCTTGGGGTCATAGGTGGTCTGGTAATAGCTGGAGGTGGTGGACAACGTTGCACCGTTGGTGGTGCCGCCGCCCCCCGATCCAGCCTTGGAGGTGATGTCACTCAAGGCCGATGACAAGGCCGAGTTCAGGCCTTCGCTGTCGGACGCTGGATAATATTTACCCGCGCCGTAGCGAGCGGCGTCGGACAGCATCGTATTGGTGACGGCAAAACCCACGGTGTAGGTATTGAGGTACTGCCGGGGAAAATCCGTGGCATTCCAGCTCTGGCCAGTGACGTCGGTGCCGGTGGAACGCATGTCGATGTCGAAAGCGAACTTGGCGATATCGTCCAGATAAAGCGTATCGCCCTCAGCGTCACCGTTGCGGTCAGCACCATCGTTGGTACTGATGCCATCCCAGTTCGGCAGACGGGATCCGCCTAACGGATCGTTGGTGGGAAAGGTACGGTCGTAGGTGGGCAAGCCGTCGGTGATCACCACACCGAAATTCTTCTGGCACCGGTACTGGATCGGGCTGGTGTAGGTGCTGGGGGTATTGTTGTGGTACGGCGCCATGCCCCTGAAATAACGGGTGACCTCGTAATAGCTCTCGGCCAATGGCGTATTGGCGACCGCGCCCAGACCGTTGATGGCGTTGATCAGGGCACTGTAGTTGGCGTTGGCCTGGGTCTGGGTCACGCTGCCGCTGACGGGTGACAGATCGCTGACGACACGGGCGATGTAGCCCCCCGGGCCGGAGTTGCTGAAGTTGGGAGGATTGAAGGTGGCAAGCCCGATGCGCAAGGCACGGTTGTTGGCGACCAGGTCGTTGGAGACATCCCGTGCCACGTTGATTCGATAATCCCTGGGGATTGAGCCATTGGTGTAGTCCCGGTTCGAGCCGTTGGCCAGGGTTACCAGATACGCCAGGTACTTGGCGGTGTAGCGTGTATCGCCCCCACCCACCGGGTCTGGCAGCCGCAGACAGATCCGACCAAGGCCGGGCCGGTAGAAACCGTACCAGCCAGACGAGCAACCGCCCCGCAACAGGCTCATTAACAGAATGTTCGAGTCATCCAGATCCAGTTCATACCTATCGTTGCAATTGCTACTGGCGCTGCATGCATAAGTGCGCGTTTGCGTCACCGTCGGATCAAACCCCGACGCCCAAATGATGTTGTTCATACTCCCCGAGTCATCGATCAGCAGCATCACGTTGGGCGTGACTGCGGCGGCACTCAGCAACGGCGAATCCGAAGGCGTGAAAGCATAGGCCGGTGCAGCCAGGTACAGGCTGAGCAGCACACCCCACAACGCCTGCTTCCAATCGCGACGCACCTTAATATTTCGCATAGATGCTCTCCACGACGCTGCGCTGGTTATTTCCCGCCACAGCCACCGCCGTGATCCGGTACAGCGTCGCCGACGTATTGATCGGCACGTTGACCGCCGTCAGCGTGGTGCCCAGATTCTGCACGCCATAGAACCCCCCAGGGACGGCGATCCAGGTCACCCCCGACGATGAATTACGCCCGGCCGTCGTGAGGGTTGCCGATTCAGCCGGGGGTGCACACTGGGTCGCGGTGGTGCACACCGGCAGGGAGTAGGTCTCGGCCTGCACCGCACTTTCACCGACCCGCAGCGCTGCCTCGGCCAACTGGAAGGACTGGTTGCGCAGCATGACGCTACTGGTCATTTTTTCCTGAAGGGTAGCGCTCTGCATCGACGACAGGCCGATCAGCGTCAGGAGCAGCAGGAAAACCAGGCTGACCAGCAATGCCATACCGCGCTGGCGATGCTTGATGGGCGTCGAATTCATCAGTCGCCCTCACAAAAGCCGGTTGCGCAAAGCGGCAACCACGTTGAAGGTCTGCTCACGCACGTTGTTCTTCGGGTCAAAGAGCGTGAGGGTCAGGCGCACGCTGCGGATCAGGGCCGGATTGCTCGGGTTGCGGCTGTAGCTCGATGCCGCGATGTCTGTCGCGCTGCTGGCCACCCCAAATGTCACATCGAATGCCCGGACGTTATCCACCAGTACCGCCTGGGTCGGGTTGCCAGCCCCGGTGCCCATCAACAACTGGTTATTGCTGAAACTGTAGACCAGCCGCCGTATCGGAAACGCCATTTGCCCGGCCGCCGGTAGCCGCGCCCCGGTATAGGCGGTCGCCGTGTTGCGACAATCCGAGATCACGGTCCAGGTCGGCACGCCGCCGCTGTTGCCGACATCCGTCGTCACCAGGGTCAGCTTCAGATTGGCATTGTCCCAACTGATCGGCGTGACCTTGCTGGCATTGAAATCCCCCGCCGAGGACGCGTCGAGGACGGTCTCCAGGCAACCGAACATGCCCACCATGCGAAGCTCCTGGACCATCTTGCTCAGAGCGAACCGCGCATCCTCCTGCATCACCGCCGCCGCGCCCTGGCTGACGTAGGTGTTTTTGGCGGCGATGAAAATCTGCACCACACCCAGCACGACAATCAGACTGAGCACCAAAGCGATCATCAGCTCAATCAGGCCGAATCCCCGGCAATGTCTGTTCATGGCGTCGCCCCGGGTGGGTCGACGGCGACGCGACTGGTCAGCACGAAACTGCGTCGCGCCTCGGCGGCGTTGGTCGTGTTGGCGGCCCGGGCGTCGTCCCAAGAGATGGTAATGGTGTAGACCCGCTGGTGCAGCGCAACAGTGCCGGTGGCCGTGGCGCCGCCGAAGCTGACGATGTTGGTCTTGAAATCGTAGAGATCCTGGTCCCGGGCTACGTTGAGATTGGGTGAACTGGGCGGTGTGACCGTGTAATCGGCGCCGGAGTTGGCGCGAATGCGGTCGAGCATGTCGTAGGCGATGAAGCTGGCCTGGCTGGTCATGCGCGAGCTGTCGGTATATTTGAGGGCATTGAGCTGAACCATCGCTGCTCCCAGCAAGCCCACGCCAAGAATCAGCACCGCCACCAGCACCTCGATCAGTGTCATGCCATCCTGTGCCTGTTTACTGCAACCCTTCATCCGCAACTTCCACCCAATACGATTCGTCCATTGAGGCAAACACTCAGTGTCCTGCTCTGCGCTCCCCTTACATAATTGAAAGTCACCGGCGTGGCCGGTGCCGACAACCCGCCGAGGTTGTTGAAATCAATGCTGGTCACGTCTGAGGTTAGCGTCAGAGTCGCGCCGCTGCTCATCGCTGGAACAACCCGCAATACATTGGGCTCAGCGCCAGTACTGTCATACACCGTCAGCTCGCTGCTCCATACGCTGCCCTGGACCGTGGGGCGAATCCGTGTGGTGACACCACGGTCGATCGCCGTCATCCGGGCGAAGTTCAGTGCCCGGCGCAGGTCGTCAATATCGGTATCGGCCTTGGTGCCCTGCACCGAACCGGTAAGGGCCGGTACCGCCAGGGTGATCAGGAGCAGCAGCACGCCAAGGGCGACCAGCACCTCAATCAGCGTGAAACCTTTTGTACGAAGATCCATCGATGCCCTCCGTCGCCTTTGGCTATACCTGCTTCTACACGCTAGAACAAACGACTGCCTGTAGCGAGGGAGCTTGCTCCCTCGCTACAACAAGCTCTCCAGGGAGGAGACGTCATGTATCAACAGGGCTTTAGCCTGATCGAACTGCTCATGGGACTGGCGATTGCCGCGATTGTTCTGCCGTGGGCCGGTTCCGGATACAAAGCCCTGGTGGAATCCACTGACCGCGACGACGCCGCACGGCTGCTGGCCAGCGGTCTGCGCAGCGCCCGCAGCGAAGCAATTACGCGCAATCGGACAGTGACGATTCAAGGAATAAACAACGATTGGAGCCTGGGTTGGCAAATCATGCTGGACGGCGATGACCAGCCACTGCTGACGCAGCACAGCCGCCATGCTCGAATCATTGGCAACGGGCCGGTAAAACACTCGGTGAGATTCGCAAGCCAGGGGGAGCCGCTCCTGCCCAGCGGCGCATTTCAGGCGGGGACGTTACACGTTTGTGCACACCATAAGCCGGTCAGTCACCACCAGGTGGTCCTGTCGCGCAGCGGCCGCGTCAGCCTGCGCAGCGAGAAAACCGAGCAGGCTTTGTGCGAAATGGACTCAAAGCAAGGAGCGCACACGTAGTTCCTTGGGCATGGAGAAGGTGACGTTTTCCTCGCGACCGGACAACTCATCGGCACCGGTTGCACCCCAGGCCTGCAGTTGCTGGATCACGCCGCGCACCAACACTTCCGGCGCTGAAGCACCGGCGGTAATGCCGATACGCTCGACGCCGTCAAACCAGCTGCGCTGCATGTCTTCAGCGCCGTCGATCAGGTACGCCGGAGTGGACATGCGCTCGGCCAGCTCACGCAGGCGATTGGAGTTGGAGCTGTTCGGGCTACCGACTACCAGCACGACATCACACTCGTCGGCCAGTTGCTTGACCGCATCCTGACGATTCTGGGTGGCGTAGCAGATGTCATCCTTGCGTGGCCCACCGATGGCCGGGAAGCGCGCACGCAGGGCGTCGATCACTCGACTGGTATCGTCCATGGACAGGGTGGTCTGGGTGACAAACGCCAGCTTTTCCGGGTTACGCACCTGCAGGGCGGCGACGTCCTCTTCATCCTCGACCAGGTAGATCGCGCCACCATTGCTGGCGTCATACTGGCCCATGGTGCCTTCCACTTCCGGATGGCCCTCGTGGCCGATCAGGATGCACTCACGACCGTCACGGCTGTAACGGGCCACTTCGATATGGACCTTGGTCACCAAGGGGCAGGTCGCGTCGAATACCTTCAGGCCACGGCCGGCGGCTTCGGTACGCACTGCCTGGGAAACCCCATGGGCACTGAAGATCACGATGACGTCGTCCGGCACCTGGTCCAGTTCCTCGACGAAGATCGCCCCGCGGCTACGCAGGTCTTCGACGACAAATTTGTTGTGGACCACTTCATGGCGCACATAGATGGGCGGCCCGAAGACTTCCAGGGCGCGGTTGACGATTTCGATCGCCCGGTCCACGCCGGCGCAGAAGCCACGGGGGTTGGCGAGTTTGATTTGCATGCTGGCGCAAGAAATTGAATCAGGGCAATCCAGTGTGGGAGCGAGCTTGCTCGCGATGACGGTATATCAGTCAACGTCAATATTGACTGATCCGACGCTATCGCGAGCAAGCTCGCTCCCACAGTGAATCGGGTGGCAGCAGGAACTGCCTGTTAAACCTTAAACCGCCTTCACTTCGAGGATTTCCACTTCGAAGTTCAAGGTCTTGCCCGCCAACGGATGGTTGAAGTCCACGGTCACCTGGGCGTCGTCGAACGCCTTCACCACGCCCGGCAGTTCGGTATTGGCCGCATCGTTGAAGATCACCAGCAACCCTTCGGACAGTTCCATGTCCTGGAACTGGGAGCGTGGCATGGTCTGCACGTTTTGCGGGTTGGGCTGACCAAAGGCGTTTTCCGGTGGAACCACCACGGTGCGCTTGTCACCGGCCTTGAAACCGAAGATCGCCGCCTCGAAGCCCGGCAGCAGGTTGCCGTCGCCAACCTTGAACACGGCCGGAGCCTTGTCAAAGGTGCTGTCGACGGTGTCGCCGTTTTCCAGGTGCAGGGCGAAGTGAAGCTTCACTTCAGTGTTTTGAGCGATACGCTGCTCAGTCATGGACGGCTTCTCCGGGTTTCTTGCTCTTGAACATGTCCAGGGCGAGCATTACGGCGCCCACGGTGATGGCGCTATCGGCAAAGTTGAACGCCGGGAAGTACCAGCGGTTCTGCCAATGCACCAGGATGAAATCGATCACGTGGCCCAAGGCAATCCGGTCATAAAGATTGCCCAGCGCGCCCCCAAGCACCAATGCCAGCGCCACGGCCAGCCAGGTCTCATCGCGACCCAGGCGTTTGAGCCAGACCACCAGCACGCCGCTGACCACGACAGCGATCAGGGCGAACAGCCAGCGCTGCCAGCCCGAACTGTCGGCCAGGAAGCTGAACGCCGCGCCCGTGTTGTAAGCCAGGGTCCAGCTGAAGTAGTCGGGGATGACCACGATCTGCTGGTACATGGTCAGCGAGTTTTCGAAGTGGAACTTGCTGGCCTGGTCAATGACCAGCACCAGCAAGCTCAACCACAGCCAGCTCAACCGGCCGAAACGGCTCGCCACGTTAGACGCACTAGGCATAGTGACGAACCTCACCAGTGCCGCTGATGTTGTCGACGCAACGGCCGCAGATCTCCGGATGCTCCGGATTCACGCCGACGTCTTCGCGGCAGTGCCAGCAACGGGCGCACTTGGTGTGGTTCGACTTGACGATCTTCAGCTTCAGGCCGCTGACTTCAGTGACGACCGCATCGGCCGGCGCCTGCACCAACGGTGCGACACTGGCGGTGGAAGTGATCAGCACGAAACGCAGCTCGTTGCTCAGCTTGGCCAGATCGGCACTCAGGGCTTCTTCGGCGTAGAGCGTCACTTCGGCCTGCAGGTTGCCACCGACGGCCTTGGCCGCGCGCTGGATCTCCATTTCCTTGTTGACCGCCGCCTTGACCGCCATGATCCGGTCCCAATAGGCACGGTCCAGCTCGAAACCTTGCGGCAGTTCGGTCAGGCCTTCGTACCAGGTGTTGAGCATCACCGACTCGTTGCGCTCGCCCGGCAGGTACTGCCACAGCTCGTCGGCAGTGAACGCCAGGATCGGCGCGATCCAGCGCACCAGCGCTTCGCTGATGTGGAACAGCGCGGTCTGGCACGAACGGCGCGCCTTGCTGTTGGCGCCAGTGGTGTACTGACGGTCCTTGATGATGTCGAGGTAGAAACCACCCAGCTCCTGCACGCAGAAGTTGTGGATCTTGGAGTAGACGTTCCAGAAACGGTACTCACCGTAATGCTCCTGCAATTCGCGTTGCAGCAGCAGGGTACGGTCAACGGCCCAGCGGTCCAGCGCGAGCATTTCTTCAGCAGGCAGCAGGTCGGTGGCCGGATTGAAACCGGTCAGGTTCGAGAGCAGGAAGCGCGCGGTGTTACGGATCCGCCGGTAGGCGTCCGCGCTGCGCTGCAGGATCTGCTCGGAAACGGCCATCTCGCCGGAATAGTCGGTGGAGGCGACCCACAAGCGCATGATGTCGGCGCCCAGGGTGTCGTTGACCTTCTGCGGGGCGATCACGTTGCCCAGGGACTTGGACATCTTGCGGCCGGACTCATCGACGGTGAAGCCGTGGGTCAGCAACTCGCGGTACGGTGCGTGGTTGTCGATGGCGCAACCGGTCAGCAACGAGGAGTGGAACCAGCCGCGATGCTGGTCCGAACCTTCCAGGTACAGGTCGGCACGCGGACCGGCTTCATGGCCCATCGGGTGCGAGCCACGCAGCACATGCCAGTGGGTGGTGCCGGAATCGAACCAGACGTCCAGGGTGTCGCTGATCTTGTCGTACAGCGGCGCTTCGTCGCCCAACAGTTCGGCGGCGTCCATCTTGAACCAGGCTTCGATGCCTTCGACTTCGACGCGCTTGGCCACCTCTTCCATCAGCTCGACGGTGCGCGGGTGCAGTTCGCCGCTTTCCTTGTTCAGGAAGAACGGGATCGGTACGCCCCAGTTACGCTGGCGGGAGATGCACCAGTCAGGACGGTTGGCGATCATCGAGTGCAGCCGCGCCTGGCCCCAGGCCGGCACGAACTTGGTGTCCTCGATGGCTTTGAGGGAGCGCTGGCGCAGGGTGTCGCCAGTGGCTGGCTGCTTGTCCATGCCGATGAACCACTGCGCGGTGGCGCGGTAGATCAGCGGGGTCTTGTGGCGCCAGCAGTGCATGTAGCTGTGTTCGATGACGGTGGTGTGCAGCACCGACTTCGGTCAGCTTGTCGACGATGGCCGGGTTGGCTTTCCAGATGAACTGGCCGCCAAAGAACTCCAGCGACGGCACGTACACGCCATTGCTCTGTACCGGGTTGAGGATGTCGTCGTTGACCATGCCGTACTTCTTGCAGGTCACGAAGTCGTCAACGCCATAGGCCGGCGCGGAGTGAACCACACCAGTGCCTGCGCCCAGCTCCACGTAGTCGGCCAGGTACACCGGCGACAGGCGGTCATAGAACGGATGACGGAAATTGATCAGTTCCAGCGTCGAACCTGGCGCGGTAGCCAGCACCGAGCCTTCGAGGTTGTAGCGGGCCAGGCAGGACTCGACCAGTTCTTCGGCCAATACCAGCAGCTTGTCGCCAACATCGACCAGGGCGTAGTTGAATTCCGGGTGAACGTTCAACGCCTGGTTGGCCGGGATGGTCCACGGGGTGGTGGTCCAGATCACGATCGACGCCGGTTTGCTCAGCTTGCCCAGGCCGAAAGCGGCGGCGAGCTTGTCTTCATCGGCGATCGGGAACGCGACGTCGATGGTCGACGACTTCTTGTTTTCGTACTCGACTTCCGCCTCGGCCAAGGCCGAACCGCAATCGAAGCACCAGTTCACGGGCTTGAGGCCCTTGAACACAAAGCCGCCCTCGACGATTTTCGCCAAGGCCCGGATTTCGCCGGCTTCGTTTTTGAAGTCCATGGTCTTGTAAGGGTTGGCGAAGTCGCCCAGCACGCCGAGGCGGATGAATTCGGACTTCTGCCCTTCGATCTGCTCGGTGGCGTAGGCACGGCACAATTCGCGGGTCTTGTCCGCGCCCAGGTTCTTGCCGTGGGTCACTTCAACCTTGTGCTCGATCGGCAGGCCATGGCAATCCCAGCCCGGGATATACGGCGCGTCGAAACCCGACAGGGTCTTGGAGCGCACGATCATGTCCTTGAGAATCTTGTTCAACGCGTGACCGATGTGGATCGTGCCGTTGGCGTACGGAGGGCCGTCGTGCAGGACGAACTTCGGACGATCCTTGCCAATCTCGCGCAACTTTCCGTACAGGCCAATGCTGTCCCAACGCTGCAGAATCTGTGGTTCGCGCTGAGGCAGGCCGGCCTTCATAGGGAAGGCGGTGTCCGGAAGGTTTAGCGTGGCTTTATAGTCGGTCATTTAAGGCTCTTCATTAGCGATTGGCGCTGGTTGCGACAAGGGCACGGGCGGCGGCGATATCTGCATGGATCGCCGTCTTGAGCGCCTCCAGAGAGGCAAAACGCTGCTCTTCACGCAGCTTTTGGTGGAAAACCACCGTCAAACGCCGGTCATACAGATCGCCGGCAAAATCCAGAACATGTACTTCGAGGTGGGCCTTGCCATCCCCCTGGACCGTGGGCCGGACGCCGATATTGGCGACACCGGGCCAGGTCTTGCCGTCGATCTCGACACTCACCAGGAACACCCCGGTCAGCGGTACACGACGACGCTTGAGTTGCACGTTGGCCGTCGGCGTGCCCAGTTGGCGCGCCAGTTTCTGCCCGTGCAGGATCCGTCCGGCAATCCGGTACGGCCGGCCGAGCAAACGCTCGGCCAATTCGAAGTCGGCAGCCGCCAGGGCATTGCGGACCTGGGTACTGCTGACGCGCATGCCATCCATCTCCACGGTCTGCGCCGCTTCGACGGTAAAGCCCCGGGCCTTGCCGGCCTGTTGCAGGTAATCGAAATCCCCTGCCCGGTCGCAGCCGAAACGGAAATCATCACCGACTTCCAGATGTTTTATGTCCAGACCGCCCACCAGGATGGTCTCGACGAATTCGGCGGCACTGAGCTTGCTCAGGCGCTGATTGAAGGCCAGGCACAAGACCCGGTCGACGCCTTCGGCGGCCAGCAGATGCAGCTTGTCCCGCAGCCGGGCCAGACGGGCCGGCGCGGTGTCCGGGGCGAAAAATTCCCGGGGTTGCGGCTCGAAGATCACCACGCAACTGGGCACGCCCAATTCCTGGGCACGCTCGCGCAACCGCGCCAGGATAGCCTGGTGGCCACGGTGAACACCGTCAAAGTTGCCAATAGTGGCGACACAGCCCCGATGCTGGGGGCGCAGGTTGTGGAGGCCTCGAACAACGCGCTTCTTGCTCATAAAGTGGTCGATTATAACCACACCCGGCGGCCGACGACAGGCAACACCGTAACCCAAAGTGATCGAGCCGACAAAACCACTGCCCGGCCCGGGATTATCGAGGGTAAACCCTCAGCTCAAGCCCTTGCGGTTGAAGTCGCGCAGGCGAAAGCCCATCAGCAGCAGCATGCCGAAATACGCCACCACACCCGCCGCGACCAGTACACCCAGGCGCAGGAAACGCTCGAGCATCTGCCCTTCGCCCCAGGCTGGCATGAAATGCATCGCCCCCAGCAGCACCGCCGACATCACCCCCACGGCCACCAGCAGCTTGAGGCCGAACTTGCCCCAGCCCGGCTGCGGCTGATACATCTTCTGCTTGCGCAGTTGGTAAAACAGCAGCCCAGCGTTGAGGCACGCGCCGGCACTGATCGCCAGGGCCAGGCCAGCGTGGGCCAGCGGGCCGATCAGCAACAGGTTGAACAATTGGGTCATCACCAGGGTAAAAATGGCGATTTTCACCGGCGTGCGAATGTTCTGCTGGGCGTAGAAGCCTGGCGCCAGCACCTTGATCACAATGATCCCGAGCAAGCCCACCGAGTAAGCGATCAGAGCACGCTGAGTCATCAAGGCGTCGAACGCATTGAATTGACCGTACTGGAACAATGAAACGGTCAACGGCTCAGCCAGGATGCCCAGCGCCAGGGCACAAGGCAACACCAGCACGAAGCACAGGCGCAGGCCCCAGTCGAGGATGCGCGAGTATTCCTGGCGGTCCTGGCTGGCGTAGGTCTTGGCCAGGGTCGGCAACAGGATCGTGCCCAGGGCCACGCCCAACACGCCGGACGGCAACTCCATGAGGCGGTCGGCGTAGTACATCCACGACACCGAGCCGGCCACCAGGAACGAGGCGAAAATGGTGTTGATGATCAGGGAAATCTGACTCACCGAAACCCCGAGGATCGCCGGCAACATCTGCTTCATCACCCGCCACACGCCGCTGTCGCGCAGATTCAGGCGCGGCAGCACCAGCATGCCGATTTTCTTCAGGTGAGGCAGTTGATACAGCAACTGCGCCAGGCCACCCACCAGCACCGCCCACCCAAGTGCCATCACCGGCGGGTCGAAGTACGGTGTCAGGAACACCGCAAAGACGATCATGCTGACGTTGAGCAGGGTCGGCACGAAGGCCGGCACCGAGAAACGGTTCCAAGTATTGAGGATCGCCCCGGCCAGGGACGACAGGGAAATCAGCAATATATAAGGAAAGGTCACCCGCAACAGGTCCGAGGTGAGCTGGAATTTTTCCGGGGTATCGGTAAAACCCGGTGCCGTGGCCCAGATCACCCAGGGCGCGGCGAGCATGCCGGCGACCGTAACCAGCGCCAGCACCAGCGTCAGCAAACCCGTGACGTAGGCAATGAACGTGCGGGTCGCTTCGTCGCCTTTCTGGCTTTTATATTCCGCCAGGATCGGTACGAATGCCTGGGAAAACGCCCCTTCGGCGAAGATTCGCCGCAACAGATTGGGCAACTTGAAGGCGATGAAGAAGGCGTCGGTGGCCATCCCGGCACCGAATATCCGAGCGATCAGCGTGTCACGAACGAACCCCAGGACGCGTGAAAGCATCGTGATAGAGCTGACGGCAGCCAACGATTTGAGCAGATTCATGAAAAGAGTTTTTGCCTGTCGATAAACAGCAGGCGAACAACGCGCCCACTTATGCGATACTCCGCGCCGCTAAACAGTGCAGAGCCAAAGCCCGCGAGTTTACAGGTCGCACGCCGGAAAGAAATCATCCGGTGCGTTGTACCTGCCATTCAGCGGAACGCGTCACCCGCCCTTGACAAGACATCAACTCATCGGCATGATTCGCGGCCTATTTTGTTTGCTATTTCCTAAAAAGTCTTTCGAGGAGCTCGACGGTGGCCAACAC
>LNAP01005666.1_pt1 | contig 25755 bp, 24 predicted proteins | sample 602601 | NCBI WGS metagenome assembly LNAP01 (sample SAMN02440304, study PRJNA202911) | soil metagenome | biome: Subtropical and temperate rainforests or woodlands; isolation source: soil samples (1 kg each in a 20% v/v slurry with milli Q water) were... ...
TTACATTGCACACGGCATATCCAAAGTGAACGAAGGCGAAGAAAACGAGTCCCCTGCCAGCCCGGAAGACGAAGCGCAGGGCGATGGCGTGGCCGATGCCGGAGGTGCCGCCGATGACGACGACCGTGCGTGTCTCAGCCATTGTCGCGGCTCCTGCGCTCGATATCGAAAAATTCGGACATGCCGCGGACCTGGAAATCCATCATGGGACGGCCTAGCTGGATGCGGCAGCCGATCTGACTGGCCGCGCGCAGCAGGGCTGTCTCCGCTGGCTCCATGATGATGTCGACCACCGTCATGTCGGGCGTCAGCCTGGTGGCGTCCATCGGAAGCGGGTCGGTGGCCTTCAGTCCGGAGGGCGTGGCATTGACCGCCATGTTCATGCCGGAAGGATCGGGCGCGCCGACTGCGACCCGGCAATGCGGGAAGGCCTTGTTCACCAACATGGCGAGGTTTTCGGCGCGACTGATGTCGACGTCGGCCAGCCGAATCTCCTTCGCGCCGGCTTCTGCCAGGCAATATGCGAGTGACGAGCCGGCACCGCCGGCGCCCACCTGCAGGATGCGCTGGCCCGCGATCTCGTGGCCACCCGCCTTGAGGGCGTCGATGAAGCCCACGCCGTCGAAATTGTCGGCGTACCAGGTCCCGTCGGCCTGCCGGCGAACCGAGTTGGCGCTCTGCACGCGCGCGGCGCGGTCATGGGCGGCGGCGCATTTCTGATAGACCGCCGCCTTGTAGGGAACGGAGACGATCACACCCCGAATGTTCTCGGCCGCGGTAATGCCGGCCCAGAACGTATCGAAATCCTCCGGCCGGCAGCTCAGCGGCACCATCAGACTGTCGAGGCCCTTCTGCTCGAATATCTCGTTGAAGATTCCGGGGCTTTTGGCGTGCCCTACCGGATGAGCCAGCATCACGAAGACATCCGCCTTGCCAGTTCCGCGCATCGGTTCGCTTCCTTTCATTCGGCCATTCGTGGCGGCCGGCGCATGCCGCGCCGTGATGGCCCCGCCCACCGGAGTCAACGCCGCTTGTTGCGCCGACCTCTCGCACGGTGCCGCGCAAGAGCAGTTGCGAGTTGCGACGCTTCAACGGCGTATGATATAGGACATCATACAAATTTCAATTCGCGTTTTCGCCGGAGACTGACAAGATGCAGGAACGTCCCAATTCCCTGAAAGCGGCGGTGACGGCCGGTCGTGCACATATCGGGCTGTGGTGTTCGCTCGCCTCGGCCCTGACCACTGAGGTCGTTGCGGGATCGGGCGTTGGCTGGGTTCTCATTGACGGGGAGCACAGTCCCAATGACTTGCGCACCATCATGGCGCAGCTTCAGGTGCTCAACGGCTCGACCTGCGAGGGCGCGGTTCGCCTTCCCTCCGACGATGCCAACCTGATCAAGCAGATGATGGATGTCGGCGCACGCAGCCTGATGATCCCGAATGTGCGCTCGGCGGATCAGGCCCGCGCCCTCGTCGAGGCCATGAGCTACGCCCCGAGCGGCGTGCGCGGCTTCTCCGTCGGCCACCGGGCCAATTCCTTCGGCCGCATCGCCGGCTATCATGCCAATGCCCGCCAGCAGCAGCTGCTGGCGGTGCAGATCGAATGCGAGACCGGCATCGCCAAGGCGGCAGAGATCGCCGCCGTCGAGGGCGTGGACGTCCTCTTCGTGGGTCCCGGCGACCTCTCGACCAACATGGGCGCCATGGGCAATCCCGGCGCCGCGCATGTGCAGGAGGCCATCGCCTCGGTGCGCAAGGCGGCCGCGGCGGCTGGCAAGGCGAGCGGCATTCTGGCGCCGGTGAAGGCCGATGCCGACCGCTACATCGCAGACGGCTTCACCATGGTCGCGGTAGGCTCGGATCTCGGCCTGCTGGCTCGCGGCTCGGACGCGCTGGTCGCGTCCTTCAATCGTTGAGCGGGAGCGTTCGCATGGCCATTCCTCTCTACAAGGCACCCTCCCGCCCAGCGTATGACATCGTCATCGTCGGCGGTGCGGTGGTCGGCTCCTCGGTCGCCTATTGGCTCAGCCAGGCGCTGGGCACGAGGGTGTCCATCCTCGTCGTCGAGCGTGACAGCAGCTACGAGTTCTCCTCGACCGCCCTGTCGACCAGCGCGATCCGCCAGCAATATTCCAATCCGATCAACGTGAAGATCAGCCAGTTCGGCATCGAGATCATCCGCGGCTTCGCGGAGCGGATGAAGCCCTTCTACACGGACGAGCCGGCGCCCGATCTCGGCTTCAAGGAGCATGGCTATCTCTATTGCTGCTCACCGGACGGCATCGAGGCGGCCAAGGCGCGGGTCGACCTGCAGCGCAGCCTCGGCGCACACACGGTTTTCCTCGAACCCGGCCCGCTGAAGGAGCGCTTCCCCTGGCTCAATGTCGAGGATCTCGGCGGCGGCGCGTGGGGATCGCGTGACGAGGGCTGGTTCGATTCGATGGGGCTGCTGAACGGCTTTCGCCGCGCGGCGCGCGGAAGCGGCGTCGAGTACATCGACAATGCCGTCACGGGACTATCCGTCATCGAGGGGCGGGTGGTCTCGGTGCAACTGTCGACCGGGGAGACGGTCGCCTGCGGCACGCTTGTCAACGCCGCGGGGCCGCGCGCCCAGCAGGTCGCCGCAATGGCCGGGCTGTCGATCCCCGTCGCGCCCTACAAGCGCTACAGCTTCGTCTTTTCCAGCGCGACGCCGATACCCGGCCGGATGCCCAACGTGATCGACCTGTCGGGCACCTTCGTACGGCCGGAGGGCGAGCTCTTCCTCACCGGCAACACGCCGGTCGACGACGGCCCGGCCGACTATGACGATTTCCAGATGCATCACGAGGAGTTCGACGAGCGCATCTGGCCCGCGCTCTGGCACCGGATTCCCGACTTCGAGGCGCTCAAGGTCCAGCAATCCTGGACCGGCCACTACGAGTACAACATGCTCGATCACAACGGCATTGTCGGCTTTCACCCGGAAGTCACGAACTTCATGTTTGCCAACGGCTTTTCCGGGCATGGGCTGCAGCAGTCGCCGGCAGCCGGGCGCGCGGTCTCCGAACTGATCATCCACGGATCGTTCCAAACCCTCGACCTCTCCCCCTTCCACTATGAGCGCATACCGCGCAACGAGCCGTTCCTCGAAGAAGCAGTGATCTGAGCGGTCGAGAGCGGGTTCGCCTCAAGGAGAAGCGACGATGAAGATCCTCGTGCCCGTGAAGCGGGTCGTCGATGGCAATGTGAAGGTTCGGGTCAAGGCCGACGGCTCGGGCGTCGACCTCGCCAATCTCAAGATGGCGATGAACCCGTTCGACGAGATCGCGGTCGAGGAGGCGCTCCGGCTGAAGGAAGCCGGCAAGGCGCAGGAAGTCGTGGTGGTGTCCATCGGCCCCGCGCAGGCGCAGGAAATCCTGCGCACCGCGCTGGCGATGGGGGCGGACCGCGCGATCCTGGTCAAGGTCGACGAGGTGGTCGAGCCGCTCGGCGTCGCCAATGTGCTCAGGGGCGTGGCCCTGGCTGAGCAGCCGGGGCTGGTCATTCTCGGCAAGCAGGCGATCGACGACGATTCGAACCAGACCGGCCAGATGCTCGCGGCCCTGCTCGGCTGGGCGCAGGGCACCTTCGCCTCCGAACTCGCCGTCGACGGCGATCGGGCCCGGGTGACGCGCGAGGTCGATGGCGGCCTGCAGACGATCGAGCTGAAGCTGCCGGCCATCGTGACGACGGATCTTCGCCTCAACGAGCCGCGCTATGCCAGCCTGCCCAACATCATGAAGGCCAGGAAGAAGCCGCTCGACGAAAAGTCCCCGGCCGATTTCGGCGCGGACATCGTGCCGCGGCTGAAGGTCCTTCGGACCGAGGAGCCTCATGCCCGCAAGCCGGGCGTGAAGGTGGGCTCGGTGGCCGAACTGATCGAAAAGCTCTGCAACGAAGCACGCGTTCTGTGAAGCTGCGGCGCCCAGAGCCCTGAACGGGTCGACACGGCCCGACGAGGCCGGGCGCAACCCAAGGAAGATGCAAATGGCCATTCTGTTGATCGCCGAGCATGACAACGCGACCCTGATGGAGCCGACCGCCAGGGCACTCTCGGCCGCCCTCCTGATCGGGGCCGATATCGATGTGCTGGTGGCCGGCAATCATGCCCGGCCCGCCGCCGAAGCTGCCGCCGGGCTGACGGGCGTGCGCAAGGTTCTGCTGGCGGAGGCCGACGAACTGGCCGAGCAATTGGCCGAACCCTTGGCGGCACTGGTCGTGTCGCTGGCCGATGGCTACGACACCATCCTTGCGCCTGCGACCTCGTCGGGAAAGAACGTAGCGCCGCGCGTCGCCGCGCTGCTCGACGTCGCGCAGGTCTCGGAGATCATCGAGGTCGTCGCGCCCGATACCTTCAAACGTCCGATCTATGCCGGCAACGCCGTCCAGACGGTGCAGGCGCTCGGCTCCCGCAAGGTCGTCACCGTGCGCCCGGCCTCCTTTCCGCCGGCGTCGCAGGGCGGGGCGGCGCTCGTCCAGACGGTGTCCTCCGCTGGCGATCCCGGCCTGTCGAGCTTCGTCGGGAACAGGCTGTCGGAAAGTGCCCGGCCCGAGCTGACCTCCGCCGGAATTGTCATTTCCGGCGGCCGCGCGCTCGGCTCCGCCGAGAAGTTCGACGAGGTCATCCTGCCGCTCGCCGATGCGCTCGGCGCGGCGGTCGGCGCCTCGCGCGCGGCGGTGGATGCGGGCTACGCCCCGAATGACTGGCAGGTCGGCCAGACCGGCAAGGTGGTGGCGCCCGACCTCTACATCGCCTGCGGCATCTCCGGTGCTATCCAGCATCTCGCCGGCATGAAGGACTCCAAGGTCATCGTGGCGGTGAACAAGGACGAGGAAGCGCCGATCTTCCAGGTGGCCGATTATGGCCTCGTCGGCGACCTGTTCGAGATCGTCCCGGCGCTTGAAAAGGCGCTGCGGGATCGGGCGTAAGCTGCGGAAGAGCCTGCCGCCCCGGATGGCAGCCGACACCATCGCGGGCTACATCCAAGGACTGCTGGATGGCGTTGAGTTTAAGCAGACATCGTATGGACTTGATAAAGGCTCCCGGCAGGCCGCACTGAGCCGCTTCTTGGCGACAGCCCAAAGTGACGATGCCGACCAAGCACGCGGCCACTGCCGGCCTGAACGTTGACGATATAGCTTGGAGGCTATATGACTTGGAAGGTCGTTTTCGGCGACGAGTTCGACGCGGAGTTCGATGCGTTGTCTGAGCCAGTCCAGGACGAGCTCCTGGCCTCGGCGAAACTGCTGACTGAGTTTGGTCCGCAGCTCAGTCGGCCACATGCAGACACTCTCAACGACTCGGCATTCGCCAATATGAAGGAGCTTCGGTTCGACGCTGATGGTGGGGTATGGCGCGTCGCTTTCGCATTCGATCCAGAACGGAGGGCCATCCTGCTCGTCGCAGGCGACAAGTCCGGCGGCAGCGAGAAACGGTTCTACAGGTCGCTGATCGCCAAGGCGGACAAGAGATACAAGGCCCATCTCGACAAGCTTGAGGCCCTGAAGAAGGAAAATAAGTGATGGGACGCTCCCTGGACGAAGTGGTTGCCGCGCTTCCTGAGGCGCGGCGGGTGCGCGTCGAGGCGAGAGCAGAAGAGCTACGAGACGAGGTCGAGAGCCTCAGCGAGCTGCGACGGTTAGCAGGCAAGGCACAGATCGAGATAGCCGCGGCCTTGAACGTCAAGCAGCCTTCGGTGTCCAAGATCGAGAAGCAGGCAGACATGTATCTGTCGACGCTGAGAAGCTATGTTGAGGCCATCGGCGGTCAACTTGAACTGGTTGTCCGGCTCCCGTCGCACGCCCCGCTGCGTCTGGAACGCCTTGGCGATGTGACGAGATTCGCCGAGGCCTCCGATGCACGGCGGGCCAAGCGGCGATCGAAGGCCAAGACGGCGGCTTAGGGGCGGGACGATTGAAGTGCTGGTGCAACCGAATGGCAGGGCACCGACTTCGGATCTGGCCGCGAAGATCGCATCGTCGATGCCCTCGCTCAGACCGGGTATGACCCACTCCCGAGGTTCGCAGTGTCTGGTTTCGGAAAGTCTAATTGGCTCGCTGGCCGATGTACGTCAGGGCGCCCATATCGGACTCTGGGAACTTCCGCGTTCGGGACCGTTCAGAGCTACCTATTGTGGATTTTTCGAAGTTCTACCTTACAGGAAGCCGCTCGTAGAAAGTATTTAAGAAATAGTTGGAATCGGTGGCCCAACTCCGACGAGTCCAGAATCGTATCAGAAACTCAATAAACTACGGTGGCCTGCTGCCGGTTTCGTGGACGCCGAGATAAGGCCGCTTCGGGCGGCAGCGCGCAGGCGGCCAACACCCCGCGCCCGCGCACCCTAAGGCGTGCCGGCCGATCCGCTCAGAAAAGAGAGAGCGCTTCAGCGCCGGAAGTCAGCCGTCCCGGTTCGGCGTGCCGAGCACATGCGTATCGGGCGGCAGCATCACCTGGTCGAAGGTCTGGGTGAACATGGCCGCCGCGAAGAAGGCCACCGCATGCAGCGTCTCGCTGCCCGTATTGACGATGTCGTGCCGCACGTTCGGCGGCAAGGCGAAGACGCTGCCCGCGCCGATGGTGCGGCTGCCGTCCTCCATCAGGAGTTCGCCAGTCCCGGCGAGGATGTACTGGGTCTCTTCCGTGGCATCGGTGTGCCAGCCCAGGCGCCCGCCGGACGGAATCTCATAGACGATGGTGGAGGACTGGCTCGCGCCATGCCCGCCGCAGGTAGCGAAGGCTCCGAGCCAGTTGACGGACGGGTCCGTCGCGCCGTGCACATGGATCCGCGCGAGCATGTCGGCGGCAACAATGGGTACCATGACATTCCTCCGATACTGATGCTCCAATCGCCACGGGGCGATGCTGGCCACCTGATGAGCCGCGCGCCACGTCCCGACGCACCGACACTAGAGGCACCACCGTAGGGGCGTTAGGGAACTTTTCGCCTGCATTGGCAAAGGGAAGGGAAAGCGATGCTTTAGGTTGCCATATACCGTCACATCGCTCCAACGGTTGCGATTGGGGCCTCTGCGGCGTCTTCGCCAGGGGGCATGCGTGCCTTCGCCATGTGATAAATGAGATCATGGCCAGCCATGGTGTCTGCCAGGAATCGGTCAAAGCCGGCGCGACACTTGGGCGTGACGTCGACGCTGTTGCCCGACAGCCGCACGAAGCCGAGCTCCGCCGCCGCCTGCAGCAACTTGCGCACATGGGTGCGGGACACGCCGAAGCTGTCGCCGATCTTGAGAAAGGAGACCTGCGGCACCGCCTGATCGTCCTGATGGGCGCACACATGCATGAGCTTGGTCAGGATCATGTGGCCGGCCTGCCGGGGCAGGAAGAAGGCGATCACCGGATTTGCCAAGATGAATTGCTGCGCATGGGCCAGGAACGCGGCGCATATATCGCGCGCCACGCGATGAAAGGCCGGGTCGTGGTTGACCGGTTCGGGATATCCGGGGCCCGGAAAGAGGACGTGCAGCGGGTGATAATAGACCCGGAGCGCGCGGCGATCATGGATTAGCATCTTGTCCGTGGGCGCCAGCAATGTGACGCGGCGATCGTCCGGCGCTCGGTAGGCCGAGATGTACCCCGTATCCGCAAGACGGCGGACGATATCGTGGGTGCGGCGCCCGCTCGCGATGCCATGTGACTCCATCTGCCCTTTGAGCAGTTGCATGGTCGGCCATGTAGCGCGGTCGTGGGGTCGATGTCCGGCGTCCATGATGATGACGCTCATGAAGATCGTCGCTGTGCCGCCATCGATCAGCAGCCGGTTCTCGGCCGGCTGGTTCTCGTGCAGTTCGAGCATTTCGCAGACATAAATCTCCCGCGCCAGCCCGAAGCGCGGTTGCGCCAGGATGTCGTTCGCCGACAGCAGAGGCTGGATCTCCATCACAGGGATCTCATTCGACGCAGCGCCTTCCCAATCGTTGGCACAGTCTTACTCAAACGGGACCGAATTGGGAGGTGCCATGCACAGAGCTGGCGCTTCTGACCCTCAAGCGGCCCTCCCGGCACGCCGTTGTAACTGGCCGCTTTGCGCCCCGGTTCCCGCCGTCGAGGCAAACTCTGCCTCCGCCCGAAAGCTGACGCTGTATGACGTAGGCTAAGGCTCACTTTGCGCCCACCCCTCCCAGCCGCCGTAGTGGACGCATACTTTGCCGCAGGCGTCATTCCGTAGCTGCTACACAGGACGTCGCGGTCGGCCGGTGAGGGCATTTCCGCGCAGTTAATCGTTAAGCTTCCCGAGTCGACAAATCGCGTTTCAGTCGGGATAGTCCACGAGAGCAGCGCGCAAGGATTCGGGATGAGCAATGCCATCGACGAGGCTTTCGGTCGGCTTCAAGGCATCGAAGGGGAGATCTTAGGAGCTCTGCAGTCCGGTCCGAATGAAGCGGACACGCGTTTCAAGGCCTTAGACCAAATCCTTCTCGAGGTTATCATCGGCAGAGCAAACGGAGTCCTTGCCGATTGCATCCGGAACCGATGACAGCTGACTGGACGGTTGTGCGGAATGGCAGCCCGATCACGTCATCAACACTAGCGCAGTCATTGTCTCAACGAGACAGATGCAACATTTGGAAATTTGGAGCGCCTGCATCGATGCGCAGGACTTTCAGCCCTGCCGCCTGAGCGGATAGTGCGCCTGGATCGCTGTCTTCCACAGCAAGCACGTCATGCGGGGCGAGGCCAAGACGACGACAGGCCTCGAGATAAGGCTCGGGGTCCGGTTTGCCGGCAGTGACGTCGTCGCGGCTGATGGAGAATTCGATAAGGTCGTGAACGCCTAGCGCCTGCAGATTGGCGTCGACCACGCGGCGCTCGGAATTGGAGACGCAGGCCTGGCGGATGCCGCGCGCGCGCAATTCGAGCATGGTCTCCAGCGCGCCGGGTATCGGCCGCAGCGAGGGCGCGCTCTCGATGTAGGTATCGATGATCGCGTCGGCCCAAAGCTGCTCGGTCAGATGCCCGGGATAGAACGCCCGCAGCGCGCGCCAGACATCGCCCATGTGCCGGCCGCGAAAGCGATCCTCCGGCTCATGCGACAGGTCCAGCCCATAGCGCATCGACACCTCGACCAACGCGGCCAGATGCAGCGGTTCGCTGTCGATCAGCGTGCCGTCAATGTCCCAGGCGACGGCCTTTGGCAGGCCGCTCATGCGTGCCGCCGGAAATAGGGCTGAAGCGCCGCATAGAGCGCTCGATAGTCGGCATAGCCGCGCTCATAGATCTCCGCGTTGGCAGGGTTCGGCGCGATCTCATGGCCGTACTGCACCAGCCGGCCGATGTCCTCCCAACGCGCATCCTGCCCCGAGCCGATGGCGGCGAGCCAGGCGGCGCCGACGCTGGAGCCGTGATGGTTGAGCAGCGTGCGCACCGGCTGCTGGGCGATGTCCGCCATGATCTGCATCCATACTTGGCTCTGGCTGCCGCCATCGGAGACGAACAGCCGGTTGGTGGCGTGGCCGACATCGCGCAAGACCTCCAGATGATGGCGGAAGCCATAGGCGACCGCCTCCAGCAGCGCGCGCCACAAATGGCCGCGGCCATGGCTGAGGCTAAGGCCGGTGAACGTACCGCGCGCCAGCGGATCGTGGATCGGGGTCTTCTCGCCGAGGAAATAGGGCAGGCAGATCACGCCGTCGCTGCCGGCCGGCACCTGCGCGGCGAGGAGATCGAGTTCGCGATGCGAACGTGCCTCGCCTGGCGCGATGATGCCGGCCATCCAGTTCAACGCGGCGCCGGAGGCCGCCATGCAGCCATTGGGGGCGTAGAGGCCGGGAATAAGGTGATAGTCGAGATAGAGCCGGGGATCGGGCCGCGCGGTCTGCGACACCACAATGATGTCGCCGGCGCCGCCGAATTTCAGCAGCACGTCGCCATCCGCCACCAGCCCGGCGGCATAGGCCGAGGCGATGTGATCGGCCGCGCCGCCGAAGACCGGCACGCCCTCCGGCAGGCCGGTCTGGCGCGCGGCCTCTGTCGAGACTGGACCAAGCAAAGCGTGCGACGTCACCTTGCGGGGGATGGCGCTGCGCGGAATGTGGGCGAGCGCGACCAGCTCGTCGCTGATCGCGTGGGTCGCGAGATCGACGAAGCCGGCCTCCAGCGCCCAGTTCTGCTCGACCGCGCGCTCGCCCGTGAGCCGCCAGTTTATATAGTCATAGGAGCCGAACACGGTGGCGATGCGGGCGAACACGTCCGGTTCATGCTTCTCGATCCAGCGCAGCTTTGTCGCCACCAATTGCTGATTCACGCCGTTGCCGGTGCGGGCGAGGAAGGCGGCTTCATTCACCTCGGCCGCCAATTCCGCCACCTCCGGCCCGGAGCGACCGTCGCTCTGCTGGATGCTCGGGCGCAGCACATGGCCGGCCTCGTCCAGCAGCACCACGGCCGGCAGCATGCCGGTGACGCAGAGGCCCTTGAGCGAGGCGCGCGCTTCCGGCGCGCGCTCGAACAGCTCGCCCAGCACGGCGCAGGAATTAGCCCACCATTGCTCGGGGTCTTCCTCCGCCCAGCCGGCATGACGCGATGTCAGCGTGACCGGGCGGGAGGCGAGCGCGACGACGGTGTCGGGCAGGCGGACAAGGATTCCGATGGTCGAGGTGGTGCCGATATCCAGCCCGATGACGTGCGCCGTCGACATGCCGTTTCCCGATCAGGACAGGGTTTCGACGACGTCCATGAAGCGCTTGACGCGCTCGCCGTCCACCGCGTTCCAGGTGTCGCCATCAACCTTGAAATGGGTGCCGATCACGCAGCCATCGGCCACCGAGAGCACGTCGCGCACATTCTCCAGCCGCACGCCGGTGTTGGCGAACAAGGGAATCTCCGGCAGCGCCTCGCGCACCTTGCGCAGGTCCGAGGCGTCGGCCGGCTGGCCGGTGATCGGGCCGGACACCAGAATGGCGTCGGCGAGCGAGGAGAACACCGCGCTCTTGGCGCGCAGCCCGATCGGGCGGGTGTCGAGCGAGGCGGCGAATTCGGCGTTGATGTTGTGAGGTCCGGCCGGCCGAGATTGCGGCGCAGGCGCAGCGCCTCGGCACCCTTGGGTTCCCACAGGCCCATGTCGGAGGCGAACAGGCCGGTGAAAATTTCGCGGGCGAAGGAGGCGCCGGTCGCGGTGGCGATGGCGATGGAGGCGACCGGGTCCCAGAGATAATTGACGCCGAACGGCACCGTCAGCATCGGCTTGATCGCGGCGATCACCGCCGTCATCGCCGCCACGCCCTCGGCGGGGGCCTTGAGCTGATAGGGGCGGTCGTTCTCATTGCCGAACATGATGGAATGCACGCCGCCGGCCTGTAGCTTCTCGATGTCGCTCGCCACGCCGTCGATCAGCTTGTTCATGCCGCCATCGGCATCGTAGAGCGGCGAGCCGGGCAGGGCGCCGATATGGGCCATGGCGATGATCGCCTTGGGGCGCGGGCCGAAGAATTCGAAAACCATGCGTCACTCCTGAGATTTAATTCTATGCCGGCCCGGCCACCACCACCTCGACCTGCGCGGCGGCAAGCGCCTCGGCGAGATGGGGCGGGGGAGCCGCGTTGGTCACCAGCACATCGACCGCGTCCAGCCCGCAGACGCGGGCGAGCGAGCGATGGTCGAATTTGGAGGCGTCGCACAGCACGACGACATGCTCGGCGCGCTCGATGAAGACGCGCTTCACCTCGGTGTCCTCGATGGAATAATCGTAGAAGCCGCTCTCGATCAGCCCGGAGACGCCGATGAACACCCGGTCCAGGAAATAGTCCTTGAGCTGGGCGACCGCGCCGGCGCCGATGACCGACAATTCCGGGTCGCGCACCTGTCCGCCCAGCGTGTAGACCGGGCTTCGGCCGGTGGAGAGCCGGATCGCGGCGCGCAGATTATTGGTGAGCACGCGCAAATCGGCGCGGGTGGCGACATGCTCGGCGAGCGCCAGCACGGTCGAGCCGACATCCAGCCCGATGGTCTCGCGCGGGCCGATCAAGCGGGCGGCGTGCGCGGCGATGAGTTCCTTGTCGTCGGCGTGCAACCGGCGGCGCTGCTCGAACACCGGCTCCTCGGCATCGAAGACCTCGCGAGCGGACGTGCCGGCGCCGATCGCCAGCGCGCCGCCATGGGTGCGGGTGAGCAGACCCTTTTCCTCGAGAATCACCAGGTCGCGCCGCACCGTCATGTCCGAGACGTTCAGGTCGCTGGCGACGCGGGCGACCGAGGCGAATCCGTGCCGCTCGATGGCCTCCATGATCTGCATCTGGCGCGCGCTCGCGGGGATGCGGCCGGCGCCGCTGCCCGGCAATCGTTCGGTTTCCTCGTGCTCGACGCGTTTCATGTCGCCTGTTCCATGCCGTCGCCCGATGCCTGCATTAGCGGCAAGAGGCGGCGTGTTGATGAAGGTTTGCACATAAACGAACAAAACAGCAAGAAATTATGTTCGCCATTGTTGCTTGATGTTTGGTTCTGTGAAAGCATTCTGGTGCTGAGGTCCGCCACCCTGGCATTTGCGTTATTATGCGCGACAGGGGCGGGCCGGAAACCGAAGTGACGCAACCAAAGGCTTGTGTATGGGCTCCGTCTTCGACCTCACCGGCAAAACCGCGCTCGTCACCGGCGGCGCGTCCGGCATCGGCGCCGCCATCGCCAGGGCGCTGGACAAGGCCGGGGTTCGGGTCGCCATCGCCGATCTCGATGTGACGCGTGCGCAGCTTCTGGCCAATGAGCTGACCAACGACGCCGTGTGCCTGCCGATCGACGTGCGGGTGCGCGCCTCGGTACAGAGCGCGCTCGACGGCGCGGCGGAAGCACTCGGCGGCATCGACATTCTCGTCGCCAATGCCGGCGTCTCCACCATGCGCGCCGCCATCGAGCTGACCGATGAGGAATGGGACTTCAATTTCGACGTCAATACGCGCGGCGTCTTCCTCACCAACCAGATCTACTGCCGTCGTCTGCTGGAGGACGGCCGCAAGGGCGTGATCGTCAACACCGCCTCGCTGGCCGGCAAGGCCGGCGCTCCGCTGTTGGGCCATTACTCCGCCAGCAAATTCGCGGTGCTGGGCTGGACTCAGTCGCTGGCGCGCGAAATGGCGGTCCACGGCATCAGGGTCAACGCCGTCTGCCCCGGCTTCGTGCGCACCTCGATGCAGGAGCGCGAGGTCGAATGGGAGGCCTCGCTCCGCAACATGACGCCGGAGGCGGTGCGGGCGGAGTACATTTCGCTCACCCCGCTGGGCCGGCTGGAGGAGCCGGAAGACGTCGCCGACGTCGTCCTGTTCCTCGCCTCCGACGCCGCACGCTTCATGACCGGACAGGGCGTGAACGTGACCGGCGGCGTACGGATGGATTAGCGGGGATCGACATGCGGCACACCCTGCGCACCTTCGCCCGCCACGCGATCCTCATCGCGTTCTCGGCCATGATCGTGCTGCCGCTGGTGTGGGTGTTGCGGGTCAGCCTCACCGACAAGCTCACTGCCTACAAGATTCCGCCGGAGATCGGCCATCTCAGCCTCGACAATTACATCGAGGTGTTCCGCAACTTCCCGTTTGCGCTGTGGTTCGGCAACAGCGTGCTGATCGCGGTGCTCGCAACATTGGTGTCGCTGCCCTTCGCCACCATGATGGCCTATGCCGCCGCCCGCTTCCGCACGGGCGGTTCAGCTCTGTGGATCGCCGTGCTGGCGAGCCAGATGCTGCCGCCGATCATTCTCGTTCTGCCGCTGTTCATGGTGTTCCTCACCGTGCTGCCGGTGGATTCCCGCATCGCCATCGTCATCGCCCATGTCGCGATCAACCTGCCCTTCATGGCGTGGATGATGGTCAGCTTCTTCGAAGGCGACAGCCGCGCGCTGGAAGAAGCCGCGCGGATGGACGGCGCCACGCGCTGGCAGGCCTTTATCCGCATCGCGGTGCCGGTCGCGGGCCCCGGCATTCTCGCCGCCGGCCTGCTGGGCTTCATCCTCAGCTGGAACGAGTTCCTCTACGCCCTGATCCTGAGCGATTCGAGCAGCCAGACCCTGCCGGTCGGCCTTGCCGGGCTGGAGACCCATGCCGGCGTCGACATCGCCCCGCTGGCGGCCGCCACGCTGCTGGCGCTGGCCCCGGTGCTCGTGCTGCTGCCCTTCCTGCGCAAATACCTCATCAAGGGGCTCTCGCTCGGAGCGCTGAAATAGACCTTTCCAGAAAACAAGAACTTCCAGAAACAGGAGAACGGCCGTGAAAAAGTTTCTCTATGCGTTGAGTCTTTCCACCCTGCTGGCGACCCCGCTTGCAGGCGCCGCCAACGCCGCCGAAACCGTCTCCATCCTCATGGAGGGCGTGCCGGACACGGAATACGTCAAGACGCTGATCCCGGAATTCGAGAAACAGACCGGCATCAAGGTCAATATCGAGGTCGTCAACTACGCCGAGATGCACACCAAGCTGGTGCCGCAGTTGGTCGCCAAGAAGGGCAGCTACTCCGCCTCTACTGGGTCGGCGAATTCGTGAAGGCCGGCTGGATGCAGCCGCTCGACACCCGCATCGCGGCCGACAAGTTCGACACCTCGCCTTACGTGCCGGCGCTGATGGACCTCGTTGGCAAGGTCGACGGCACCACCTACATGCTGCCGTTCTACAACTACGCCATGGGCCTGACCTACCGCACCGACCTTCTCGCCGACGAGAAGAACAAGGCGGACTACAAGGCCAAGTACGGCTCCGAGCTGGCGAAGCCCGCGACCTGGGCTGATTATCAGAAGCAGGTCGAGTTCTTCACCAAGGACGGCTTCAACGGCGTAGTGAATCAGGGCCTGCGCCCCGACCCGATCGCGATGGAATGGTCGAACTACCTGTTCGCCAATGGCGGCCAGTTCCAGGACGAGAAGTGGAAGGCGACCGCCAATACCGAAGCCGGCCGTGCCGCGCTCGCGCAGTATATCCAGAGCATCAATAAGTTCGGCCCCGTAGGCGCCGCCAGCTTCGGCTTCGACGAGGCCTTCAACGTGATGGCGCAGGGCAAGGCCTATAGCTACATCACCTACAACTTCTTCCGTACCGCCTTCGACGACAAGTCGAAGTCCGCCGTGGTCGGCAAGGTTGAGATCATGCCGGTGCCCGGCACCGCACCCGGCAAGAGCGGCAGCCTGAACGGTGCCTGGGGCTGGGCCATTCCGAAGTCGAGCCCGAACCCGGACGCGGCCTGGACCTTCCTGAAGTGGGTCGAATCCTTCGAGGTCGCCAAGGCCCGCGCGCTGCTCGGCGGCTCACCCACCCGCAACGACGTGTTCGCCGACCCCGCCGTGCTCGCAAAGTATCCCTATGCGGCGGCGCTGAAGGACCTGCTGAACCAGAGCCACAACTTCCCGACCTTCACCTACACCCCGCAATTCGTGGAAGTGCTGGGCCGCGAACTGTCGCTGGCGGTCGCCAACCAGAAGACCCCGGAAGCCGCGCTCGCCACGGTCGACAAGGAGTTCGACGAACTGGCGCGCAAGGACGGCAAGCTGAAGTAGGCGGGAAGCTAGACTAACAATGACTATGCCTGTGGTGAACAACGCCCCCAACCAGATCTATGTCCGCGACCGCCGTTTCGGCTGGCTGCTGACGATACCGGGCCTTGCCCTGCTTCTTCTGGTCATCGCGTTTCCGGTGCTGTGGGCGCTGTTCACCAGCCTGTTCGAGTACACGCTGATCAATCCCGGCTTTCATACCTATGTGGGAGCCGGGAACTACACCAAGGCGCTGGGGGATCCCGAATTCCTCCATTCCATCTGGGTCACGGCGATGTTCGTGATCGCGGTGGTAGTGCTGGAATTCGCCCTCGGCTTCCTCATTGCGCTGATGCTCAACGACACCGAGCGCGGCAAGGATTTGTACTACGCCATCCTGCTCTGCCCGCTGCTGATGAATCCGGTGGTGGTGGGTCTGATCTGGCGGATGTTCTTGCACCCCTCGCTGGGCATCGTGAACTACCTGCTCGGCCGTATCGGCATCCCGCCGGTCAACTGGCTGGGCGACGTTGATATCGCGTTCTGGACCATCGTGATGGTCGATATCTGGCACCAGGTGTCGTTCATGATCGTGCTGCTGCTGGCCGGCCTCGCCGCCCTGCCGCGCGAGCCCTATGAGGCGGCGCGGGTCGATGGCGCCTCCTCGCTGCAATGCTTCTGGCACATCACCCTGCCGCTGATGCGCCCGCGCTGCTGATCCGCATGATCTTTGCGGTGAAGACCTACGACCTCGTCTACATCATGACCCGCGGCGGGCCGGGGGTGGCCACCGACTTCATCAGCTATTTCATCTACCGCAGCGCCTTTGTCGGCCTCGATCTTGGCGAGGCCAGTGCGATGTCGGGAATCCTGCTCGTCATCGTGGTGGCGATGACCGCCTATCTGCACCGCTCCATGCGCGCGATTTCATGAGGAAGTAATGGCTGCCATAGAATTGCGCGCTGTCACCAAGACCTACGCCAATGTTGTTTCCGCCGTCCGCAATGTCGACCTGACCATCGGCGACGGCGAGTTCATGGTGTTCCTCGGCCCGTCCGGCTGCGGCAAGTCCACCACGCTGCGCATGATCGCCGGGCTGGAGGACATCACCTCGGGCGACCTGTTCGTCGACGGCATCAGGATGAACGATGTCGACCCGTCCAAGCGCGACCTCGCCATCGTGTTCCAGAACTATGCGCTCTATCCGCATATGTCGGTGCGCGAGAATCTGGCCTTCGGGCTGAAGCTGCGCCATCTCGAGCGCACGGAGATCGCGCGCCGCATCGACGACATCTCCGCCGTGCTCGGCATCGGCCCGATGCTGGACCGCCGCCCGGCACAGCTCTCCGGCGGGCAACGCCAGCGCGTGGCCCTCGGCCGGGCTCTGGTGCGCGAGCCGAAGGCCTTCTTGCTCGACGAGCCGCTGTCCAACCTCGACGCCAAGCTGCGCGCCACCATGCGCACCGAGCTGATCAAGCTGCACCGCCGGCTTGGCGCCACCATGATCCATGTGACGCACGACCAGGTCGAGGCGATGACCATGGGCGAGCGCATCTGCATCATGCGCGACGGCGAGGTGGTGCAGGTCGGGCGGCCGCTCGATGTCTACCGCAACCCAGCCGACACCTTTGTGGCCGGCTTCCTGGCGACGCCGCCGATGAACCTACTTAGCGGCCGACTGGAGGCGCAGGGCGATCAGCTCTTTGCCGTCACCGAGGGGTTCCGCTGCGCGCTGCCGCCCGCCTATCGCCAGGCCTATGCGTCCCATGCCGGGCGCCAGGTGATCATCGGACTGCGGCCGGAGGACTTCCACGAGACGCCGGATCGCGCCGGTGCACTGGGTGGCCTGCCGGTAACCCTGACGGTGACGACGGTGGAGGCACTCGGTCCCGAGACGGTGCTGATGGCGAGCCTGAAAGGGGATGCAGGGCCTGAGATCGCAGTACGCGTGGACTTCGATCGGGAGTACGAAGTCGGCGCCCGCGTGACCCTGCATTACGATACCGCCCAGATACATATTTTTGATGTCGAGACGACGAAAGCCCTGGCTCGCCCGGTTATTCCGGCCGGGTAAGTGACGCTAATCCTGCAAAGGCGGCAGGCTCCTCAGTGTTGCACGGGCGGGAACCATCAGCTCTCCGCAATCGCCCTTGCAGCGATACCGGCACCGGCCTTCTGTCGTGTTTAGTTGTCGAGCGAAAACCCTAGTGCGATAGGCTTCCGGATCGATCCCGCCGAATTCGCTGCGGATGGCGCTCGCGGAAATCGGACGGTGCTGGCAGCCAGAAGACTGTTTTGTGCCGCTTGTGCGTGAACTCACTCGCCTCATCACCGAATTCCAACAATCCGCCGATCGGCGTCGTCGAATACGGATGCAGAAAGCAGAACGGGGCTCTCCGAATGGGCGATGAGGCCGTTCCGCCTCGGGCGGTAGCCGACGAGAGCCGTCCTGACGGTGAAGGTCTCTTTCCCGGTGATCAGCAAATGTCCGCTCCTGCGCCCGTCCGGCCAAAAGCAACTGGTCCGCAATCGGCCCCTTGGCCGCCAGTTACACGTCGACGATACGGGAGGCGCAAGCCTCCAATGCTTTGTGGACTCCAAGCGCTGCCGTTGCCTCGGCGAGCTCGATAACGCCAAGCGTCCCGAAGGTTGTCTGGCCAGGATGTGCGGCTGAACATCACTAACGAAATTCGATTGGGCAATATCTTTCCCGTCCAGCAGGCCGCGCCGGCTATCGGTGCCGGAGTGCGCCGATGTCCGACCCCGCCAATAAAGAGAATTCCGCGGAAGCCATCCTCTTGGCAGGTGTCCGGGGAGGTTCGGGAACCCTCCCACAAATTCCGCCCACACCTGCCCCTACGGCCAGCACGCCAGCCAGCGAGATCGGAACGGCGGGACTATCCACGACCGCCATTGTCGCGATTGGAGTAGCGGTAGCTTCTGTCGGCGAGGTATAGAGGACTTCGCCACGTCACATGCTCGCCGGCCGCACGGCGCTCCACATCGGGTTTGCTTAAGTGCGACCTACTCCCCGCATCATCGAGAGATGTGTTGGGATGGGGCTGAGCAACAGCGTTGCGCTCGCGATGACGCCCATTCCAGATTGGAGAAACAGCCCGTCCAGGCTCGGCCCAGGCCCCTGCGGGCGACAAAGTCGTCATCACGGGATCGGGAAACATGCCGAATCCCGTGGTTATGGCGGAGCCGTTGGGTAGCACGGCCTGCAAGGCCAAGGCATTGGCCGCGCGATCCCCGGTCGGTCCAAAAGATTGCCCGCCCCGCTGGCTTGCTCTAGTGATCCCCTCGTCGTCACCTTCAGGTGAATAGCCGTCATGAACGTGAATGCACCGGCCGCAATCTCCCATCGCGCCGCGATGCCCGTGTTGATCGCCCTTAGCGTCACACATTTCCTGAACGACATGATCCAGTCCCTCATTCCGGCGGTGTACCCGATCCTGAAAGCGGCCTATGCGCTCGATTTCGCGCAGATCGGTCTGATCACGCTGACCTTCCAGCTTTCAGCGTCGCTGCTGCAGCCGCTGGTGGGCCTCTACACCGACAAGCATCCGATGCCCTATTCGATGGTGGCCGGCATGGGGTTCACGCTGGTCGGCCTCATCGGCCTCGCCTATGCCGGCAGCTACCATTTTCTGCTGCTGGCGGCGGCCTGCGTCGGCATCGGCTCGTCGATCTTCCACCCCGAAGCGACGCGGATGGCGCGCAAGGCTTCCGGCGGGCGGCACGGCATGGCGCAGGGCATTTTCCAGGTCGGCGGCCAGAGCGGCAGCGCGATCGGCCCACTGCTGGCGGCGTTCATCATCGTGCCGCGCGGTCAGGGCAGCCTCGCCTGGTTTTCCGTTGCCGCGCTGATCGCCATGATGCTGATGACATGGACCGCGGGACGCTATGCGCTGATGCGCGCGCAGCGGGCGGCTACCAAGACCGCCGCGATGACCGATACCGGCCCCGCGCATCCCGGACGCAGCACGGCGAGCGTGGTCTTCGCGTTCACGATCCTGATCGTGCTGTTGTTCTCGAAGAACGCCTACACCGCGAGCTTCACCTCGTTCTACACCTTCTATCTGATCGGCAAGTTCGGTGTTTCGGTGCAGACCTCGCAGGTCATGCTGTTCCTGTTCCTGGCCTCATCCGCGGCCGGCGCGCTGGGCGGCGGCATGCTCGGCGACCGCATCGGCCGCAATAAGATCATCTGGTTTTCGATCCTCGGCGCTCTGCCCTTCACGGTGATGCTGCCTTATGCCGACCTGTTCTGGACCGGCGTGCTGACCGTCATCATCAACGTGATCATGTCGAGCGCGTTCGCGGCCATCCTGATCTACGCCATCGATCTGATGCCGGGCCGCGTCGGCCTGGTCGGCGGCTTTTTCTACGGACTGGCCTTCGGCCTGGGCGGCGTTGCGGCCGCCTTTCTGGGGGAATTCGCGGATTATCACGGCATCGAGGCTGTGTACCGGATCTGCTCCCTCCTGCCGGCCATCGGCCTGCTGGCATGGTTCCTGCCGAGCCTAAAGACGGCTCGGGTGCATTAAACTACACAGATCGCTGCCGCCACTATTTGCGCCGACGATCCATCGGCTCAACGCGCTATGCGACCTTACACTGCGCTAGAATATCGGGCGATTCCATGCAGCGAGTCTCGAGCGCATCACCCAGGATCGAGAACTCCTCGTCGATCAGATAGCCGACGCTGAAGCAGTCATCGGCATAGTCGCCCCAGCGCGATGCACAGGTCCGATCGGAGGCGGAAGGCCGTCGTGAGATCATTCTTTCTCCTACGGCAGCTATGCGGCCAGACGGCTCGAAAGCGGGCGGTCCGGAGACGGCCCCAAACCGGCCATTCGTGATAGCCGCAGCGAACTTCCGCTTATGGCTCGACGCGGCTCCTTACGCCCTCGCCCCTGCGGGATAGCGCGGTAAGATCGCGCCATGGGATTCGGCGTTTTCATCCACCGTACAGACTCGATCTATGATGACAGCCCCGCGGAGCGGTACCAGTTCCCTCGGCAGTATCTCAGCCGTGTCGAGGCCTGCGTTGGCGACTGGATCGTCTATTACGAGCCGCGGAAGGTGGTCGAGACGCGCGGCTATTTCGCCATCGCCAAGGTGCAGCGTGTCGTTCCGGATCTGGCCGCGCCGGGCATGTTCGTCGCGCTGATCGAGCCGGGCAGCTATCTCGACTTTGCCAGCCCGGTGCCCTTTAGCGACGACAATGGCGTCGTCGAGCGTGGCGTTCTGAACGAGGATGGGCGGATCTCCGGCCGCGCCCAGGCTGCGGTTCGACCGCTCGCGCCGACCGATTTCGACCGCATCATCGCGCGTGGCCTGGATGACCATATGCCGGTGCTTCCGCGCACGGATGCCGATTTGCCTCCGAACGGATTCAGCGAAGAACAGGCTCCGTTTACGTTCGAGGAGAGTCGGGAGCGCGTCAGCTATCTGTCGTCGCGGATCGTACGGGATCGCGTCTTCCGCCGCATCGTGCTGCGCGCCTATGACGAGCGCTGCGCCATCAGCGGTTTGAAGCTGATCAATGGTGGCGGGCGGGCCGAGGTCGCAGCGGCGCACATTCGGCCGGTTCAGGCGAACGGTCCGGATATCGTCAGCAACGGACTGGCTCTGTCAGGCACGGCGCACTGGATGTTTGATCGGGGACTCATCAGCCTCTCGGATGATCTCGACGTGCTGATCTCCCGGCACGCCAATGATCCCGATGGCGTGCGCGCCTTCATCAATCGGAGCGGACGCGCAATTGCCCCGCAACGGGCGTTCGAGCGTCCGCATCCGCACTTCCTGCGTTGGCATCGGGAGCACTGCTTCAAGCAGTAAGACCGACTGCATCGTGACGCTGCAGCTGCATCAAGCGCGCAACATCCCGGCGGATGCGCCGCAGTTCGGGCCATGGCAAATGCCGCCCCTCGGCGCCATCCGCCCCGACGGCGATCAGCACGTCGAGCTTTGCGGAGAGGCCACGCAGAGACGTCGCGTCTGCCGCAAAGAGTCCGGCGCTCAGGCGCTCTTCGTCGTCCGATGCCGCAGCCTCTTCCTCTCGGGTAACTGAATAGCCGATGGCGCGATCTGCGTCGTCCCAGCGCTGCTGATGTGCGCGCAACGCCTCCGCGACTTCGGCGCGCCGCGGGCAAAGCGACGGCAGATCGGCCGCAAGCTCATCGAACTGCCGCAGGGAGCCGATCCGAACGGGCAACGGAAGCTCGGCTACAGCAACAACCGCCTGCGGAAAGCCGATCGTCCGCGCAAGTTCAGACTCCAGACGCTGCTGTTTCCGGCACAGAGCGAGCGTGCGCCGATGCGCGGCGCGCCACGTCTTCCATGCAAGGACGGCGGCATCCGTTGTGCTGTCATCCTGCGGCGCAGCTGCAGCCGAACTGTTGAGGGAAGTGCCGCCGACCGACAGCAGGACGGCCGTGAGGACGTCCCTCCGGGATGGTCGGGACAGACTCATGCTAATCTCAGAATCAGCCATGATCCGAGCTCCAAGCAGCTTGGGTTGTGGTCAGGCCAAGTGGAGCGTTGCAACCGCTCCGCTTGGCCGCTTCACTGCAGAGCAGCGAAGAATACGAGTCTGAATCGCCGAGAAATTATGTCAAGGTATAAATTTGATAACGTCAGAACAGGTTCGGATGGCGCGCGGCGCTCAGATGGGGCGTACGTGATCTCGCCAACCATGCAGGCATAACCGCTGCGACTGTAACACGGATCGAGAACGACCACGCCGCTCACGCGAGCACGCTTTTGGCCATTCGAGCGGCGTTCGAAGCCGCTGGCATCGAGTTCATTCCTGAGAATGGCGGCGGGGCTGGTGTGCGTTTCCGCAAGCCGTCAGCGCCGGAATAGGCCTCAGCGACCGCAACTCCTGCACAAGATCTCTGCGACTTCAGTGCGGTTCGGCCGCAATTCATTTGCAGCTTCTCTGCACCGCGATCGCAGGTCTTACGTGCTTCAGTTGCGCGTCACCGACAGCCGCTTCGCGCCAAGCATGGCGATGAATGGCCACATTGCTGCCCACGCGGCGGCCATTGCACCAGTCAGGCAGCGCATTTCCGGAGAGCTTGGCGGACAGCCAATGGTGCTCGGTGCCAGTATGGCATTGCCTGCTGCGCTATCGGAGTATCGCAGCAATGCAACGTGATCTCGCTCGGGCCCGGCGAAGCAGGACAGCTTGAGGGCAGGATAAAAGCGCGCACATTGCGCGGCGGTCGGGTCGTTGATTTCGTAGAATATTTGGTGGATCTCGACACATTGCGCCGCTCGTCTGCAATGTGCGCGCTCCTCGGGAATCTTGTTGACTGAACGCTTAGCCGCACATTGGCATCGTCTGATGCCCGCTGAAGGCCATCGCCCCCTGGTTTTGGATCGCGAGGACTGCCACTTCTGGATCGTAGCCGAAAAAACGGCTTCTCGGCAGAAACGCCGCCCTTAATCGAGGCGAGTCGCCTCCCCATAACGTGCCTGCACCGATGCCGATGCCCCGTACGAGCTTCGCGCGCATGTTGGTGAAGTTCTGCCAGCAGCGTGCACCGACCGTCCTGTCGCCTCGCGACGCCGACCTCTTCCAGAACTGGCTCCTCGATCTCCTTGCTGCGCGCGTGCCACCGCCCCTGGCGGAGCGCGATTACGACTGGCACGCGATTGCTCACGCCTGTGACGTGGATCACGCCGATATCCAGCGTGCCAGCCGCGTGCTAGCGCCCGGCCTTGATGCGCTGCGCCGTGAATTGGCGCGCCGCGGCCACGTCACGGTGAAGCGTGCCGCGGCGCGCCGCGCACCGCCCAGCCCAAAGCGAGGCGCGCTCCATCGCGATGCCGAACGGGCAGACGCTATACCGCGTCGACGCGGCCCTCGGGCAAAGCCCATTGTCGAGTTCCCCGAGAGCGACGGGCGGACCTGGAGCGACCCGAGGTCATTCGCCGATGCGCTCGATCTTCACATGCGCCGCCACGGCGACACCGCGAAGCATCTGGCCCGTGTCTTTGAGGCGAGCGCGGCTCAGGTCGATGCCACGGCACTCAACCTGTGGCGCCGCGGCGTGAAGGTGCCGCGCGCCTCGCGAAGTCTCGCGGCGCTGGAGCTCATAGAGCGGCGCTATCGTCTGCCGCCGGGCTACTTCCGCTCGAAGTTGCCGAATGGAAACCGCTGCACATCGGCCGGGACCATCGCCGGCATCAGTCGAGCCGAGCGACGGCGCCTTGCCTGGCACCTGCCGCATGATTTTGATCGGCGCCCGTTTAAGGAGCGGGAGGAGATCCTTGAGTGGGTGCAGCGCGTGGTGATTTCGGGAACGACCGACTATCGGCGCTTCCAGGCCGCCGCCATGAAGCAGCGCTACTCGATCCGCTTTCCCGGCCTGCTCGATCAGTCCTCCCGGCCGCGCGGGCTCTACAGGTTTTGCCGGGAGGAGGATGGATCGCTACCGGATCCGGATCTCGCGAGTGCGGCGCTCGATGCGCCGGCCCAGCTTGCTGAGGAGATGTCAGACCTGGTCCGGTTCAAGACGGCGACCCTCACGGCGTTTGGCTATCAGCGCAACGGCGTCTGGGGTGAGGAGACAGCGTCGCAGAAGGTCGAGCATCTCGGTCTGATGTTCGGCGCGCTGGCAGCGTCACCCAGCGGCGCGGTCCACGGCTTCGGCGTGCCGCTGGAAGACCTGAGCTTTGGCCTCCTCGTCTTCCCGATCGTGTGGGACTGGTACATTCAATGGCGCGAGCGTCGGCGCGGCTTCTACACCGCGTGGGAAGTCGACATGCTGCGCATTGCCGTGGCCCTCACCCGCGCCGAGACGGGTTGGCTTCGGCAGAATCCGCAGCTGGCCGAGCGCATCCGCCCCATCCCCAATCTGATCACCGAGCGCGACGTTGCCGCTGCCCGTGCTGACTGGGACGCGGCCTGCGAGCAGATGCATCGCCATGGCCTCGCCCGCGCGCGGGAGGTTCAGCGCGTGGCCCGTATACATCGTGACCCATTCGAGCCGATCATGGCAGTACTGGAGGCGGAGAGCCCGGTCGCCGAGTATCGCAAGATCACCGAGGAAATCCTGCGGCTGATGCCGGACGAGACGCGCTACCCGCGCGCCGCCGCCGAGGCGGTGCGGGCCTTCCTGATGCTGCGGCTCGGCCTGCATCTTGGGCTTCGGCAGAAGAACCTGCGTCAACTGCTCGTATGTCCGCGCGGCCGGCTGCCAACCTCGGAGCGCCGCCTCGCCGAGATGAAGCGGGGCGAGCTGCGGTGGAGCGAGCGCGACCAGGGGTGGGAGGTGCTTATCCCCTCCATCGCCTTCAAGAACGCGAACTCGTCTTTCTTCGGCAGCAAGCCATTCCGGCTGATCCTGCCCGACCTCGGCGGCCTCTATCACTATCTCGAGGCCTACATCGACGGGCACCGGCGTGTGCTGCTGAAGCATGCCGCCGATCCGGGCACGCTGTTCGTGAAGACGGTGAAGCTCACGAGCAAGGATGCCGCGTACTGCCAGAACACCTTCTATGAGGCCTGGCGTCTGGCGATCCAGCGCTATGGCATCCACAACCCCTACACCGGCCGTGGTGCCATCAAGGGCCTGCTGCCGCACGGGCCGCATAATGTCCGGGACGTGCTCGCGACCCACATCCTGAAACAGACTGGCTCCTACGAGCAGGCGAGCTACGCCATCCAGGACACACCCGAGATGGTCGCCAAGCACTACGGCCGCTTCCTGCCCCAGGATAAGGCGGCCCTAGCGGCGCAGATTCTCAACAAGGTGTGGGAGGCGGCCTAGTGTGGAGTGCCACGACGCGCGAATCTCTTCGCCGCCCGCTCTACGCACCGGCACGCTGCCCCACGCCACAAACTGCTTCCGCGGTGCTTCCGTGAGGGGGCAGGGGCAAAGAGGTCAAAAAAGCTAACTTGATAAGTGGCTGTTTTTGCACTATAAAATGGCGCACCCGGCACGATTCGAACGTGCGACCTCTGCCTTCGGAGGGCAGCGCTCTATCCAGCTGAGCTACGGGTGCCCGCGACGCATTGAGCGCCGAGCAGCGCCTTCATAATCGAATGCCTAGGCGCGGGCAACAAGCGTTCGCTCAGGCGAGCAGGCGCTCGATCCGTTCCAGCCCGGCCGCTCGGCTGGCGGGTGTGTCGTCGCGCAGCAGGACGCCGCCGGTGTCTGCGACCCGCAGCAAGCCGGCGAGGATGTCGGCAACTGCGTCCATCGCCGCCGTGCCGAGGCCGAGCGTGGTGACGAACTGGGTGCCGACGCGCAGCGCAT
>LNAP01001386.1_pt1 | contig 25750 bp, 15 predicted proteins | sample 602601 | NCBI WGS metagenome assembly LNAP01 (sample SAMN02440304, study PRJNA202911) | soil metagenome | biome: Subtropical and temperate rainforests or woodlands; isolation source: soil samples (1 kg each in a 20% v/v slurry with milli Q water) were... ...
GCACCATGGCCGCGGCATTGCTGCACGGGCCGGCGCTGGCCGGGCTCGGCGTCGTCGCCGCCTTCGCCACGCCGGTGCTGGTGTCGTCGAACAGGCCGGATTACTGGGCGCTGTATCTCTATCTCGCGGTGGTCAGCGCGGCGGCGTTTGGCCTGGCCCGGATCCGGCTGTGGCCATGGCTGGCGGTCACCGCCATCGTGCTGGCGACGCTGTGGACGCTGCCATGCCTGGAATGCGGGCCGTCGATGATCGCGCCGCACGCCTTTCATGTCATTGTCGGATTCGTCCTGGCCGCGCTGCTGGTGGTGTGCGGCTTCATCTACGGCCCGTCGGCCGAACAGGGACGCATCGACGCCATCTCGTCCGGCGCGCTGTCGGCCTATCTGCTTGGCGCCACCCTGATCGTGCTCAACAGTCTCCATGCCGACACTGCCATGGTGACCTTCGGACTGCTGGTCGCCGGCACGCTGTTCGTCGCCTGGTATGCCCAGGCTGCCACCGCGGCGATTGCCGTGGCCGCCGGCTTCGTGGCGCTGGCGTTCCTGGAATGGGCAGTGCGCGGCAATCCCGACATGCTGGTGCTGCCCGGCGGTCCGCTTCCCGGTATCGGCGCCAGCCCGATCGAGGGCTCGGTGTCGACGCACATGATTGCCGCGGCGATCTTCGCCCTCGGCTTCGGCCTCGGCGGCTTTCTCGCACAGGGCCGCTCGGTCAGCGCCATCGTGCCGGTGATCTGGTCGGCGGCCGGCGTGTTCGTGCCGCTGGCACTGCTGATCGCGCTGTATGCCCGCATCGCCCATCTCGACCGTTCGATCCCCTTCGCGATCCTCGCGGTAATGCTCGCCGCCGGCTTTGCCGCGGCGACCGAACAGCTCGGCAAGCGCGAGGCGCGGCCGGGACAGTCGATTGCCATCGCGCTGTTCGCCACTGGCACGCTCGGCGCGCTGGCGCTGGCGCTGACCTTCGCGCTGGACAAGGGCTGGCTGACCATCGCGCTGGCCTTGATGGCACTCGGCACCGCATGGATCGCCAACCAGCGTCCGATCCCGTTCCTGCGCTGGCTCGCCGCCATCCTCGCAGCCATCGTGGTGGCGCGCGTCGGCTACGAACCGCGCATCGTCGGCGACCTCGTCGGCTCGACGCCGATCTTCAACTGGCTGCTGTGGGGCTACGGCGTACCGGCGGCGGCCTTCTGGGGCGCCAGCATCCTGCTGCGCCGCCGCGGCGACGACGTGCCGTTGCGCATGGTGGAGTCCGCCGCGATCCTGTTCACGGTGTTGCTGGCCTTCCTGGAGATCCGCCACGCCGTCAATGGCGGCGATGTCTATCGGCCTTCCGCGGGGCTCACCGAGGTGGCGCTGCAGGTCTGCGTGACGCTGGCCATGGCGATCGGGCTGGAACGGCTGCGGATCCGGACCGCCAGCATCGTGCACAATGTCGGTGCCGTCATGCTGACCCTGTTTGCCGGCGCCGCCAGCCTGTTCGGCCTGCTGTTCCTGGAGAACCCGGCGATCTGGCGCATCGATGTCGGCGGCGCCGTGATCAACCTGCTGCTGCTCGGCTACGCCTTCCCGGCAGTGCTCGCGCTGCTGCTGTCCTATGCGGTAGCCGGCCGCCGCGCTGTCGCCTATGCCAACACGGTGGCCGGCGGCGCGCTGGTGCTGGCCTTGATGTATATCACGCTGCAGGTCCGCCGCTTCTACCACGGCCCGGTATTCTCCTCCGCCGTCACCACCGACGCCGAGCAATACACATTGTCGATCGCCTGCCTGGGGTTCGGCGTGATCCTGCTCGGTCTCGGCGTGATCTTCAATTCGCAGCGCGCCCGGCTGGCCTCGGCCATCGTCATCGGCCTCACCGTGCTGAAGGCGTTTGTGGTCGACATGTCGTCGCTGACCGGCGTCTATCGCGCACTGTCCTTCATGTGCCTCGGTCTGGTGCTGGTGGCGATCGGCTGGCTGTACCAGCGCATCCTGTTCAGCCGCCGCGCCGCCCCGCAGCCACCCACGCCATAGCGACGACACGCCAAACGAAAACGAGGTGCGCCGGTTTCCCGGCGCACCTCGTAATTCGCTTTAAGCCGGCGCAACCTTTGCGCCGAGCTCGTGAAAGATCAGTACGGGCAGATCACCCGGCCCCAGCGACGGCTGAAATAGCAGCCCGGCGCAATGATCCGCGGCCCGAAGCCATAGCCGTAGCCGCGGCCGCGATAGCCACCGCCGCGGAACCCGCCACCACGAAAGCCGCCGCCGCGGAAACCACCACCGCCACGCCCGCCACCGCCGCGCCCGCCGCCACCGCGGGCATCCGCAGAGGTGGTGCTGGCCGCCAGCAGCATCGCCGATGCACCAACCAGTCCGACGCAGTAGACAAAGACCAGCGCCATCGCTGCGAGGCAGCGCGTCACGATATTATGGCGCGTCGTCGATTTAGTTTGAGCCATTGTCGCAATCTCCCATTCTCGGGAAGCAGGAATTCTCAAGAATGCTTCCGGCGTCGAATTTTCGTGTCATCTCGATTCAGTCGCGTTCTGAAATCAATCTGGCAATGTGGCCGACACGTGGCGCGCGTCGCAGAATGGCGTCAGAATAGGATTAAGCCTCGCTGTCGGTCAAGCAATTGCGCGACCGCAGTAGCGAACAAGCACGCTGCGCGTTCGTTCATGTTGCGATCGTGTGCACCGGCACTATGCTTGTCACGGTCGCAGCAATCTCTTTCGCACTGCACAGCGCCCGCGCAAGCCGCTCACCTCCCACCCGCCGAAGGCGAAGCGACAATCCGAATATCAGACGCCTTGCGCCGCGCCGCGATGATTTCCGATAATTTGTTCCCGCGACTTCCGCAGAAGATGGTCCATGCCCCAACATCATTATATCCTCGGCCTCAACACCTATGACCACGATGTCAGCGCCTGCCTGCTGCGCGACGGCGCCATTGCCTTCGGCATCGCAAAGGAGCGCATCACCCGTGAGAAGCACGCCATGGGCTTCTACAAGGAGGTGATCGATTACTGCCTCGACGCCGAGGGCATCTCGCTGGACGACGTGGAACTGGTGGTGAGCAACTGCTACATCCTGCCGGTGCCGGAGATGGAAGAGCGGCTGGTCTACCAGGACATGCCAGGCTTCCTGCCGGACTTCGAGCGCGCCGATGCCGCCAGGCATCCGCTGTATCGTGCGAAGACCGGCAAGACGGCGACGATTTCGCACCACCTCGCCCATGCCTACAGCGCCTTCGCGCCGTGCCCGTTCGAGCACGGCGCCGTGATGATCGTCGACGGCGTCGGCAGCTATCGTTCCGATGTGATGGAGCCGTTTCCGGAAGCCGACGCCGCGTCGCCGCTGGCACGCGAATCCGAGAGCTACTACACATTTTCCGGCAGCAGGCTCGAGTGCATCAAGAAGGTCTGGATGGAACCGGACCGCGGCTTCCTCAGCGACGAGTTCACCAACATGCCCGGTCTCGGCGCGCTGTACAGCCGCGCCTCGACCTACATCTTCGGCGACTGGAACAAGTGCGGCGAGCTGATGGGGCTGGCGCCCTATGGCCGCCGCGATCAGATCAGGCCGCTGATGGAGATCAGCGACAACCGCTTGCAGGTACCGCGCTGGACCGCTGCATTCAACCAGCCCTACGTGGCCGACAGCGGCAAGTGGGACACCAGCCCGTCGATGCGGCATTGGGAAGACCTTGCCTGGCGGGTGCAGGACGACACCGAGAAGGTGCTGCTCGCCCGTGCCCGCTGGCTGCGCGAGACCACCGGCGCCAGGAACCTGGTCATTGCCGGCGGCGTGGCGCTGAACTGCGTCGCCAACGGTCGCATCGCGCGCGAGGCTGGCTTCGACAATGTCTGGATCCAGCCGGCGGCGGGCGACGACGGCATCGCCATCGGCTGCGCCTTCTACGGCCATCTCGCGCTGCAGAACAATCCGCGCAATTTCACCATGACGCATTCCTATATCGGCAAGTCCTATCCCGAGACCGACGTCGAAACCGCCGCGCAGAAGTTCCTGGTGCGGATCCAGACCTCGGCTGCGCGCAGCGCCAGCATCTGCGCCGACACGGCAAAGCTGCTCGCCGACCAGAAGGTGATCGGCTGGTTCCAGGGCGGCTCGGAGTTCGGGCCGCGCGCGCTGGGCAACCGCAGCATCATCGCCGATCCGCGCCGGGCCGAGATGAAGGACATCCTCAACAGCCGGGTGAAACATCGCCAGCCGTTCCGGCCGTTCGCGCCGATCGTGCTCGCCGAACGCGCCGACGAGATCTTCGAGGGCAAGGGCGATTCGCCATTCATGCTGATGGCCAAGTCGGTCAATCCGGCATGGCGCGACCGCATTCCCGCAATCGTCCATGTCGACGGCACCGCGCGGGTGCAGACCGTCTCGGAGGTCACCAATCCGGTGCTGTACCGGCTGCTCAGGGAATTCGACGCGTTGACCGGCGTGCCGGTGCTGCTCAACACCTCGTTCAACGTCAAGGGCGAGCCGATCGTCGAGACGCCGCGCGACGCGATGGCCTGTTTCCTCACCACCGGCATCGATCATCTGATCCTGCATGACACGCTGGTATCGAAGACCGCCTTGCACGCCATCGTGGCGCCGCTGGTGCGCACCTGGATGGACGTTGCCACGCTGGTGCTGTCCAACGTCAAGCCGGCGTGAACGCAGCGCGGATCGTCGTCAGTTCAGCGCGATGACGCGGCGATCCTGAATGATCGCCGGCGTCGGCGCTTCCAGCGCCAAACGGATCATGCGGTTGAGATCCGCCCGCCGGTAGGGTTTCGGCAGCAGCAGCACGTCGCTGTTCATGCGGCTGTGATTGATGACGTCGTCATTCTCGGTGAAGCCGGAGGTGAACAGCACCTTGAGCGCGGGCCGGCGCAGCGCCACCGCCTCGGCAAGTTGCCGGCCATTCATCTTGCCGGGCATCACGATGTCGGTGAACAGCAGGTCGAACGGCTCGCCGCTTTCGACGAGCGCCAGGGCTTCCGCCGCATTCGCCGCGGCGACCGTCTTGTAGCCGAGGCTCTGCAACTGCGTCAGCACAAAGCTGCGCACGCTGGCGTCGTCCTCCACGCACAGGATGGTCTCGTTGCCGTTCGCCGCCCGCGTTTCGCCGGCCGGCTCCGCAAGGTGTCTCGGTTGCGCTGTGGCCTTCGGCAGGTAGATCCTGAACGTGGTGCCGTGGCCGACTTCGCTCACCGCCTCGATATGGCCGCCGGATTGCTTGACGAAGCCATAGACCATGCTGAGGCCGAGGCCGGTGCCGCGACCGGGTTCCTTGGTGGAGAAGAACGGCTCGAACACCTTGTCGAGAATGGCTTCCGGCATGCCGGTGCCGGTATCGCGCACGGTGACCCGCACATATTGCCCCGCCGCGAGCATTCCGTTGAATTTCGGGTTCTCGGCCTTGAGCTCGAGATTGCCGGTGGTCAGGAACAGTTTGCCGCCGTCGGGCATGGCGTCGCGGGCATTGATCGCAAGGTTGACGAGGGCGGAGCTGAGCTGCCCGGGATCGACCTGCGCCGGCCAGACGTCGCTGCCGAGTTCGGTCTCGACCTCGATCTGGCGCCCCAGCGTCGGGTGCAGCAGCCTGCACACCTCCATCATCAGCGAGTTGACGTCGATGGCGCGCGGCTGCAACGGCTGCTTGCGCGCGAAGGCCAGCAGGTTGGCGGTGAGTTCGGCACCGCGGTCGGCCGCGCCGCTGATCAGCGCCGCAATTGCGGCGAGCTGCGGCTTGTCGGCCACCGCCTCGGCCAGGATGTCGATGGTGCCGGTGATGACCGTCAGCATGTTGTTGAAGTCGTGCGCCAGGCCGCCGGTCAGTTCACCGACCGATTCCATCTTCTGGGCCTGTCGAAGTTGTTCCTCGGCGACGCGACTTTGCGAAATATCCCGCAGGAACATGTTGATGATGACGGCGTCGCGGCGCCGCAACGCCGTCAACGATACTTCGGTGATAATCTCTGCGCCGTCGCGGCGCAGCGTGACCGTCTCGTAGCGCCAGCCGGGAATCCCCTCGTCGAGCTTGCGCAGGGCCTGCCCGATCCGCTCCGAACATGGCGTCTGCTTGTCGCCGCAAATCACCAGCTCACCGAGATTCTTCCCGATCACCTCGTCCCGGCTCCAGCCGAGCATGGCTTCAGCCTTGGGACTCCACAGCAGGACGGTGCCAAGGCTGTCGATTTGCACGAAGGCATCGAGCGCGGTGTCGATGATGGCCTGCGCCATCTGCTCGCTGGCCGACTGCGCCTCCTGGGCCTTCAGATTTCTGGTGATGTCGTGATAGACCGTCACGGCACCGCGCAGCAGCCCGGACTCGTCGATGATCGGTCGCCCGCTGGCGACGATGTCCATGTCGCTGCCTGCCCCGAGCGGCCGCACCACCACATGCAGATTGTCGACCGAATTGCCGCGCAGCGCCTGCGACATGGCCGATTGCTCGAGCGGAAACGGTGTCTGGCCGTCCGGATAGAACTGCGTGAACCAGGAGTTCGCCGATGAGGCAACGGAGGTCCCGGCCGCAACACCGAACTTGCGCTGCGCCGCAGGATTGGCGATCACGATCTCGCCGCGCTCGTTCGCCACCAGCACCGGATCGGCAATGGTCGTGATGACATTGTTGAGCAAGGCGCTCTTCTGCTTCACCTCGGCGATCATGTGGGTGAAGGCTGCCGACAGCACCTCGATCTCCCGCCCGCCGCCGGGCGACAGCGCGATCGATTCGCCGCGCGAAAATCCTTCCACGGCGCGAGTCATCTGCACCAGCGGCTTGGACAACGAGCGCGCCAGCAGGAGAGCGAAGATGATCGCACAGAGCATGGCCAGCGCCCCTGCGATCAACGTCGAATTACCGACGGCGGCGAAGCCGACATTGAGCGTGGGATAGGCGCTGGCCTCGACCACGGTGATCTTGGGCCCGCCCGCGAGCAACGCCGACGCCCAGCCAACCGCGAACTGTTCGCCGTTTTGATCGGTCCACAACCCGCTGGTCCGGCCTTGCGCCATGGCCTCGTCAAACCGCGGGAAGGCCCGCTGGATGCGGGTCGGCGCCGCCGATTCCACGGCAAACCCCCGGTGCACATCCGGATGCAGCAGATATTCGCCGCGCTCGTTGACGACATGGATCTGGCGGCCGCCGTCCATGCTGGCACGAATCCGATCGAACTCCGGCTGCAGGTCGACATCGATCACCCCCACGGCAAATGCCTTGCCATCGCCGGCAAGGAGCGGAGCGGCAACGCGAACAACAGGAAACGGTGCACGATCGGCAGCGCTCGGGACCTGTTGCAGTTCAACCGGCGACACGTACATCTCCCGGGCGGAAAGACCGATCGCGTTGGTGAAATACGCGCGCTCGCCCTTCGGCGCGAGTTCGGCCTCCGGCACGACGCGGATGGCACCTTGCGTCCCGGAGCGATCAACCCTGACCAGTTCGCGTCCGCCGTCTTCCCGACCGATGACGCGCATCTGGGCATATTGCGGCTTGGCCGAAAGCTCCGCGGTCAAACGAGCCGCGATGCGCCTTCGCCACGTCGCGGCGACATCGTTCGCAGACGGGTCAACGAGGCCTTGCGCGTAGGCCTTGCCGAATTCGGCGACCGCGCCTGTGGTGCTAAGGGCCATCAGATCGACGCGCGCATTGTGCAGCGCCGACTCGAGCCGGGTGGCATTCAGCAAAGCGTGGGTTTCAAGCCGGTCCAGCGAGCGCGGCAGGGCAAGGCGGATGACGTTCCGATAGGTGATCACGCCCAAGGCGATTGTCGTCACCAGAACCAGCGCCACCATTGCGATCGCCAAACGGGTTGACAACTTCAGCACGGGCTGTCGCCTTTGGTTCACATCAGCAGGGAGTTGGTCTCTGTCGGCAAGGGTTGAGCCTCTCCGCAAATGGCCCATATGTCCGTGCGGCACTGCAATTTGACAGATATATCCGATTCGATGGAACCCGGCCGTTAAAAACCCCTCCCGTAAAACTACGGGTTGCCGGCGGGGATTGCGGTGCGTCAGGCTGCGCGCACCGAGGCCAGGAATTTACCGACCTCGAGCTCGAGGCGGCTGCTTTCCGACGACAACGTTCTCGCGGCATCCAGCACCTGCGACGAGGCCGAGCCGGTTTCGGTGGCGCCGCGCTGCACATCGGCGATGTTGGATGACACCGACTGGGTGCCCCGCGCAGCGTGCTGCACGTTGCGGGAAATTTCCTGGGTGGCAGCGCCCTGCTCTTCCACTGCCGAAGCGATCGTCGAGGCGATCTCCGACATGCGGCCGATGGTGTCGCCGATCTCCTTGATCGCACCGACCGATTCCTGCGTCGCGTTCTGGATGCCCGAGATCTGCGCGCTGATCTCGCCGGTCGCCTTTGCCGTCTGTTCCGCCAGCGCTTTCACCTCCGAGGCCACCACCGCGAAGCCGCGGCCGGCGTCACCGGCGCGTGCCGCCTCGATGGTGGCATTGAGCGCCAGCAGGTTGGTCTGGCCGGCGATGTTATTGATCAGTTCGACCACGTCGCCGATCCTTGCCGCGGCCTTGGCCAGTTCGCCGACCCGATCATTGGTCCTTTGCGCCTGACCGACCGCCTGATGGGCGATGGTTGCGGATTCCTGCACCTGGCGGCTGATCTCGTTGACCGAGGACGTCATCTGCTCGGTGGCCGAGGCCACCGACTGGACGTTGGTGGAGGCTTCTTCCGAGGCGGTCGCCACCACCGTCGCCAGTTGCTGCGAGCGCCCGGCCGTCGCGGCAAGGCTGTTGGCAGATCCCTCGAGTTCGGTGGAGGCGGTGAATACGTGATGGATGATGCGCCCGATCGCGCCTTCGAACTCACCGGCAAGCTTTTCCATGTCCTGCCTGCGCAACTCGGCGCTGCGCCTCTCCGCCACGCTATGTTCGCCCTTGATCCGCTCGACTTCGAGACCATTGGCCTTGAACACCGCAAGCGCAGTCATGATCTCGCCGATTTCGTCGCCGCGGCGAGGGATCGGCGTGTCGGCCGACAGGTCGCCCGAAGCCAGGCGTTTCATCGTCGCGATGCTGGCCTTCAGCGGCCGCGCAATGCCGTTGCGCGCGGCGAAATAGCTGGCGACCATGACGGCAAACGCCACCGCCAGGGTCGAATAGATCATGGTCCACAGCGTTGCGCGGGCGGTTTCCAGAAATTCACTCTTCTTGATCCCGACATAGAGAATCCCGAGCACCTGGCCGCTGGAATCGAGGATGGGATCGTAGGCCGTCATATAGGGCACGTCGAGAATCGAGACCTCGCCGCGGAATGACGTCTTGCGCTCGAAGATCGCCGCATAGGCTGCGCTGCGCGCCAACGGCGTGCCGACCGCGCGCGTGCCGTCCGGCTTCATGACATTGGTGGTGACCCTGATGTCGCCCATGAAGATCGTGCAAGTGCCGCCGACCAGCGCCTTCACCTTGTCCACCAGGGCGGTGTCGCCGTTCAGCACGTGGCCATCCGCCAGCAGCTTGCCGTCGACAACGCTGAACTTGGTGCCGTTCGAGCGCAGGACGTCCCACGCGACCCGCATGTTGGTGTCCACCCGCTCGGCGGCGGCCTCGGCCGCACCGCGCTCAAGCAGGTAGGACGCCAGCAACGTCACGCAGACGCCCAGAAGCAGGACGCCCGACAGCGACAGGATCATGATGCGGGGAACAAGCCTGAACGTCCAGCGACGGGAATCTTGCATTGGGTGTTCCATAATATTGATGCTTTGAATCCGGCACGCCTGCGGCGGTTGCCCGCGGCGCATATGACGGAATCTCGAATTCTGCTGAAATGAATGCAGTGACGCGGCGGCCATTACCAGTCGAAGACTGATCGCGTGAGTTGCAATCGATCAAACTTCGCCGCTACAGCTTCGCCGGATGGCGTTAATAAACTGTGCAATAAATACCGTGACGCGAAATTGCGCGCCGCTACGTCTGTCGGAAGCCGGGACCGGCGGCCTCCGCGGGGTTCTGGTGCGATCCTCGCGCTTGCATCGGCCCGGCGCCTGGCCGGACCGCGTCGGATCAGTCGGAACGCTCAGGCGGCGCGCACCGAGGCGAGGAACTTGCCGACTTCGAGCTTGAGCCGGTTGCTGTCCGACGACAGCGACTGGGCAGCCGACAGCACCTGCGAGGAGGCCGATCCGGTCTGGTTGGCGCCGCGCTGGACATCGCCGATGTTGGTGCTGACCTGGACGGTGCCCTGGGCGGCCTGCTGCACGTTACGGGAAATTTCCTGGGTGGCGGCGCCCTGCTCTTCCACCGCCGAGGCGATGCTCGAGGCAATCTCCGACATCTTGCCTATGGTGTCACCGATCTGCCGGATGGCGCCGACCGATTCCTGCGTCGCCGCCTGGATGCCGTTGATCTGCTGGCTGATATCGCCAGTCGCCCTGGCGGTCTGCTCGGCCAGTGCCTTGACCTCGCTGGCGACCACCGCGAAGCCGCGACCGGCATCGCCGGCGCGTGCCGCCTCGATGGTGGCATTCAGCGCCAGCAGGTTGGTCTGGCCGGCGATGGTGTTGATCAGTTCCACCACGTCGCCGATCCGCGCCGCGGCCTTGGCCAGTTCGCCGACCCGGTCATTGGTGCGGCGGGCCTGCTCCACCGCCTCGTTGGCAATGTTGGCGGATTCCTGCACCTGACGTCCGATCTCGCTGACCGACAGCGCCATCTCCTCGGTGGCGGACGCCACCGCCTGCACGTTGATCGACGCTTCCTGGGACGCGGAGGTGACCAGCGCGGTCAGTTCCTGGGCCCGCTCGGCTGTATCGGTCAGCGTGCCCGCGGAGGCTTCGAGTTCAGTCGATGCCGACGACACCGTCTCGACGATCTCGCCGACGGCATTCTCGAAATCATCGGCCAGCTTGACCATGTCGCGCTTGCGCTGCTCGTCGGCGAGACGATCCTGCGTCACCCTGGCTTCCGCCTCGGCGCGCGCGGCCTGTTCGGCATTGGCGCGAATGACGGTCACCGTCTTGGCGATATCGCCGATCTCGTCGCCGCGATCGGCACCGGGAATGACGGTATCGAGATGTCCCGCGGCCATCGACGTCATCGCGCCGTTCAACCGAACCATCGGCCGCGCCACGTCCACGAAGGAAAAGACCATGGTGCAGATCAGCACCAGAACCACTGCCGCACCCAGGGCAAGGTTGATCTTGCCGGAGTCGACGAGTTGCACGGCCGCCTGGCCGCGGGCCAGATCCGCCACCTGCTTCGCCGAAGCGACCGCGGTCGCCATCAATTCCGAAGCATCCTTCGCCGTCGGTAAGATGGTCTCGCGCCACAGACCGGCCTTTGTATCGTCGATCTTGATGGCCTCATCGGTGGCCACCATGAATTTCTTGGCGTCGGTGAACAGCAACGTGATGACGTCCTGCATCGGGCCGTCTTCAGCGAGGCTGGCGGCGCGCGCAAGCGACTTGTTGAGCAGGTCGGCACGCTTGCCGATCTGCATCTTTTCGGTGGCTTCGCCCATGGCCGTGAAGCGCCAGGCCGAAGCGCGGACCGCATTGATCGCCATATCGGCATCGCGCAGCTGCAGGTCGACCTCCGGCCACTTGCTCGATTCGATCACCGCGGTGGACAGACGCAGCTGACTGAGATGACGATCCCAATCGATGGTGGCGACGTTGCGGCTGCGATACAGATCGAGCAGCTTCTTCTGAAGCTCGTGGATTTGGTTGCCGCCGTTGGCATAGGCGGTGGTCAGTTCCCTGACCTTGGCAAGCTTGGCGCCTGTTTCCTGCCCGAGCGGCATCGCGAGGGCGGCATCGAGTCCCTTGTCCTGGGCTGTCTTCGCGGCAACGAGGCTGGCGTAAGCCTTGTCAATCTCATTGCGGGTTTTGGCCGAAGCCAACGTGCTGTTAGCCAGCCGCATGCTGCGCATCTCGCCTTCAGCCGTCAGGACCAGATCGACCACCCGCTGTTGCTCATCGGCGCGCAGGTTGTTTTCTGCGACCGTGGTCTCGGTCCGCATCTGGTTGGCGACGACACCGATCGACAACAGGATGCCGACCAGACCGGCAAGACCCAGTTTGTTGCCAACGCGATTGAGCTTGATCATCTCGAAGTACTCTCAGGGGATGCGACGAAGTGGCAGGACGCGCGCGCAACGCTGCGACAACCTCCGTCAGCGTGAGCGGGCGGCGGCAGCGAAGGCCGGATGGATGAGATTGTTGGATGCGCGCCGATCAGGCGACGGTTGTGAGCGGGGTCCGTCGCTTGATCGGCAGTCGCATCGCCGTTGTGGGCGGCGCTTTGATCGGTCTCAAGATACCACTCAACCCTGATGCAATCGTTAATCCACCGCGCTGCAAAATGCGGCAGCCGCTGCCGAAGACGGCATCAGTCACGGCTGGAAGTACAGTTGAATTTGAATTGAATTGTTCACGCAACGCCTGCTGGCGACGGCCATGTCTGGCGCGTCCGCGCCGTCATCAGACGGTGGCGTGATTGACGCGAGCCACAGCGATCCTGCGCGATCGCCACCTATCCCGGTGGCGGCGGTCGATGGATGTTGCGGCGCTTGACGCGGCCCGCGTGACGCCGGCTCAATCCTTGGAGCGGCGCAACTCCATGGCGCCCTCAGGCTTCGCGTCGGACTTCACCGATCCGGTGCTGACCGATTCGATCTTGCCAATTTCGACGCGGGGCGTCTCGACGCGCGCCGACACTTCGGTGCGGGTCGCATCGGCAGAGCGGGTCGGCTCCGGCGCGCGCAACGAGCGCGGCCGCGACAGCGAGCGCGCCATCAGCATCTGGCCGACGCCCTGATGGCGGAAGTCGCAATAGGCGAAGCCCATGCCGGAGACGGCGCCGCGAAAGCTGCGGTCGTCATTCTTGGTGAGGTTGAAGCACGGCTCGAACGGGATGCCCTTGATCGAGGCGCAGATCGCCTGGCCCTTCACCTGCAGCGTATTGCCGGGAAGCCGCATGTTGCGCGAGGGGCCGGAGCCGGAGAACTGCACCGCGCCCGCTGCACCGCCATCGTCGAACACGCGACCCGCGCCGCGGGTGCCGTCGAAACAGGTGAAGGCGAACAGCTTGCCGGCAACGAATTTGCGGGCCTCTTCGGCCGACATGGTCTGACCGGCCATGGCCGGCATCGCCACCGACGCTGCGAACACGGCTCCCAATACAAAACGCGCGACCATAGGATACTCCGACCAACTGAGCGCGGGTGACCGCCAGATGCCTTTACCCGCTGCTTACCATACCAACCGTGGCAACATTGGAGCAGGTTGGTTGGTAAAGTCTGAACATCGTCAGGGAATCTTTACCACGATTCGACCGCGGACCTCGCCGGCCAGCAACCGGGCGCCCGCCGCGATGACGTCGGAGAGATCAATTTCATGAGTGATTTCAGATAGTTTCGCCTTGTCCAGATCGCTGGCCAGCCGCCCCCAGGCCTGTTTCCGCAGCTCGATCGGGCACATCACCGAGTCGATGCCAAGAAGACACACGCCGCGCAAAATGAACGGCGCCACCGACGACGGCAGGTCCATGCCGGCGGCGAGCCCGCAGGCGGCGATGGCGCCGCGATACCTGGTCATCGACAGCAGATTGGCCAAAGTGGTCGACCCCACGCTGTCGATGCCACCGGCCCAACGCTCCTTCGCCAGAGGCTTGGCCGGACCGGACAGCTCGCTGCGGTCGATCACTTCGGCCGCGCCGAGATCCTTGAGATAGGCCGCCTCCGCCACGCGGCCGGTGGAGGCGATGACGTGATAACCGAGCTTCGACAGCACCGCGATCGCCACGGAGCCGACGCCCCCGGCGGCGCCGGTGACGACCACCGGGCCGGAGGCCGGCGTCAGGCCGTGCTTCTCCAGCGCCAACACACTCAGCATCGCGGTATAGCCGGCGGTGCCGATCGCCATGGCATCGCGGGTGGTCATGCCGTCAGGCAGCCGCACCAGCCAGTCGCCCTTGACCCGCGCTTTTTCAGCGTAGGCGCCGAGATGGGTCTCGCCCATGCCCCAGCCGTTGCAGATCACCTTGTCGCCGGGTTTCCAGTCGGGATGGGAAGACGTCTCCACGGTGCCCGCAAGATCGATCCCGGCGATCATCGGAAACCGCCGCACCACCGGTGCCTTGCCGGTGACCGCGAGGCCGTCCTTGTAGTTCACCGTGGACCATTCGACCCGGACGGTGACGTCGCCGTCCATCAGCTCGGCTTCGTCGAACTGCGTGAGTGCAACCGTGGTGCCCTTGTCGGCCTTGTCGATCCGAACAGCCCTGAACATACCCAACGCGCCACTCCCTGAATTCCGTTTTGATGGCAATGACGTTTAACGGATCACGCGGGCTGCGCAACCGGGCGCTTCACGGGGGCTTCGACGATCGGCAGGTTGATCAGCGCCGACAGCACGCCGAACAGCACCGACAGCCACCATACGGGCGTGTAGGAGCCGAATTTCTCGTAGACGATGCCGCCGAGCAGCGCGCCGAGGAAGCCGCCGACCTGGTGGCTGAAGAAGGCGAAACCGTACAACGTCGCCAGCCAGCGGGTGCCGAACATCAGCAGCACCAGGCTCGACGTCGGCGGCACCGTCGACAACCAGGTCAGGCCGCTGATGATGCCGAAGGTGATCGCGGAGAAGGTGGTCATCGGCAGCAGGATGAAGGCCACCGTCGCCAGCGCGCGGGTGAAATAGATGAAGGACAGGATGTAGCGCTTGGGAAACCTGCTTTGCGCATAGCCAACCGTGAGCGAGCCCACGATATTGAACAGGCCGATCACGGCGATCACCCAGCCGCCGGTGGAGGCCGGCATGCCCCTGTCGACCAGATAGGCCGGCAGATGCATGGTGATGAAGGCGAGCTGGAAGCCGCAGGTGAAGAAGCCGAGCACCAGCAGCACATAGGAGCGATGGCCGAACGCTTCCGACAGCGCCGCGCGGAATGACTGGCGCTGCGCCACCGGCACGTCGGCCACCGTGGCGGCGGGCGTCGCCAGCGCCAGCGACAGCGGGATCACCAGCAGCATCAGCAGAGCGAAGGTCATCAGCGTCGACGGCCAGCCGGCATTGTCGATCATTGCCACGGTGAACGGCGCGAACACGAACTGCCCGAACGATCCCGCCGCGGTGCCGGCGCCGAGCGCGATGCCGCGCCATTCCGGCGGCATCAGCTTGCCGAAGGCCGACAGCACCAGGTTGAACGAGCAGCCCGACAGGCCGAAGCCGATCAGCAGCCCGGCGCCAAGGTTGAGCTCCAGCGGCGTCGAGGAATAGCGCATCACCAGGAGGCCGACGGCATAGAGCAGCGCGCCGACGCTGATCACCCGCACGGCGCCGAACTTGTCGGCGATCGCGCCCGCGAACGGCTGGCCGATGCCCCACAGCAGGTTTTGCACCGCGAAGGCGAGCGCGAACACGTCGCGCCCCCATCCGAACTGCTGGCTCATCGGCTGCATGAAGAAGCCGACGCTAGAGCGCGGCCCGAAAGTCAGCATCCCGATCAGCGACCCGCAGATCACGATTACCAGCGGTGTCCGCCAGCCGAGGCCACGTGGAGGCAAGATGCTGTCAGTCGCCGCCATGTCGTTTCCCCGATGTGCCAGAATTTGAGCCGCTGCGCGGCCCGCAAAAGCTTTGGCGGGCGAGTCTAAACCGACCTCTCCGCAGTCCCGGCGAGATTAATGCATGCGCATGGAAATCACAAAGGCCGGAGAAAGAAATTCTCTACCGCATAGCAGCAATGCAAATCGATCCCGTCGAATGCAGAGAAACCGGAGCGCGTTCGAAGCGCCCGGATTTTGCCCCGGGTCTGCCGCACCTCCGTCGCAACGGATTTTCCGGCGACCACTCGAACTCGGTTACGGCTTGACCTCGGCGAGCCGGGCGGAAATTGCCGCTGTCTGCTCCTTGGTGCCCCAGCTCGGCGCATCGCTGCCGTCGCCCCACGCCCGCGGCCGATAGAAGGTGTGCACGCCGAACTTGTACATCTTCTTCATCTCATGCACCCACGACGGGCGCACCCAATAGGCATGGTAGTGCGTGGATTTCGCGACTTCCGGAAGCCAGATCTGGCCGTCCAACGACGCCTTGGCGATTTTCCGGGCGCGGTCCCACATGTCCGGTTCCTTGACCACATCGGCGACGTCATCGCAGGCGAAGGTGAATTGGCACGCCAGATGGCGGTGCTTGTTCTGATAGACAACGCCGCAGACGTTGCTGGGATAGAAGCCGGAGAACGCGCGGTTCAGCACCACCTGCGCCACCGCCATCTGGCCGCGCACCGCTTCGCCGCGAGCCTCGAAGTAGATCGCGTCGGTGAGACATTTCTCATGTTTGGCGCGCAGCTTCGGGTCGAGCAGCCCCAGCCGCTCGGCGGGCGTCTTGACGTGATTGGTGGTGTTGACCTCGCCCTTGCCGGCGACGCTCTCGCCGCCTTTCGCGGGATCTGCCGCGACGGCCGGCGGAATTGCCTTCACCTTGAGATCGGGATCGACGGTGCCGCCGGGAAGCACGATCATCGGCTCCTCGCCCGGCTGCCAGCGCTCCATGGTCTCGACCTCCGCGCCCAGCGACGAACTGCCGAAGAACAGGCTGGCGGTCTTCACCGAGAAGCCATCCTTCGGCGGCGCCGGCTCGACCGCGATGACCGCCGTATCGGGCTGACCTTTTGCGTCGATGATCGGCTGGGTCTCCAGCGACAGAGCGGCATCGTATTGCGGCAGCGGCGGGGCCTTCAGGGCCTCAACGAGTTCCGGATCGAGTGGCGCAATATTGCGCGCGACCGCAGCTGGCGGCGCGATGGCCTCGGCGGTTTTCGCGCCCATGACCGATGCGTTGGTCGGAAACGAATCCCCCTTCGGCAGCGCTTCGGCCGGGGCCTCGGTCTCGGGAGCCACGCTGGCAAGCCGGTCGCCCTTCAGCGTGCGGTCGACGGCAGGAAATTCGGATGGCTGATAGCGACGCGGCGGCTGCGCCAGCGGATTGCGCGTGATCGCGCCCGTGATGTCGATACCGGAATTGTCGAGGCTGGCGAGCTGCAGGCTCGGATTGCGCGTCGTGGTGCCGATCGGACGGCCGAATGAGAAGGTCGCGACCTGGATGGAACTGACCGCGGAGGCGACCACGCGCTTCTGCCACCGTTCGGCGACGCCCGGCTGGCGTGCCAGCAACGAAGCGATGTCCTGATAGCCGATCTCGTTCGGGATCAATGCAAAGACGCAAAGACCGAGGCCGAAAGACGCGCTACGCGCGCCCTTCGGCCGGTTACGCATTACTGACATCGATACGCTCACGCAACGCTTACACACATGCGATCAAACGGCACGTTCCGTACAATCTGATCGAAATTGGTGATATCGAATTAAAGTTGCGAGGGAGTTAATCGGCGATGCACCGGCACCACACGCAAGCAGGTACTTGCGTGCGCAGGCGATGATCGGAAGCCTTGGTAAATAGGGGCTTCAGCAATGAAGTAAACAATGCATCAACGAAAATGATGAAGAGTTTTTCGACACGCAGCTTTCCATTTCAGAGTTCCATCGCGAACTGAACAGAGCCGTCATCCTGAGGTGCTCGCCTTTTGGCGAGCCTCGAAGGACGGCGGCGGCGCAGCTAGATAGCCGCGCGCTGAACGTCGCGGGATTCCCCGCCACTCAATGGGAGTGGCTGAGGTTCGCTCGGGCGGCGCCCTTGCGCCCGGCAATGGCCGCAAAAAAACGGCCGGGAAAATCCCGGCCGTTTTTGATTACGTAGAACTACGCAGCTATTCAGATCACGCTTGGCTGGCGACGTCCTTGCCCAGCGCGGCCTGCGCTGCCGCAAGGCGCGCGATCGGCACGCGATAGGGAGAGCACGACACGTAGTCGAGGCCGATCTGATGGCAGAACGCGACGGAAGCCGGATCGCCGCCGTGCTCGCCGCAGATCCCGACCTTGATGTTCGGGCGGGTCTTGCGACCGCGCTCGACACCGATCTTCACCAACTCGCCGACGCCGTCGCGATCGACGGAGATGAACGGATCGATCGGCAAAATACCTTTGGCGATGTAGGTACCGAGGAAGCTCGCAGCATCGTCGCGGCTGATGCCGAAGGTGGTCTGCGTCAGGTCGTTGGTGCCGAACGAGAAGAATTCCGCGGTCTCGGCGATTTCGCCGGCCATCAGGCAGGCCCGCGGCAATTCGATCATGGTGCCGACGCTGTATTTCAGCTTGCCGCCGGTCTCCTTGAGCACGGCTTCCGCGGTGGCGTCGATCCGTGCCTTGACCAGATCGAACTCCATCTTGGTGGCGATCAGCGGCACCATCACCTCGAGAACCACCAGCTCACCGGTACGCTTGCCGGCCTCGATGGCGGCCTCGAACAAAGCGCGCGCCTGCATCTCGGCGATTTCCGGATAGGCGACCGCCAGACGGCAGCCGCGGAAGCCAAGCATGGGATTGAACTCGGCGAGATCGCGGGCGCGATCGGCGAGCTTGCGCGGGTCGGTATTCATCGCGCGCGCGACTTCCTCGACCTCGGCCTGGGTGTGCGGCAGGAATTCGTGCAGCGGCGGATCGAGCAGACGGATGGTGACCGGCAGGCCCTTCATGATCTCGAACAGCTCGACGAAATCCGCGCGCTGCATCGGCAGCAATTTTGCCAAGGCCGCGCGGCGCGACTGTTCGTCTTCCGCCAGGATCATCTCGCGCACGGTGCGGATGCGGGTTTCCTCGAAGAACATGTGCTCGGTGCGGCACAGGCCGATGCCTTCGGCACCGAACTTCAGCGCGGTGCGCGCATCGTCCGGGGTGTCGCCATTGACGCGGACCTTGAGTTTTCGCACCTTGTCGGCCCAGCCCATCAGCGTGTTGAATTCGCCCGACAGTTCCGGCTCGATCATCGGCATGCGTCCGGCCAGCACCTGGCCGATCGAACCGTCGATGGTGATGATGTCGCCGGCCTTGAAGACGCGGCTGCCGATGGTCATGGTGCCGCGGCCGTAATCGACGCGGATGGTGCCGCAACCGGAGACGCAGGGCTTGCCCATGCCGCGCGCAACCACCGCCGCATGCGAGGTCATGCCGCCGCGGGTGGTCAGGATGCCTTCTGCGGCATGCATGCCGTGGATGTCTTCCGGGCTGGTCTCGATGCGCACCAGGATGACGTTGCGGCCATCGGCCTGCAGCTTGGCGGCCTCCTCTGAGGAGAACACGATCTCGCCCGAGGCAGCCCCGGGCGATGCCGGCAGGCCGGTGGCGATGATGTCGCGCTTGGCGGCAGGATCGATGTTGGGATGCAGCAGCTGATCCAGCGATGCCGGATCGATCCGCATCACGGCATCCTGCTGCGAGATCACGCCCTCACTGGCGAGTTCCACGGCAATGCGCAGCGACGCCTTGGCGGTGCGCTTGCCGTTGCGGGTCTGCAGCATCCACAGCCGGCCCTGCTCGACCGTGAACTCCATATCCTGCATGTCGCGGTAGTGCTTCTCGAGCTGCGTGTAGATCCGCGTCAGCTCCTTGAACGCCTCCGGCATCGCGACTTCCATCGAGGGCTTGTCGGAGCCGGATTCCTGCCGCGCATATTCGGTGATGTCCTGCGGCGTACGGATGCCAGCGACCACGTCCTCGCCCTGGGCATTGATCAGGAATTCGCCGTACAGCTTGCTCTCGCCGGTGGACGGATTTCGCGTGAACGCGACGCCCGTTGCCGAGGTGTCGCCCATATTGCCGAACACCATGGCCTGCACGCTGACGGCAGTGCCCCAGGATTCCGGAATGTCGTGCAGCCGGCGATAGGTCACCGCGCGCGCGTTCATCCAGGACGAGAATACCGCGCCGATCGCACCCCACAGCTGGTCGTGCGGATCCTGCGGAAATTCCTTGCCGGTCTCGTGCGCGACCGCGTCCTTGTACTTGCCGACCAGCAGCGCCCAGTCGTCGCCGTCGAGATCGGTGTCGAGCGAATAGCCCTTGCTGTCCTTGTAGGTGTCGAGGATGTCCTCGAAATGATGATGCTCGAAGCCGAGCACCACATCGGAATACATGGTGATGAAGCGGCGATAGCTGTCATAGGCAAAACGCTTGTCGCCCGACAGAGCCGCCAGCGCTTCCACCGTCTGGTCGTTGAGGCCGAGGTTGAGCACGGTGTCCATCATGCCGGGCATCGAGGCGCGGCCGCCGGAACGCACCGAAACCAGCAGCGGGTTCCTGGGGTCGCCAAAACCCTTGCCGGCGATCTTGCCGACCATGGCCAGCGCCTTGTCGACCTGGGCGCGGAGGTCCTTCGGGTAGGATTTGTCGTGGGCGTAGAAATAGGTGCAGACCGTGGTGGGAATGGTGAAACCGGGCGGGACAGGCAGGCCAAGATTGGCCATTTCCGCCAGGTTGGCGCCCTTGCCGCCCAGCAGGTCACGCAGCCCGGCCTTGCCCTCGGCCTTGCCGTCGCCGAAGCTGTAGACCCACTTGCCAGCCTTGATCGCGTCATTGAGCGGCTTGCGCGCCGGTTTCGCGGCGATCGCCGGCTTTTTGGCGGCAGCTTTCGCCGGCGTCCTGGCGGCGGGCTTGGCCGGCATCCTGGCCACTGACGCCTTGGCCACCGGCTTCTTGACCGCAGGCTTCGCCGACGATTTGGCGGCTTTCTTGCCGAGCGCCTTGCGGGCGCTGGCCGGCGCCGCGGACTTCGTCCGGGCAGCTGCAGAAGGCTTTGATTTCGCTGAAGCTTTTTTGGTCTTCGATGCGGTTTTTGCCATGGCTTACAATCAGTCCGCGAGAGAAAAAGGGTGCCGCCTTACACCACGTTTTGGCGCTCCGGCGCAAGCCACGTAGGGGTTTTGCGCCCTACGAGAGGTGAAACATCTTGAGAACGCCAAGACCCACCAGACCGATGAAAATCAGGTAGATCGCCACGATCAGATTGAGCAGCCGCGGCATCAGCAGGATCAGCAGGCCGGCGATCAGGGCCACGATGGGCTGGATGTGGGCAGATGTAATGACCATGAAAATCGCTCCGGTAAGGCTGGCGGGAAGGTCGAATCGCAGCGAGGTTTTATCCCGCGGCAGGGTTCCCCGTACAGACTCCCGCGGGATCAATGAGTTCCTTCCTGACTGGGGTGCGTTGCACCAAATTACCTCACCGATGGTCGGAACGTTCCTCCGCGACCGCGATTGGTCGTGTGGCTGGATGGCTTGCAATGCGGCGCGAGCCAGCGCGCATCATGTGAAGGAGATCACCATGCGGAACAGAATTATCGCGATTGCCGCACTTGCGGGCGCCCTCGGCGCCCCCATCGGGGCGCAGGCGCAGAGCGAGATGACCGTCGGCGTTGCCCGCGGCAGCGGCGTGGTCGTCCAGGAAGTGGATGAAGACGGTATTCCCGTCGCGCAGCGCCCGGCATTCCGCGAATACGTCGTGCGGGAGCGGGTACCGACCTACACGGTGCCTGATCGCGTCATCGTCGGCGGAACCTTGCCGGATGCCGGCGTTACTTATTACGACGTCCCGCAAACCTATGGTTCGACACCCTATCGCTACACCGTTGTGAACGGCCAGACCATATTGGTCGAGCCGCGCACGCGTCGGATCGTTCAGGTCATCGACTGATCGCCTGAACGCTATGTCTGTCGCTAAGATAGCGACGGACCAAGAGCCCCGCCCGGTCTCCCCCGCCGGGCGGGGCTTTTATGCCGCAGTTAGGAGGCCTTCAGCATCGACAGGATGTTGGCGGTGGATTTGTAGTTGGCAACGGCATTGTCGCGAAATGCCGGCGTCCAGTTGGACGACTGGCGTTCTTCGGCGCTCATCGCCGAATAGGCGTTGAGAATGCCAAGGCTGAGCTGGGTGGGATCGCCGCTGGTCTGGCTCTGCTTCAGCGCGGCGAGTATGCTGGCGCGGTTGCGCGAATCCAGTTCCTTCTTGGCGGCAAAACTTTCCGTCCCGGAGAACAGGCCGTCCTGGTTCAGGGATATGGCTGACAGCGAACGATTATCGATCGTCGAGAGATCGGCGAGTTGCCCAGTCTTGCGTCCGGCATCGAAGACGAGCTCCTTGCCGCCGGCAGTGGCCGTCTTAGCCTGAGCGTCGAGCGTGGCGCGAACGGTCTTGGCGACGCTGGAAAAGTCTGCCACCGCAGGCGTTGCCGCGCTGGCATCCCGCGCCAGATAGGCTGCCACCGGATCGCCGGAAATCCCCGACGGAGCCTTGGTCGGATCCTGCTGGGTGGCCTGAACGCCCTTCAGCACGGCGGCGCGTTGCGCGCCCCACGATGCCGTCGACTTCTCCTCGGCGCTGGCACCATCGAGATAATCCAGCGCGGCCCTGTAGATGCCGCCGAAGTTGCCGGTCAGCTTCGCTGTGCCGGTAGCCGGTGCAAGCGCCGCGTCGAAGCGCTTGCCGAGTTCTTTCGACGCCACCGCCTGCTCGGCGGCGTTGAACTTGCCGCCGTTGTTGGTGGCAATAGCAAACAACGAACGACGATCGAGTGACGTGAGGTCGATGGTGACATTGCCGGCGGCGTCGAGCGGCCCGGCCACCTTGGCGGCTGTATAGAGGCCATCGAGCACACTGCGCGCTGCGCTGGTGACGGTGGTGAAATCCTTCACTGTGGCATCGCCGGCAAGTTGCGCCTTCGCGGCATCCGATAGCGTCAGATTGGTGGCGGCATTGGATGGTGAGCCGGAGGACGAGTCGGCGCTGGCGAGCAGTTCCGCCAACGAGGGCTGGGTTGCCGCGGCGCGGGTATAGGCGGAGCCTAGCTGCGCATAGGAATTGGCATAGCCGGTGCTGACCGTCGTCATGGTGTCCCTGCCACCCCTCGCAGAGCGGGGAGTTAAGAATCCGTTATCGCAGGGGATAATTTCAGCTCGTGGTTAACGAGGCGTAAATATTTCCGGATGTGTCTGCGCTATTCTGCGCATAACGGCAGTGAGGCGCTGGCTCGGGCTGCGAGGGGCTGCGGGTCTACTTCGGCCGTACAGATTGATCGCCGCCGGGGCTGCCGGGCGGCGGGATTACCGGCGTATTGCCGGTCTCCGGCGTCGGCGCGCGGATTTCGGGATCGACGCCGGCGGGCGGGCACAGCACACCGTCGGATTTCGCCAGCTTGTCACCGAGCGGTTCGGCGCGTTGGCCGGTGGTACCGCCGGGCTCGACCGTTCCTTGTGGACTGGTCTGGGTGGGAGCGCAGTTGGCGGATGGACGCGGCGGCGTTGCAGTCTGTGCGGGCGGCGTGGCCGCCGTCGGCGGCGCCTGCGCGAAGGCGGCACCGGAACTGGCCAGAATGGCTGCGATTAAAATCGACTGTTTCATCTGCATCCGGACAAACGGCATTCCGGACGCGATGTTCCAGGCCAAAATGCCGCGGTCAGGATTTGTGATAGCGGATCAGCGAAAAATGCCCCAACGGCTCGATCGGACGGTGCTCGGTGAGCGTCACGCCGCCGTGACCGGCAGCCCACTTCACGAGACGGCCCCAGGGAAATTCCGGACGCCAGCCAAGCCGCCGCGCCAGCGGCGCGAAAGCCAGTTCGAACACCCGGCGCAAGCCGCTTTCGGCGCCGATGTGGTTGGCCAGAATGAGTTCGCCGCCCGGCTTCAGCACGCGAACGAACTCATCCAGCGTGGCTTCGGGATCGGGCACCGCGGTGATGACATATTGCGCCACCACCGCGTCAAAATACGAATCCGGAAAAGCGAGATTCTTGGCGTCCATCACCGCCAGCGACTCGACGTTGCTCAGATTGAGCGAGCGAACGCGTTCATGCGCCTTGCGCAGCATCGGCTCGGAAATATCGACGCCGCAGATCTTCGTGGTGCGGGCATAGTCTCCAAGCGACAGGCCCGTTCCGACGCCGACGTCGAGAATCCGGCCGCCAATCCTGTTGGCCTCCGCAATCGTGGCCTGACGGCCCGGATCGAACACCTTGCCGAATACAACGTCGTAAATCGGTGCCCAGAGCCCGTAGGCCTTGGCGACCCCCGCGCGGTCGATATCGCCAGCCATTTCGTGCCCTGAACTCTTAAACGCGCAACGCTGTCACCAGCGATTGTGGAACATTAGCATCATGCAACGGGATACCGACAGGGCTTTTCGCCGCAGCACTCTTGATGAAGCCGCCACCAAGCACGCGCGCCTGCCCGCCCGCCGCGTCATAGAACACGCAGGCCTGCCCCGGCGACACGCCCTCTTCGCCACCCACCAGTTCGACTTCGTAGCCGCCATTGACCGCGCGCAGCCACGCCGGCTGCGCCGCCCGGGTGGAGCGAACCTTGACGAAGATCTCCAGCCCGTCACCGACCGCGCGGTCGAGCGCGCCGCCGCCGATCCAGTTGATGTCGCGCAGCATGATACGGTGCATGCGCAGCGCCTCGCGCGGTCCGACCACGACGCGGGCCGCCGAAGCGTCGAGCCGCACCACGTAAAGCGGCGCGCTGGACGCGATGCCCAGACCGCGGCGCTGGCCGACAGTAAAATGAATGATGCCCTCGTGACGGCCGAGCACACGGCCGTCGAGATCGACGATATCGCCGGGCGCCAGCGCATTCGGCTTCATGCGTTCGATCACGTCAGTGTATTTGCCGGATGGCACGAAGCAGATGTCCTGGCTGTCCTGTTTGTCGGCTACCGACAGGCCGAATCGCCGCGCCAGTTCGCGGGTCTGCGGTTTGGTCATGTCGCCGAGCGGAAAGCGCAGGTAGTCGAGCTGTTCCTGGGTAGTGGCAAACAGGAAGTAGCTCTGGTCGCGATCCGCGTCGGCGGCGCAGACCAGCGCTCGCGAGCCGTCGTCGAGACGGCGCGACGCAACATAGTGGCCGGTGGCCAGCGCCGAGGCGCCGAGTTCGCGCGCGGTGGCGAGCAGATCGCGGAACTTGACCGAGCGGTTGCACTCGATGCACGGCACCGGCGTCTCGCCCGAAGCATAACTGGCGGCAAAATTGTCGATCACCGATTCCCGGAACCGGCTCTCATAGTCGAGCACATAATGCGGAATGCCGATCCGCTCGGCGACATCGCGGGCGTCATGGATGTCCCGGCCGGCGCAGCAGGCACCCTTGCGATGGGTCGCTGCACCATGATCGTAGAGCTGCAGCGTGATGCCGACCACGTCGTAACCTTCGGACTTCAACAGCGCAGCCGTCGCCGAGGAATCGACGCCACCGGATAGGCCGAGCAGTACGTTGGCATTGCCAACCTGGGCACGCACCTGGGCGATGGCGTCTTCGACGATGTTGGACGGCGTCCACAGCGCCTCGCAGCCACAGATTTCCAGGATGAAGCGCGACAGGATGCGGCCACCCTGGCGGGTGTGGGTTACTTCCGGATGGAACTGCACGCCGTAGTAATGGCGGGTTTCGTCACCGATGGCAGCGATCGGGCAGCTCGGCGTGCTGGCGATGATATGGAAACCGGCCGGAATCTCGGTGACCTTGTCACCGTGGCTCATCCACACGTCGAGGCCGAACACCCCATCGTCATCCATGTGGTCTTCGATGCCGTCGAACAGCTGTGACTTGCCGACCAGATCGACACGCGCGTAGCCGAACTCGCGCACATCCGAGCCCTGCACCTTGCCGCCCAGCTGCTCGGACATGGTCTGCATGCCGTAGCAGATGCCGAACAGCGGTACGCCGAGATCGAACACCGCTTGCGGCGCGCGCGGGCTGCCTTCTTCATGAACCGACTCGGGACCGCCGGCGAGGATGATGCCGCGCGGCGCGAAGGCGCGGATGTCGTCTTCGCTCATGTCCCACGGGTGCAGTTCGCAGTAGACGCCGATCTCGCGCACGCGGCGGGCGATCAGCTGGGTGTAC
>LNAP01001387.1_pt1 | contig 25743 bp, 21 predicted proteins | sample 602601 | NCBI WGS metagenome assembly LNAP01 (sample SAMN02440304, study PRJNA202911) | soil metagenome | biome: Subtropical and temperate rainforests or woodlands; isolation source: soil samples (1 kg each in a 20% v/v slurry with milli Q water) were... ...
GCCCGGCGCACCCGCTCCTGGGCCAGCGCCGCCAGCAGCCCGGCGCTGAGCAGGCTCAGGGTCATGGCCAGGCCGGTGGAACTGTCGAGCAGCTGGCGGCTTTCGGCGAACAGCTGCGGCTTGAGCTGCTGGGTCACCGCGAACGCAAGAATCAGGATGGCGAACACCGACAGCTCGGCGAGGATGAAAAACCACATCGCCAGATCCCCCGGCAGATGACGCCGAGGGGCTGCCAGGGTGTCGGCAGCAGGGTCAGCCGAAGTGCACATCGACCACGTCCATCAGCGCCGCCACCGTGACAAGGTCGTCGCTCAGGGGCTCGGCCAGGCACGCCAGGCAGGCTTCGCGCGGCGGCATGCCGGCGCCGATCATGCGCGCGGTGAAAATCAGCAGCCGGGTGGACGCCACCTCCTCCAGGTCATGCTGCTCCAGGCGGCGCAGGGCCTGGCCCAGCCCGACGATCTGCCGCGCCAGGGCCGCATCCACCTGCGCCTCGCGTTGGACGATGCGTTCCTCTTCGGCCGGCGGTGGATAGTCGAAGCGCATCGCCACGAAGCGCTGGCGGGTGCTGGGCTTCATGCCCTTGAGCAGGTTCTGGTAACCGGGGTTGTAGGACACCACCAGCATGAAAGACGGCGGCGCCCGCAGCACTTCGCCGGTGCGTTCCAGGAACAGCTCGCGGCGGCCGTCGGCCAGGGGGTGCAGGACCACCACCGTGTCCTGCCGCGCCTCGACCACTTCGTCGAGGTAGCAGATGCCGCCTTCGCGCACCGCCCGGGTCAGCGGCCCGTCCTGCCACCAGGTGCCCTGGGCGCCGATCAGATGGCGGCCGATCAGGTCGGCGGCGCTGAGGTCGTCGTGGCAGGCCACGGTGTGCAGCGGCAGGTCCAGGCGGTGCGCCATGTGCTGGACAAAGCGGGTCTTGCCGCAGCCTGTGGGGCCTTTGATCAGCACCGGCATGCCGTGCCGCCAGGCCTGTTCGAACAGCGCCTGCTCATTGTTCAAGGGTTGATAGAAGGGTTCGCAAGCCGTTCCGAGATCCATGGGCTACCTGATTCACAGCGGGGTTCGGCGACCACGCTAAGGCGCCACGCAAGGGCGCGGCAAGCGCACCGGCGGGCAAACTTGATCGCCGTCAAGCGCGCCGCGCCTGGCTGCAATCAAGGGGCTAAATCAAAGCCCGGAATCAGGCTCCACGCACGCGCAACCGGCGGCCTGCCCCGGGCTGTTCAGATCCTCCTGGAACAGCTGGCAGATGCTGTCCACCTCCAGCCGGCCGGCGGGCAGGATGCTGATAAAGCGCTCCGAGACTTCCACCAGGCTGTTCCAGCTCAGCTGTTGCAGGCGCAGCCAGGCGGACGCGAAGTACTGGCGGAAGATCAGCCCGTAGCGGCTTTCGATGGCCAGGATGTCCAGCTCCAGGTCGCACGCCAGGCGCTCCATGACCAGCTGCCGGACCTGGTCGCCGGCCTCGCAACGCCAGCCGCGACAGGTCGCCAGCTGGCCCAGGTCGAGCTGTTGCAGATAGTCGCCGAGCACCTCGCTGTTCTGCGTATACAGCTCGTCGAACTGGCTGATGGCGCCCAGGCCGAAACCCACATGGTCGCAATAGCCGTGGCAGGTAAAGCCCTGGCAGTTGCGGCGCAGCCGGCCGCGCTCCTGGGCCATCATCAGGTCGTCGTCGGGCCGCACGAACTGGCCCAGGCCGATGTACTGGTAACCCGCCGCCAGCAGGCGCTCGAAGCAGATCCGCCGCATCGCCTCCTTGGCCTCCTGGCTGCAGGCTGCTGCGGGCTGGTCCTGGCTCTGGCGCCGGTAGCGCAACGGCGGCTGGGCGTAGTCGAACACCTGCAGGCGGTCGGGCTCCAGTTCGATCAGGGTGCCGAGCTTCAAGGCAAGGCTCGAAGGGGTCTGCCAGGCATGGCCATAGCCCAGGTCGACATTCACCGAGCGATAACCGAAGGTCCGCGCCGCATCGATCAGCGAATGAATGGGCGCCGGGTTCTGGTAGCAGGCCACCGACAGCTGGCTGTCGCCGCCGATATCCGGCACGCCGATGCTGACCTGATTGAACCCCTGGTCGCGCAGCAGGCCCATGGTCGCCCAGTCGGTGTGGTGCAGGTCGACGTCGACGCTGTAGTCGCCGCAATCGTGTTCGAGGAAGTGAAAGCGCTGGCGTAGGTGTGTCATCAAGCGTTGCAGATGGGCCGCGTCCGGGAGGCCGCCACCGAGATGGAATTGCTCGATCCGCTGCTCCGGCCCCAGGTGGCAGCCCACCAGGTCGATCTCGCGCTCCAGCCGCCGCAGGTAGCTTTCGCCAGCGTCGGCCGATATGCCCGCCAGGCGCGGCGCAAACTGCACGTTCAAAGACAGCGGCCGACGCTTCTGCCGGCTGCCGCGCAACGCCCGCAGCAGGTCCAGGGAACCGATGCCGCTGTGAAAGCGGCGGGTGTCGACAGGGCAGTTGGGATCAAGCACGCCTTGATCGCGTCGAACGAGCGACTCGCTGCGGTGCGGCAGTAGATCAGGCATGACAGGGCTCCATGGCTGGCGGTGGAGGGCCAGTGTCCGGCGTTAACGCCCGGGGCTCCTTGATTTGCATCAAGCGTGGGGTCGGCGCCGGCCTACCAGTTCAGGTAGAACATGGCCTTGGCCAGCAGCACGATCAGCAGCATATGGCCGAACAGGCTGTGATGGATAAAGCGCGAGTAGCGGGCATTCATGCGCCCGCTCCGGAACAGCAGCATGGCCACCAAAAAATGCCCGAGCACGCTGGCGGCCAGCAGGATCTTCAGCATCAGCAAGGTGCCGAACGATGACGCCAAGGGCGCCGCCAGCACCGGCAGGTAACGCACCCAGACCATGCCCAACCCGGCGCCGAACAGCGCCAGCAGCACCCAGGGCATCAGCTGGCGGGCACGGCCGGCGATGCCCTGTTCGAGCAGCACCATGAGCTTGGCCGGCAGTTGCTTGCGGATGTGCTCCAGGAACAGCACTTCGAAAAACACCGTGCCGATAAACACCAGCGCGGCGAGCAGATGCAGACTGAGCAGCAGCGGATAGATCATGAGGCCTCCGAATCGGGGTTGCGCGGCCTGGGCCAGCGCCTCAGCCGCCGGTCACCGTGGGAAAGAACGCCACCTCGTCGCCGTCGTCCAGCGCCTCGTCGAGCCCGCACATATCCTGGTTGCGGGCACACATCAGGCTCGGCTCGTCCAGCACCCGCCAGATGCCGCAGCGGCTCGCCAGGTGCCGGCGCAAGTGCTCGAGGCAGGCAAAATCGCCTTCGACCACCTCGCTGGCGCAGCCCAGGGTTTCCCGGTAGCGGGAGAAATACTGCACCTGCAGCCTCATGCCGAGGGCGCCTGGTAATCGCCACTCTTGCCCCCGGACTTGCGCAGCAGCCGTATTGATTCGATATGCATGCCACGGTCCACCGCCTTGCACATGTCATACAGCGTCAGGGCGGCGACGCTGGCGGCGGTCAACGCCTCCATCTCGACCCCGGTCTGCCCCGCCAGTTTGCAGCGCGACACGATGCGCACGCGGTGTTCGTCCTCGAGGCTCAACTCGACCACCACACTGCTCAGCAGCACCGGATGACAGAGCGGGATCAACTCACTGGTGCGCTTGGCCGCCTGGATACCGGCAATGCGCGCCACCGCGAACACATCGCCCTTGGGATGGCCGCCACTGACAATCAGCCGGGCGGTCTCGGCACGCATATGCACCCAGGCCTCGGCCACCGCCTCGCGAAAGGTCACGTGTTTATCGGTGACATCGACCATGCGCGCACGGCCGAGGGAATCGAGGTGGGTCAGTACCGCGTCGTTCATGGACAGGAGCCTTAGTCATGGCGGCGAAAAGCGCGACGGGATCGCCCCGGCCTCGCACACCGTTGGATGGCAACGAGACTACTGCGCCAGCCCGCGGACGCGGTTGACGTCAATCAAGAAAGCCGGCATTGCCAAGACCCACCGCCAAGACTGACGTGATGATTTCCCGCGCGCGCGGGCTGCGGGTAGCATGCGCAGGCAACGCCAGCTCACCATCACTCAGGGAATAGCAATGACCAGCATCATGGACCCCACCTTGCGCGGAACCGGCAGGATCACCGGCACGTTCTTCCACCCGGCGGGGGATATCGCCGCCGTGGTCTCGGAGTTTGCGTTGCTGGTCAATCCGCCCGCGCGGGCGGCTTATGGCGGCACCGGGTTGCGTTATCGGCTCGGCCTGTACCGGCGTGGCGAGCCGGTGCCGTTCGCCATCTTCGACGAACTGTGCCTGCCGATCAACGACCTGGGTTTCCACCCCACCCTGCCCCGCATCGTTATCGGTGCCGGCCGCTATGACGGCGGCTACCAGTTCGAAGGCGAGCTGGCCGTGTGGGACTGGCAGACCGGCCAGAGCCGCCGCCCTTTTGCCGATATTCCCGAAGTCGTGCGCTGCCGCTACGACGCCAGCGGCGAGCGGGTCGAAGCCTGGGTGCGGCCATGGAACGAAGAGTGGGACGGGCTGGACGACAGCGACTGGTCGGCGATCCTCGACACGCTGTTTCTGGTGCAGATCGACGACAGTGAAGCAGCGTGGACAGCCCGAACCTCAGAGGTACTGGAACTGGACCCGACCGCGACCGTCACTGCCGCGGGCCTTCCGGCAGATGACCAGAGCCCAGCGGCCGTGCGCCTGGCCCACTGGCTGGGCGTGCCTGAGCTGGAATGCCGAAGCGCGATCCGCGATATCGCCTGGCTCGGCCCGGACCGGATAGGCGTCACCCATGACGATTGCCTGCTGGATATCTACAGCACGGACGGCACCCGGCTCGCCCACCATACGGGTCCTGGCTACGGCGTCGAAATCCTGCGCGGGGCCGGCGTGCATGTGCACGGGGTGCAGGTGCAGGACGGGCCCGAGGTCTATAAACGGGATTCGTGTTTGTATGCGCTGACGGATAACGGCCTGGAGCTGGTGCAGACCTACGACGACGAATACACCTTTTGCGCATCCACCGACGGCCACCTCCTGGGACGTCGCAATCGTCTGCGATCGCCCAATTCGAAGGCAGGCGATGTGCTGCTCGATCCGTCCGACAATAGCGTCCAACCTATGGATGCCGGCCACTACGATTGCTTCAACCACTACATCGGCATCAACGGCGCGCCCCATCTGTTCGCGCTGCAGGGCACGCCGGCCAGCTCCCACGAACACAAGTACCTGTGCATCGTCCAGCCCGACGGCACCCTGCAAAGACTCTGGCCGCTGCTCAAGCAGGACGGCACCCGGGCCAGCCACGCCATGGAATGCCGCGGCGCTTATGTGGCGGATGCCCTGGGCCCGGGCGTGGTGATCGCCGGCCAGCACTACAACCCTTCGGTCTGCGAGCCGTACCAGGGTTTCATCTACCGCCGGCACCTGGAGCGCGGCCAGGAACTGTGGCGGCACCCCACGTCGGCATCGCCCAGCGCGATCGTCCACCTGCCCGAAGCCGACTTGGTGGCGGCGGCTTTCCTGGACGGGACGCTGATGCTGATCGAGGCCCGGACCGGCCAGCTGCGGCTGAACGCCAAGGCGCGGATCGATGGCTTGCCGACCATCATCCACGCCATGGACGCCCACGCCGGGCAACTGGCGCTGGGCACCGTGGATGGCCGGATCGCGGTGAAACCGGTCGCTGATCTACTGGGCGCCAATGACGCCCGGGGATGGGTGGAGATCGGCTGAGTCACGCCGTTCTCCAGGCCTGCACGCCCAGGTAAAAAACCGATTCACTGGGCGCGGCAGGCCGAGGTTTTCAGATCAGGACAGTGCTTCTTCGCAGTACCGAAAGAACCCGCCCAAGGTGAATTGCGGCCACTGCGTAATCCAGAAACCATTTATTCGCATGCGCTTACTTTTGTGAAAACCACACTTTGACTTTTCGTTTAACCGGGAGCGCAAACAGATGAATAAATATGCAAGAAAAAGCAATCCACCCAATAAATGGATGCTCTGAAATTATCTCGGGCCGATGCCCCAAGAACAGAAAGTCATTATTCTGAAGAACATCCATGTAAGGCACGACAAAAAGGCCATTGAATACCAAACAGAAATAAAACCTGACGTAATTCAAATCGCTACCAGAGAGGTGCACCTTCAGAAAGTAGGCAACACTAATGCCACAAGCGGCCAAAACAGGGAAAACCCACAAGATCATTTCCGGACTCTCGGTACACCTGCTTTCCTGTCTGGAAGTCGGTATATATTTCAAAACCCATCGCGCCTGCCCCCATGCCTTTATAAGAGCGCACATAGTCTGCTCTGACGTATCTAAACAAGCGCCAGGCATGTAACCGTGATTAGCCATACGCGACCCTCCTTTTAGTCAGCTGGCCATCCTATTAAAAGAAGTTACAGGCGTGTTGTAGGGAATTTCCGAAAATTGTGCAGTCCCCAAGTCGCCCAGCGGCGATGTGCTGCTGGATGCTCCGTGAAGCCTGCCGATGCTCTGCTGAGTGCCGACGACGCCCAGGGATGGGTAGAAATCGGCTGAGTCAGCCACAAACAAAAACGCCACTCATGGGAGTGGCGTTGTTTTGCTGACTGACCGACTCAGAACCGCGCCTTGAGGGTCATGGTGAAGTTGCGTGGGTCGCCGTAGTAGTTGCCGAAGCTTTCGGTGCCGATGGTGGTGTAGTAGCGCTTGTCGAACAGGTTGTTGCCGTTGAGCGCCAGCGACCAGGTGTCGTCGATGCGGTAGCCGATGCGGCCGTTCCATACCGCGTAGCCGGCCTGGGTGATTTTTTCGCCATTGGCCTGCGAGACCCGGAAGTTGTCGCTTTGCGCGTTGACCCCGGCGCCGATGTTGAAGCGCTCGAACGCGCCGTCGAGGGCGTAGTCGCCCCACAAGCGCAGCACATGACGCGGCACGTAGCTGTTGAAGGCGGCGCCGTTGAGGCCGCTGTCGATGTCGTCGAGGGTCTTGGTCTGGGTGTAGGTGTAGCCGGCCAGCAGTTGCAGGCGCTCGATGACTTCGCCGCTGATCTCGGCTTCGAAGCCCTGGGCGCGGACCTTGCTGGAGTTCAGGTAGCAGTAGCCGTCCGATGATGCGCAACTGGAGTTGTAGTCGGTCTGTGCCTGGTCCTTCTGCACGGTCTGGAACAGGTTGAAGGAGCTGTTCAGGCGTCCTTCGAACCATTCGCCCTTGATCCCCAGCTCATAGCTTTCCCCCACCAGCGGCTTGAGCGCCGAGCCGCTTTGCGAGCGGTAGTTGCCCTGGGGCGTGAAGATTTCCGCGTAGCTGGCATAGGCGGTCAGGTTGTCATTGAGGTCCAGCAACAGGCCGGCAAAGGGCGTGACCTGGCCGGTCTCGGTGCTCCTGGCGTGCTCCGAGGTGCCCGAGCTGAGGAACACCGAATCGCTTTTCGAGCGATACCAACTGACCCGGCCGCCGACGACAAAGGTCAGGGGCTCCGCCAGCTTGAGGCGCAGGGTCGAATACAGGCCACGCTGTTCGGTGACGGTCTTCACCGGGCCACCGCGGGTCGAGTTCTCGATGAAGTAACTGTCGTCCGGTTTCGGGATATGCCGGTCCGGGTTGAACACGTTCTGCCGCTGCGGCAGGAAGGCCACCGAGAAGAAATCGTCCTTGTCCGCACGGCTGCCGTTGACCCCCACCACCAGCTCATGCTGCAGGCCGAACGCGTTGAACTTGCCGTCCAGGTAGGCATCGAGGCCGTAATCGACCTGGTCGTAGTCGTACATGCTGCCGAGCATGCCGGTGGTGTCGATGCCGGGCGTCACCGCGCCGGAAGCGAAGGCATATTTGATGTCCTGGGTGTTCTTGGTATAGACGCCGGCGACCTTCAGCGCCCAGTCGTCGTTGAGCTGGTGCCTGAGGTCGCCGAACACCGTGGTGCGCTTGCTGCGCCAGGTGTTCCAGGACGGGTCGAGACAGGTCGAGCGACCGAGCTTCAGGTCGCTGCCGTCCTTGTAGCGCGGCAGGCCGCCCCAGCACGGGTTGGCGTCGACGTCTTCATAGGCGATGCCCAGGCCGAGGGTGGTGTCGGGGCTCAGGTCGAAGTCGAGCGCGCCGTAATACACCTGGTCCTTGCGACTGGCGTCGTCGATGAAGTAATGCCGGCTCTGCTCGGCCACCACCGCGCGGCCACGCAGAGTGCCGGACTCGTTGAGCGGGCCGCCGGTGTCGACCTGCCCGCGGTAGTTGTCCCAGCTGCCGCCGGACAGCGTGACCTCGGTCTGCGGGGTGCCCTGGCCACGCTTGCGCACGAAGTTCACCCCGCCGGCGGTGCCGCCCGCGCCCTTCATCATCCCCGCCGCGCCGCGGAGGATTTCCACCCGGTCGTAATAGGCCATGTCGCCGCTGAAGCTGTCGGCCTGGACATACTGGTTGCCCATGTCCAGCGGTACGCCGTCGTACTGATACTGGCCCGACATGCGAAAGCCGCGGGAGTAGAAATACTTGCCGCCCATGGTCGAGTCGTAGACGGTGATGCCCGGGGTCTTTTCCATGACCTGGTCGATGCTGTGCAGGTTCTGGTCGTCGAGCATCTTGCGGGTCATCACCGTCACCGATTGCGGGGTTTCCCGCAGCGAGTGCTCGCCCTTGCCGATGGTCACCGCCCCGGTGGTGTAGGAGCCGCTGCCCTCGGTGGTCGCGCCCAGCAGCTGGCCGTTGATGTTGGTGGCGCCCAGTTCCAGCGCCGAGCCGAGCACCGGCACCGCGCGCAGCACATAGCTGCCGTTGGCCTGGGGCTCGGCCCGCAGGCCGCTGCCGCGCAGAATCCGCGCGAAACCTTCGTCGACCCCGAACTGGCCCTTGAGCCCGGGCGATTGCCGGCCCTGGGTCTGGCGCGCATCAAAGGAAATCGCCGCCCCGGCGGCGCTGGAAAAACGGGTCAGCACATCCACCAAGCTGCCGGCGCCGATGTCATAGGCACGGACCTGGCTCTGTTGCGCCGCGGCCCCTGCGACCGGGTCGGCATTCGCCGAGCAGGCGCTGGCCATGGTGGTTGCCAACAACGCGACTTTCACTGCATTCGCCAGACGACCTGGCGCGTTCACCCGAGACATGCTCCCTCCCCCAAAACGGTCAATGACAACTCACTGAGGGATGAGCCGAACGGTGCGGCCGAAAAGTGCAGGCGCCGGAAATTTTTTTATCCAAGGGCGATTGTCAGCGCGAATCGGCCCGGGCGACCTGGACCCAGAAACGGCTGTAGCGGGTCACGCGCAGGGCAAATCCGCTCTCCAGCGCCGCCAGCGCGAGGTCGGTATCGTCGATGGGAAAGACCCCGGAGACCTTCAGCTCGCCGATGGCCGGGTCCCAACGCAGCACGCCGGGACGATAACGCGACAGGTCGTTGAGCAGCACAGCCAAGGGACGGTCGATGGCGATGATGCTGCCCTGCTGCCAGGCGCCCACCGAGACATCGTTGCCGCATTGCATACCCAGGCTGCGCTCGTTGAACGCCACCCGCTTGCCGGCCTCGACGCGCATCGCCGAACCGCTGCCCGGCACACTGACCTCCACCGCCTTTTCCAGCACCGCCACCTCGCCACCGCCGGGCTGGCTACGGACGATAAAACGCGTGCCCAGCGCCAGCACCTCGGCGTGGCGGGTCACCACCTTGAACGGTCGCTGCAAGGGGTCAGGCGCAGTGCTCACCAGGATCTCGCCCCACAGCAGCTCCAGCACCCGCTGGCGCCCATCGAAGCGCAGGTTGACCGAGGTGTCGGTGTTGAGCAGCAGGCTACTACCGTCCGCCAGGCGGAATTCGCGGCGCTCGCCGACCCGGGTGCGGTAGTCGCACATCAGGTTCTGCGCGGCCTGGCTACGCCAGCCCAGCCAGCCCAGGGTGCCGGCACAGGTCAGCAGCAAGGCGCTGCGCAGCACCTGGCGCCGGGAACTGTTGCCGGCCTTGCTCAAGGTCGGCGCCGCCAGGGCGCCCGGCACGCTGGCCATCTGCTCGGCCACTGCGGCCATGCGTTGCCAGGCCTGGCGATTCAGCGGATCGGCCGCCAGCCAGCTGTCCCAGGCGGCGCGATCGGCGTCAGTCGCCGTGCCGGAATGCAAGCGGGCATACCAGCGCGCCGCGACACCGATGGCCTTCACTTCCTCGGCAGGCAGGCTCATGCGAGTTGCAACTGGATCTGCATCAGGCAGCAATGCTCCATGGCCTTGGCCATGTGGTTGTTCACCGTGCGCACGCTGACACCCAGCTGCTCGGCGATTTGCGGATAGGTCAGGCCATTGAACTGCGACAGGATAAAGGTCTGCTTGACCCTCGGCCCCAGCCCTTGCAGCAGGCGGTCGATTTCCATCAGCGCCTGGAACAGGATTGCCTGTTCCTCCGGCGATGGCTGCAAGGCTTCGGGCATCGCGGCCAGCACGTCAAGGTAGGCCTGCTCCAGAGAACGCCGGCGAAACAGATCGATCAGCAGCCCCTTGGCAATCATCGACAGGTACGAACGCGGCTCGCGGATATCCAGCGCGGAGCGGGCCTTGATCACCCGGACGAAGGTGTCCTGGGTCAGGTCCGCGGCATCGAAGGCGTTGCCCAGGCGCTTGCGCAGCCAGCCCTGGAGCCAGCCGTGGTGGTCACAATACAGATCGTTGACAGCACTGCGTAAGGACAGGTCGTTGGCGGGCATGACGATGGAATAATTCGCGACTGATAATGACTCGCATTGTCATCCGTGTTATCGCGGGTTGCAACACATTCTGCAGAAGCCTGGCGCAGCCGCAATGGCTGCGCCGCAGGCGGTATTTCTCCCCAGGCTTGCTCGAGTGCTGCGCAGCCTGCCGTGGGTTCAGTTCCCCGCCTTGGCCAGGATCGACTGCAACAGCACATCGGCGCCGGCCGTGGCCCAATGGGGGTGGATCGCTTCGGCTTCGTTGTGGCTGAGGCCGTCCACGCAGGGCACGAAGATCATCGCCGTGGGCGCCACGCGGTTCAGGTAGCAGGCGTCGTGCCCGGCCCCGGAGATCATCGGCCGGTGGCTGTAGCCCAGGGCTGCGCTGGCGGCGCGGACCACCTCGACGCAGTCGCGGTCGAAGGCGATGGGCGCGTACTGGAAGATCTGCTTGACGCTGTGCTGCAGGCCGATCCGCTCGGCAATCCGGGCCACCGCCTCGCGCAGCTGCTGGTCCTGGCGGGCCAGCACCGCCTCGTCCGGGTGGCGGAACTCGACGCTGAAAAACACCCGCCCGGGCACCACGTTGCGCGAGTTGGGAAAGAGATTGGCCATGCCCACCGTAGCCCGGCCCTCGGCGCCCTGCTCCAGGCCCAGCTGGTTGACCGCCTCCACCACCCGGGCGAACCCGAGCACGGCATCCAGCCGATGGTCCATGGGCGTGGTCCCGGCATGGGCGCTGCGGCCCAGCAGTTCGACTTCATACCAGCGCTGGCCCTGGGCCCCGCTGACCACGCCTATGGTCAGGCCCTGGGCTTCGAGGATCGGGCCCTGCTCGATGTGCAGCTCGAACGCCGCGTGCACCGCCTGGCCGCCCACCGGATGAGTGCCGGCGTAACCGATGCGTTGCAGCGCCTCGCCGATGCTGACGCCCTCGGCATCGACTCGCGACAGGCCGTACTCCAGGTCGAAGACCCCGGCATACACCCCCGAGGCAATCATCGCCGGGGCGAAGCGCGAGCCTTCTTCGTTGGTCCAGTTGACCACCTCGATCGGCCGCTCGGTCTCGATCCCGAGGTCGTTGAGGGTGCGCAGCACTTCCAGCCCGGCCAGCACGCCGTAGATGCCATCGAACTTGCCGCCCGCCGGCTGGGAATCGCCGTGGGAGCCGGTCAGCACTGGCGCCAGCTCATCGTTGCGCCCGGCGCGCCGGGCAAAGATATTGCCCATGGCATCGATGCGGATCGTGCACCCTGCGGCTTCAGCCCAGGCCACGAACAGATCGCGGCCGCGCCGGTCCTCATCGCTCAGCGCCAACCGCGTGACCCCACCCTTGGCGGTGGCGCCGATCTGCGCCATCTCCATCAGCGAGGCCCACAGGCGCTCGCCATTGACCCGTGCCTGAAGACTCATGAGCGCGGCTCCTGGGGCTTGGCCCGGTAGCGGAAATCGCAGCGCGGCGCGCCGCCCATGATGGTCTGGGTGCGGGTCAGTTCAATGTCCGGGTTGTAGCCGACGATAAACAGCTCGTCGCGGTTGCACGACAGCAGGTGGCCGATCTCGCCCAGGCCCATCTCGTGGTACATCTCGGCGTAGCGGCAGCGTTTGACGTCATAGTCGTAGTGCTCGGCGTCGCTGGCGATGATCTCGACCTTCAGCGCGTCGTCCTGCTCCCAGAGCACCTGCAGCTCGACGAAGCTCTTGAGGTCGGCGCCGTTTTCCTCCAGGGCAGCGAAATGCCGGCCGGCCTGGATCGCCGCATTGCCCACGGCCTCGCCTATCACCGCCGCGGCATGGGCCTGGCCGTGCTCGCGCACCAGGATGTCGTAGATCGGCTTGATGATTTCCGCTTCGATCCGCCGCCGGGCGAGGATGCCCAGTTCACCTTGCAGTTTGCTCATTGTGTGCCTCCATCAGCTCCACGGAACCGGGCGAGCCACAGGGCCCGCCCGATGATTGGCCTTAGCCTTATTGCGCCGGTTCGCCACCCGCCACGCTCACCGGCTGCCACTGGCCAGCCTTGACCTGGTAGACGGTGAACGATGGGTTCTTCAGGTTGCCCTGGGCATCGAAGGCGATGGTGCCGGTCACCCCCGGATAATTGCTGGCGCGCAGCACCGGCAGGTATTGCCGGGGATCGGTCGAGCCGGCTTTCTCGATCGCCGCGATCAGCACGCCGACGCCGTCATAGGCGAATGGCGCATGCAGTTCGATGCCGTGTTTGAAGCGTTGCTGGTACGCCTGCTCGAAGGCCTTGCCGCCAGGCATCTGCGCCACCGCCAGGCCCGGCTCCAGGGCAATCACGCCCTCGCCTTCGTTTTGCGCCAGTTGCAGGAAGGTCTGGCTGACAAACCCACCGGCGCCCATCAGCGGGGCCTTGATCCCCAGTTGCTTGATGCGCCGGGCCAGCGGCGCGGCCTGGGAGTCGACGCCGCCGAAGAAAATCAGGTCGGGGTTCTGGCTGCGGATATTGGTCAGCACCGCGCTGAAATCGATGGTCTTGTCGTCCACATACTCGCGCGCCACCACGCTGGCGCCACCGGCCTCGACGGCCTTGGCAAACTGGTCCGCCAGACCCTGGCCGAAGGCGGTGCGATCGTCGATCACCGCGATGCGCCGGGCCTTGAGGCTATTCAACGCATAGTCGCCGGCGACCCGGCCGCCATCGTCGTCATGGCCCATGATCCGGAAACTGCTGTCGAAACCCTGCTGGGTGTAGGCATGGCCGGTGGCGACCGGCGCCACCTGGGCGATCCCGGCGTCGTGGTAGACCCGCGCTGCGGGAATGCTGGTGCCGGTGTTCCAGTGGCCGACCACACCGACCACCTCGGCGTCGACCAGGCGCTGGGCCACCGAGACCGCCGTGCGTGGATCGGACTGGTCGTCTTCGGAGACCAGCGTGTAGGTCACCGCCTCGCCATTGATCTGCGGGTGGCGGGCGTTGGCCTGGTCGATGGCCAGTTGCGCGCCGTTTTCCAGGTCCTTGCCGATCCGCGCCGAGGGCCCGGTCAGCGGCCCGGCGAGGCCGATCAGCACCTGTTGCTCGGCCTGGGCCACAGCGCTGCCCAGGCTGCTCAGCGCCAGGCCCAGGAGTACGGCGCGTTTGAATGGAACGCAAGTCTTCATCGGTATTTCCTGTTTCAGGCAGGCCATGAGTGGCCTGTACGGGCTTGTCGGAACACGCCGGGCGTCCGGTAGCGTCAGTGGTTGATTCATTCCCCGAGGTACGCCGCGCGCACCTCCGGGTCGTCGAGCAGATCGCGCGAGGCGCCGCTCAGGCTGATGCGGCCGGTGTCCATCACGTAGGCGCGATCAGTGACCTGCAAGGCCAGCCGGGCGTTCTGCTCCACCAGCAACAGGGTCATGCCCTGGCGGCAGACGTCGTCGATGACCTGGAACAGCTTCTCCACCATGATCGGCGCCAGCCCCATGGACGGCTCGTCCAGCACCAGCAGGCGCGGCCGGGACAACAGCGCGCGGGCCAGGGCGAGCATCTGTTGCTCGCCGCCGGAGAGCAGCCCGGCGCACTGCTGCAAGCGTTCTTCCAGGCGTGGAAAGTGCTCGAACAACTGGCCGATCTCGCGGTTGACCTGGGCCCGGTCACGGCGCAGGAAGGCCCCGGCCTGGAGGTTCTCCAGCACCGTCATGCGGGCGAAGATACCGCGCCCTTCCGGGACCATGGCGATGCCCTGGCGCAGCAGTTCATGGGGCGCCAGGCCGAGCACCGGACACCCGGCGAAATGGATCTGCCCCCGGGCCGCCGGCAGCAACCCGGTGAGCGCCTTGAGGCTGGAAGTCTTGCCCGCGCCGTTGGCGCCGATCAGGGTCACCCGCTCACCCTCGGCGATCCGCAGGTCCAGGGACTTGACCGCTTCGATGGCGCCGTAGCGCACCTGCAAGCCGTCGATTTTCAACAGTGGCTCAGACATCGGCGCTGGCTCCCAGGTAGGCTTGAATCACTGCCGGATGGCGACGCACCTGCTCTGGCGCGCCCTCGGCGATCACCCGGCCGTAGTCCAGCACGCTGATGCGGTCGCATACCCCCATCACCAGTTTCACGTCGTGCTCGATCAGCAACAGGCTGTGGCCATCGCCGCGGATTTTTTCCAGCAGGCCGCGCAGTTGCACTTTCTCGCTGGCGTTCATCCCCGCCGCCGGCTCGTCGAGAGCCAGCAGCAGCGGTTCGGTAGCCAGGGCGCGGGCGATTTCCAGGCGCCGCTGATGGCCGTAGGACAGGCTGTCGGCACGGTAGTCGGCGAAGCCGGCCAGGCCCACGTATTCCAGCAGGCGACAGGCCTGCTCGCGGGTCCGGGCTTCTTCCTCGCGGGCCCGGCGATGCCGGCTCAAGGCGGCCCAGAGGCCGTTGCGGGTGCGCACATGGCGCCCGACCATGACGTTCTCCAGCGCGCTCATGGCGTTGAACAGGCGGATGTTCTGGAAGGTCCGGGCGATGCCGGCCCGGGCCACCCGGTGCACCGCCGTGGGCCGATAGGCCTGACCATCGAGCTGGAAACTTCCGGAGTCGGCGCTGTAGAGGCCGGTCATGACATTGAAGAAGGTGGTCTTGCCGGCGCCATTGGGGCCGATCAAGCCGTAGATTTCCCCGGGCTGGATGCTCAGGCTGACATCGCTCAGCGCGGCGACGCCACCGAAGTGCTTGTTCACCCCTTCGATCCGCAACAACGGCTGGTTCATCGCGCACCTCCCGCCGGCGCCGGCCACAGGCCCGCGGGCCTATAGAGCATGGCCAGGATCAGCGCCAGCCCGTAGAACAGCTGGCGGATGATTTCCGGGTCCAGCAGCACCTGGCCGAACAACGCCTGCTGCAACGGGCCCATGCTCGCGCGCAGGGCTTCCGGCAAGGCCGCCAGCAGCACGCAGCCGAGGATCACCCCAGGGATATGGCCCATGCCGCCCAGCACCACCATGGCCAGCACGGCAATCGATTCGTTGAGGGTGAAGGACTCCGGCGACACGAACCCCTGGAAGGAGGCGAACAGCGCGCCGCTGACACCGCCAAAGGCGGCGCCGATGGCAAACGCCAGCAGCTTCAGGCGCCGGGTATCCAGGCCCATGGCTTGCGCCGCGTCCTCGTCCTCGCGAATCGCCATCCAGGCGCGACCGATGCGCGAACGCTGGAGGCGGATACAGGCGAACAGGATCAGCAGCACCAGGGCGGCGAACAGGTAGTAGTACAGGTAGACCGACGGTAGGCGCAGGCCGAACAACTCCTGGCTGCGGCCGAGGTTGATCCCCAGCAGGTGCACCGGGTCGACCTGGGCGATGCCCTTGGGGCCGTTGGTGAGGTTCACCGGCCGGTCGAGGTTGCGCAGCAGGATGCGGATGATCTCGCCAAAACCCAGGGTGACGATGGCCAGGTAGTCGCCGCGCAGGCGCAGGGTCGGCGCCCCCAGCACCAGGCCGCAGCCGGCCGCCAGCAGCGCGGCCAGGGGCAGGATCAGCCAGATCGAGGTATGCAAACCTTCCGGCAGGACCGCCGCCAGGGCCGGGAACTGCGCCAGCAGGTGCGGCGAGGACAGCAGCGCCGCGAGGTAGGCGCCCACCGCGTAGAAGGCGATAAAGCCCATGTCCAGCAGCCCGGCGTAACCGACCACGATGTTCAGCCCCAGGGCCAGCATGATGTAGAGCAGCGCGAAATCCAGGGTCCGCACCCAGGTGTTGCCGCCCGCATGGCCGACCACCCAGGGCGCCAGGACCAGGGCCAGGGTGAACAGCAGCAGGCCGAAGTGGGCGCGGGTGCTGGAAGGTGTTGCCAGTGCGGTAGTGAGTGTCATGCGCGGCTCGCCAGTCGTTCGCCAAGAATCCCCGAAGGACGCAACACCAGCACCGCGATCAGCACGATAAAGGCGAACACATCCTGATAGTTGCTACCGAACACGCCGCCGGTGGCCGTTCCCAGGTAGCCGGTGCCCAGGGCTTCGATCAGCCCCAGCAGCAGGCCGCCGAGCATCGCCCCCTTGAGGTTGCCGATGCCCCCCAGCACCGCGGCGGTGAAGGCTTTGATCCCTGGCAGGAAGCCCATGTAGAAATGCGCGCTGCCGTAGTTGCTGGCCATCATGATGCCAGCGAGCGCGGCCAGGGCGCCGCCGATGGCGAAGGTCAGCACGATGATGCGGTTGGGGTCGATGCCCATCAGGCTCGCGACCTGAGGGTTCTCGGCGACCGCGCGCATGGCCCGGCCAAAGCGGCTGCGCTCCACCAGCACCAGCAGCGCCAGCATCACCGCCAGGGCGATGCCGATGGTGGTCAGGGCGGTGGCATTGGTGACCGCGCCATGCCCGGAAGTGCCGGTCAGCACCTCGATCGGCTCCAGCGGCAGCAATTGCGGGAACATCTGCGGGTTGCGCGTCCACACCAGCATGGCGGCGGTTTGCAGCAGCAGCGACACGCCGATGCCGCTGATCAGCGGGGCCAGGCGCGGCGCATGGCGCAGGCGCCGGTAGGCGACCCGTTCGATCAGCACCGCGAGCAAGGCGCAGCAGGCCATGGCGATCACCGTGGCCAGCAGCAGGACCAGCACCGCGGGCAATTCGGGCCAGGCGGCCTGCAACAGGCGAATCACCGACAACCCGATCAGGGCACCGATCATCAACACGTCGCCATGGGCGAAGTTGATGATCCGCAGGATGCCGTAGACCATGGTGTAACCCAGGGCCACGAGCGCGTAGAGACTGCCCGACATCAAGCCATTGAGCAGTTGCTGGATAAAGGCATCCATGAAAACCATCAACCCCATGTACCAAGGGTCGGACCGCACCGCGCGCCGACCGGAAAGCAAGAACGCGGCACACTAATTATTTATTCTATTTTTATCAAATATCAGAAATTCATATGGTTATTCGAAATAAAAGAAACGCTATAACCGCCAAAAATACGGCAGCTATGACCCTTTATTTCTCAAATATCTTGGTATTTAATTCAACACATGAATAATTTAGAACAGTTAGCCAATGACCCTCCACTGCGTGCCGTACGCACCTTCGAAGCCTTCGCCCGCCATGGCGGGGTGAACGCCGCCGCCCGCGAGCTGGACGTCTCCCCCTCCGCGGTCAGCCATCAGTTGCACCTGCTGGAAAGCTTCCTGCAGCAGCCGTTGACCTTGCGCCAGGGCCGCAACCTGATCCTCACCGAGGAAGGCCGCGAGTATTACCGGGCGATCCGCTCGGCCTTCGCCGTGCTGCGCAGCGCCACCGAGCATGTGCGGGAAAAAAGCGCCACGCGCCAGGTCACCATCAGCCTGATCCCGCTGTTCGGCATCAACCTGTTCATTCCGCGCCTGGCGGAGTTTTTGCGGGACCATCCGGAGCTGGACATCAACGTCACTTACGCCAACCACCGCAGCTACCCCAGCGACGCGGCGGACCTGTCGATCCGCTTCGGCACCGGGCACTGGCCGGGGTATCACAGCGAGCCGCTGATTTCCGGGGCGGTCACGCCCTATTGCAGCCGCGCCTTTCTCGAACGGCACGGCCCCATCGACAGCCCCCAGGCCCTGAGCGAACTGCCGCTGCTGCACGACGAGGAACGCGGCACCTGGGGCCAGTGGCTGCAGGCCGCCGAGGTGCGCCACGCCACCGCGCTCAACGGCCTGCTGCTGGAAGACGGCCAGCTGGCCCTGACCGCCACCCTCACCGGCCTCGGCTGCTCATTGCTGCGCGAGCCGCTGGTGGCGCCCCATGTGGCCAGCGGCGAGCTGGTGAAACTGTTCGACCTGGAGGTCGACGACGGACGTCAGTATTACCTGTGCCGCCGCGCCAACAGCGAACTCTCCACCGAAGGCGTCGAGCTGTATGAGTGGATCAAGCGCAGCCTGGTGCGGGGATAAAAGCTCAGGTAAAAAACCGATTCGCCGGCCGCGGCAACCCGAGGTTTTCACGCAAGGTAGCTCCCTCGTATTCGCGGCGGAAAATCCCCCGCCCCTGCAATTCGGGAATGACCTTGGCGACGAAGTCGTCGAGGCCGCCCGGCAGCCAGGAAAACATGATGTTGAATCCGTCGCTGCCGTGGGTCTCCAGCCATTGCTGCATGTCGTCGGCGATGCTCCGCGCGGTACCGACGAACGACAGGCCGGCGTATCCACCGAGGCGCTGGGCCAGTTGGCGGACTGTCAGCTGTTCGCGGTCGGCCAGCGCCAATACGCGCTCGCGGGCGCTCTGGCTGGCGTTGGTTTCGGGGATCGGCGGCAGGAAAGCGTCCGGATCGAACTTCGTCGCGTCCGTACCCAGGGCGATGGACAGCGAGGCGATCGCGCTCTCGTAGTGCACCAGGCTGTCGAGGTGCGCGCGGATCCGCCGTGCTTCCTCCTGGGTATCGCCGACCACCACAAAGGCCCCGGGCAGGATCTTCAGGTGTTCGGGATCGCGGCCGACGGCGAGCATGCGCCGCTTGATGTCGGCATAAAACGAGCGGCCCTCCTCCAGCGTGCCCGGGGCGACAAAAATCACTTCCGCGGTTTCCGCGGCCAACTGGCGCCCGGGCTCCGACGCGCCGGCCTGCACGATCACCGGCCAGCCCTGCACCGGGCGCGCGATGTGCAGCGGTCCGCGGACGTTCAGGTGGCGGCCGGCGTGGTCGAGGCGGTGCAGCTTGTCCGGGTCGAAATACACCCCGCTGTCGGCATCGCGCACAAAGGCGTCGTCCGCCCAGCTGTCCCAGAGCCCGGTGACCACCTCATAGAACTCCCGCGCCCGGGCATAACGCTGGTCATGGGCGAAAGCCTGCTCCAGGCCGAAGTTCAGCGCGGCATCGGGGTTGGCGGTGGTGACGATGTTCCAGCCGGCGCGACCGTTGCTCAAATGATCGAGGGAAGCGAAACGCCGGGCGATATGAAACGGCTCGTCGTAGGTGGTCGAGGCTGTCGCCACCAGGCCGATGTGTTCGGTGGCCTGGCTGAGGGCGGACAACAGGGTGAAGGGTTCGAACGAGGTGGCGGTATGGCTGCGTTTCAAGGCCTCGATGGGCATGTTGAGCAAGGCCAGGTGGTCGGCCATGAAAAACGCATCGAAGCGCGCCCGCTCCAGGGTCTGGGCGAAACGCTTGAGGTGGCCGAAGTTGAAGTTGGCGTCGCGATAGGCGCCCGGGTAGCGCCAGGCGCCGGTGTGAATGCTGACCGGGCGCATGAAGGCGCCCAGCTTGAGTTGGCGTTGGGCAGGCATGGAAAGCTCCTTGTGACAGCTCCTGGGTCAGAGGCCCCGCAGCATCGACCGGGCAAACTTGGCCTGTCCAATAATCAAAGGTGCTGGCTTATGCCGTTATGGCACGGTGCGTTGCGCAGCGCAGAAACAGCCCCGCCGCTGCAAATGTCTCGAGGGACGCAAACTTGCAACAGCGGGTTCAGGATCGTTCTGCAAGCAATGAATTCAAACGGCGGACACTGTCGATCTGAAACAGAAACTCATCGTTCAAAGATAACTAAAGACAAAGGTCAGCGTGCCATCGGCCTTGCCACCTGAAACCTGACTGCCCGTTTGAATATACCTGGCCGCCAACTTTATCGGGTTGAGACCCGCAACTGTCTGTCCCATGAACTGGGGTTGCCCCAGCAGCATGGGTGTAAGGTTCCCTATAGAAGCGTTCAATACCTGGATACCTACCCCTTTCGCCGACTGCGCCGAAGACGACAACTTGATAGTGCCCGGGTAGCCGCTGACCTGATGGGTGTTATCAAGCGTCATGGTGAGTATTGCACTTGAATAGCACACCAGGTCGATCGAAAAGCTTTTCGATGGCGTGACACTTCCCTGACCACGAAAATTGCTTGCATTCACGCGTCCCATGTTGACCCGAACGCTATCCTGGGCCAGGAAGCAGGAAGGCGTCGCAACCGTGACCGCGATCATTGGAAAAATAAATGTATTCAGCTTCTGATCATAAAGCCCACCCATAAGGGAATCTGGAGCGGTCATTACTGAAGCTGGCGGAAACTGAAAACTGCCCGGGGAGATATCCCCCAGCTTGATCAATTCGAACTTATGCTGAAGTACGTAATACTGATCTGTCCCAAAGGGATAGCTAAAACTCATTACAGGATTTTTATTATCATTAAGAGCGGTACTACTGAACACATAGTCTCCAGACCCCCCTGATATACTCCATCGCAACCCAACCCCACTTAGACCTGTTTTAAACACCCCATTAATTACTCCAGCCGATTCATTGGAAGGCGACTTGAAGTATTTAGCATATCGCCCGGTAGGATAGTAACTATTAGTACACCTCATAGGCGCTCTAAAATCCGCAGTAGCCAGTACACTGCCAACTGGTACGTCCTTCCGAACGGCTAGCGAGGTGGCAAAAGGAACATTGGCAACTTCAGAAAATAAAGGAACGCAGACATCCTTAAGAGCAGCGACTGAATAATGAGAGAAAAAACTGCCCGCCACTATTAAAAACACCGACAATGGATTGAACCTACGACTCCTGGACAAGAGATCCTCCTGAAACAATAAAAAACAAAGAATAAGAACGCGAACAGATACTACGTCGCAGACCGAGCAATCTAAATAGGATAAATCTCAAAGAAACTTCCCACTTTCCATAAATTTCATAAGAGTTTTGCCAAGCAACATAAAGAAAGACTCTTATGAAAAACACCTCGCCCAAGAGGGACCGCCCCATCGATCTGGGGAACTTTCCTTACCCAACCATCGGACGGACCGGCCGATGCGGTTATGACGCGCGGCGCTTTTCAGCAGGCCGCGGCACATCCCCCCACGGGGCCCGCCAGCCGGGCCCTTTTTTTGGCTGAGCCTTCGCTACCCGCTAAGCCCTACCAGCTATAGGCAACCTTGGCGTAGTAGAACGCACCGCTGTAGCCGTAGGGCGAGAAGGTGCTGTACGCCAGGTTGCCGCCGCTGGAGGCGTAGGCGTTGACCTTCTCCGGGTACTTGTCGGTGACGTTGTCGCCGCCCAGGGTGAACAGCCAGTTCTGCAGCTTGTAGTCGACCGCCAGGTCCAGCAGCCAGGCGGCGCTGAAGGTCTGGTCGTTGGCCTTGTCCGCCTGGTAGCTGGTGAACTCGCCGTAACGCACCAGATTGCTGTGCAGCGCCCAGTTGCCGTAGTTGAAGTCGTTGGCCAGGCTCAGCTTGTGCTGCGGCGTGGTGTCGCCCAAGAGGCCAATGCGCTCGCGCCGGTCGACCCGCACCAGGTTGACCCCCAGTTGATCGAGGATCGCCGGGTTGGCTTTCACGTCGGTGACCTTGGTGTGGTTGTAGTTGTAACCGAGCGTGCTGTTCCAGCGGATGCCGTTGTCCAGCTGGTAGCGATAGTTGGCCACCAGGTCCACGCCGTCGGTGCTGGTGTCGGTGGCGTTGGTGAAGTAGCGCGCGCTGGTGTAGTTGATGTTGCCGACGCCGTTGGCTTTCAGGTAATCGATCGCGGTGTTGTTCAGTACCAGGTTCGACGACAGCGACACCCGGTCGCGGATATCGATGTGGTACAGGTCGGCGGTGACCGTCAGGTTGTCCAGCGGTTCGAGCACCAGGCCCAGGCTGTAGTTGCGCGATTTCTCCGCCTTCAGGTCTTCCGCCCCCAGCAGCCTGGCAACTTGGCTGTCGGCGGCGAAGGTGCCGGATTCCTGAATCGTGTTGCCGATCAGTTGCGACGACGTGAAGGTGAAGTTCTGCTGCGCCAGGGACGGCGCGCGAAAGCCCGTAGAGACACTGCCGCGCAAGGCCACCCGCGGGGTGAAGTCGTAGCGCGCCGAGAGCGAACCACTGACGTTGGAACCGAAGTCGCTGTAGTCCTCATGCCGCACCGCCGCCGACACCGCCAGCTTGTCGGTGAAGTGGGTCTCCAGGTCCAGGTACTGGGCGAAGTTGTGGCGCGACGAGCTGCCGGCGTCCGAATCGCGGAAACCGCCCAGCCCGGAACTGCCGGTCTGGTAGTAGGACTCGGGCTGCCCGGCCTCGATCTGATACCCCTGGTGCAAGTACTCGGTACCGAAAGCCACCGACACCGGGTAAGGCAGCCAGCCCAGGCTGAACTCCCGCGACAGGTCCAGGCTCAGTTGCCGCTGGTCGTTGGTCAGGGTGCCGTTGTCGAACGCGTGCGGGGTGTCCAGGCCCAGCGAGGTGTTGATGGTCTTGGTCCGCAGTTCATAGGTGTTCTTGCCGTAGTTGGCCGACAGGTCGTAGTGCCAGTTGTCCAGCAGCTCGCCACGCAGGCCGAGCACCAGGCTGGTGTCTTGCAGGGTGCCGTTGATCAGCGGCAGGTAACCGTTGGGGTGCAGCACCGGGTTGTTGTTCGAGGCATTGCTGGCGCGATAGAAGGCCGCGGTTTCGCCCCGGCGCTTGCTGTAGCCGCCGAAGCCATACAGCTCGGCGGCATCGTTGAAGCTGTAGGCCGAGTTGAACTGGAACTTGCCCTCCTCGGTTTCCGGTTCGCCCTGGCGGAACACATGCTGGCCGTAGGTGGTGGAGCCGACGCTGGCGGGCCGGAAGTCTTTGCCGGCGCGGTCGGTGTAGTCGTTGTTCGCGCCCTCGCCGGACAGGCTGACAAAGCCGTTGTCCCCCAGGGCAAAACCGCTGTTGCCGGCGACCTGGCGCTGAATGCCGTCGCCCTTCTTGTACTGGCCGTATTGGGTCGATATCGAACCGCCGTGGTCGGCGCTCTTCAGGATGATATTGATCACCCCGGCGATGGCGTCCGAGCCATAACGCGCCGAGGCGCCATCGCGCAGCACCTCGATATGGTCGATGGCCGACAGCGGGATCGCGTTCAGGTCCGCCGGCGCCGAGCCGCGCCCCACCGCGCCGCCGAGGTTGACGAAGGCCGAGGTGTGCCGGCGCTTGCCGTTCACCAGCACCAGCACCTGGTCCGGCGACAACCCGCGCAACTGCGCCGGGCGGGTCAGCTCGGCGCCATCCACCAGGCTCGGACGCGGGAAATTGATCGACGGGATCAGCTTGGCCAGCACCGTGGCCAGTTCGCTGGAACCGGAACTGCGCAGGCTCTCGCCGGCAATCACATCGATGGGTGACAGCGACGCGCTGGCGGTGCGCTCCTGGGCCCGGGTGCCGGTGACGATCACCGTATCCAGCCGGGCCGCTGTGTCGCTGTCTTCCGTGGCCTGCGCGGCCCCTGCGCCGCCACTCCAGAGCACGGCGCCCAGCACATTGGCCGAGACGATCGCCGTGGACAGAAGGTGTTTTGTGTAGCTCCCCATACCGCTCTCCTTGACGCCAAAACCAGGGCGAACAACGCCTGGCATGCAGACGAGCGATCCGTGCGGCGGACGGTGGCGATCATCGATTCTGTTTTAAGAATGGATCCAGTTGACCGGACATATAATCTAAAGCGCTATCAGATAAATTTTTAAATACCGTTATCGAATAACCCAGGGCATAAGCCGAACGCATCCGCGACACTTCGTAAATAACGAACCATGGCCCAGGAATAATCGATTTTTCTTCATGGCAAGCTCCCCGCTAGCATGACCTGTCGGCTCCAGAACAAAGCCCTGACCGGGAGAACGGCATGCAGTCCCTGCACATCGGCGAACCCTGGATGTGGTTCGCCTTCATCGCCTTCGTGCTTGCCATGCTGGCCTTGGACCTGTTTGTCCTCGGCGGGCGCAAGGCGCACCGCGTATCGGTGCGCGAGGCGTCGTCCTGGGTGATTGCCTGGTCCACGCTGGCGATGGTCTTCGCGGGGTTGCTCTGGTGGTACCTGGAAGCCGAGTTCGGGCCTGAGATCGCACGACACAAGACCCTGGAATTCCTTACCGGCTATCTGATCGAACAGTCGCTGTCGATCGACAACATGTTCATCTTCGTGATGATTTTCGGCTACTTTGCCGTGCCGCCGGAGTTGCAGCGCCGGGTGTTGCTGTACGGGGTGCTCGGGGCAATCGTGATGCGCGGGGCGATGATTTTCGCCGGCGTGTGGCTGGTGTCGCAGTTCGCGTGGCTGCTGTATGCGTTCGGTGTGTTCCTGATCATCACCGGGATCAAGATGCTGCTCTTCGCCCACCAGCAGCCCGACCTCGCCAGGAACCCCTTGTTACGCTGGGTACAAGGCCATCTGCGCATCACCAAAAGGTTTCATGACGAGCACTTCTTTGTGCTGCAAAACGGCCAACGCTGGGCCACGCCGATGTTCCTGGTGCTGGTGCTGATCGAGGCCAGCGACCTGATGTTCGCGGTCGACAGCATCCCGGCGATCTTTGCCATCACCACCGACCCGTTCATTGTGTTCACCTCGAACATCTTCGCGATCATGGGCCTGCGCGCCCTGTACTTCCTGCTGGCCGACATGGCCGACCGCTTCCACCTGCTCAAGTACGGCCTGGCGATCGTGCTGGTGTTCATCGGCACCAAGATGACGCTGATGCCGTGGCTGCACATGCCGGTGGAATGGTCGCTGGCCGTGGTCGGTGGAATCATCCTGGCTTCGGTGCTGCTGAGCCTGATCAAAAGTCGCAACAAAGCGTCTGACGAGGACCGGATGCGAACGCCGTAGCAACTGTGTTCCTCACGTGACTTGCACCGAATCCACCCTGCTACGCAGCCCAGGCCTGTCGATGGGTGGCAGCGAAGCGCTGGCAAGGCATAAGGCCGATCTGCGACAAGTGCTGCCGTACCCGGACCCGAGACAGCGGATGACCTGATTCGCGTCCGGTCGGGCCTGATTACGCGAAGCAGCGGCTACAGGTGGAAACCTCGTAGCCGCTGCCGAGGCTGCGGGGGATTTTAGAAGTCGAGACTGACCCCGACGTTGATGCCTTGCTGGGTGAAGTCATCGTCCTTGTGGACGTTGTAGCTGGCGCGCAGGGCCAGGTCCTGGGTGAGCTTGTGGCTGACCCCGAGGTTCAGGCGATTCAGGTTGGTCTGCGGGGTATAGCCTTCGAGGGTGTAGTTGTTGTCCGGCAGGCTGTTGAGGGCCATGGTCAGTTTCTGGGTGTCATCCTCGTATTCCTTTTCGTGGGCGATTTCGCCGAACACCTGGGTTTGCTGGGTGATCTGATACTTGCCCTGCAGGCCGATGCCCAAGCGCCGTGAGGTGCGTTTCTGGTCATCGAAGGTCAGGGCGGTGGAGTCGCTGCCGTCCTCGGAGTAACCGTCGACCTTGGCCCGCGCGTAGTCGGCGCTG
>LNAP01001388.1_pt1 | contig 25737 bp, 27 predicted proteins | sample 602601 | NCBI WGS metagenome assembly LNAP01 (sample SAMN02440304, study PRJNA202911) | soil metagenome | biome: Subtropical and temperate rainforests or woodlands; isolation source: soil samples (1 kg each in a 20% v/v slurry with milli Q water) were... ...
ATCATCGACCGGGTGTGCGACGGCAGAGTGTTGCTTGCTTTCGGGCATCAACATTTGGGGTTGACGCAAGCGGCCGTCACCGCCGAACTGATCGCGCAGTGGGTATCGCCGATTTATGTGCCTCAGCCCCAGGGATTGCCGGCATTGGCGGCCTATCGGCTGGATCGGTTCTGACGCAGACCTAGCAGGAGCAATCACTGGTAAATAATCGTAAACGTCGCCGAGGCATTCGCCGGGCCGGGGGTTACCTTGCTCGCCGTCTGCAGGTAGCGGGCGCGCAAGGGGATCGTATAACTCCCCTCGTTGGGGCGCAGGGTGAGGCCGCTGCTTTGGTTGGTTCCAAGGATGACCGAGTTGCCGTTGCGGTTCTGCACCTGCACGCCAACCCCTGTGGCGGCGGGCGCACTGCCCGTGGCGCCAGGGTCGAGGCTCAGTACACCGTTATTCGTGTTGATCGCCGTACGCGCGGGGTCGATGCGGTACTGCAGGGTGTTACGCACCAGAGAGCCACTGCCGATGTTCGTACCAGAAGGAAAATTTCCACTTTGCGATGACCAGGCCGGCCCCGTTGTCGTATAGATCCCGTTGAACGCCGGGCAGTCATTCAAAGCGATGGAAAAATCCGTCCAGCCCGTGCTGCTGTTGAGCCCGGTGAACTTGGAGGTCAGATGAGAGCCCATGGGCACCGAGACATCCGGTGTACGGCAGGTACTCGAGACAATCTGGATATTGCCGGAGATCCCCATACTGAAGCCGCGCATTCTCGCATCGCCGAAGTTGCCGTACAGACTGACGACCGGCAACGTATTGCCCACCAATACACCAGGCGTTACATCGCCCAGTTTGATCAAGATCAGCTCAAAGTTCGAAGGCCCGTCAAATGGGACCACACACCTGTAGCCAGATGTGCATGTGGTCCATGCCTTGCCAGATTGCCTTGGCAGCAGGCCGCCCGAGCTGTTGAAGGCAACCCCCAGCCCAGGAATGCTGGTTCTATAGACCTTGTTGGCGTAGGTCCCGCTGGACACATTGGCCATGGGATAACGGGAGTCGACTGTCATCTCAGTCCACTGCTGATACGGGGCATAGAGGCATTCAAGCTTGGGCGCCTGGCCCGCAGCCATGCTGAAGCGCTGACGATATACCTCGGTACCCACCGGCAGATCGCGCCCGATAGTGATCGCCGAAATCTGCAATGGCATGGAGCCCACGGCCGGCTGGATACCCTCCATGTAGGTGCAAGTGACCGCCATGGCCGTCCCCGCCGCCGCCCACAATGCCGCGACGGCCAGGCCCGCCTTGATCAAAGCGCCAATGTTCATAACTGTACCTTTTGAAGAGTGTTGGGCTGCACGCTGCCAGCGACTTGCTTACCGGCCGCACAAACCGCGTCTACCTGTTGCAATTGCTGCCCTTCGCCGGGGCCCGCCGGGATGACCAGTGCGCACTGTTGATGGGTCTTGCTTCCCCAGTTGATCAGTAACTGACGGGTTTGCGGCTTGATCCGTGCGTAGAGCTGGCCACCCTGCCCGACCACGCCGACCGAGGTGCCGTCGATATCTGTCACGCCAGCACCAAAGGGCAGGCTGCTGCCATCGTCGAGGCGTACGTTGAGCAACACTGCGCGGCCCTGGTTGGTGGTGTACTTGAGGTGCACCACCGCACCGGCGCGCGGGGCCACCTGTTGGCTGGTTTCGCTGAGTTCGACGTCCAGCGAGCTACCAATAGGGTCGATTGCCACTTCGTTCAACTCATATGGCCGCAGGTACGGAACCACGGCATTGCCGCGGCTGTCGAGCTTGAGGCCAGGGTAGCCGGACACCTTGGCCCCCTGCGCACCCGGGGCACTGACCACCGCCATGGTTTCACCGCGATAAGGAGTCATGGTCACCCCATCGGCATGCGCCACCACGCTGCCGCTCGCGCCCACCGAGGCGCTGGTGTAGCCATCACCGCGTCCCAGGGCAGCGCTGAGCATGGCGCGCGCGCCGGTGTATTGGCCATTGAGGGCCGCGCTCTTGCTGTTACTGGCACCGTCATGGCCGACCGTCGCGCCGTAGCCATATTGACGGTCCTCGCCAGCGGTGCCGCTGATGCCGGCCTGCTCGCTGTAGTTGCCTTGGGAGTCACGTCCTACCTGTGCGGTCATTTGCGGGCTGAAGCCTGGACCGCCAAATTCCAGAGGCATGCTCATGGTCAGCAAAAAGCTGTTTTCCATGTCCCCCAGGCCCATGCGGCTGCGGTTGGCGTTCACACTGAAGCTGATGCGATTGAACTGCTTGCTGTAGCTGAACTGGTACTGCAAATCACTGCCCGGCAGGTTCCAGTAGTTCTGCGCATAGCCGCTGATTGCCACTTGCCCCCACTCCCCCAGGCTCTGGTCGGCGGTGACCGAAAAGCGACTGCGCGGGCGCCCGAACATGCTGGTGTCCCACCCCGTTTTCTCGGCATCGAGCAGTTGCATGGCGTTACTGAAGTCCAGGTATTCGCTGGTAGAAAAACGATAAGCCGCAACGGTGAAGTTACTGCCCGTGCTGAGCACATTTTTGCTGTAGGACACCCGCATGCTCTGCCCTTTGGCGGCACCAGTGGCCAGGTCAGTCTGGGCGTGAGTCAAGTCGATGGCCATGGCACCGATCGGCGTGCCAAACGCCAGGCCGGTGAGCACGGCGGTGTAGTCATCGCTGGACTGCATCCCGGCAAATCCGGTGAACGTATTGTTCAGGCCATATTGCACAGTGCCTTGTAGCAGGCGCGATTGCTTGTCGACGTAGTTATTGCGGGTCTCGCCTGCGGTCAGGCTGAAGCGCGAGGTACCGGGGCGCAGCAACTGGCTGACCGAGGCATAGGGCACGATGAAGTTCTGCTCAGTGCCGTCGGCTTCCGCCACGCTGACACTGAGGTCGCCGCCATAGCCGGTTGAATACAGGTCATCAATCACAAATGCCCCGGGAGCCACGGTGGTTTCCAGCAGGATGTTGCCGGCCTGGCGAATGGTCACACGGGCGTTGGTGCGGGCAATCCCACGGATCACCGGGGCATAGCCGCGCATGGAGTCGGGCAGCATGCGGTCGTCACTGGCCAGTTGCACACCACGGTAGGACAGGGTGTCGAAGATCTCGCCGGAGGTGTTGGACTCACCCACCGTCAGTTGGCTTTTCAACGCGGTGATGTCGCGTTGCGCATAGGAGTCCAGGGCTTGGTAATTATTGCCCTGACGTGACTGCCAGCTCATCGACGCGTTGTGGCGCAGGCGCCAGTCACCCAGGTTGAGGCCGGTGTGCAGGCCCAGGAATGCCGAGTCAGAGTTGCCACTGCGGGTACGGTTACGGCTGCCATTGAAGCTGTAGCTGAGCATGCCTGCGGTCACGCCGCGATCCCACAGTTCCGGGCTGACGTATCCTCGGGCATTGCGCCGCAGCGCCGCCTGGGGAATGCTCAGGTCGAGGGCCTGGTTTTCCGGTGAAAAATTCGCGGTTGCACCCGGGATCAGACTGCCCACGGCGGCACAGCCCTGGCTGTCCAGCGCCAAAGTGCTTTCAGGCGCCAGCTTGCTCATCTCCACACCCTGACGCTCAAGCAAGCCACGCGTCATGCAGACCACCGGCTTACTGCCGTCGGCCTGGGCGTCGATGCGAATGTCCTGGCGGCTGTTCAACTGGCCGTTAAGCACTACGTCTGCACGGTATTGCCCGGGCATCACCGGGTTGCCGGTCTGGTAGGCGCCCAAGTCGAGATTGCGCGAGTCTTCAGGCAGGAACGCATCGTTGAACTGCACCTCTTGCGCCAGCGCACCCTGTATACCCCATGCACCAGGGGCGATGGCCAATACCCTGAGGATCAAGGCAGAGAGCGGATTCAAGGCGAAGCAAGGCCGCGCCCGCAGAGAAAGCCTGCAGCTGGAAGAGGTCGACATAAATGACTCGCGACTAAAAAACTTGAGGTTTAATCAGGGCTTGAGTGCTTTACGGGTCGGGATCAGTGCGCCGTAATCGTTGATAGCGCTGAACTCCACCTGAGCACCCGCAGCCGGTCGGACCTTGAGCGTTGGGAGCACAAATTGGCGGGTTTCACCCGGAGCGATCATGCCGTCTTCACTGCGCTCACGCTGGGCGCCAGCCACCAGTTCCAACTCGATCAGCGAAACATGGAACGCCGACGGATTGAAGGCCTGCAAGGCCAAGCCTTGCCCATCGCGTGCGGGCACCAATTGCCACTGCACCTGCTCGATCGCCTCGCTGGCAGTGCCTGGCAAGCCGGTCGGGCGATAAAACAATTTGATCCGCGAACGGAATGCCATTTGCAGCGTATTGATATCTGCACCCGCCTCGGGCTTGGGTGGAATTTCCAATACGTTGAGCCAGAACACCGACTCTTTGTCCTGGGCCATGGGAGCCCCGGTAAACAACACCCGCAGGCTTTGGCCCTTGGTCGGATCGATGCGCGCCACCGGCGGTGAAAGCAGGAACGGCGCCTTGGAGCTGGTCGGAGTCGACTCAACGCTGCCGGTGTCGATCCACGACTGGATCAGCGCTGGCTGCGTGCCGTTGTTGTTGAGTTTTACCGTGATTTCTTTCTGGTCCGCCGGGTAGAGCAGGCGGGTTCCGGTAATCACTACACCCCCGATAGCCTGGGAACACGTCAGTGTCACAAGGCTTGCCAGGAGCAATTGTCTGAGGGCAGATGTGCAAGGCATTACGTAATCCCGTTGCTGCCTGGAAGCACGCCCTTTTGTCACTGAACAGGGCGTGTGTCCATGAGCGGCGACTTACTGATAATTGATGGAGTAAGTCACGGAGCCAACTACGGTACCCGGAGTGGTCGGGGCTTGAGCGTAGTACTGGACAGCGTATGGCAGGATGGCGGCCTTGGAGGTTGCATCGATGGCAATACGGCTGGTGGAAGTGACCTGCGCAGTGTTGCCGGCCTTGATCGCGTTGCCATTGGTTGCGTCAACCAATTGCAGCTGAACCTGGGTGGCAGTACCGCTCACGTTCTTCAGGTTGCCGCTGGTTGCATCAACGCTGCCGCTCGACTCAAAGAATGCAGCAGCTGTTTTCAGCGCGGCAGAACAATCGCTCAGCTCGATATTGAAACCGGTCTGGCCTGCCACTTGGCCTTTTGCTCCCAGGGCAGCGGTAGAGACGGTTGGCAGCGTGACAGTCGACGGGCTCGCACCAGCCGCGCCGTTAACCGCAACCTTGCAGGTTTCGGCTTTCAGTTCGCCGTTGAAATCGATTTTGCCGTCTGAAGCCAGAGCAACGGTAGAGGCGGTGGCAGCGACCAGTACAGCGAGGGCGCGAGCTTTGTAATTCATGAGTAACTCCGAGAGAGCGATGTTCTACAGTAAGTTATAAAGCTTCCGTTTATCGGAGAGCTTCTGTGCTGTTGCGGGGCTGAGTTTAGGGAGCCCACATCGAACTCAATATAGGAGCGCTCTGAAAAACAATTGAGCACGGAAAATTCCCAACAATTAAAACCACTATAAAACTTACTGTCGCACTGCACTATTTAATGGAAAAACATTAGTAACCCGTCTATAGGAGCACTCCTAAAAACAGGCGCTGCAATGTTTATCAATGCAGAAGCAGCGAACAACCGGTGGCCGCCATCGAGTTTTATCGAGGCGGTGAGGCAGATGTTGCGGCAGGGCATGCAATTCGCGGCGATTGCCTCATTCCCAGATCAGCCTGTCCTGCTGTGAAGCCCCTACTCTACCTAGGCTCCGCAGGGAAGCCCGGCCCTGTGCTCAAGCAGGCTACGGGCATGGCCCGCAACCGCTTCTGCTGGCCAGTTCACTTCGTCCTGCAACAGCACTTCGATACGCTGCGCGGTGGCCGCGAAGTCCTCCCAGCCGACGTCCAACGCGGCAGTGCGCAGTCTGTGTAGCGCCTCCAGCGCCATGCCGCGATCGCGCAGGGCAAGTAGTTCTATGAGGCGGTTAAGTTCCTGGCGCACAGCCTCCGGCGACCCTGGAGTTTCCAGGTACTCTGCAACTTGCGGCGCCGGGGTTACTTCGCACCAGAGTTCAATCATCTGCTGCAACATGGCCTGTTGGACCGGTTTGCTCAGTACACCATCCATACCGGCATCGAAACAACGTTGCAGGTATTCATTCCCGCTAAATTGCGAGAGCGCGATGATCGGGCAATATGAGCGTTCCTGTTGGAGCTGCGACTCACGAAACGCGCTGACCATGCCCTCGGCGTCGCCCTCTGGCGAGTCACAGTCGATCAGCACCATATCGACCCGGTGCGCACTGAACAACGCCACCGCCTGGTCGGCATCAGCCGCCAGCAGCGCCGCGCAACCAAGGCTGTCGAGTTGTGCCTGCAACACTTGCCGACTGGGTAGCGAGTCGTCCACCACCAACACCTGCAAACCGTTAGCCGATTCCGCGCTCGGCGCAGGCTCAGGTGCCGGCAGTTGCGGGGAAACAGCCCGCTCAACTGGCAACCACACCTCGACCTGGGTACCGACCCCCTGCAAGCTGCTGAGCACCAACCTGCCGCGCATCAAGCTGACCAGGCGCCGGCAGATCACCAGGCCCAGGCCGGTACCGCCAGTGCGCCGATAGGATTGCTTGGCCTGGGCATACGGCCGGAACAGCGAGGCTTGCGCCTGCTTGGACAAGCCTATGCCCGTATCGATGACCCGGATCACCAGCTGTCGCACCTCGACCGCAGGCTTTTCCAGCTGTTGCAACTGCACCTCTACCCGGCCCACATCGGTGAACTTGACGGCGTTGCAGATCAGGTTGCGCAGCACCTGCGCCAGACGCAGTTCGTCCAGCAACAATGGGGCGCCGGGACGCTCGCCGGTGACGAGCAGCTCAATGCCCTTTTCCTGTGCTTGCGCTCGATGCTCATCGACTATCCGCAAGACCAGCGCCCATAGGTCCACCGGTTCAAGATTGAGGGCCAGTTGCCCGGCTTCCATCTTGGAGATATCCAGCACATCATCCACCAGCCGCAGCAAGGTATTGGCGCCGCTATTGGCCAAGCTGGTGAAATGTCGCTGCTGCTCATCGAGCGGGGTGTGCTCCAGCAGTTCCACGGCGGCCAACACTGCGTTCATCGGCGAACGCACTTCATGGCTGATGACCGCCAGGAACATCGCCTTCTCCCGTTCGCTGTTCATGGCCTGGCGCCGTTGCAGGCGACTTTGCACGACCAGCCCGACGAGCACTGCCACCACGGCCAGCAGCAACCACAGCTCACCTTGGTAGTGCTCGGCAATGGCCTTGACGGTGGGAATATCCAGGTCCATATCCACAAACCAGGCGTCATAGATCGCCTTGCGCTCTTCGCCGCTGATGGACGCCAGCACCTTGTCCAAAATAGACAGCAGGAGCACATCGCTGTCACGTACTGCCATGCTCACGCCGGTATGCAGCGACGGCAGCACCCCAGAAATCTGCAGTACCCCATGATATTGGCGGGACAGGTAGGGAATCAGCAGCCATTCCGAAGCAATCGCCGCGTCCGTGCGGCCGTCCTTGACCATCGCCATCATGTCCAGCGCATTCAGGGCTGAAACAATGGTTATCCCCGGGGCCTTACGCTTCAAAAAAGCGACGTAATCCTCCTCACGCCCCAGCACCACCACCCGCTTGCCGGCGAGTTGCTCCAAGTCGGCAAACGGTTGATCGCCAAAACGGCTGACCATAACGGTCGAGCTGGTGTTGTAGGGCGTGGTGTAACGCAGCCCGAGATCCTTTGCCGGGTCATCATCCCGGCGCCGGGTGGACAAGATATCGACTTCGCCGCTGATCAGCATGTCCTTGCGGGCGCTGCGCGTAGTGGTGGTGACGGGTTCGAAATACAGGCCCGTGCGCGATGCAATCAACCCCAGGTATTTGGCTGACAACCCTCTGAGTTGGCCATTGCTGATGTATTCAAAAGGCTGCAAGTTATCGAATACGCCAACACGCAGCACCGGATGGGCGGCAATCCAATCACGCTCCTGCTGGGTCAAGTCCAGCGGCGTCGGGCCGGCCTGCACCCCGACGCCCAGGTTTCCCAACACGAACGCTATCAGCAGCAGGCGTAGCAATTTGGCGTTCATCGCTGGGTCACCCGCGAGGCACGCGCGGGCGGCAGCACTTCCAGGGGAGCATCCCCGCCCAAGGCCCGCCAATGCTCAACCAACGCCCGCAGGGCCTGGGCGTAGGCCGGGCAATCCCAGCCCTCCTGCGCGCGCAGCAGGCGCTCCAGATGCTCGGCACTCTGCCCCAGGGCCAGCCACTCCATAATCAGCGCAGCACCGTGCAGACGATGGGCAACGTGGACGGCGCTGGGGCGGTCACAGAGCGCTATGGCCTTGATCAGGCTCCCCAGGTCACTGGCCATCTCCCGATTGATCGCCGCCTGATCCAGTTGAGGGGCCATCAGGCTCGCACGAGGTGCAGCCAGGGTGACGTCGCACCAGCGCTCGATCACTTCGCGCAGTTGCCCAAGGCGTATCGGCTTGCTCAATGCGGCGTCCATCCCAGCATCCATGCAACGTTTGAGGTGCTGTTCACCGGTCAGGGCAGAAATGGCAATGATTGGGCAGCGTGGACGCCCCAAGCCGCGCTCGAACTCACGCAGTTCGCGAACCAGGCTGTAACCGTCCTGGTCCGGCAGGTCACAGTCCATCAGAATCAATTGGTAGGCCTGCTGCACGAACAAGCTGTGGGCCTGGGCGGCATCGGCGGCGATCACCGCCTCGCAGCCAAAGCCGCCGATCTGCGCCCGCAGCACTTCCTGGTTGGCCAGGGTGTCTTCCACGACCAGGATTTGCAGGCCGTCCGTCTCGGCCTCTGGCGCGGACTGCTGAACCTGCGGTGGTTCAGCAGTCTGGGGGGCAACCGTTACCGGCACGCAGAGGATGAAGGTCGTGCCAACCCCCGGCTCACTGCTGAGTGTCAACGACCCCTGCATCAAGTTCGCCAGTTGCTGGCAGATCACCAGGCCCAGCCCGGTACCACCGGAGCGCTTGTAGGATTGACTGGCCTGGGCATATGGCCGGAACAACGACGCCTGTACCGCTTCACTGATACCGATCCCGGTGTCGCGCACCTTGACTTGCAACTGTTGACCACCGGCCGGTAGGGCCAACAGGTACAGCTTGATGTCGACACCGCCGACATCGGTGAACTTGATGGCATTGGAAAGCAGGTTATGAAGAATCTGCGTCAGGCGGGAGCTGTCGAGTAACAGCAAGGGCAGCGCGGTGTGGATGCTCACATTCAGGCTCAGGTGCTTTTCCCGGGCGCGCAGGCGGTGCAAGCCAACTACACCCTGCACCAGCGCCGTCACATCGGTCGGTTCAATGCTCAGGCGCAACGCCCGCGCACCCGAGCCTGGCGTGTCCAGCACGTTATCCAGCAAACGCACCAACGCATTGGCGCCGCCATTGGCAAGGTGCACAAAGTGGCGCTGCTGTTCATTGAGCCGGGTGTGCCCCAATAACTCCATGGCCGCCAGCACGGCATTCATAGGCGAACGGATTTCATGGCCCATGACCGCCAGAAACATGGTTTTTTCCTGCTCGTTGCGCACAGCCTGACGCCACCGGAGATGGCCGCGATAGACCAGCACACACAGGCTGGCCAGCAGCAACGCCCCCATGATCAGTACATGCCAGTAGTGGCTGGAGACGGCAACCAGGGTTGGAACATCCAGACCCAGGTCGTGATACCAGTGCTCGTACATCTCATTGCGTTGCTCGGCAGTGATCGAGCCCAGGACTTTTTCGAGGATCGAATGCAGCAGCGCTTGGTCCGAGCGAACCGCCATGCTGACATCCAGCATCTGGCTGCCGACCACACCTGAAGCCTCCAGGATGCCCTGGAACTGGCGGTACAGATAAGGCATCAGGAAGATTTCCGTGGCAACGACCGCGTCAGCACTGCCGTCCCGGACGCGGGTCAGCATCTCCAGGGCCGATTTGCTTTTGATCAGCGTGACCTCGATCCCTGATGCTCCGACGATCTCTTCATAATGATCCACGTCGGGAACCATCACGGTTTTGCCATGCAGTTGGTCGAGGTCGAAAATATCCGGGTCTTCGAAGCGCGTCACGATGATCGGCGAGGTGGTCTGGTAGGTCAGCAAGGCAAGGCCCTTGGTGGCCGGCTCAGTCCTGAAACGCAAGTAAGAGGACAGCAGATCCACCTGGCCATCGAGGAGCATTTGCTCGCGTATCTCAATGGTCTTTCCCGGGACATAGGTGAATTCAAGGCCGGTGGCATCGGTCACCAATTGCAGGTAATGCGCTGAGCGTCCCTGCAGGGTGCCATCACGCATGTACTCAAAAGGTATCAGGTCTTCGACCACGCCCACCCGCAACACCGGATGCTGCTGTATCCAGCGCTGCTCCTGCTCGCTCAGTTGAACCGGGCCAGCAGCGAAGACGGTCCCTCCAAGCGACCACAACAGCACGCCCCCCAGCCACCACCGCCTCATGGCGAGCCAATGATTTTGTTGAGCTTGAACAGTTCGTTGTTCGACGTAACCCCCAGCTTGCGAAACGCCGTGGTTTTCTGGGTGCTGATGGTCTTGATGCTGCGATTGAACTTCTCGGCAATTTCAGTGATGGTCATGCCCGCCAGATAACAACGAATGACCTCCTGCTCGCGACTGGTCAACTCCGCCAGGATCAGGGCGTCGGGCACTTCGCCAGGGCCTTTGCGGGTATCACTGGTGACGGTTTCGGCCAGGCGATAGGTCATGTCAGGACTCAGGTACACCGCCCCCGACGCCACTTTGCGAATGGCCTTGACCAACTGGTCCATGTCCTCACCCTTGCCGACAAACCCGCGGGCTCCGACACGCATGGCCAGGCCCACGGTCGCCGGGTCGTGATGGGTGGACAACACAAGGATGTGGCTAGCAGGAAACTTGACTCGCAAGGCACGGATCAATGACACGCCGTCCAACTCCTCGGGACTCAGGGAGAAATCCAGTAGCAGCAAGTCTGCAGGCGCTGTGGCGAGACCGGCAATCAGGTCGCGGCTGCGCTCATAAATGCCTACTACTTCAAAGTTCGCCTCGGCCGCCAGGGTATTGGCCAGACCATGTCGAACAACCGCGTGATCATCCAACAAAGCAATACGTATAGATTTCATTATGATCGAGCCCACTCAACCCAGCGCAAACCGCGCTGCCGAAAACAGGGATACCCAACGATAGAACAGTATATGCAATAACCGGCAAATGACACGGCGCCAGCCCGCCAGGTTCAGATACCTTCAATGAGGTGCTTGATCTTGAATAGCTCGTTGTTCGATATCACACCCAACTTGCGAAATGCCGAAGCCTTTTGGGTGCTGATGGTCTTGATGCTACGGCTGAATTTCTCAGCAATTTCGGTGATGGTCATGCCCGTCAGATAACAGCGAATCACTTCCTGCTCACGGGCAGAGAGACTGACAAAGCGCAACGCATCCTCGCGATTGCGCGCCTCGCCGTCATAGTTGACCGCAGTGGCTTCGGCAACCCTGTAGGCCATGTCCGGGCTCAGGTAAACCGCCCCCGACGCCACCAGCCGGACGGCGTCGACCAACTGGCCCATGTCTTCACCCTTGCCGAGAAATCCCCGGGCACCGGCACGCAAGGCCAGGATCACGGTAGCGGCGTCATGGTGCGTAGAGAACACCAGGATGCGGCATTGTGGAAACTTCACCCGTAACGCTCGAATCAGTAACACGCCGTCCAACTCGCTGGGCCCCAGGACATAGTCCAGCAACAGCACCTGCGCCGGGTCCTTGGCCAACCCTGCCAACAGTTCACGCGTCCGGGCGTAGACACCGACCACTTCAAAATCAGGTTCCTGCAGCAATCGATTGACCAGGCCATGTCGCACGATTGCATGATCATCCAGCAAAGCAATTTGTAAGCGTTTCATAGATCACAGGACACTCTGTATAACGAGCAAAAAGATGAAAAATAACGCTATTTCATCATTGGTAAGTTGCCGCCAGGGAAGACGGACCTACAACATCAATTCCATCCGTGCAACTGAGCCATCGCACATTAAAAACAAACAGGCGAACTTTCGATCAGGCAATACAACACCCACCGGCAAACTTTAAGTTGCCAGGCAAGTAGTCGACTTTTTGAGATTCAAGACATCCAGCAGTGGTTATCGAATGGGCAGAGCAGTTAACTCCAGCGGCATACAATATAAAAAAATCGATGATGGAAATTTAAGGCCATGACGAAACAATTGAAATAAGAGCACTCCTAAAAACCGCCTCCTCCCAGAGCCAGACGGACAGAAATATTTTTACGGGTGTTTCCCCCGCTCAATCAGGAAGCTCAAGAAGGCCTCGATTTCCATCGGCCGCGCCAGCGCATAACCCTGCCCGACGCGGCAGCCCAGGCGATGCAGTAAAGGGATCGTGGACTCATCCTCAATGCCCTCGGCCACCAGGTTCAGATTCAGCAGGCCGGCCCAACTGACGATGCCCGCAATCACCTTGCGTGATGAGGAATGCTGCTCTACAGCACGCACGAATGAGCCGTCGATTTTCATCTCATCGAACGATAGGTTCGCCAACAGGTTCAGCGTAGCCGCGCCGGTACCAAAATCATCCAGGGACACCTGGAAACCCTTGGCGCGGATCGCCGTCAGTGATGCCGAAAGATGAAGCTCATCCGGTTCGTGTACGTCCTCGGTAAGCTCGATTTTCAGCAAACGGTTCGGTAAGCCGGCCTGCTGCATCCGTGTGGCAAGGCGATCGGCAAAATGTGGGGTGCAAATGGTTTTTGCCGATGCATTCACCGCGATGGGGATCAGGATGTTTTCACGCTTGAGCGCCAGCATCGCCCTGATGCTCCACATTTCCACCAGGCTGAACAGCAACAGGTCCAGGCCCAGTCGGTTAACCAACGGCATCAGCACCGACGGCGGGATTTCACCAAAGCGCGGGTGCTTCCAGCGCACCAGCGCCTCAGCCCCCACTACACGCCGGCTCAACAGCTCGAATTGTGGCTGGAACACAAAACGCAATCCCTCCCCCGTGGTCAGCGCGTTGATCACTTCATCTTCGGCCAAGGCGTCGAATGTGGTCATGCACAACTGCGGGTCCGGTTTCGCCCGGGTCAGCACCACGGCTCGCAAGGCATCGCCCAGTTCCAGGGTTGCGCCTTCACGCAGAATTTCCACCAGGATCCCTGCAGCCCGGGCCAATCGTGCATGAGACTCCAACGCACTGATGGCCACCCCCCCCATGTACTTGATCCAGAACTGCTGGGTGCCAGTATGCGGGGCAGTCACGCTGCCCCCTTTCACATCGCGCAGTTGGGCATTCAAGGTGGCTTTGCCGGTCCAGAAGATACTCGGCAACTGCGCCACGGCACCGGCTTCGTGCAGCCCCTTGAGCAGGCTTGGCAGCATCAGCCCATCATCACATCCCGGGAGAATTTCGCAGACGATGACGTCCACCGGCTGTTCCAACAGCCATGCCTCCACGTCCTTCAACGATTGAGCATTGGTCAGCGCTGTAACGCCCATACTGCTCAGCGCGCCGGCTAACCGATCGGCACAGGTGACGTCAGCTGCCAACGTGATAACGCGTAGGGCGTTGAACTCCTCAGACACGGCGGCATTTACGATCATGACAAAAATTTCCCGATACTTTTCCAGAAAAAAAGCTTAGCAGTACCAAAAAAGATGCAAATAGGACTGGGACTAAAAGTACCCTTGTTCGCGGGGAGACCCACAACGAAGCGCTGATCGGTAGGGATCAGAGCTGGCCAATGCGCGCTGATAGGCGCGCTAGTGAAAAATAACGTCGAGCGATGAATTATTTAGTGTCCTCATGTATCTGACCCAATAGACCATGCCATTAAAACAATGGCATCGACACCGATCAGCAACAGAGTGACCTGTATGAAATCGCGCAAGAAAAGTGTCGGCCCTATCGGGTTGAAAGACATCACCATTGTCGACGACGCCAAGATGCGCAAGGCGATCACCGCCGCGGCGCTGGGCAATGCCATGGAGTGGTTCGACTTCGGCGTGTATGGCTTTGTCGCCTTCGTACTGGGCAAGGTGTTCTTTCCCGGCGCCGACCCTGGCGTACAGATGATCGCAGCGTTGGCAACCTTTTCCGTGCCGTTCCTGATCCGCCCCCTGGGGGGCCTGTTCTTCGGTGCGTTGGGGGATAAATACGGGCGGCAAAAAGTCCTCGCGGCCACCATCGTGATCATGTCCCTCAGTACCTTTGCCATCGGCCTGATCCCGTCCTATGCCTCGATAGGCATCTGGGCGCCGATCCTGTTGCTGTTGGCCAAAATGGCCCAGGGTTTCTCGGTGGGCGGGGAATATACCGGTGCCTCGATCTTCGTCGCCGAATACGCACCCGACCGCAAGCGCGGCTTTCTCGGCAGCTGGCTGGACTTCGGCTCCATTGCCGGCTTTGTACTCGGCGCCGGCGTGGTAGTCGGGATCTCGTCGGTACTGGGTGAAGAACAGTTCCTGGAATGGGGCTGGCGCCTGCCGTTTTTCCTCGCCCTACCCTTGGGCATGATCGGCCTGTACCTGCGCCACGCCCTGGAGGAAACCCCGGCCTTCCAGCAGCATGTCGAGAAGCTCGAACAAGGTGACCGCGAAGGCCTGGCACGCGGCCCGCGCGTGTCGTTCAAGGAAATCGCCACCCAACACTGGCGCAGCCTGATGACCTGTGTCGGCGTGGTGGCGGTGACCAACGTCACCTACTACATGCTGCTCACCTACATGCCCAGCTACCTGACACACAACCTGCACTACAGCGAAAACCATGGCGTGCTGATCATCATCGCGATCATGGTGGGCATGCTGTTCGTGCAGCCCTTGATCGGCTTTATCAGCGACAAGGTCGGACGCCGGCCCTTTATCATCGCTGGCAGCATCGGCCTGCTGGCCCTGGCGATTCCGGCCTTTATGCTGATCAACAGCGGCAAGCTGGGGCTGATCTTTGCAGGCTTGCTGATACTGGCAGTGGTGCTGAACTTCTTTATCGGCGTGATGGCGTCCACCCTGCCGGCGATGTTCCCCACCCATATCCGCTATAGCGCCCTGGCCAGTGCATTCAACATCTCGGTGCTGATCGCCGGCCTGACCCCCACTGCCGTGGCCTGGCTGGTGGAAAGCACCAACGACCTGTATATGCCCGCCTACTACCTGATGGTCATTGCCGTGGTGGGCCTGGTCACCGGCCTGACCATGAAGGAAACCGCCAACAAACCCCTGCGCGGCGCGGCGCCGGCGGCGTCGGATATTGAAGAAGCTCGGGAGCTGTTGCAGGAACACCACGACAATATCGAACAGAAAATCGAAGACCTCGACGAGCAGATCGCCGAGCTGGAGACCAAGCGCAAGAACCTGGCACAACAGCATCCGCGGATTGACTGACTGATCCCACGGGGGATCTCATAGGGACAGAGAACTGTGGTCCCACCACAAATCCAATGTGGGAGCTGGCTTGCCTGCGATGTCGGCGGGTCAGCCACCCACTATAGTGATTGGTACACCGTCATCGCGGGCAAGCCCGCTCCCACAGGGGACCTCATTGGGGCAGAGAATTGTGGTCCCACCACAAATCCGATGTGGGAGCTGGCTTGCCTGAACTGGACGGCCCCTATGAGAAAAACCCGACGTGTGGGGCCATTTTCTTGAGCAGACGGTGCGTTACTCCCCTGCGGCGCAGGGCCCGCCGCGGCGTCCTTTCAGCGGCCATTGTTACGGCACAGCCCCATGACTTTATATTCGATGGTATTGAGCTTGCCGCTCGAGTCTTCGTAGGTCATCCGCGACGGTACGATGTCACAGGAGCGGATCGGCGGGGTCACGCTGACCACCTTGGCGATGTCCAGTTTCATCCCGTAGCGATAGTCCTGGACCACTGGCCGGTCCTTGCCATGTTTTAACGCGTAAGCCTCCATGGCTTTCTGGTTATCGCTCATCAACGCCTCAAATGCACGATCACTGCCTCCCGTGGCGAGCACGACCGTAGACAATGACAACGCCAATGCAGCAATACTCAGTTTCAACAGGTTCATCGGGTTTACCTCTCAAGTCACTCATTCCAGGCTTGAGATTAACGAACCGACCCTGTCAGCAAGGTAGCTTGATGATTACCTTTCTGTTATCCGCAACCAAACAGTGCCTGCAACGGCAACAAGCATCACCGACTAAGCGCCGACGCGGCCAGTTGTGCTACCCCGAGGGTGACTCCAGGCTCATCACCGTTCAGGTAAGGCTCAAACAGCGCCATCACTGGGCCCGGAACCTCAGAAAGCTCATGGCATACAGCCAACCACTGAGCATGGACAGGTAGATAGGGGTGTACGAAGCAACGGTGTAGTCCAATAAGAAGTTGAGCGCGGTCAACGCAATGGCGGCGCACAGGAATTGCGTGGGGGTAAACCGGCTCAGAAAGCGTTCCATTGCAGCATTCAAGGTGCGCAGGTACTTCATTGGTTTATCCCTGGATAATGGTGACGGTATCCGCTCACTTGCGCCCGACGATCCTGAAAAACACCAGAATAATGCTGCACAGAGCTGATGAGAATCAACCGCAGAAATGCCATAGTCGCCCGTACAGCAAATGGAGTAGGCCCCCGATGAAGCAATACATCCTCTACCCCCTCTTGGCGCTGCTCGCTGGATGCAGCAGCGGGCCGTATCTGCATCCCCAATCGGCAGTGGGCACCCATGCGTTACTCGAACGTACCTGCCCCGGCCCGAAAGCCGCAATGAGCTACGCCCCGCTCTCGGAAGAACTCGATTGGGTGCACGTATTGGTCTATGTAGCACCGCCCGGAACATCCAGCTGGCCAGGCAACCTGCGCTCAACCGACACCGAACTGCGCCTGTTTGGCCGGCTTTACATCCCCCCACGCCTGCGCAACCTGGACACCCCGGATCAACGCCGGGCGGCTTACAAACAAACTGACCCGCCGCTGTGGGTCAGCGCCGATTCGCCGTTGGTCACTGTTACGCTGGCGACAGGCGAGACCTATCAAGTCAGTATCGAACAACTGAAAACCGGCTTTGACCCCAAGAAGCAATCCAGCAGCAGCGGCAAGGGCACGGCCCTGGGCAAGGGCGATATGGATGATTTCACCCTCACCTTCCCGGCTATATTTGTGAACGGTGAAAAAGTGCCGATGGCGCCGATTCACTTCAAGAAACGGGAAGAGCGCTATGCACCGGTATTTAACTGTTGAGTGAAAAAATTCAGGACCTGCGTCCGACAATTCAGGCAAGGAGCAGTGCAGTGATCAGCATTCGGGAAGCAACCATAGAAGACATCCCCCTCCTTCAGGAACTCGGCATGAAGACATACCGAGAGCATTTCTCTGAAATCTGGACCGCTGCGGGCATGCAGAACTTCCTGAACGAAGATTTCTCGACCCGCGAAATGCAGAAATCCATCGAGTCGCCTGCCCATCACTGCTGGCTCATCGCATTTGACGAAACCAACCACGCCGTAGGCTTTTCAAAGGTCAACTGGTCCAAACCTATGCCCCTGCCTGGTCAGGTTGGCAGTGAGCTACAGAAAATTTACTTCCTCAAGTCACAGGCGGGCAAAGGCTACGGAAAGCAACTCTTGCAGCTTATCCACCAGTACGCAAAAGACCGTAAGGAAGGCGCTATCTGGTTGGATGTGCTGAAGTCCAATACCAGTGCACAGCGCTTTTATGAAAACTGCGGATTTGAGGCACTCGGCGAAATCCCGTTCAGTACCGACAAGGCCGACATCGGGATGGTTGTAATGCGCTGCGATCTTTCCCGGTAGACAAGGGTCACGCTTCTCATACCCGCAACGCGTTACATCACCCAAGGAATGGCAATGAGCTTCGACTGGCACTCCGGCCCCATCACCCGCACCACCCCACTGGACAAGCATTACAGGAATACACAGAAGGTGCGCCAGTTCCTGATCGGCGAGTGCGGGGAGTCATTCAAGTTCGATCGGGCGTTCATGGCCTGGATCAAGAGTAGCGAGCCCTTGACCATGGGGGACGTGGCGGATCAGTGGAATCGGACTCGATCATCCTTGCCCCAGGCACACCGACCCGGGAAAGAGTTGGATCAGTAACCAGCCCGCCACAAACAACCCGGCACCAAACGTGAGGTGGGCAAGCAGGCTTCGGCGCCTGGCTCGGTTCGGTGTCGGCGTCTTGGAAGCGGCGAAGCCGAAACCAAAGGCGGGCTGCATGATGCAGAACGGTGCAAGCACGCTGATCAAGCCCGTCAGTAACGCGGGCATCAGCGAGGGGCTGCAGAGCCAGGCCTGCCCTTGGAATGCCAGAAGCACCATCGCGAAGACAACACCGGTGACGTAGTGGAACCCCCAGCCAATCAGGCTTTCATGTCGGGTAGGGTGCGCAGCCACAATCGAGGCGTGGCGAAACTGTCCTTTGGGCATGTGGCCCAGCCAACGGCCGACAAGCCTGTAGTCCAGCGATGCGCTGCCAAATACCCGTGCTTGAATCAACGCTGACAGGTCCATGATCAACGTGGCCCCCAGCCCAACCAGCACCATACGCAGTACCATCTCAGCGGTTTCCATGTTATTTCCTCTTGCCTTTGGCCGGTTTTGATCCCGGCAGTCTGCAAGTTCAAGTCGACTTGAGGTCAAGCATGAAAGAAATGGATATCGGTGAAGTGGCACGCCGCTGCGGCCTACCGTCTTCGACCCTGCGGTACTACGAGGAAAAAGGCCTTATCCGCTCCATAGGTCGCCGTGGCCTGAGCCGGGTATTTGCTGCGGATGTACTTGAACGCCTGTCATTGATCACCCTCGGCCAGTCTGCGGCGTTTTCCCTGGACGATATCGCCACCATGCTGGACGCGGATGGCCAGCCGGCCATTGACCACCAGCGGCTGGCCGAAAAGGCTGATGAGCTGGACCGTACGATCCAGCAGCTCAGCGCCATACGTGATGGACTGCGGCGTGCTGCGGCCTGCCCTGCGGCGCGGCATATCGAGTGCGCGAACTTTCAAAAAATCCTGAGCGCTGTGAAGACGGGCAGCGTGAGGAGAAATACCAGCAACAGGTCTCAATCACACCTCAAGACCGCCCAGATCAAAGGGGGTCGAACCCCCTGAGGCGTGTCCACCAACGTGCCCGACCAGCGGCACCCCGTTTCGCCAGTTGATGCCGCACTATATTTGGCATGCCTCTACGACCGATGCCCCCTGCCCTGCCCTTCGAATACCCTGCCCACCTTCGCGCCCAGGCCGAAGCTGCGCCGCGTGCGCCCGGCGTGTATTTTTTCTACGCGCAAGGCGATTCGATGCCGCTGTATATCGGTAAAAGTGTCGATATCCGCAGCCGTCTGCTGGCACACCTGCGCACTCCCGAAGAAGCGCGCATGCTGCGTCAGGCACAGCGGATCGAGTACCAGCAGACCGCTGGGGAAATCGGTGCACTGTTGCTGGAGTCGCGCCTGATCAAAGAGCTGCAGCCCCTGAAGAACAAGCGCCTGCGCAGGCAGCGACGCCTGTGCTCGCTGCGCATGCACCAAGGCAAACTCGAGATCATCGACACCACCGCGCTAGCTGAGGGGCCACAGTTGTACGGACTGTTCCGCACCCGGCGCATGGCAATCGAAGCGTTGATGCTGCTCGCCGACGAGCATCGCCTCTGTCATAGCTTGTTGGGTATAGAGCCAGCCAACGCAAAGGGCTGTTTCCGCGCGCAGATCCGTAAATGCGCCGGGGCATGCCGGGGCGACGAAACCCATGCAGCCCATACCGAACGTTTGCTGCAGGCATTGGCGCACTGGGCCGTCCACCGCTGGCCATACCCCGCGGCCATTGCGCTGCACGAACGCCATGGCCAGATGGAGCAATACCACGTCGTGGACAACTGGCGGTACATCGGGACTTATGCCTCGGAGGCCGAAGCCCGATTGGCGCCGGCCCTCCCGCCGCAGTCCTTCGATGCTGACAGCTACAAAATTCTTGTACGTCCGGTGCTGTTCGAGAGCGCCCGTGTGGTGGTGCTGTCGTAGGTGGTGCCTTGCAGAGCCCGTGCGCCAGGAACCTTTTTCATAATCGGGAATCAGTGCTGCATGTTTTCATACCAACAACTCAGCGAATTCCCGATGATTCTCAGAAGATCCCTGCTCTGTATCGCCTTGGTGGCCGCCGGCTTTCTTGCCGGGTACGCCGCAAAACCCAATGATGGGCTGCAAGTAACCGCTGGCCAACTCATAGAGTGTGGCCAGGTGACCATTCCCACTCTGGGCATGTGAGCCATGTTAGGGGGACGGATTTATTTAATTAAACCAATAAAGCATCAGAGAAGCGGTCAGGCATAAAAACCCTCTCTCACAATAAAAACAAAGAAAAAGTCAGCATTGATCCCCTGGCGGAGGAACTCGCACAGAAAGGCTAATAGCTGATTGCCCTTATCCGATGGCCTGATTTAATGATGGTGGCTCCACAAACCTGCTGGCTAGCTGATACCCTTTCGGCTCAATGTGCGGCAAGACAAGGACGTGAACACAATGAACAGGGAGATCATCCTGATGCGCCATGGCCAGCCGAACCTGACCATGCTCGGCAAGGTTTCATTATTCGAAATGAAACACTGGATCGAACACTACAACTTATCTGAAATCACCCGCCAGCCCGCCCCGCAGGCGAGCATGCAACTGGCGGCGACCGCTCGAGTAATCGTATCGAGTAGTGCCCCTCGAGCGCTTTCCTCCGTACGGGCGTTGTGTCTTCAGCCTACAGTGGTAGACCCGGTGTTCTGTGAGGCACAACTGCCCCATGGCCGCTGGAGACTGCCGAAGCTCTCTGGGTTTACGTGGGCGTTTATCCTGCGTATTTCCTGGTTGTGCGGTTTCTCGGGAACGGTCGAATCAGCCCGCCAGGCCAGGCTACGGGCCGGCATGGCAGCTCGACAACTTCAAGACCTTTCCAGCGCCGGGCCAGTCCTGTTGCTCGGTCATGGATTTATGAATCGAATGATCGGCAAGCAGCTCGAGGTTAACGGCTGGACTCGCCAGATTCGTAACGGAAACCGCTACTGGAGCGCAGTGGTCTATCAGATGAATCAGCAGTAAGGCCCGTCGAGAGAACGCCACGCGCGCTTCGTAGAAGCTGGTTTTTACGGATCATCTAACAGCCTCCAGGGATTGCAGCCTAGCTGCTCCCCCAGGAGCTGGATGAACAGCTGGCATGACCTGCAGTAGGCAGTCTACCGAATCAACGGAAGTCGAAAAGTTCGAAGTGAAGATTAGCTTTCGGAATTCGATGGAGATCCATTAGTTCATACACCTTGCTTAGTAGTCCTTTGGGGCCGCAAAAACTGATATGAATTTGGTGCGGTTTGGTTTGAGCCACCGCGTCACTCAAGGTTTCAGCCAACTGCTCAGTCCCCCCCGTATTACGAACAAATTGCGCACCACGCATGGTGGCCATACTTTCCAACTCTTCGGACGGCGGGAAGGCGCGCGAGGGGGTGAAACAATAGACCAGCGTTGCCTTTTCGAAGTCTTTGGCATTCGGATCTTGCAACCAGGAAATAAAAGGCGAAATCCCCACACCGGCGCCGATCCAGATTTCCCGCTCGGCGTGAGAGACCCGTTTAAATCTTCCATAAGGGGCGTAGACAGTGGCAAGCATTCCGGCTTTCGCACACTCGCAGAGCTTTTTGGTGTAATCCCCAAGCCCTCTGATAATGAACTCAATTTGCCCATTCGGACCGTTGGCGCTAGCGATCGTGAAAGGGTGAGGCTCACGCAACCCTTTTTGCTGCATGGCCAGAAACGCAAACTGCCCGGCACTGAAGTCAAATCCTTTATGGATGGGCTCCAGCGTCAAATGCAGCGCCCTGTTGCCCCTATTGACGGTTTTCACCTTGTACTCGCCAGCACGGGCAAAAAAGGGGTAAAGAACCAGTTTGTAAAGGGCTGCCAGCACACCCAACCCGCAGGACAGCGCCAACCAGAGGCCTGAAGGGCTGAACAAAGTGATCGGCGACTTGAAGCTTAACCAATGTAAAATCACGACCAGAAACAATGGCCCGGAGAGCTTGTGCCACCACCGCCACAGGCTGTAAGGAATATTGCGATTCAACGCAAGAAGTACGATCAGACCTAGTGCTACATAGCTCAACTGGCGCACTAGCCGCGTCCAGTATTTTGGCAATTCCAGAATAGGCACGCTGTTCCAGGCATCCAGGTTTGCCTTGAATACAAAGTGATACGTGGCAAATACAAGCGCCCAGATACCTAGCCACTTGTGTGACTCATAGACCCGGTCCAAGCCGCCGAATAGATTCTCAACTGCCCTCCAGCGACTGGCCAACAGGCAGGAAGCCGCCATATAAACCAGTGCGCACGCTCCAAGTATCAGGCTGAGAGTTGCCGAAGTGAGCCAGGTATCAACAGGTATTTCAATCAGCAGCGTTAGTGTCGTAATCACTAAGATACCGAGTATGCAGTGCCAGCTCTTCACCGTGAACGCTCCCGTTATGAATATGGTGTCGTAGGCTGAACCTCATCCTCCCTGAAACCGTCAGCGGCCTGATACGTTAGCAGGCTACTGAAATAGGGGGATGACCCAGGTCATATCTAGAGAGAACATGCGAATGAACCCAGCCGTGCGCGATTTCGCTCGCCACAGCGGTCTTCGGGAGCGGGGTTTCTGTGGGTCGTCCAGTGTAGGGCTCCACCGGCAACAATCTCTGGATCCGCCTTATCGTAGCCAGGCTGCCTGAACGAGCTTGGCGCACTGGTCGAGCGAGTGGAAACTGTATCGATGGAGAGCAACTGCTGCGCCGTGCGAACACCAACCAAAGAGGCGATAGTGATCGAATCAAGCTATGTGGTAATTCACTCACATGTCAGCGAATTTCCTGAACCTATGACCCTCCGAACTGGGGACGGCGTTTTGGTTGGGGAGCGATATGATGGTCCCGAAGGCTGGCCTGACTGGTATTTTTGCACTGCCCCGGCCCAAGAACCTGGCTTTGTACCAGCGCAACTCCTTGATCGCCACGTGGACGGCTCCGCAAAGATGCTGGAGGACTTCACTAACAGAGAGTTGGATGTTGTCGAGGGACAAGTACTGCAAGGTAATCGTCAATTGAACGGTTGGTTATGGGCGGTACGGATTTCAGACGGTGCAACTGGGTGGGTGCCCTTAGATAAGGTCCGGCTGCAAGATTGAATCATCTCTGGAATCGTGGATATCGGCGACGCAAGCCTGCTGCTGGGGCTCAGCAATCAGGAAATCACAAAGCGCGCTTACAGAAGGCTCGGCGCCACTACGAAGCCGTCAACATAGAAAAGTTCTGGAACGGTTCCATAATAGTTATGGAACACCGAGCAAATACAAGCCCGCCATAGCCAACCCCCAGAAACACAAAAGCCCCGCAATCGCGGGGCTTTCGTATGAATCTTGGCGGGAAACCAGGGATTCGAACCCTGGGAACGCTATTAACGTTCGCCGGTTTTCAAGACCGGTGCATTCAACCACTCTGCCAATTTCCCTTGTGCAACACAGGATTATAGTAGCCCATCCTGTCTCAGCGGGCGCCATAATACCCGAATGAAACACACTGTCAAACTCTCTGCATAGCTTGTTACAGAGCGTCTGTTATGATCTTTGCGACTGAACGTTTCAAAACTGAAGGAGTGTCGCCATGCGCGAACAGGATTACGCAGTTAATAGCAACGTGCAGGCTGAGCAGCTAGAGGTTAGCCGCGTCCTGCGCAATACATACGGCTTGCTCGCCCTCACCCTCGCATTTAGCGGCGTGATGGCGTATGTGGCGCAGCAGATGCGTGTCGGCTACCCGAATATCTTCGTGGTATTGATCGGCTTCTACGGCCTGTTTTTCCTCACCAACAAGCTGCGCGACTCGGCCTGGGGCCTGGTGTCGGCGTTTGCCCTGACCGGTTTCATGGGGTTCCTGCTGGGCCCGATCCTGAACCGTTACCTGGGTATGCAGGGCGGCGCGGAAGTGGTCAGCTCGGCATTCGCCATGACGGCCTTGGTGTTTGGTGGCCTGTCGGCCTATGTGCTGATCACCCGTAAGGACATGAGCTTCCTCGGCGGTTTCATCACGGCTGGCTTCTTCGTGTTGCTGGCGGCCGTGCTGGCGAGCATGTTCTTCCAGATCAGCGGCCTGCAATTGGCGATCAGCGCCGGTTTTGTGCTGTTTTCCTCGGTCTGCATTTTGTTCCAGACCAGCGCCATCATCCATGGCGGCGAGCGTAACTACATCATGGCGACCATCAGCCTGTATGTATCGATCTACAACCTGTTTGTCAGCCTGTTGCAGATCTTCGGCATCATGAGCCGCGACGACTGATCCCAGCCTCATCAAAAAGCCCGCTTCGGCGGGCTTTTTGTTGCCTGCGGCTTTATCATTGGCAAAGGTTTGCCTACAGAGTGTTCCATGAAGTTCGCGATTGCGCTTTTTTCCGCCGCCCATGCGCCCTCCTCGCGCCGCGCCCTGCAGTTTGCCCAGGCGGCGTTGGCCGGCGGGCATGAGATTGTGCGGCTGTTTTTCTATCAGGATGGCGTCTATAGCGCTGCCAATTCGGTGGTCACGCCCCAGGATGAGCAGGATATCGCCCAACAATGGCGCTCCTTCGTCAGCGAGCATCAGCTTGACGGCGTGGTCTGCATTGCGGCGGCGCTGCGCCGAGGGGTGTTGAATGCCGAGGAAGCTGCGCGCTACCAGCGCAGTGCGGTGAATCTGGACGCGCCGTGGGCGCTGTCAGGCCTGGGGCAGTTGCACGACGCCATTCAGGACGCCGACCGCCTGATCTGCTTTGGAGGGCCATGAAATGTCCAGATCCTTGTTAGTCATAAGCCGCCAGGCGCCATGGTCCGGGCCCAGTGCGCGGGAAGCACTGGATGTGGTGCTGGCCGGCGGCGCATTCGACTTGCCGATCGGGCTGCTGTTTCTCGATGACGGGGTGTTTCAACTGGCAACCGCCCAGGATGCCAAGGCCGTGCAACAAAAGGATGTGACGGCCAACCTGCAGGCCCTCTCGCTGTTTGGCATCGACGACGTGTTCGCATGCAGCCACAGCCTGGCGGAGCGTGGGTTGACCGCCCCTGATAGCGCGCAGCCACTGAGCAGCGAACAGATTTCCCAGATGATTGACCGTTACGATCAGGTGATGACCCTCTGATGTCGACCTTGCATGTGTTGTCCCACTCCCCGTTTACCGACAGCCGCCTCGGCAGTTGCCTACGCCTGTGTGGCGCGCAAGATGCGATCCTGCTGTGCGGCGATGCAATCTATGCCCTGCAACCCCGTAGCGCCCCCTTCCAGGCCCTGCAAGCCAGGGCCCTGGCCATCTTCGTGCTTGCCGAAGATGCCCAGGCCCGCGGCCTGGCGTTGCCGCAGTGGGCCAGGAGTGTCGACTACCCAGGTTTTGTGCAGCTGTCGATCGACCATGACAAGGTCAACACCTGGCTATGAACACCCTGACCGTAGGCCCCCACACCCTTGAGCTGGACAAGGACGGCTACCTGGTTGACCTGAATGCCTGGTCAGTCGAGGTGGCCAATGCCCTGGCGAGCGCCGAAGCGCTGGAACTGACCGACGAACACTGGGAAATCCTCAAGCTGCTCAGGGGTTTTTACCAGGAGTTCCAGTTGTCCCCGGCCACCCGCCCCCTGATCAAGTACACCGCCTTGAAGCTGGGCCCGGAAAAGGGCAACAGCCTGCACCTCAACCGACTGTTCAAAGGCACTCCCGCCAAACTTGCCGCCAAG